>Ga0193733_1000547_pt1 | contig 12227 bp, 6 predicted proteins | sample U1s2metaG_FD_145076 | JGI IMG/M metagenome (GOLD analysis project Ga0193733, IMG submission 145076) | Soil microbial communities from a riparian zone of the East river system, Colorado, United States - U1s2 | ecosystem: Environmental > Terrestrial > Soil > Riparian zone | place: USA: East River... | reverse complement strand
CACAGCTAGCCGCAGCGCGCCGCCCGCCGGGGCCGCCGTGAGGCGCGCTACTTGCGCCAGTACGCCGGCCGGAACAGCACGATCACGCTGAAGATCTCGAGTCTCCCGAGCAGCATCGCCGCCGTGCAGATCCAGATCTGCAGTGCGCTGAGCGCATGGAGGTTGTGCACGGCGCCCGGCGGCCCGAAGCCGTGCGCGGTGTTGTTGATCGAGGCGATGATCGCGCTGAAGGAGGAGTCGAAGTCGAGCCCGGTCAGCAGCATGGCAAAGGTCAGCAGCACCACGGTCATGAAATACAGGAAAATGAACGCCAGCACCGCGTGCCCGACGCCGTCCGGGATGGGCCGGCCGCCGATACGCACCGGCGCCACGGCGGCGGGATGAATGAGGAGCGTCAGCTCCCGGCCCGTCTGGCGCGTCAGCAGCAGCGTGCGGAACATCTTGATGCCACCTCCGGTCGAGCCGGTGCTGCACACGATGCAGGACAGGAACAGCATCCAGTAGGGCGCGAACACCGGCCAGCGCAGATAGTCCTGGGTGGTGAGGCCGCTGGTGGTGGCCTGGGAGACGACGTTGAACGCCGCGTGGCGTAGCGCCGTGGAGAAATCCGCATACACGCCATCGCGGGTCAGCAGCACCGCGATTCCGACCACGCTCACCGCCAGCACGGCGAAGATCGCCTTGCACTCCGGGTCGACCTTGTAGCTCTCGAGTGACAGGCGCCGCAGCGCGATGAAGTGGCGCGCGAAGTTCAGCGACGCGATCAGCATCAGCACGATCAGCACCAGCTCGATCGCGGGGGAGCCGAAGTACGCGATGCTGCGGTCGTGAGTGGAGAAGCCCCCGAGTCCCACCGCCGAGAAGGCATGGCAGATGGCGTCGAACCACGACATGCCGCAGATCCGCAGGGCTGCGATGCCCGCGGCAGTGATGAGCGCATACACGAGCCACAGGGATTTCGCGGTCTCGGTGATGCGCGGCGCCAGCCGCTCGTCCTTCACCGATCCCGGCGCCAGCCCCTTGTAGAGCTGCATGCCGCCCACGCCGAGCAGCGGCAGCACCGCGAGCGCCATGACGATGATGCCGAGCCCGCCGAACCAGTGCAGCGAATGGCGCCAGAAATTCAGCGACGGCGGCAGTTGATCGAGCCCGTTCAACACCGTGGAGCCGGTGGTGGTGAGACCCGACATCGCCTCGAAGAACGCTCCGGTGAAGCTTAAGTCCGGCAGGGCGAGCAGCAGCGGCAGCGCCGCGGCGCCCGGTAGCAGCAGCCACCCGAGCGTGAGCAGCAGGAACCCGTCGCGCGCCTTCAGCGCCCGCCGGAAACGCAGCGTCGCGACCGCCAGCACGATGCCGCAACCGGCGGTGAGCGCCGCGGTGAGCAGGAATTTCGGCCACAGGCCATCGGCCATCACCAGGGAACAGCCGACCGGCAGGGCGTAGGCGAGCGCGAAAGTCGCCAGCAGCAACCCCAGAAAGTGCGCGACCGCGAGCACCGCTCTTGGCTTCCTAACGCGTCGAACGCAGGAACAGGCGTTCGACCGCCTCCAGGTGCCGGCGATCGGCGACGAACAGGATCACATGGTCGTCGGCCGCTACCCGTGTGTCGTGGTGCGCCATGATGACCTCCTCGCCGCGCACCACCGCACCGATGGACGCGCCTTCGGGCAACGGGATCTCTCCCACCATCTTGCCGACCACGCGCGAGCTGTGCTCGTCGCCGTGCACGATCGCCTCCAGCGCCTCGGCGGCGCCGCGTTTGAGTGCATGCACGCGTACCACGTCGCCGCGGCGCACGTACGCGAGCAGCGAGCCGATGGTGACCGTCTGCGGCGAGATGGCGATGTCGATGCTGCTGCTCTCGACCAGCTCGGTATACGAGGGCTTGTTGATGAGGGCGATCGCCTTGTGCGCGCCCAGGCGCTTGGCGAGCATCGCCGAGAGGATGTTGGCTTCTTCCGAATTGGTCAGCGCCGCAAACACATCCGCGCTGTCGATGTTTTCCTCGATCAGCAGCTCTTCGTCCGCGGCGTCGCCGTGCAGCACGATGGCGTTTTCCAGCAGCTCAGCGATCCGGCGTGCCCGCCGCGCATCGCGCTCGATGATCTTCACCTGGTTGTGCTGCTCGAGCGTCTTGGCGAGGCGAAAGCCGATGCTGCCGCCGCCGGCGATGACGATGCGCCGCGCCGGGTCGTCGGGGTGGCGTAATTCGCTCATGACGCGACGGATGTCGTTGCGTGCGGCCAGGAAGAATATCTCGTCACCCTCTGCCACGACGGTGTCCCCCTCGGGCGGGACGCTGCGGCCGTCGCGGTAGATCGCGACCACTCGTACCTCCACCTTGGGCAGGTGGCGCGCCAGTTCGCGCAGGCTCTGACCGACCAGCAGCCCGTCGCGCTGCGCACGCACCCCGACCAGGCGCACCTTGCCGTCGGCGAAATCCAGTACCTGCAGCGCGCCGGGGTGATAGATGAGACGCTCGACGTATTCGGTCACCAGCTGCTCGGGGTTGATGAACACATCGACCGAGAGCCCCTCGGCGCCGAACAGCGCCGCGCGGCTGGTGTAATCGGCCGCGCGGATGCGCGCGATCTTGGTCGGGGTGCGAAACAGCGTGAACGCCACTTCGCAGGCCATCATGTTGACTTCATCGCTCGAGGTGAGCGCGACGATGATGTCGGCCTCAGCGGCGCCCGCCGTCTCGAGCACCGTGGGGTGGGCGGCGTTGCCGGCGACGGTACGCACATCCAGCCGGTCCTGCAGATCGCGCAGCACGTCCTCGTTCAGGTCGACCACCGTGACCTCGTTGGCCTCTTCGCGCGACAGGTGGTCGGCGGCGGTGCGACCCACCTGACCCGCACCCAGGATGAGGATTTTCATGGTGACCTACAGCGGCTCGAGATTCGCGTACTGCACCATCAGCCATTTCGTGCCCTGGCGTTCGAAGCTCACCTGCACGCGCGCGTGCGCTCCGTTGCCCTCGACGTTGAGGATCACGCCCTCGCCGAACTTGCCGTGCCGCACGCGCGCCCCAAGCCGCACGCCGCGCGCCGCCGGCTCCTCGAAGCGGAAGCGTCCCACCGCCTTAGGAAGCGACACACCCACGCGCGGGCGCACCTCCTCGAGCAGCTCCTCCGGGATCTCCCGCACGAAGCGCGACGCCTGGCCGTAGCTGTCCACGCCGTGCAGACGCCGCTGCTCGGCCCAGGTCAGATACAGCTGCTGCATGGCGCGCGTCATGCCGACATAACACAGCCGTCGCTCTTCCTCCAGGCCGTCCAGGTCGGTGAGCGAGCGTTGATGCGGGAACAGCCCTTCTTCCATGCCGCACAGGAACACCACCGGGAACTCCAGCCCCTTGGCGGTGTGCAGCGTCATCATCTGCACGCAGTCCTCCCACTCGTCCGCCTGGCCTTCACCGGACTCGAGCGCGGCGTGCGCCAGGAACGCCTCGAGCGGCGGCAGCTCCGCGCCCTCGGGCGTGAAGCCGCGCGCGGCGCTCACCAGCTCATCGAGGTTCTCGACGCGCGCTTCGCCGCGCTCGGCCTTGTTTTCGCGGCGGTAGTGCTCGATGAGACCGCTCGCTTTCAACACCTGGTCCACCTGCTCGTGCAGCACCAGGGTGCGGCTCTCTGCGGCGAGGCGCTCGATGAGCGCCAGGAAGCCGTGGATGGCGCTGCCCGCCTTCGCGCCCAGGGCCCCCGCCGCCCCACTGCAGGCCGCGGCCGCCTCCCACAGCGAGCAACCGGCTCCCCTGGCGTACTCGCGCAGCACATCGAGGCTCTTCGCCCCCACGCCGCGCGTCGGCAGGTTCACCACGCGCTCGAAGGAGGCATCATCGTTGCGGTTGGAAATGAGCCGCAGGTAGGCGAGCGCGTCCTTGATTTCCGCGCGCTCGAAGAACCGCAGGCCCCCGTACACGCGGTACGGCACGCGCGCCGACAGAAACGCCTCTTCGAACACGCGCGACTGTGCATTGGAGCGGTAGAGGATGGCGATCTCGCGCCGCAGTCCGCCGCTCGCCACCCGCTCACGGATGCGATGCGTGACGAACTCCGCCTCGTCGCGCTCGTTGAAGGCGGTGTAGAGGCGGATCGGCTCGCCGCGCGCGCCGCTGGTCCAGAGTTTCTTGCCGAGGCGGCTGGCGTTGTGGGCGATCAGGCCGTTGGCGGCTTCGAGAATGGTCGCGGTGGAGCGGTAGTTCTGCTCCAGCCGGAAAAGCTTCGCCTGCGGGTAGTCGCGGCGGAACTGCTGCAGGTTCTCGACCCGCGCGCCGCGCCAGCGGTATATGGACTGATCGTCGTCCCCTACCACGAACGGGTGACTCGCGGCCGATGGCGGCGTCGCGTCCGCCGGGGCGAGCAGGCGCATCCAGGCGTACTGGATGGCGTTGGTGTCCTGGAACTCGTCGACCAGCACGTGCTGGAAGCGCCGCCGGTAGTGCGCCAGCAGCCCGGCGTTGTCGCGCCACAATTCGAATGCGCGCAGCAGCAGCTCCGCGAAATCCACCACCCCGGCGCGGGCGCAGGCGAGCTCGTACGCCGCATACAGCTTGATGAGCTGGCTGCGGGTGGGGTCGGTGGCATCCTTCAGGTGCTGCGGGCGGCGGCCCTCGTCCTTGTTGGAGTTGATGAACCACTGCACTTCGCGCGGCACCCAGCGCGTCTCATCCAGATCGGACGCCTTGAGGAGCTTGCGGATGAGACGCTGCTGGTCCTCGGCGTCGAGGATCTGAAATCCCTGCACGAGGTTCGCCTCGCGCCAGTGCAGCCGCAGCAGCCGGTGCGCGATGCCGTGAAAGGTGCCGATCCACAGCCCGCCGCCCGGAACGCCCAGCAGCTGCTCGACGCGCGCGCGCATCTCGCCCGCGGCCTTGTTGGTGAAGGTCACCGCCAGGATGCCGTGCGCGGAGGCGCCCTCGGCCTGGATCACCCAGGCGATCCGGTGCGTCAACACGCGGGTCTTGCCGCTGCCCGCCCCGGCCAGCACCAGCACCGGCCCGAGCGGCGCCGTGACCGCGGCGCGCTGCGCCTCGTTCAGGGGATTGAGGATCGGGGAGACATCCATGGCGGGCGCATTCTACGGGAAAGACAGAAAACTCAGGCATCCGGCCCCTCAGCGCGCCTGCGCGAAGCGCACCAGCGCCACGACGAAGCTCAGCAACACCGGTCCGATCACCAGGCCCAGAATCCCGAAGGCGGCAGCGCCGCCGATGGCGCCCGCGAAAATCGCCAGCGTCGACACCTCGGCCTGGTGCGCGGTCAGCAGCGGGCGCAGGACGTTCTCCGCGATCCACAGTGCCGCGGTCCAGCAGGCGAGGAAAATCGCCGCGCCCCAGTGCCCGCTGAAGGCGAGATACAGCACCGCCGGAATCAGCACGACGCCGGCGCCGGCCGGCAGGAAGGCGGCAACCGTGGCGAGCACGCCGAACACCACCGGCGACGGCAGACCCACGATGGCAAAACCCACGCCGACGAAGATTCCCTGGATGAGCGCAGTCACGGTGGAACCGAACACCACGGCGCGCGTCACATCGGCCAGGTATTTCAGCAGCTGTGCGCGCCGCTCGTGTTCCACCGGAATGAGGCGTGTCAGGCCATCGAGCATCGCGCGCCCGTCGCGCAGCAGGAAGAACAGCATGAACAGCATCATGAAGAAGCCGACCAGGGTGCCGATCGCCCCGAGCGCCACGCTCCCGCCCATGGAGGCGGCGGATCTGAGCAGCGTTTGCAGGCCGTCGTTCATCCAGCCTTGCAGCTGCGCGGCGCTGACCACCGCGTTCTCGCGCACCCAGCCAACCGCGCCGCCGATGAGCGGATAGCGCGACAGGCGCTCGACCAGCTCGGGGAAGGAGAGGAAGCTGTGGCCGCGCAGATACTCGATGAGCCGCGTCACCTGTCCGACGAACGCACCCGTCAGTACCGACAGCGGCGCCAGCACCAGGAAGGGCGTCAGCGCGGTGAGGATGCCGGCGGACAGCGCGCGCCGGCCCTTGAAGCGCCGCGTGAGCCGCTCGTGCAGGGGATGCAGGATGAACGCCAGTACCACCGCCCAGCCGAGCATGCCGCTCAGGGGGTCGAGGATCCTGAACAGCAGGTAGCCCAGGATCGCCGCGGTCGCGATCTGGAAGCTGCGGCGGTAGAAGGCGGATTCCACGCCGCTACTCGGAGTTGGTTTCCTTGCCGAAGCGGTAGTTGAGGCGCACTCCGTACACGCGCGGCTCGTTGGTCGTCTGCCGCAGGTCGAAGTTGCCGGCGTTGGTGTAGATGACCGCGTTCTTGTCGGTGAGATTGGTGACGTAGACCTCGGCCAGCCAGCGGCCGCCGGCGGGATTCAAGCCGAGGCGCAGGTTCAGGAGCGTGTAGGCCGGCTGCAGCACGCGCGGGAATCCGTTCGAGCCGGCGACGTGCAGGTCGTTCCACATGTCGCCCTTGTGGGCGAGGTCGAGCTGCGCATAACCGCGCAGCGTCGCATTCAGCGGATGCTCGTATCTCACGTTGCCGCTGTAGCTGAAGTACGGCACGAACGGCAGCCGCTCGCCTTCATTCGGCTTGAAGAGCGCGTGGGCCGGGTCGTAGGTCGGCACCGTGATCAGGTGCGAGTCGTTGTAGGTGGCCGCAGCCTGGAACGACCAGTTGTCGTTCAGCTTGTAGTCGACGTTCGACTCGACGCCGTAGACTCGCGCATCCCCTATGTTGACACCGTAGCTGGCAACCGAGCAGATATCGATGTCATAAATCAGGGTCTGCAGGTCCTTCCAATTCATCAGGTAGGCGGCGCCGTTCCAAAGCAGGCGGCCGCCACGGCTCGTTGACTTCCACCCGATCTCGAAGTTGTTCAGCGTGTCCGGTGTGTAGTTGAGCGGCACCCCGTTCGCATAACACTGCGGAGTGTCGCCGGCGTTGGTGCCGCCGTCGCGGAAGCCCTGAGCGAAGTCCGCGTACACCATCACCTGGTCGGTGAGCTTGTAATTCATGCCGAGCTTGCTGTTCCACTTGTGGGAGCTTCCGGCCGAGACGCCCGGCAATGGCGGCCCGTAGGCGAACTGGCCATAAGGGAAGGAGTAGGTGAAATCCGAGTGGAAGTGCGCGACGCCGGCCTCGACGTTGAGCTTGCTGGTGAGGTCGAAGCTGATGTCGGCGAACTCCGTCGTCTGCCGGTAGTCCGAGCGCTCCGTATACGCGTACCACACGGTGGGCGGCAGTGAGGAGGAGCCGGGCGCGGTCCCGTAGTAGTAGTTGTAGAGCTGGAACGCCGCCCCATCGGGGCGCAGTCCGGGCATGTAGTAGGTGCTGCCCGAGTTCTTGTCGCGCGACTTCTCCCAGTAGAGGCCCGCGAGCCAGTGAAAGCGTCCGCCAGGCTTGGACGCGAGCCGCAGCTCATCCGACCAGCGCTCGGGATTGGTGTGGTATTCGTAGAACTGCAGCGGGACCTTGCAGCCGCTGAAGGGCGCCGAGCCGGCCGGCAGGGTGTAGGTGGGGTCGGTCAGGCAGGTGAAGCCTTCTTGCGCACCGCCGTTGAAGTTCTGCTCGTACTGCGAGTACTCGTCCCAGCGCCGCGTGGGCAGCGACCAATAGGTGCTCGCGAACACGAGGTCGGCGATGCCGACATCTCCGTCGACATGGAGATCCATATTCTTGGCCTGGTAGCCGAGGAACTCGGGACCGAAGCGCGAGACGGTCCGGGGTCCGTAATTGATCAGATCCTGGTCCCAGACCCCGTGGGCGGTCTGGCGCTGATAGTCATAGGTGAGCGTCGCGCTCCAGCCCTCGTTCAGGACTCCCCTCAGGGAGACCCGTCCGCCCTCCTGGTGCTCGTGGTTGAAGTGCTTGCCCGCCCACTGCGCGTTGTTCGACACCGTCCCGTTCACCCAACTGCGGGTCGTCAGCAGGTTGTCGATGAAGCCTCCGTGGGAAGCGCTGAACGCCGAGACACGCAGGCCCAGCCGGCCATCGATGAGCGGTACGTTCAGGAATCCTTCATAGGACCAGTCTCCCTCGCCACCTTCGATCCGGCCGCCGTCGAAGTCGGCCCCGGCACTGAAGGCGTTCACATCGGGCTTGTTGGTGATGTATCGGACCGCGCCGGCCATGGAGCTCGCGCCGAAAGTCGTGCCTTGCGGGCCGTTCAGCACCTCGATGCGCTCGAGGTCGTAGAGGTGCAGGTCCGGCTGCACGCCAAACCAGCTGAGCGAGCTGTCATCGAGGAAGAATCCGGTGGCGGAGGTGTTGGCGTAGTTCGGATTGGTGCCGTCGGAGACGCCCCGCATGTAGAAGGTCTGGCTGCCGGGGCCGATGCTGATGAAGGAGATCGACGGCATCCGGAACGCGTAGTCGTCGAACTGAACGATGGCGAGGTTCTTCAGGTCTTTGTGCGTGAGCACGTCGATGCTGATCGGGACGTCCTGGAGGTTCTCCTCGCGCTTGCGCGCGGTGACCACGACTTCCTGCAGCGCGCCGCTCGAGGTATCAGCGGCCGCGGCGAGCGCCGGGCTGCGCGGGGTGGCGACGCTCGCCAGCGCCGCGGCGACCGCAAGTCCGATCCGCGATCCGGGGGGCAGTGCGCGCGCCATCCTGGACAAGCGATTGATCCCACGAACCTTAGATCTCGCACCCATGCGCTGCTCCCCGTCAGTCACTGGTATGGCGCGCCTTTTTAGATTCCGCGCGTGCCGCGATCATCCTTTGTAGGGGCGCTCTTAGTCAACGACCGTTCAACAAGAGCGGCGACTCACGGCGCTCAATCCGCGAAACGTTGCAGACTGTCACCGAGCGCATGACCCAAAGGTTCAAGCTCCGCTGCGAAATGCCGCCAGTAGCCCACCCCCGAGGTGTAGAGCGGCTGGCGTACCTGCTCGGCGCTGGCGGTGCGTACCGAGCGCTTGGTTTCATGGAACGCGAGGCAGGCGGCCTCGAACGGCAGCCCACAGTGCGCGAGCAGGCGGCGGATGTGTGTCTCCGGATCCCGTACCAGCTCCTCGTACTGCAGGTGCAGCACCTTGCCGGGCAACACGCAATCCCAGTGATCCATGAGCGCCAGATAGCAGCGGTAGTAGCGCCCAAGGTCCTGCAGGTCGTAGCTGAACGCCTGTCCCTGCGCGAAGTGCTGCTTGAAGGTGCTGAAGCAGGAGTCCATGGGATGGCGGCGGGCATCGATGATGGTGGCGTGTGGCAGGATCGCGTGGATCAGGCCGACGTGGCTGAAGTTGTTCGGCAGCTTGTCGGTGAAGCGTTCACGGCCGCCGCGCAGGGGCGCAGTCTGCGCCAGGTAGCGCGCGCCGAGCGCTGCGAGCTGCGCACCGGAAGCGCCGCGCAGCGTCTCGGGGTAGCCGTCGCGCCCGGGAACCAGGTCGTCGAATTCGTTCGCGAGCGCGACGATGTTCGGCAGCTCCATGGTGCCCTCGACACGCGAGTGGCTGGCGAGGATCTGCTCCACCAGCGTGGAACCCGAGCGCGGCAGGCCGACGATGAAGATCGGTGCGGCGTTCGGATCGCCGGCGCCGGCACGCGCGGCGAAGAACGTCTCATCGAAGAACGCGCGGATGCGCGCGCTGCGGCGCTCGAAGTGCTCGATGTCGAACGGCGTATCGAGGCGCTTGAGCGCGTTGCCCTGCGCGTAGTGCGCGAAGGCCTGCGGGTACTGTTGGTGCTGCTCGCAGGCCCTGCCGAGCGCAAAATGCAGCTGCGCCTCGTTGGTGCGCCCGCGCTTGTCGCTGGCGAGCAGCTGTTCCATGGTCGCCACCTCGGCAGCGCTGAAGGAGTAGTTCTTGAGGTCGGCGAGACTCCAGTAGGCCTCGGCGAAACCCGGGTCCAGCTCGAGCGCTGCCTTGTAGGAGGCTTCGCTCTCGGGGCGCTTGCCTAAGGTCTTCTGCACGTGGCCGATCGACAGGCGCAGTCGCACGTCCGGCGGCTGCAGCTGCGCCGCCTGTTGGTACGCCGTGAGCGCATCATCCTGGCGCATCAGGCGGGTCGATACGCCCGCGATGGTGATCCAGCTGTGTGGATTCTTCGGTTCGAGCCTCACTCCGTGGTGCGCGGCGGCGAGCGCTTCTTCGAGTCGCCCCTGCGCCAGTAGCGCTTGCGCGAGTCCCCGCCACGCCAGCGGGCTGTGCGCGGACTGCTTGAGGGCATGGCGCAGCAGCCGCTCCGCATCGCGCGGCACGTCGGCAGCCAGCGACAGCGCCGCGAGCCCGGCGAGTGCGGCCACGTGAGCAGCGTCGCGCGTCAGGATCTCGCGAAACAACGCCTCGGATTTCTTGCGGTCGTCGGCCACCAGCGCCGCGGTGGCCTCTTCGGTGCGCTGTCGGTACGAATCGGTGAGTCGCGCGCGCTCGAAGGCGACCTGCGCATCCGGGTACTGCTCGAGATCGACCAGGACGTCGCCATACGCGAGCCACGCGCGATGATGATGCGGTGTCTTTTCCAGCACCCGCCGCACCTGCGTGCGCGCCTGTTCGAAGCGGCTGTCGCGCCGGTAAGCACGTGCCAGGTCCACGCGCGCGTCGGCCAGGTCCGGGGTGCGCTCGAGCAGGCGCTCGAGTGTCGCGATGCTCTCGGGGAGCTGCTCCTGATCGAGGAGCGCCGCGCCCAGGAGCCATTCGCAGTTCGCATCCCCCGGAGAGTGCTGCAGCAGCTGGCGCAGGGCGCGTTCCGCGGTCGCCGCCTGACCGGCGCGCAGCGCCGCGTGCGCGCGGCGGCGGCTCTCTTCGAATGCGGCTGGTGCGTGCGGCGCGCTCATGGTTCCCGTTGCGCTCGCCGGCAGCTTCGCGCCGCTTTCGCGTCTTTCGGGTCTGCGGCGGCGAGCTCACCGCCGGGGAAGCGCAGCGTAACACGCGGCCCCGGTAGCGTGGATTCTGCCCTGCGGCCCTGCCCGCGCAGCGGAGCTCGGGCTACACTTCGCGCTCGCGCACCCGCTGCCCTTATCTCCGGTATCAGCGCCTGTATTCCCGGGAGGATCTCGTGCATCTGAAACGCCTGCTGCGCTGTCTTGTTGTCGTTGCTGCAACCCTCACCCCCTGGTCGGTGCAGGCAGGCCGTCCCTTGAGCCCCGAGGATTGGTTCCGCTTTCAGGCGGTGTCCGATTTGCATATCGCGCCCGATGACGCCGCGGTCGCCTACCTCGTGACGAGCTACGACAAGGAGTCCGACGAATCCAGGAGCGCGTTATGGCTGGCCAACGGGGCGGGGGACGCGAGCGTCCAGCTCACGCGGGGCGAGAGCGTATCGGAGCCGCGCTTCAGCCCCGACGGGCGTTACCTCAGCTTCCTGTCGGCGCGTCCGGCCGGAGGCAAAACCCAGCTGTGGGTGCTCGATCGGCGCGGCGGTGAGCCTCGGCAACTCACTCACTTCACCGGGGAGCTCACCGGCTACGAATGGTCGCCCGACGGTCAGCACGTGGTGCTCGTGATGCGCGCGGGCGAGGAGTCCGGCGCAGGCAAGGCAGAGAGCAAGGCCCCGAAGCCGATCGTCATCGACTCCTTTCAGTTCAAGGCCGACCGGGATGGGTACCTGAGTGCCGCATCGCGTTCCCATCTGTACCTGCTCGAGGTGCGCAGCGGCGCATGCGAGCCTCTCACGGCGGACTCCGGCAAGAACGAGTCGCTCCCGGCCTGGTCGCCGGACGGACAGCAGATCGCCTACGTCAGCGACCCGATGAAGGGACCTGAGCACACCGGCATTGATGAGATCGATCTCATTGCCGCGCGCGCCGGCTCGACACCCAGGCAGCTGCTGACCACCTGGTCGCCCAATCGCCAGAAGCTCCAATGGACTGCGGACGGGACGCGACTCGCTTTCCTGCAGGGCGCCGAGGCGAAATTCAACGCCTACATCTTGGATAGTCTCGCGGTCCTCGAGGTGAAGTCCGGTGAGGTGCGCGCCCTCACCGACCGGCTCGACCGCGCGGTCCTCTCGCCGGCGTTGGCAGCCGACGGCCGTTCACTTGAATTTGCCGTCGAGGACGACGGCAACCAGTACCCGGCGCGCGTCACACTCGCAAGCGCGGCGATCGAGCGGCTGGGGGGTCCCATGGTCGTGCACGAGCTCGCCGCGGCGGCCGGCCACACGGCCGTGCTGGTTTCCAGCGACCGTGCGCCCGTAGAGGTCTATGCGCTCGAAGAGGGGCAGCTGCGACCCTTGAGCGCTCACAACCAGGCGCTGTTCGGGGAGTTGCAGCTGGGATCGGTCGAGGACATCTCCTTCAGGAGCCGCGACGGTACGGCCGTGCAC
>Ga0193733_1000546_pt1 | contig 12232 bp, 11 predicted proteins | sample U1s2metaG_FD_145076 | JGI IMG/M metagenome (GOLD analysis project Ga0193733, IMG submission 145076) | Soil microbial communities from a riparian zone of the East river system, Colorado, United States - U1s2 | ecosystem: Environmental > Terrestrial > Soil > Riparian zone | place: USA: East River... | reverse complement strand
GATGGCTCCCAGGGGATTCTTGCGCTCCAGCTCGCTATGACTGTCACTGAGGGAAAGAAAAAGAAATTGCCTCAAAGGCAGACCGAAATGGCGTCGCGAGAACTTGTTGGTTGGCCCCAAGCGAATAGCGATTGGAACGCGAAAAACCGGCACCGGCGAGCTTAGGGAAATCGCGTCTTGAACGAAACGGCTCGCCGCCCAGACTTCATTCACCAATGCGAAGCTCTCGAGCCAGGCGCCGGGAATTTGAGGCAGTTCCCAAAACCAGTAACCAATCGTGTAACGGTCCCGCACCAGTTTTTTCTGGGCTCGGGTTGTCGCGTTGGACAAGTTGTCGGGATTGATGGCGAGAACCGTAAAGTCGTAGGAAGAATGATCAGATTCCTTGTGTCTCCAGGAATCGTCCCGGTGCTGGCCTGGATTTGAGTGCTCGAAGTTGATTACATGGAACGGAACGTTGGCCGACTCCATCGCCATGGCCAGGCCGCGGGCGGCAGTCCCCAGTCCCATCTCCGCCCGGATGTAGGCGATGAGATTGACCCCAAGTCCCGATGAATCATGAATATCCAATCCCAAGCGTCTCCTCTCCTTAACCTGCTCAAGAAAACTGCGGGACACAAGCCGGCAGGCTGGGAAAGCTAGCCCCCGTCAATCTTATCGGGCGAACTTGGGCGGGAGAGGAACCCTTGTTCCGTGGATCAATTTTTCGTGATCGGAAGCCGCAGCTTTTTCCCGCGGATGATGGAGCGCGTAGTCGAGCGCCTCCTCAAAGCTCTGAAATTCTACAGGCCGGGGGGAGAAAGCCTCGACTCCGGGAGGGGGCTCGGGCATCGCCGCAGGGAACTCGCCAGGCTTCCATCCGCGGGCGCACAACAAGGCCCGCATTTGTTGCTGCCGGCGCACGTCCTTGATCTGCTCGATTCCATGGGCCAGCACACGTCGATAAACGTCCAAATCCACTTCGGGGAATTTGGGGCTCTTCGCCACGCCCTTAGCATAACAGTATTCGCTGATGATAGCATTCCAGGCAGTAACAATCTCAGGCCAGGGAGCAGCGAAGTTTAAGGGGCGCGTCGTAAGGTCCCGGATAAAATCGGTCAAGGCCTCGTTGGCAATTCCATAATGCACACTTTGTCCCGTACTACGATTTTGCCCATAGTGGATAAGGGCTGCCTTGTCGTGGAATAGAACGGAATCCGTTGTTTCCAGGGCGCGGTAGCAAAAAGTCCAATCCGGTGCAATGGAGCCGCTGAATATACTTTCAAAGCGTCCTTGAATTGCGTTCAGAACCGTCCTCGGCACAATACAATTAAGCATCCTCGGCAATGACGTGTCGTACATCACCGAGTGTGCGACCATTTCCAGCAGCCGTCCGGACGGAACTTCGTAAATGTTGCCCGTCCAGGTATATTGGCGAACCACTACCGGCACCGAGAAATCGTCGACCATGTCATGCATATAAACAAGAATCTTGTCCGGATAGGCCGCGACGATTTCGATAAGAGGCTCTAGGGCTTCCGGTTTAAACATCATCCGATCAGTCAAAAATGCTACGTGGCTACAATCATAGAGCGAAAGCGCCTGTTCCATCGCCCAGTCCCAATGCTTGTTCATCGGAAGTGGTTGTGGTGGGACAATGCGTTGGACGCGCGCGTCCCTGCGCTCGCGGCACGCCCTTGTCAGGTCAGCAAGGCTTTCTGTTTCCGTTGAATTATCGGAAACAAGGATTTGGAGCTCTGGGCCAAGCTGGCCGGAAAGGGATTCCACCGCCCGTCTGGCTAGGTCGGGGCGATTTCGAGTAGGAATAACTATAACCAATGCCGGCTCGTTCATTCTTTGCAGGCCGCTCATCCAACCCGTCTGATGAAAGCCGAGGGCCAATAAGTCACCCGATCGGTGATCTGTCCTTCATTAAAAGCGAATTCCGGCTCCTCGATAGTGAAATCGGCATTTCCTTTTACGAACTCGATTGCAGCTTGGCGCGGATTATTCCAAATCCAGTCAGCCCGCGAGCGAGGAGCGTCCGCAAGATCCTGCATGATGCCATCCATGGCCGCGATGTAGGAGCCGCGCGTGACGAGGGGGGCGTAGGCAATAAGCTCGGCGAGCACGTGTTCTTTTGAATGACATGAATCGAGTAAGACCAATACGCTTTCGCCGTGACCGACGTGGGCTCTCACCTTTTCAATAATCGTGGGGTCAATCGAGCTGCCTTCGATGAGCGTGATAAAGGGAGCGAGCGGATGCTCCTCGATGGCGGCCCGGTTGTGCGGGCGAATATCGATATCAATACCGACCACGCGTCCTCGGTCCATCGCTTTGCATAAGCTGGCGTAATAGACGAGCGAGCCCCCGTGGGCGACGCCTGTCTCAATGATCACATCCGGGCGAATCGCATGAATAACTTCCTGGATTCGAATCAGATCTTCAGGCAACTGGATGATGGGCCGGCCCATCCAAGTGAAACTGTAGACATATTTATTGTCCCATCCTGACCGCAGCCAGATCCGGCTTAGGATCTGAAATGCCTCCGGGCTGCCGATACCTAGCTCTCTGCATTCACCGCGATCGCTGATGATGAGGCGATCGCCATCAATTGTTACCATTTCGCCTGTTATAAAAAGAAATAATGGTTGAGACGATCCTTCCAAGCTTCGATCTGTTGCATCGCCGAACGCGCCCGGTCGGGGTTGAGACCAACGTAGATCACATTACTTATCTTGCCAAACGCCTCCAACGACACAACCGGCTTACCTAATAATTGTGTGCCTTGCTTGTAAGGGTTTTGATCAATAAAACACAGAAGGCCAGATGAATCCTCAAGGGCCAGCCCGATATAGCAGCCGCAGAAGCCGGCGCCATAGATCGCACACGGGCCCGGATGTTGACGTTCAAACGCTCTGATCCGCTCTGACGCCTTCGCCCACAGGTTTGCGAGCCGCCGCACTTGTTCCCCCACGGCCATGACAGCCTCCTTATCGATCCGGGGAGAAGTTTGGCGTGTCCGCTTCGCCACGACCACATAAGCCAAATCGTGAACTTTGTCGTCAATGCTTGTGATTTCCAGCCCGGCTTCACCAAGTAATCGTTGCAAGGACGGTTTTGAGAAATGGTTAATGTGATCGTTGACCAGGATGTCGCACGCGTTGGATCCAAAAGGATTTGGTATTACACAATAAAACAGTCCGCCACGCCGCAACATCCCGGCAGCCTCCACCACGAACCGCCTTGGTTCGGGGGCATGCTCCAGGGCGAAAAAAGAGAATACCACATCCATCTTGTTCCTCCAATGCGCCGGGGGTTGATGCAATGCCCAGTTCTCCGGTCGGACAAATTTGGCCCAGAATGGGCGGTAGGCATCGGTTACGTCGAACAGGTACGAGCTGATGTCTGGTCGCGCCGCCTTCAGCAGCTTGCACACGGCGGCCTTGCCGCATCCGTAGTCCAGAACCCGGGCCCTATTGGGTAGATCGATCTTTCGCAGGAGCGTGTTGAACTGGTGCTCTGCGCGAAATACTCTCTTCCCATTGAAGATCCCATAAAGCTGATCTTCGTCCTCGCTGCCAGTGAGGATGTTGTAATCCGTGTCGTAATACGCCTCGATATTCACCATTGGCGGCGTCTGCAGGTGTGCGCACTCATGGCACCAATACACCTCGATTTTCCTCGCCGCCGGCCTAGCCAGGGAGCTAATGGAGAATTGGCCTTCCGAGCGAAGAACGGGCTGATTGAGCGAGGCCCGACAAACTAGGCAATCCACTGCTTACTCCTCCACACCAATCACAACCGGAAAGTATTAGAGTCAGGCGCTTTCATCGAGCACGAACCGCAAACGCAGGGTTAAACTGGGAATGCTGGCCTTTCTTTGCGGCCGCGACAAAGCGCCTCCCAGATCTTTGCCAGCCCCGATTCGAGATCCACTTTTGGTTCGAATTGCAAGTGTTCGGCCGCTTCTGCCGGATTGACCGTCACATGCGCCGCCTCCCCCTGAATATCCAGGGTTTCAATCTGAGAGGAAGAATGAGTGAGCCTAACAATTGCTTGGGCAAGCGCGTGAGTGGTCGTTGTTACGCCCGTGCCGATGTGAATGGTATATGTGCCTGTCGCCTCCAGAGCGCGGTGGATCGCGCCGACCAGGTCGTCGATATAGAGAAAATCAAATGCCGGGAGGCCGTTAGAATAACGATGGGTGCGAATCGCTTTGTTTTGCCTAGCCCATTCAAAAAACTTTGGCACGAACATCCCCTTATCCATACCCGGTCCATAAACCGCACCGGGACGAAGCACAACCAGATCCGAAGTACCTGCTTTTGCATAGCAATGAATCAATTGTTCGCACAAATACTTCGTCTCCGCATAGAGGCCCTTAGGACGAGGTGACAAATCCGACCCAGCTCGTACGGCACCGGCGCCGGCATACCCTGAAAACACCACCAAACCGGAAAGATACACGAGCCGGAGGCCGTTTAATCGCCGCAACTCCAAGACAGTTTTCATCATCATGAGTGCTTCGCCAAGCGCCGTGACGCTGTTCCTCGTTCGCGGATGTGCGAGGTGCAAAATCGTGTCGACCTGGTGGGTATTAACAAAATCGTCAAGCGCCAGAAGATCGCGAGAAAGGTCATAGCGCCCGCGATCGAGCACTAGGAGTTCGTAGTTTCCGGCCAGACTGGTAAGCGCGGCCCGGCCGACGAAGCCACTTGCGCCCGTGAGCAGGATCCGGCGTGGACCGCCCGATCTTGGCGTCTTCTGAGGTTCATAGAGCGCGCGAATCTCCCTTAGCATGCCTAGGTTCATCTCGGTCGCGCCTGCTCCGGCCAACTGTTTCAGCGCCCGACTATAAGGCTCCCCCGTTGCCAGGAGCGCACCAACGGCGATAGCGTTGCTCCGCGAGATACCTTTATCGCAACAGATTAGAACTCGCCTGCCGAGACGTAGCTGCTCGACCGCTTGCTCGATGATCATCCGCAAACGCACAGGATCGTTCCCTTCGCCATCGATCAATTCGCGCACGTCCAGCACGTAAGAGTCCGGACTGTCGGTGAGCCGCAAGTCGTCGTAGAACGATGCCGTTCCGATTCGCTGGGAGATCCATCTAACCATGCGTCTTCATGTCTTCATCGGAAACAAACTTCTCATCGAAACCTCTGAGGTAATAGCCCGACCTCGGAGCGTCAATAGGAGGATGGGCATGATTGAAACAATGTTGCAGCAGGAGATGCGGCTCGTTGAATCCGGCTAGTGCCCGCAAATACGTCGTTCCAGAGTGCCGCGGGTTAATGTCGAAAGGAAGGAATACGCCATCCTCGTTAAGACGCCCCTGGATATTCATTGCCCATTTACTGTTCAGCGCAGTTGCGATCCGTTCGGCTTGAGCCCTTACTTCAGGAAAATTATCGATTCGTCCCTGACTCCAACCGCTGGAGATGACGCGGTCGCCATAACGCAATTTGTAAGAAAGTTTGTTGTCGAGAAGTCTCTCCATTGCTACCGATCCCAATACCTCGCCGGTAGGTGCTGAAAGTACCCCCACCGTGAATTCCCGGAGACAGTTGATGTATTGTTGTAAGGTTGAATTGTAGCCTCTCTTGCGCAGATACCTCACCAGAAACACTGCTTCCTGTTGGTCCTCCGCAATAAACACGAGATTGCTCCCGCCAGACATCGAGTCCGGCTTGACTACGCAGGGATAACTAGCAAAGCCTTCGACATCTCTGCCGGAAGTAACGTTCCTTGTGTCCGGGACGGCAATGTTACATTCCCTGAGATAAGCAGACACCGCGCTTTTGTCCGCGCATGTTCCAATAACTTCCCGGGTGTTCAGCATGACCAGGATACCGAGCCTTTCAAACATTTCCCTCTTTTCCGCGAGTATGCGATGGACTGCTTCCGCGCCGGGAGCGACGGCATCCACCTTATCTCGCAAGGCTATGTCCAAAAGCTGCTCGGCATACTGTTGCGGCGGTGAGCTCCGGACCAAATAAGTATCGTCAAAACCTTCCTTGCCATAAAGGCCGAACGCTGTTTCAGCGATGTCAGTGCCAATAAGGCGGTAGCCGCCGGCGCGGCGGAGAGCCTTGCCTATCTCCAAACCCAGGCTGCCGGCCCCAATCCCTGGAATTAGGACCGAGATCTTTTCACCAGGTGAAAGTTTGCGCGGCATTCATTTACCTCCGGATTAGCTCAAAGAGGGGCTCGCGTCGCTGTAAGTGTTGGTATCTTCGTCAAAAAATTCCGGATCCCCGAGATAACCCGATCGAGCGTGCTTGTCATCATCATTGAGTGAAGCGGCAACGACAGGACCTCATGTCCCACGCGGTCTGTGACTGAGAGATCGCCGTGACGGCACTCCTTAAGCAGCGTGAACCAATGTCCCGGCTGCCAATGAATACCTGTATCTATGCCCCGTTCCCCCAGGAAGGTCCGCAATGCCTCTCGCTGCGTTGCGGGGACTCGGATGTAATAGAGAAAAGGCGTAATGTCGGCGAAGTCCGTCTTCGGAACAATAACTCCAGGGATGTTTCCCAACCCCTCATTGTAATAGCGACCGGCGGCGCGCCGACTTGAGCTGATACGATCCATCTTGGCCAGCTGCGCGAGCCCAATCGCGGCATGAAGATTCGCCATGTGATAGCGAAAACCGATTTCGCGCATATCGTACGTCCACGCCCGCGCATTAGTATACATCACTTTCGTCGGCTGAGTCATGCCGAGCAGGCGCATTTCGTGGATGCGCGCCAGTTCCTCTTCCGTGCGAACGACGAGAAGACCGCCATCGATACAGGTGATCGTCTTCACCGGATCAAAGCTGAATGTCGTCACGTCCGAAAAGCTTCCTACTGGCCTGCCTTTGTACTTCGAACCGAACGCATGGGCGGCGTCGTGGAGCACGCGCAGGCCGTGCGCGCGCGCGAAGCCAGCCACCCGATCGTGGTCGCAGAGCAGACAATCGTAATCCATGACAACGATTGCCTTCGTGCGTGACGAGACCAGCGCCTCAGCTTTATCTAGATCGATACAGAGGGAATCCTCGTCAATGTCGCAAAAAACAGGCTGGGCGCCGGTTGCGAGAATGGCCTGGAAATCAGCGGCATTATTAAACGAAGGGGTGATTACCTCGTCTCCTGGTTCGATGCCCATGATAAGCAAACCTAGATGGATAGCGGCGTGTCCGGTGCTGACGGCCGCAACATACCGGTCGGAAGCGCCAAGATGCTGCTTAACGGCCTCTTCGAATTGTCCGACGTAACTGCCCATGCCGAGCCAGCCCAACTCTAGCGCCGCGCGGCCAGCATCTAATTCCTCCTTTTCGATGAGTGGTTTGAAGACGGGAATCTTTTCGGTCGGCATCCGGCTGTTGTTTGAACTTGGCGAGTTAGCCTTACTTCCAGGCATGAGCTACTGCGCGGTAACGAACGACGCCTGGAGTTTCTCCGGCGCGCGGCAAAGGCGGTTTCACCATTGATTCCACACGGCGAAAGCCGGCGGCGCGGCACAGACCGAGAAGCGCCTTTTCGTTTGGAGCCCACCAGTTTGAGACGTCGCCGTTCAATTCGTTCGATTCGAAAAACTCGACGAGTGCGTGATCAGGGAGGTCGGCGAACACCGCGGCCTCGGTCTCAATGAGGGCGACGTCTTTTGTCACGGCGGCCACACGCCTCATTGCCTCGAGAGGGTTCTCCATATGATAGAGCGAGCCAAAATAAAGAACCACGTCAGACGTACCCAACCGTTCTATATCCATCTCCATGAAATCGCCCACTACCGGTTCGACGTCGCTCTGCAACGCCTTTTTAGCAGTATCGAAGCCAATCTTCCCCGGCATCACCTTGGGCAGATAATAGGGCATGGTGTGATACGCCGAGGGAACAACACCCCGCTCCTTGCATTCTACCCAATAATGGTAATGCCGGGCGAGGTCCATCGCCCACATGTAATGGTCTAAGGCGACAACCCGTGAGGCTCCGCGCCTCTCGGCTTCGAAGGAGAAAAATCCGTCTAAGGCATTGATATCAAGCACGGTCTTCCCGCGGAGATCGGGGAAACGAAAGCTTTGGACCTGATCCGCTTGCTGAGATGGAGAAATCAAGCCATTCGTGACCACGCCTTGGCCAAAGTCGATGGAGTGAAACCAGACCGGCACGCTTTGCGCCATTGCTTCTAGCTGCTCTCTGGTAAACCTCATTCTGTCAATATTAAAAACCGAATCGATCGAACTTGCAGGGGGGCACGTCACGTCGGCCTTTTAGCGTGAATGATTGTCCGCTTATAGGGGATACCACGGGGGCGCAGGAAGCCGGAGTGACTGCCGACGACCGAGATTGTCTCGAAAGCCAAGTCACTTCAGTAATTGCTCGAAGCAAAGCTGGTTTGGAACCCACCACGCGGAACTATCCTCGCCAGGTTTGTCTCCTCCTATGTAAAGCATAGTGGATGCGGACTCGAATCGTTTTGTAAGTCTTGGGCGATAATTAATGCGCGACGCGTCATGGCCGCCGCGGCAGCAAATGCACGTAACCGGGTCAATGGTATGCCACAAGACATCGCCGGCAAACACCAGGTCAAAACTCTCTCCGCCGGCAGTGATTGGAGATAACTCATGAATGGTGCAATAACGTCGGCGCACCTCCGACTTCAGTAATCGATGGCAAAACTTGAAGGGCCCGTCATAAAACCATTCGAACAACTCCTCGGGCGTGCTGCAATCATAGAGATAGTCGTGACGATGCTCCGCCGGTAACGGTTCTTCCAGGCTAGCAAGACCTGCCCGGGCCTTGCGCAGGGCATTCTGTGCAGTTTCGCCCGGAAACCGATCAAAGCTAGAAATAGAAGCCAAATGACAGTATTCCTCCACGAGAGTTTCACTGGCGGCATTCCCAGTCATTTCGACATCTCCATGTTTCGCGGCTAATTCAAGTCCTCCCCAGCTGACGCGGAGACAAAATCAGGATATGTCCCGTCTCTTTCGCTAATCACCCTTGGCATTTCGGGCCACACGATACCGAACTGCGGGTCGTTCCAGCGAACCCCGCGCCCGCTCTCAGGAACATATACTTCCGACATCTGATAAAAGACTTCCGTTTCGTCCTCGAGGGTTTGAAAGCCATGGGAGAAACCCTTGGGAATGTAAAGCATCTGCCGATTCCGGGCCGTCAACTCCATCCCAATCCATTCCTTGAACGTAGAGGAGCGCGGCCTGAGATCAATGACGACGTCATAGATCGAGCCCAGCGTGCAACGCACAAGCTTGACCTGACCGCGAGGCTCTTCCTGGTAATGCATTCCGCGAAGCGTCCCCTTCTTGTTATTGAACGAGATGTTGCATTCCATCAAGCGTGAGTCCAATCCGCGCTTGGCAAAGTCTTTCTCGGACCAGGATAGGGCAAAAAAACCGCGGTGATCCTCGTACCTTTCGATCTGGATCAGAAAACATCCGGTCAATCTTGTCTCTCGAAAGATCATTGCCAACCAGGCTGCGACATTAAGGTGCCCTGAAAGCCTCTCCTGCTAACCTACCGATAAAGAAAAAGCCATTTGGCTTCATGTAGCCGTTTTTCACTGACACTCGGTCGTAAACTGCCAATAGATCTGCCAGGCCCGAAACGACCTTGTCCGAACCTCTAAGTCCGCCGAGCAGCCGGTAGATGAAAGAAAAGCCGGGCTTGTACTCGAGTTCGATCAAATGGCGCCGAAACGCCGCGAGGATCTCCTGACCCGAGGACGAATTGTCATGGGGCGATTGTCCGTCGGGTTCAGTCTTATCGCGCTCCGTCAAATATTCCATGTGAATATCGCTAACATAAGATTCAAACTCGGCTTGATCCTTATAAATATTCGTATCGGTAAGAGGTTCGTACCAAGTTCCAGTCAGCGATAAGAGAAGGCGGATAAGAGCCACCTGAGCCGCGTCCTCCATGCGCCATTCTTCGTGGCACGGTTCATAACAAAGAATTAACCCGCTAGGCCCGAGTAGATCACAGGCGAGGCGGACCGGCTCTTCAGGATCGGCAAAATGATGTAAGGCGCCGGAGAAAAGGACGACATCATACACGCCAGTCGCCTGTCGCAGGGAAATCGCGCGATAGCGGAGGGAGCCGAATCGCGTTTTGAAAGTATTTTCCGCCAGCGTCTTCTGGGCAATTTCAATACAACGCTCGGAAATATCTATCCCCACGACATGATGCCCGGCTCGGGCGAGTTCCAATGAAATGTAACCGGCGCCACACCCGACATCCAGGATCCGGAGTTCGTCTCCGCCGTATTGTCGCAACATGTGAAGATAAGTGTCCGCTATCTGGCCGACAAAAAGCCTGGCGAATTGTGGGTCGCGCCAAATGCTCTTGTAGAAGTATTCGCATTTCACGGCCCGCCGCAGATCGGGCACGAAGCCAGCGTTAATCCTCTCTTCGATTCTGCGATTAAAAGCCTGGGCTTCTATTCGTTCACCCTGGGACAACTGTTCGGTTGACATAATATCTCGCCTCCCGAGTCATAAGCTAATACTGACCCGCGCCGGATCGCTAGATTATTCTGACCTCTGGAATAGGTATGATAAATTGGCCGCCCCTCCGTCGATATTCTGCTTGTTGCTCGAGGATCTCGTGAGCAAAATTCCACGTCAGGAGCAAAGTGTAGTCGGGCAAGTCTTCCAGCAGTTTCTGCGGAGGGAATATCCTAAGTCGAGTCCCCGGAGTGTAAAGTCCCTGCTTCACCGTACTTCTGTCCACTGCGTAGGCAAGTGTCTCCTGGCCGAGATTGAGGTAGTTGAGCAAAGTGCTTCCTTTCGCGGAGGCGCCATAAACCGCGATACGCCAGCCCTGTGTTTTTAACTCGCGCAAAAGTGTGACGAGAGTGCGACCAAGGGCCGTCACCTTTTCCCTAAAGGTCGAGTAAAAGCCGAGATCCGCGACGCCCCAGAAGGCCTCTTCTCGAAGCAACTCGGAAACCACCCCCGATCGATCATCAGCCCTTCGCGTCAAGCGTTCCGCGTGGGCGTAAATCCGCAGCGTCCCTCCGTGAATTTCCAGCCGCTTCACATCGTGAATGATCAGTCCGTGTCGCCTGAAAAGATGGTCCAGCGCGGTTAGCGAGAAATAACACAAATGCTCGTGATAAATCGTGTCAAATTCGCAACGATCGATCATGTCTTTCACGTAGGGGACCTCGACGACCAGAATGCCATCGTCTTTCAGCGCTAGCCGAAGACCTCGAACAAAACCATTGAGATCGGCGACGTGTGCCAAGACATTATTGGCGTGAATCACGTCAGCGCGCCGACCCTCGGCTACCAAGCGTGCGGCCAGATGTTCGTCAAAAAATTCGCAGATCGTGGGTATACCATGTTTTGATTCGGCAACACGCGCGATATTGCGTGCCGGCTCGATCCCCAGCACTGGAATTCCAGCCCTTTTATAATATTGCAGGAGATAACCGTCGTTACTGGCCACTTCAATCACGAGGCTGCGCTCATGAAGTAAACCCAGGTCCTTCAGGCGCATGGCGGTCTCTTCGGCGTGCCGCAGCAAGGCCTCAGAGAACGAAGAAAGATAAAAATATTCGCGAAAGAGTTTTTCGGGTGGGACGGTCTCGGTGATTTGCACCAGTGTGCAACAGAGACAAATGACCAGATCCAGCGGGTAGGCCTCCTCTCGTGCCGTAAGCTGTTCCACCGATAGCAGGCCATTGGCCAAAGGCATCGTGCCCAGGGAAATCACATCCTGTAATCTTGGGTGGCCGCATGACCGGCATTCCCTTCTCAAGTCACTCATGGGCCTTTGGGACCGGGAGCCTTCCATCGGAGGGTGTTGTCCAATAGCCCGGAGTCGAGAAGATGCTTGAACTGCGCCAGACGTGTGAACTTCGGGCCGCGAAAATCAACCAGCGTCATCGCCGCGGTCCGGACGCCGTCATACACCTCTTGTGCCCCCCGCCGCGCGTTCCACTTTGGCGTGAAGGCTGGGAGGTGCCGCGCGAGCTTATCGAAGCTCACGCGGTAACTGCGGGGATCGGGACTGCCACCTTTAGCGCGCTCGATATCGCACTCCGGTAAAATCTCGCGCACGATCTCGGCCAGATCCCGCACCTGATAATTTTCCTCGTTGAGCCCGATATTAATAGCTTCATTGTGGACGGCGTCGCGCGGCGCTACCAGGGCAGCGTTAAAGGCGCGCGCAATATCTTCGACATGAACTACAGGGCGCCAGGCCAAGCCATCGCTCACGATGCGAATTCT
>Ga0193733_1000545_pt1 | contig 12244 bp, 11 predicted proteins | sample U1s2metaG_FD_145076 | JGI IMG/M metagenome (GOLD analysis project Ga0193733, IMG submission 145076) | Soil microbial communities from a riparian zone of the East river system, Colorado, United States - U1s2 | ecosystem: Environmental > Terrestrial > Soil > Riparian zone | place: USA: East River... | reverse complement strand
GTTGGCACTGTATATTTCGATCCATAGCCCCGCCCCCGCCCGGCGGTAGAGAGCATGCTGAACGGATGCCCCAGCAGGTGCCGCGCCCGGCTGATGCGTCCTTCCCGCAAGAGCTTGCGCACCTGACTGCTGGAAACGGGCTCCCCGCGCAGCTTCATCTCGGGATAGACTTTGACGTCGAACCCCATCTCCCGGCCCAGTTCGGCGAGCAGCACTACATTTCCCTCGGCTTTGTGTCCGAAGTGAAAGTTGAAGCCTTCATGCACCTCGCGCGCCTGAAGCCGTCTCTGCAGAATCTCCTCGGCAAACTGGCGCGGCGTCATTAACGAAAGATCGCGTCCGAAGGGCAGGAGCAGCGCTGCATCCAGGCCGCTCGCCTGCAGCAGGCGCAGTTTTTCTGGCGTTGGCGTGATCAGCTTGAGTCCGGAGTCAGGTCGCAGGATGCGCACCGGATGGGGCTCGAAGGTAACCGCCATTGCCTTCACCCCCTGTTTCTGCGCCCGGGTAACGATCTCGCGCAACACGTGGCTGTGAGCGCGGTGCACGCCGTCAAAATTGCCGATGCTCACCAGCGTCGGCCCAAAGTCAACCGGGACATCCTCGAGTTTGTGGAAGACTTGCATGCTAGGAACTCTCGACCGCCACGGACGCGAGGTTTTCGCAAAGGTACAAAAGAACTGCTTTGCGGCCTCTCCCTAAATCTCAAACTCCAGCTTCATCCCGTCATAGGATAACTGGACGTTTGAAGGCAACACCGCATTTGTCGCTTCATGCCCCAGATCGTGGCAAATGTGAGTGAAGAATGCACGCTTGGGTTTTACCCGCTCCACGATCCGCAGCGAATTCTCCACCGTCGAATGCGTCGGGTGCGGCTTGTGCCGCAAGGCGTCCAGAAACAGAATGTCAAGATTCTGCAATTGTTTAAAAGATGCTTCCGGTACAAGGCTGTGATCGGTCAGGTAGGCAGCCGACCCGAAGCGAAAGCCATAGATCTCGGTTTCACCGTGAATCACGGTGACCGGCTCAAACCGCGCACCGAACAATTCGAGCGGTCCAGTTAGCGGCTTGAGTTCAACCTGGGGCAAGCCGCCGAACTTATAGTCCGCATCGAAAATGTAGCGGAACATGTTGCGGAGGAAAGCCACCACATCGGGATGCGCATAAAGTGGCAGGCGGCCCGGTTTGTGGCGAAAGCTCAACGGCCGTAGGTCGTCAATTCCAAGAATATGATCGGCGTGAGAATGAGTGTAAAGCACCGTATCCAGACTTCGTATTTTCTCCCGAATGGCCTGCTCGCGGAAATCAGGGGTGGTGTCGATCAGCACGGCCCTGCCACCATATTCGATCAGCACGGATGGTCGGGTGCGCCGGTCCCGCGGGTCGGAGGAGTGGCAGACCGGGCAGTCGCATCCTATGGTGGGCACACCCATGGACGTGCCGCTGCCCAGCACCGTCAATATGGCTTTCATCGTATCGAGGGGTTTGTGCCCGTGGCTTGCGGAGGCCGTGCCAGCGCGTTGGTCACTTCCACGTAGGCCATGCGCAACTCGTAGACGCAGTTCTGCAAAAAGTGCTCTTCCGCCGAGGTGAGATTCCCCTTGGTTTTTTCCGCCAGCAGGCTGAGCGTGTCGATGGTTTGACGCGCTCCTAGCAGATCAATCCGCGGCTGGCCACGCTCTTCCTGCATCAGGCCCAGCTGCAGCATGGCAGTCATGTATAGCGATGCCATGAAGCGCTCAAAGGTCATCTCCATTTCTTTGGCCGAGTGGCCACTGAGCTCGACCCGCGCATCCAGTTCCCGGGACGATTTGCGGTAGGCGTCGGCTTGTTCCTTTTGCTCAGCGGCGGTCGGGGCCGGCGGCACCGATGGATCGAGCGTGCTGGCAGGTGGCGCGGCCGACGCGGCTTCCGGGGCCGCTTCCACCGGCGCCGACTTGGAGGTTGTAATCTCTTCCTCGCTGACTTCTTTGCGCGGTTCGCCATCTGGTGTGAACAGACGCCGGTCAGTCACGGTAAAACTGTCTTGCCTTTTTTCAGCCATATTCGTTCCTTCGTTTACTTTCCTTGGTTTTGCTTCGATGTGTGGGTAAACGGCAGATGCGTAACACGGGCTTCGCTACCACCAGCATCGAGCAGCTTGCCGGGTGTCGCCACTTCGCGGCGGATGTAGCCCAGCGCGACACGACGATCACCGCTTGCCCAGGGCAGGGAAGCGGTGCTGGTAATTTCGCCCACATCCTTGCCGTCCGCTTGAATCTTGCTGCCAGGCGCAGGCAATGCTCCGTGAACATCAAACCCGGTAAATTTGCGTCGCACCTGGCCACGGGAACGAATCCGTTCCACAATCTCCTGACCCACGTAACAACCTTTGACGGAATTCAAGGCGCGTTCCTGCTCAGTCTCCTGCGGCAAGTCGCGTTCCCCGATGTCGGTGCCATACCGAGGAATCCCTGCCGCGATGCGCAACAAATCGATTGCCGCGGTTCCCACTGGTTTCGCGCCGGCTTTCACCAACGCCTGGTGCACGATTCCGACATTCTGGGGAGCCAGCCACAATTCAAAAGATTCCACGAGTGGGTTATCGCCCCGGACCAGAGTCAGACTGCTTTGCTGCCAGGTAAGCTCAACAAACTGCAAAGTCTGAAGTTGCGGGGTTTCAAACCCAGCCTGACGCAGAGACTCGCGAGCCCCCGGTCCGGCAACTCCAATCGCGGTCAGCTGGTGGCTCATGGCAACCACCTCCACGTCATCCATGATGATGTACTTATCGAACACATCGAGGATTTTCTCGACTTGCGACTGATCGGTGTCAACCAGCAACCACTCGCCCCGGCTGTAAGCGTACAAATCGCCCAGGATATGTCCCTGTGGATTGAGCAGAAAGGCATACACGCCATGCCCCGGCGTCAAATCACGCACGTTGTTCGTGACCATGCCATTTAGCCAGCGGACCCGATCGCCGCCGCGCAGCGAAAGCTTCGCCCGGGAGCCGAGATCGTAGACACCACAGCCAGAAACGAGCGCCTGGAATTCGGCGCGCACGTCGCCGAATTCGACCGGTGATTCGGTACGGGGAAACCCTGTCCCCGACGCGTGCAGGCTGTCATGTTGTGCCATGAAGTTCATGCTTTCTAATCTGATTATAGCGGAGAGAACGCGTGTCGGCAGACCTCGCCTCCGATCCCAGCCCGTACTGCAACGCCCGATTTTCTTTGCGCCTTTCGCAAGAACTTCGCGCCCCCCGGCTGCGGTGAAAGGGTTTTCTGGGCAAGTCTCCGATGAAGCAGCGCGGGAATGACAACACCCGACCGACTTGGTAGTCTTCCAACGTGGTGACCCAGAAAAAACGCATTGCCATCATCCCAGGAGACGGCATTGGCCCCGAGGTCATCTCTGAAGCCTTAAAGGTCATCCAGGCGTCGCATGCTGCCGTCGAGACAACCCAGTTCGACTGGAGCGCCACTCGCTACCTGGCCGACGGCGTTACCGTCCCGCCCCATGGCTTCGACATGCTGGCGCGCGAGTTTGACGCCATCCTGCTGGGTGCACTCGGCGACCCGCGCGTGCCTACAAACATCCATGCCAAAGAAATCCTTCTGGGCATGCGTGTCAAGATGGATCTGTACGCCAACGTGCGCCCCGTCCGCCTGCTGGATGCGTCGCTCTGCCCCTTGAAGGCAATCGAGCCCAAGGACATCGATTTTGTGGTGGTCCGCGAAAACACCGAAGGCGCATATGTGGATGCCGGCGGCGTTTTCAAGCAGGGAACGCCCGATGAGATCGCGGTGCAGGAAGACGTCAACACCAGAAAAGGGGTGGATCGCGTGATCCGCTACGCCTTCGAGTTTTGCGAACGCCACAAGAAGCAGGATGGCAGCCCGCGCCAACGCGTGCTCATGTGCGACAAGTCCAATGCCATGACCCATGCCGGTGGCCTGTGGCAGCGCGTATTCAAGGAGGTCAGCAAAGAGTATCCTCAGATCACCGCCCAACACCTCTACGTGGATGCCCTCTGTACCCAGATGGTCCGCGACCCGCGCCCGTTTGACGTAATCGTAACCAACAACCTATTCGGCGACATCATTACCGACCTCGCCGCTGGCCTGCAGGGCGGGTTGGGCATGGCCGCCAGCGGAAACATTCATCCCGGGAAGACATCGATGTTCGAGCCGGTACACGGCTCCGCGCCCCCCCTCGCTGGCGCAAACATAGCGAACCCTTTGGGTGCGATTCTGACTGGGTCAATGATGCTAAGACACCTGGGACTAGCAGAAGAAGGCGCCAAGATCGAAGCCGCGGTTCTGGAGGCCGTGAAGCAGAAGAAAACAACGCGAGATATTGGCGGGAACCTCGGAACCCACGAAGCGGGCGAGTGGGTGGCGAAACAAGTGCTCGGGTAAGAAGGCTTCGGGCCTGCGCGCCAGAAACCACCCGCCCGGTGATCGCATCTCCTTCTGTATAATCACCCTTTTGTCACGCACCCAGCGAAACTCCTGAGAGGAACTTTGTCGCAAGCAGAAATTGGAATCATCGGAGGCAGCGGACTGTACTCCATGCCCGGCCTCACCCAAGTCAAGGAAGTTCGCCTGACGACGCCCTTCGGCAAGCCTTCCGACGCGTATGTCATGGGCACTCTCGGAGACCGCAAAGTAGCATTCCTCGCTCGGCACGGACGCGGACACCGCATTTTGCCCAGCGAGTTGAACTTTTGCGCTAACATTCACGGCTTTAAGCAACTGGGCGTGGAACGGATCGTTTCCCTTTCTGCGGTCGGATCATTGAAGGAAGAGCATAGGCCACTGCAGTTTGTCATCCCCGATCAGTTCTTCGACCGCACCCGTCACCGCGTAGACAGCTTTTTTGGAAATGGCATCGTGGCCCACATCGCCTTCGCGGATCCAATTTGCCCCGAGCTGGCGCGCGTGGTGGAAAGCGGGTGCCAAAAGGCAGGAGTAACCGGCAAGCGCGGCGGAACTTACCTGTGCATGGAGGGGCCGCAGTTTTCCACCCAGGCCGAATCTAACATCTATCGCAGCTGGGGCATGGACGTGATCGGCATGACCAACCTGCAGGAAGCCAAGCTGGCGCGGGAAGCGGAAATCTGCTACGTGACAGTGGCGATGGTGACCGACTATGACTGCTGGCACCCGCACCACGATTCGGTGACTGTGGACCAGATCGTGGCCGTGCTGGTGAAAAATGCGGAGAACGCAACCCGGGTGGTGCGCGAAACCGTAGCTGCCATGCCGAAGGGCCGCTCGTGCAAGTGCGGCTCGTCCCTGGCGCACGCTATTCTCACCGAGCCCAGCCAGATTCCCGCAGCCACACGCCTGAAGCTGAAGCTCATTCTCGGTAAATATCTCGCTAAATCCCTGAAAGCCAAGAAAGCATGAGCATCGTAGTGGTGGGTTCGGTCGCCTTCGACACCATTGCCAGCCCGTCCGGCAAAGTGGACGACGTCCTGGGAGGCGCAGCGACATATTTCGCGCTCGCGGCAAACCATTTCACGCCAGTGCGTGTGGTAGCTGTGGTCGGCGAAGATTTTACCGCCGAGCACGAAAGCGTATTGAAACAGCGGGGCGTGGATACGCGCGGCATTGAGCATGCCAAGGGCAAAACGTTTCGTTGGGGTGGGCAATACCACGACAACCTGAATGAGGCCAAAACGGATTTCACCGAGCTCAACGTATTCGAGCAGTTTCAACCCCGCATCCCGGCGGAATATCAGGATTCACAATTTCTATTCCTGGCCAATATCCATCCTGATTTGCAGGCGGCGGTACGACGAAATATGAAAGGGGTCCGTCTGACCGGGGGCGATACTATGAATTACTGGATCAACCGCACTCGCAAGGAATTGTTCGAAACCCTGAAACTTGTAGACGTGCTGCTTATCAACGATACCGAGGCCAAAGCGCTGGGCGGGGAGAGTAACCTGCCGCGAGCCGCACAGAAGGTGCTGGCTCTGGGACCGCAGGCACTGGTGATCAAGCACGGCGAATACGGCGCGACGATTTTCTTCCGCGAAGGCGCGTTCGGCATCGGCCGCCATCCGTTTCGGGCGCCCGCCTTGCCCATTGAGGAGGTCAAGGATCCGACCGGCGCGGGCGATTCCTTCGCCGGCGGTTTCATGGGGTACATCGCCTCGCAGGAAACGCTGAATCGTGAGGTTCTAAAGCGCGCCCTCTTCTACGGTGGTGTCATGGGATCGTTTGCGGTAGAGCGCTTTGGCACGGATCGGTTGCAATCGCTCACCCGCGAAGAGATCGATGCCCGTTTTCAAATCTTTCGCGAACTGACCCATCTGGAATGAGCGCTCAGTCCATCCGGCGCTGGGACCGCGAAACCGCCTGGCTGGTTTGGCTTTCGGCCTGTGCCTCGATTCTTTCCTTCCTTTTTTATTTTCGCCGCGGTGATGTTCTGCTCTATGGTGACGCAGTCGCGCACATCAACATTGCGCGCCGGGTCTTCGACTCCCGCACTCCGGGTCTGCTGCAACTGGGCACGGTTTGGCTGCCCCTGCCGCATCTGCTGATGCTTCCGTTTCTGCTCTCTGACTGGATGTGGAAGACGGGCGTGGGTGCATCGATTCCCTCGATGGCAGCCTACGTTTTCGGGACGACGGGAGTTTTCCGTTTATTCCGCAGTGCGCTGGGTTTTTCGGAGACCGACAGTACCGCCAGAATTGCGGCCTGGGGAGCGGCAGTCATCTAGGCCGCAAATCCCAATCTGATCTATCTGCAAGCGACCGCCATGACCGAACCGCTTTACCTGGCGCTATTTGTCTGGGCGGTGGTCTACTTCAGCGAATTCGCGTTGCGGACCGGAGGTCTCGAAGACCCGTCGGCTGGGGCTGGTGCTTCGTCTGCGCTCGTAAAATGTGGAGTCTGCCTGTCTGCGGCGTGCCTGACGCGCTACGACGGGTGGTTTCTGGCGGCGGCAATGAGTGCAGCCTGTTTTGTCATGGCGCTCCGTGCGAAACAGAAAAGGAAACAAGCAAGCGTGGAATTCTGCCGCGGCGTGAGGGCGTTTTTTCTGCTGGCCGTCGGCGCTCCCGTGCTCTGGCTGGCCTACAACGCGATCGTCTATCGAAATCCCCTCGAATTTGCCAACGGACCCTACTCCGCCAAGGCCATTGAATCGAGGACTCCCCAAGCGTCTCATCCGGGCAGCCATGACCTGCCTGTCGCGTTCAGTTATTTTCTGAAGTCCGCGGAACTGAACCAGGGGTCGGGAAGTTGGCAAAAGGTGTGGATCTTGCTCGCATCAGCAGGAACGCTTTTCAGCCTATTTGCCAGAAAGGGGTGCGAAACAAATTCCAGCCTGAGCCAGCATCCCACTCGGCGACAGGCATGGCCTCTGCTCCTGCTCTGGATCCCGTTGCCGTTCTACGCCCTTTCCGTCGCCTATGGTGGCGTACCTATTTTCATGCCGGTCTGGTGGCCTTTCTCCTACTACAACGTGCGCTACGGCTTGGAACTGCTACCGGCTTTCGCGGTTTTTACCCCTTTAGCCGTTTACTTGATGGCAACGCTGGCGCAGAGTCGAACCGTCAGACTGGCCGTGGGCGTGGCAGCGCTGGCTTTCGTGGCCGCAACCTACGCCTCGATCTGGCGTAATCCCGTGTGCTTTCGCGAAGCTTGGATCAACTCCCGCACGCGCGTCGCCCTGGAACATGAACTGGCCGACTTTGTGAGGGCACTTCCACCGGATTCCACCTTGCTGATGTATCTGGGGAACCATGTGGGGGCGCTCCAGCAGGCCGGTATACCGCTGCGGCGGGTGATCAACGAGGGCAACCATCGAAGCTGGAAGCAGCCCGTTGATTTCGCCGGATTGTGGGAACGGGCGCTGGCCGACCCGGCGCGATACACGGATTTCGTCGTGGCATTTCAAGGCGATCCTGTTTCTACCGCACTTCAGAACCAGGACCTCTTCCCGCTCGCCGTGATTCACGTGTCCGGCCAGCCCCAGGCCACCATCTACCAGACGCATCTCGCACCCGGTAATCATCTGCGTTAACTTCGCGTCTCCGGAACCCGTCAGGGCCGAAGTTTTCCGGTGATAAAATCCAGCCACTCATTCCCCCATGCCGATCATGCAACACATCCACGACGTTCTGCTCTACGAGATGTCGTCGGCTGGTATTTCCCTGTTGCGCCTCACCGTAGCGGCGATCTTGGGAGGCGCCATCGGATTGGAGCGCGAGATCAAGCATCGGCCGGCCGGGCTGCGCACCAACCTTTTTATTTGTGTGGGAGCCGCCATGTTTACCCTGCTCTCGGACGCGCTGGCGGTGGAGCATATAGGAGACCATACCCGTATTGCGGCGCAGATTATTCCCGGCATCGGGTTCATCGGCGCTGGTTCCATCCTGCACAATCGAGGCGACCTGGTGACCGGGATTACCTCGGCGGCGACCTTGTTCGTGGTGGCTTCGGTAGGCATGGCGGTGGGCGGCGGCCTTTATCTCACCGCGATCTTTGCCACCGCCCTTATTTTGTTGTGTCTTTTCCTGCTGGGCGATGCAGAACAGCGATTCAATCTGAAGCTGGCGATCCGTACCTATGAAGTGTCCGGTAGCAGCGCCGACGTTATCAATGCCGAGGTCAATCGTGTTTTGGAATGCATCCACGCCATGATGCAAGGCGTACAGGTTGCCATAACCCCGCAGCATGTTCGTCTGCAGTTCGACCTTGAAGGAACACACCAGGAGCACAGAGAAGTGATGCGCGCTCTTAGACAGTCTTCTGTTCTCGAAAGTGTCACCCCGCTGGGCCCGGTGCAAACGGAATGACGCCCACCGCTCAGGTGATTCCGTTCGTCAAAGCCAGCGCCTGTGGTAATGACTTCCTGATTGTGGATGGCTTGTATGTGCCGGCCGATATCGGCGGCTTTAGCAAGCGCCTGTGCGACCGGCATAACGGCGTTGGGGCCGACGGCGTGGAATGGCTGTTTCCGGACCAGGACGCGGACACCCGGGCACGACTGTTCAACGCGGACGGATCGGAAGCAGAGATTTCTGGCAATGGAACCCGATGCGTGTCCGCCCACCTTTGCTCCCAACAGCCCAAGGATACATTTACGATTCGCACCGGGGCCGGGATCAAGGTGTGCAGGCTTATAAGTTACAGCCAAGCGCAATATGAGTTCGAGGTCGCCATGGGGGAGCCGCAAATCGGAGAAAGTTTTCCCGTCAAGCTAGCAGGTGGAGAAGTGCTGGGGACTCCAATCTCCATGGGCAATCCGCACTTTGTGGTATTTGTGCCGGAATACAGGCCGGGATGGCAGGCCGAGGCGGCTGAAATCGGCCGCCATCCTGACTTCAAGGATGGGATTAATGTTGAGCTTGTCATGGTAAATGATAACAATAATGTCGAAGCCGTGTTCTTCGAACGCGGAGTCGGAGAAACACAGTCTTCGGGCACGGGTTCGTGCGCTTCCGCGGTCGCCACCATCGCGGCCAAGCGGGCCAACTCGCCGGTGCGGGTTCACGCTCCGGGTGGAGTCCAGACGGTGCGTTGGGAGAAACAGGTTTTCCTCCGCGGACCAGCGCAAATCATCTGCCGGGGAGAGTTTTTGGTTTAGATTTTGCCCGTCAACCGGAAGCCCAAATGCCGTCTGATCGAACACTTGCGCGCACTAAGCCACTGGGTCTCCAAGCCGGCGACACGGTTGGCATTGTGGCTCCGGCCAGCAACGTCCGGCGCGATCTGCTGGAGGCGGGTTGCGAGACCTTACGCGGCTTAGGATATAAGCCCTTCTATTTCGATTCCATCTTCGACCAAGAGCTTTATTTCGCTGGATCGGCCCAGCGTCGCGCTCAGGAACTCGAAGAGATGTTCGTACGCGACGAAGTGAAAGCGATCCTGTGCGCACGCGGCGGATACGGTTCCAACTATCTTCTCGATTTGCTTGATCTGGAGAAGATCAAAGCTCATCCCAAGATTTTTGTGGGCTACAGCGATTTGACTACGCTCCTGACCTATTTCGCCGACTCTGCCGGACTTATCACTTTTCAAGGCCCCATGGTGGCCAAGGATTTCACGCATACCGATGGAGTGGATCTCCCTTCCTGGGAATGCGCTCTGAACGGGACCTCGGAATGGACGTTGCATCCCGACGCGGAAGTGCAAGCACTCGTCGAAGGCGCGGCTGAAGGGATTCTGTACGGCGGATGCCTTTCCATGCTGGTGGCCTCGTTGGGGACGCCCTATGAAATCCGCACCGCGGGTACAATCCTGTTTATCGAGGATATCGCAACCAAGCCTTACCAGATTGATCGCATGCTGATGCAGTTGAAGCAGGCGGGAAAGCTAGCCCCTGTTCATGGCGTCATTTTTGGCGAGATGGTGGCCTGTGCTCCAAACCAGGATCAGGGCTACACCCTGGAGGAAATCGTGCTGCGCGTAGTCCGCGGCCTCGGAGTGCCGGTCGCTTACGGGTTGCGCTCCGGACATGTTTCCCGGGGAAACATAACCCTACCTATGGGTGTGCGGGCCAGGCTGACGGTTCGCAGCAGCGGAGTGGAGCTGAAGATCTTGGAAGCTGCCACAGCGAGCGCGGTTTCTTCACGCTCTGCGGGATGATCGACCAACCTCTCCCTGTGGTTTGTGGCTATGTTGGTTTGGACGCGTGCCGCATCAGGAAGTGTGCGGCTATGAACTATGACGATGAGTAATAAAAAACATATCCACCTGATCGGTATCTGCGGCACCGCCATGGCCTCGCTGGCCGGCATGCTCAAGCAGCGGGAATTTCACGTCACCGGTTCGGACGCGGCGGCATATCCGCCGATGTCCGCATTTCTGGTCTCACTGGGCATACCGCTATCCCAGCCGTTTGCGGCCACAAATCTCGAGCCGCGGCCGGATATCGTAGTCGTGGGAAACGCCATTTCGCGAGGCAACGTCGAACTTGAGCATGTGCTTGACCAGCGCATCCCATTCTGTTCGTTGCCGCAAATCCTGCACGACGAATTTCTGCGCGGCAAGGAAGTTCTGGTCGTTGCGGGAACCCACGGTAAGACCACAACCACCTCAATGCTGTCGTGGATTTTCCATGAGGCCGGTAGGCAGCCTTCCTTCCTCATTGGCGGAATTGCGGAGAATTTTGGCAGCAGCTTTCAACTGGGACAGGGCAAGCACTTCATCTTAGAAGGAGATGAGTACGACACCGCGTTTTTCGACAAAGGCCCAAAATTTCTGCACTACTTCCCCGACGCGGTCATTCTTACGTCGGTCGAATTCGATCACGCGGATATCTACAAGGATCTCGATGCAGTGGAAATCGCATTCAAGCGCCTGGTCAATCTGATCCCCGGCCGCGGCCGCGTCGTTGCCCTCGACACCGGAGAAAGCGTGGAGCGCTGTGTGGCGCGGGCTTTTTGTCCGGTGGAGCGCTACGGCAACACGAAGAACGCCACGTGGCAGGTGACAAACCTGCGGCTTGATGCATCCTCTACCGCATGGTCTGTGCTGCAAAATGGCGAGCACTGGGCAGATTTCGAGTTTTCGCTCGCCGGGGAATACAACGTCATGAACGCAACCGCCGCCGCCGCCCTTGCGGCGGGATGCGGAATCTCCAAGGAACAAATCGTCCTGGCTTTGAAAACCTTCAAGAGTGTGAAGCGGCGGCTGGAAGTGCGGGCGCAGGTGAACGGAATCACCATCATTGATGATTTTGCCCACCATCCCACGGCGATCGCCGGCACACTCAAGGCGCTGCACGCGCGCTATCCCGGTGCGCGCCTGTGGGCGATTCTTGAGCCGCGATCCAACACCCTTCGGCGCAACATTTTTCAGAATGAACTGGCCCGAAGCCTGGCGGTCGCGGATGAAGTCGTGGTGGCTAACGTGTTCAAGTCGGAAAGCATTCCTGAGCGGGAGCGAATGGATGTAGCCGCTCTTGCCGTCGAACTGCAGAGACAAGGGCACCGCGCCCGCATCATTGCCGACGCGGACGAAATCGTGCGCACCGTCGCGCCCGAAATGCGGTCGGGCGATGTGGTGGCGATTCTTTCCAATGGCGGCTTCGGCGGCATTTACGAGAAGCTGCCCCAACGACTGAAGTCTCTGGGCGGAGGCGCTTCGGGTAACCATCCCTTAAAGGCGTCCGCCAAGGCGTGAACCGACCCGCCCGAAGCAGCGTTGCATTGGTTGTCGCCGGGTTTGTCGCGCTGGTCGCGACCCAGGCAAGAACGCAAGAACCCCTTCCAGGCTCGCCCCCAGCGCCGGTCCGATAC
>Ga0193733_1000544_pt1 | contig 12246 bp, 22 predicted proteins | sample U1s2metaG_FD_145076 | JGI IMG/M metagenome (GOLD analysis project Ga0193733, IMG submission 145076) | Soil microbial communities from a riparian zone of the East river system, Colorado, United States - U1s2 | ecosystem: Environmental > Terrestrial > Soil > Riparian zone | place: USA: East River... | reverse complement strand
CCCGGTGACACTCGACGTCACCGAGAAGCCCTGCTTTTGCGCTGCCGTCGAAACCGCGGCCACGCGGGTCGCGCTAATCACCGTCCCCGTCGCGGCGGCGTTGTTCGCCGGCGCCGCGCCCGTCCCATAGGCGAGCTTGTACGTCACACCATCCAAGATCACCGCGTTGGTGAGATCGCCCGTGAGCGTGAAGACCACGCGCCCGGTGGAGGTCGGGGTGATCGTGCACGGCGAGCCGGCCGCGCCAAGGCCGAGCATTTTAAAGGTGGCCGTCGCGTTGCCGGACTGGTCCGCTGGTGTCGCATGCGACAAGGCGAAGCCCACACCGGCGACGCCGTTGAGCTGATACGCCGTCGTCGCGTTGATCGTCGGCGCGAGGACCGAGGTGCCAAAGTACCCCGTTCGCGGGCGGGTTGCGCCGGCCGCGCCGATGTCGTAGACATTGTCCGTGACGGTGATCAGCGAGTGCGGCCCAACGCTCGCACTCACCCGCCAGCGATTCGCGCCGTTACTCCCGAGCAGCACATCATTGGCAGAGAGGATGGACACATTCCGCCCGACGCCCGTCCCGGCCGCCTCCGTGCCCACTTGAAACACGTTGGTGAGCCACTGCGCGAATCCGCGCTCGTAGTTGCTCCCATCGGTGTAGGTGTTGTAGACGCGGAAGGTCTGCGGGTTCGTGCCGCGCCGCTGCGCTAAGACATCCGCCGCGTCGCGTTGGAGACACACGTCCTTCGTCGTCGCATCGAAACAGAGCAGTGAGCTCTGCGAGACCGTCGATGAAAATGAAAAATCGAACAGCGGCACTGAGGGAAAAAGCTGTCCCCCGGCCGCGGCGAGCAAGGGCAACAGCGCCGCCACGCAGATCAGCCGCGTCTTCATGGGCGGCCACAGGACGCGACGACGGTCGCATTCGCGCCCGTTGAGATGACCGAAAAATTGACGACGTTCGCATGCCCTTGGATCGTCAGCGTCCGTCCGACCGGCGCGAGATGACCCGTCGCCGCAGTCGGCGCGGTGCCGTCGTCCCACCACCGGCAATCCGTCGTCTCAATCGAGATGTACGCAAAATTGACGGCGACATCGGCCACGCACGTCGACAACGATTGCGCCGCGGCATTCGTGACCGGCGTCAGCGTTTGATGGTAGCGGATGTTCTGTGCGCCGCCGCCAGCGATCAGCGCGAGCACGAAGACGCAGAGCAGCCCTGTGCGCATCAGACTTCCTCGTCAGAGAGCGCCGCGGAGAGCGTGAGCGACGATCCGGCGCCCGGCCCCGGCGTCGCCGTGCCGGGATTCGGCGTCACGATCGCGCGGATCGTATAGCCGGTCGGAATGATGAGCGGCTGGTAGAGCTGCGCGGTCAGAGAAAAGGCAAAGCGCGCGCCGATCGCCTCCGAGTAGTACTCCGTATTGAGGCGGTGCGGTCCACGCGCGTCCATCGAAAAGCCGGCGGTCGCATCGGCGAGACTCTCGAGCGGATCGCTGGCGCGGACGACATAGAGCCCACTGACGACGGCGCCCGGCGGCAGCAGGTTCGTGACCAGCACGCCGAGCGCGGAGATCTGCCGCACGACGTAGTAGTGCCCCTGCAAGGCGGGCAGCAGATCGCATTGCAGGGGCTCCCAGCCCACGGTGAACGCCGACGCCGTCTGCATGCGGGCGCGCGTCCCCTGAGCGATCGCGTGCTGCAAGATGGCGGTCACAGGATCGTCGGCGGCCCGCCGAGTAGGAAGGGATCGAGCGGCCCGAGATCGGGCACGTCGTCCCAGATCGTCTCCGCGGGGATTGTCGGCGGCTGCACTGTGGGTCCGAGATCCACCGGCCAGCCCGACCACACGAACTGCGCCGGGTCGACGGCGCCGAGATCCACGGGTCCAGGTCCGAACACCGGCCGCGTGACGGCCGCGAGCAACGCGGCGTCGCGTCCGCGCTGCTGGCGCGCGTTCCACAGGGCGACGCCGACACCTAAGACGCCGAACAACCACAAGCGATCGGTGGACGTCATACGCTGATCCGAATCGTGTGCCCCGCCGCTTCGGCGGGAATGATGACCGGCGGTTGCTGCACGCCGGCAATCGTGTAATCGACGCGGAAGTCTTTCGGCCTGCCTGGTGCCGGGTCCGAGGGGAACGATCCGCCGGCGAGCTGCTGGGTGTTGACCGTCACATCGCAGATCGTACGGCCGTTGCACGCGGCCGCCACGATGCCTGTCCAATTGCCCGGCGCGACGCCGACGTTGCCGCCATAGGTCGCGTTGACGATCGACAAGGTGCGCGCCGGCGTCGTCGTTGGCACGACACTCGGCGCGACGGGCGCGATCGGCGACGCGTCGAGAATCAGCGGCGGCGAGGCCGGCGCCGCGGCGAGCGCCACGATCACCGGTGACGACGACGACGGGATCGCCATCCTGGCGGGCTCTGGCAGGCCGGGCGCCGCGGATCTCCCGACCCACCAGAGCCACGCCAGGCCGCCGACGATCACCAGGGCCAGCGTGCTATCACTCATCCGCCATTGCTCCAATCGTCGCCTTCGAACCACCCGCCGCCGCCGCCGCCGAAATCACCGAACTGCGACGGGTCGATCACGCCCAGATCGGGCACGTCCTGCCAGGGCTCGACTTCGGCATGCACGCCGATGTCGAATTCCGTATCCGTCGAGAGCGCGAGATCATCCGTCCAATCGGGCAGGCCGTTTTCATCGATCGGCGGCCCGAATTCCCCCGGACCCACTGGACCGAGGTCCACCGGTCCGCCGCCGTAGATCGTCGCCGCGTTCGGGTCGAAGATGCCGGCCGTGGCCGGATCGCCGCTGCCGATGTAGTTGCCGGCGTCGTCGTACGCGCCCGCGCCGACGTAGTTCCCGTAGACGTCATAGTTCGCGGCGTCCGAATACGGATCGTACGTGTTGTAGATCGTCGGCGCGTTCGGATCGAAAATCCCCGCCGTCGCCGGATCGCCGCTGCCGATGTAGTTGCCGGCGTCGTCGTACGCACCAGGCCCCACGTAGTTGCCGTACGCGTCGTAGTTCGCGGGATCGCTGTAGGGATCGTAGCTATACGGCCGCGCGCCGGCGGGCGGTTGCGCGCCGCCGCCGCCGCCCGACGATCCGCCGCCGCCCGACGATCCGCCGCCCGAGCTCGGCGGCGTCCCCGGCTTCTGCGCTTGCTGCTGTGGTGGGATCGTCGTTTGTCTCGGCGGCCATCCAATCGGCGCCGTTGTCGTCGGCCGAAAGAGCGTCGCCAGGCCGCCGAGGATCGTCTCGAGCGGCGACTTCGGCGCCGTCGTCGTCGTCGGAATCCCGCGCGCGCGCAAAAGCTGCTGTTGCTGCGCTGGCGTGAGGCCCGCGAGCTGCGCCGGGGTGTAGCCTTGTTGCATGAGCGCCGCGCGCTGTGACGGCGTCAATGGCGCACTCGTCACCGTCGTCGGCCGCGCCGCCGTCGTCGCCGTCCCGCCGCGCGTCGCGAGATTGGTCCCGTTCGGCTGCGTCGACGTCGTCCGCGGCAACAGCTTCGCGAGCGGCGACGCTTTGCCGGCTTTCGGTCGCAGCAGCACGAGGGCGCCCACGGCGCCGCCGAGCAAGATCAATTTCCGTTGTTCAGTCATCATCGTCGACTCACGGGAACGCAGGATCGATCGCCGGCACGTAGCGCGAGGCGTCGACGATGTCTTCGATCTGCCAGCTCGGCGCATTGGCGCCGCCGGCGCCGACATCGCTGAGAATTTTCACGAGCTGCCCGTTGGGATAACACAGTCGCGCCGCGGCGAAGCTGTGCCCTTGCCACGCGACGATGTTCTCCCCGCCCGGTTTCTCCAAGAGCCCGGCGCCCGTGCCGCGCAACAGCCAGGCGACACGCTTTGTCACTTCAAAGGCCGACTCGGCGTCGACCGGTCGGATCTCGTCCCACACCGGCCGCACGACGTCAACGTCGCCTTCAATGCTGATGGCCGCCGGCGGGTCCGCACCGGGCGCGACGGGTGACGCGACCGGCGGCGACGCGTCCGGCGCCGGGCCAATGGCCCGGCCCGCGGCCGATTGGATGGCCGCGGCCAGCCCGTGGACCAAATCGTCGTCGCCGGCGGCGGGATTGGACTGGACGAAGCGCGCGATCGCGAGCAGCCCGAGGCCGACGCCGACCGCGATCAGGAGATCATCGTCGGTCATGCGGTCCACACGATCCGGCCAATCGGCGTCTCCGCCGTGACCGCGGAATAGCCATGCGCCACAAGATAGGCGATCACATTCGTCGTCCAGCTCTCGACGTCCGTCGCCGTCCAGCGCCGCGCCATCTCGCCGATCGTCGTCTGCACGGTGTAGATGTGCGATCGCCCATCCACGATCCGTTGGAGCTGCGCATACAGCGCATCCCATCCCGCCGACTCCGAGGGAAACACCGAGATGCCTTCGGCCCCGAGCTGTGCGCCCGACCAGCCCGGAATGACTAAATCACCGGGATTGTTCGCCCGCGTCGGAATCGCGCCAGGCCGCCCGAAGCCCTCCGCGTGCGCAATGGCCAGCGCGAGATCGCGAATGCCCGCCGTCACGCCCACATGGGTCGGCAGCATCTCACCATCCCCCGATGGCGCCAGCACACGACGCGACGCCACGCGCAACACCAAGCCGACTCCCACGGCGCCCGCCACGAGGCGTAGCCATGTCATCGCACCACAACAAACACGGCGACGCCGACCGCGGCCACGAGCACCAGGCCGACGATCAGGATCTGGAAGTCGGTGTTGAGCGCCCCCGCCGGCGCCGCGGCCGCGGCGACGGCCCGATCGAAGAGCGAGCCGCCCGAGCTCGGCTGGACGTCGGCGCCCGTGAGCGCGACGCTCGAGCCACTCGGCAGCGAGCCGCCCTGGTCGGCGAACACATGCACGACGATCGCCCGCACGTCGTCGAGCGCGGCATACTCGACGCGCGTCTGGACGACGACGACGGCGTCATAGCGGTACGTGACCCACTGGCCGCTGAGGACGGCGGACACCAGGTCGGGCGAGTGGATACTGACCGAGCGCACGCCCATCGGGATCTGCGCGAGCTCGTCACTCACGAGCGATTCGAAGTGTGAATCGAAGAGCAGCCCGAACACTTCGCCGGTCAGGCGCACCGTGACGAAGGAGCCCGCGGGGACTGGCATCGTCAGTCTCGAAACAGCAGGACGGCGACGACGACGACGCCGAGCAGCAGCAGTATCGAAGACAGGTCGCTACCGCCACTGACGATCGGCGTCGGCGCCGTCGCGATCGGCTGAATCACGCCCGTCTGGGTCTGAAGACGCAGCAGCTCTGGCGCGGTGGTAGGCACAACGGCCGGGCGATTGCTGAAGACCGAGTACCACGCGGCCGCTTGCGCGCTGATGTCAGAGATGAAACTATCGATCTGATCTAGGTCCGCCACGGGCGCCCCTTACATTTTCCCGCGCGGGGTGCCGAACACCTGCTCTTGAATGAGGCTGAACGACTGCGTCGCGCCCGCCGTCGCGATGTCGCTATCGAGCTCGAAGGTCGACCCGCCGGGCACCTGGTCGCCGCGGAAATAGGTGAGCGGATTCAGGCTGTCGATGAAGGAGAAGCCCAAGTAGCCGCCCGGATAGACGGTGTTGAACTGGCGCGCGATGAATTCTTTCGCCGCGAAGTTGTTGCTGTTGTTGCGGACCGGTTTGTTATCGAGCACGATCTGCGTGCGCTCGAGGATCGTATCCGCGAGCGTCGCATACACCTGCACACCCGACGACGTGCCGGCGAGCATCGTCCCCGATTTGACGACGACGTTCGTCGTCTTCTGTTTCTGCAACAGGCTGAGGCGCACGCCGGCGGCGATCGCCGCCGCGCTCTGCCCGACCGTCGTCTGTTCGTTGCGCACCGTCACCGCCGCCTGGATCGAATTCGCGAGCGGCCCGAGGATCAAGTAATTGCAGTAGATGCTGACGGACGGCGAGCCGGCGCCGGAGCCGAACGCGGTAAAGGTCGTCGTGCCGCCACCGCCCAACGTCCCGAAGCTGGTCGCATCGCCGAAAAAGATTTGCAGTTGGAGCGAGTCGGCCCAATCTTGCGGGAGGTAGCAGAACGGAATCCCCGCGATCCGCGAGCTCGGATGGAGCTGCGGCCCGAGGGGAATGTGATAGTGGATCTCGAGATCGTACGTCGCAATGTTCCCAAACGTGGCGGCGAGCTGCGCCAGCGGCACGCTGAGCTCCGGCTGCCGCGCGCCGTTGATGATCAGCGTCGAGCCCTGTGATTGATACAACCGCGCCCACGCGAACGCCGTCGCGCCGCTGATGTCGATCGGGACGAGTTGATTGTACAGACGGTGCGTACCCGAGAGGCGAATCCGCTGGATGATCGTCTGCGGCGCTTCGGCGGCGACGGCGGCGTAGTTGGCGACGGCGACGACGACGCGGCCGCGCCAGACCAGTTTGATGCTATCGAGCGGCCGGGTCAGATTGATATTGCGCGCGATGATCGGACTGGTGAGCGCGACGAACGGCTGCTGAAAAAACAGCTCCGGCCCCTGATAGCGGCCGAGGAGTGACGCGACGGCGCGTCGGCTGAAGTTGGCCGCGCCAGGCGCTGGCCGCGTCGGTCCCGTGTTCGCCATGACATCCTGTCTTTCTGCCCGCCGCGCGCTACAGGTTTTGGCGCGGACGTGCGAACCGCATTTAGCCGAGCATCCGAGAGACGCCGACGTAGCTATCGATCAGCAACGCGAGGATCGCCGCGAGCGCGAGCGCTGCAATGGTTTCAGCGGACATCGTCAGTTCTCCACATCAGTGTCCCGACCAGGCCGACCAACGATCGGGCGCGTCATCTCACACCGATTCGCATCGGCTCGGCTTTCTTGGGATTAAAAGTTGAGGCCCTTCGTACCTTTGAAGCCTCTCAGAAACGGTAGCGCGGCGAGCCCGATGAGAAAGGCCGCGGTCGCAATGGCGACACCTTTGATGGAAGCGACTTTCATCGATCGATCCTTTCTCTAGGTGAGCTCGAGGCCGCGGTGATCGTGCTGTACCTTGAGCTGCGTCTTGGCGTCCTCGAGCTGCCGCTCGAGCTCGGCGAGACGCTTCGTCAGCTTCTCGCGATCGCCTTCGGTGTCGCGCCACGCCTTCGCTTTGTCACTGAGCTTGAGCACGTCGCCAGTCGGCGTCAGGCGACATTCGCAGAATTCACAGGTGAGCAGTTGCGGAGACGGGCGTCGAGGCCCCGGCGGAGGATCGGCCGGAGGGATGAGGTCCGCGGGATCGCCGTCAGCCACGGGTCAGACGTTACTCGATCGGCCCGAGCGAGAACAGCTCAGCCATTTGGTTCACCAGCGCAGTAATACCCGCGCGCCCACGTTGTTATCGCCCGACGTCCAGTCGTGCCGCGCCGCGGCTTGCAGCTCCCACCGGCAGCCGAAGTCCGTCCCTAACGGTTCATGCTTGAAGCTGGCGAGGATCTGGGCGCCGGTGAGATCCACCGTGCCGACGACAACGTGTTCGTGTGGTCGCGCGTCCGCCGGCAGCGTCTCATGCACCAGGCGCGCGAGTTCCTCGGAACTAAAGAGGATGCCGGTCATAGGATCGGCCGATCGTCGAGGTCGGCCGCCTTCCTGAGGGGCACGAACCACCGCGCCGGGTCACGATGCGTCGTCGCCTTGCCCCTGGTGTCATCCCAGGCGACGAATTCGCGGTCCGTCAGCCGTCGCGCGTCGTCGACGACGGCCGCCGGACACCGTTCGGCGAGCACGCGCAGATCGTGTTCCTGGGTCGTGCGAAAAATCAGCCAGACGTCCGCGATCGCGCGGATGTCGGTCGGGACGTCGGTCGGCCGATGCGCCGTGAGAATCACGCACACCGCGCGCCGCGTCGCGCACCGGAGCAGCCAATCGAACTCCGGCGCCCTGGTGTCGACGAAGCGGAGCTCATCGACCAGGAGCGCGAGCCGCCGCGGCGTGTCTTCATCGAGCAACCACGCGCGTACTTCAATCGACATACGCACGAACGCGGCTTGCAGATCGCGATCGGGGGTGATGACCACGTCGGCGCCGCTATCGCCGGCTAAGGAATCGAACGCTTGATCGATGCCGTCGACGTCGCGTGCGCGGCCGCGCGGTGCCGGCACCAGGCCTCTCGGGTCGAAGATCACGCGCGTCGGGAGTTGCTTCGCGAGGTAGTACGCGAGCGTCGTCTTCCCCGTCTCGCGTCGCCCGAGCGCGAGGTAGATCACGCCGGGGCCTGGTCGTGGTCGGCCAGAAATGTCTCGGTATCGACGCTGGCGGTTGCGCGCGGCCGCAACGTCGCATCGGCGACGGCCCGCGGCCGCGGCGCCGCGGCCGCTTTCTCGAGGACGGCGTTCAGCGCCTGCACCTTGCCCAAATGCAGGGTGAGCACCAGACCCGCGAGCGCGCATTCGTCGGCATACTGCGCGAGCCATTGCGAGCCGTACTTGTTGAGCACGCGCGTGAGCGGCCCCGTCAACAGCGCCTTTTCCTCGGCGGTATACAGGAAGAGCGCCGCTTGCTCTGGTGTGCAGCCGTAGATCCGCGTGACCGCGAGCTGCTCGACGTGGCCGACGACATCGAAGACGACGCCGGCCCACGATTCGCTGAACACATCGGCCGCCTTGGCTGGCGCCGCGGCCGCGGCCTGGTCCTCGCCGCCGGCGGCGCCCGGCTCGCCCGGCGTCTTCCGCTTCAGGTGGTACATCGTTCGACGCACCTGGTCCTTTTTGCGGCCGCTCACGCGGCCCCAATCGACGCGCCCGTCCGCGGTCAGCGGAATCACCAGGCGCGACGGAAGACCGGCCGGATTCGCCGGTCCGGCATCATGAGTCTCAGGGTCCGTCTCCGAGGCTGACCGCTTCGTCATGTATTCGCCCTTCAGGGGTTTCCCGCCAGTTTTTGTCAATCGGTACGATACGATGCCGGCGTTCTGATGAACAGGGGGGTATCGGATTAGGACATCTGTCCCCCCATTTGCGGGCGTCGGGCGATTGATGGGGAAAGGAAGGAAGAGTGATTCGAGAACGTTAGCAGCGTTCACGAATCCCGATCGTCGAAGGCGAACGTCGCGACGATCCTACTCCAGATTCCCTTCCCACTTCAAACCTCAACAGTAGTCCCCCCGGACGGCCCGCCGGAGGTGCGGCTCATGGCGAGACTCTCAACGGACATCGGGCAATTTGTGCTCATCCCGACATGGATTCTGCGTACCAAGCTGACGGCGAAAGCCGTACACCTGCTGTGCGTACTGTTGACATTCGCGGATCGCGACCGCGTCGCGTTTCCGACGCGCGGACAGCTCGCGCAACTGATGGACTGTCAGAAAGATACCGTCGATCGCCATCTCAAGGAGCTGCGCGCCGCCGGGCTCTTAACGTCGAGCGCACAACGAGGATCGGACGGAAATCACATGGCGAATGTGTACCGTCTGCATCTCATTCCGCGCGCGTCCACACGAAAAACGATCAATAAATCCGGGCCTGGATGGGGGGGGGGTGGCCGCACGGCTGCGGCCAGGGTGGCCGCACGGCTGCGGCCAGGGTGGCCGCACGGCTGCGGCCCCATTAAAGGATCTAGATCCATAGTACCTAGATCCAGTACACACCGCGCGCCGCAGGCGCGCGGGCGCGCGTCGACGAAGAAGACCCGACCGGAGAAGACGCCGCCGGAAAGCCTCACCGTTCGCGACGCGCTGGCCATCGAGCAGAGCCACGAGCTCATCTGCCGATTCGGCGAGGCCTGGCAGGCGCACTACGAGATGCCAGCCGATATCGCCACGCGCGGCGATCGTCGCCTCGCCGCCGAGCTGAGCCAACGTTTTACCGCGGAGGAGCTCGACCGGTCGATCGCCGCGTACTTCGCGCCGAGCGCCGCCGCGTACTACCGCGAGCAGCACCATCCATTCCGCGTATGGGCGCAGAACGTCGCCAAACTGATGGCACCGGCGCGTCAGGAGGCGCGAGACACGGCGATCGCTGATCAGGTCAGGGTAGACCATGCGGCGCGACGCGACGCCGCACAGAAGCGAAATACGCAGCTCCACGAGGACGCGGCGATTGCCGTCGCCCGCTTATCGCCGGCCGCCAGCGCCGAGCTGCGTCGCCGCGCGGAGGGGAACCTCGCCCAGGTGCGCGCCGATTTCCCCGGCTGGCGCCCCACGCCGGCCGAGCTCGAGCAGCGAATCCGCGAGGCGATCCCGGATCTCTTGATCAGTATGGGACACGGGCGATCGATGGCCACGACGGCCGCCGCGCTCGAAGCTGAGGTGTCGGCACACGCCGACGCCAGTCTATAATTCTGCATTTTTGACAAGGTCAGTTTCGTTCGAAGAGGGAAGGTGAGGGTAGCCGCTGATGACCCCGAAGCACGATGCGACGACGCAGGACGATCCGATCTGTGAGTGCGGCCACGCGGCCCACGATCACCGGCCGAAGGACGCGCCGCGGACGGGCGGCGCGTGTGCCGTCGCCGGTTGCACCTGCGAGAGATTGCGACCAGACGACGAAAAACGGCCCGCGTAATGCGTACGTACGTCGTGCGCGCGGTGCTGCCGGCGCCGCTGCGCCGCCGGTACCTGCGCCGGGGGTTGCTGCATGTGAGCCGGCGCGCGAGTCTCGGCGCCGCGCTCACCGTCGCGCGCCGATATTCCACGTTGGGGTACATGACGTGGATTGAGCAGCCCGGGTACAGCGCCGTCCGGGCCGCGCCTGTCATTGGCTGAGATTGTGCAGTAGAATGGGCGCCCGCCGTTGAGGTGTCAAACCAACGGCGAACGCCCGACCCACACGAGAGGAAGGCTCGTGTAGACATGTCCACGTTACCATCGTTCCGCCTCACGCCATCCGGTCGTCCCATCAGCACGCGCGCCCATCTGGAGATCTGGTCCACGGCCGATGGATCGACCGTCACGTTCTGTCGCATCTGCCGCGAGGGTCAGGGCTGGCCCGGCTTTCTCTGGGAATCCGAAGAGTGGGCACGCCATCATCAGCACGTCCTCGAGGCCGCCGCGCGCGAGCTCGGTTATGGCGAGGTCATCGACGACGAAGCCGGGTAGCGGCACTTTCGCCAGGCGCCGGAATCGCCGTAAGTGACGATCCGGCCGATTTTTCATTGGGGGTTGCGAGGCGGTTTCGCCTCGCAACGTCTGATAAGGAGCGTTATGGTTCCCCCCGGCAGCTGCATCCTGGTGCCCGGCGTCTGGGTCGACGCCGACGACGATCTCCATATCGACGTGGGCAGGCTGTTACTCGCTGCCGGCTACCCGGACACGGGGAGTAACCGCGCGCTGGTCATCAGCGTCGCCGTCGAGATGTTCGCCCGCCAGTACCCGGCGGTCGTACCGTTGCCCAGCCGGAACACGACCACAGTCGGCGTCACGGACCGTGGACGTCGAGTGACAACCCGCTGGACGATGCGCTGGTGTGCGCACTGTCGGGTGTACTGGACGCGCCACGTCTCGCGCCGATCCTGGTGTCCGAAGTGTGCGACCCTGCTCGAGGCGCGCGCTGTCCCGCGCCCTGAGCCAGTCCGCCCGATCTACATCCGGCCCGGCGTCGTGCCCGACTTCGACGACGCCGATCCCGCCCAGGCCGACGCGCCGCCCATCCGCACGCCGACGTAAATCAGCCGACGCACGATCCAACTCACGCCGCACACCTGCATCGCTTCGAGCAGCACGCGATCGGCGTCGCCGCGCGAGGTGACGCCGAGTCGATACAAGCGATCGTGAATCACGGCCGCCAGTCCATAGCGCCCGACTGGCGGGAGAATCGCCCACAGCGCCCTTGGAATCGACGCGAAGTCCGTCACGAATCCCGCCGGCACGACGACGCGCCCGATCGCATCGACATCCGTCGCGTAGAAAAAATCCGCGGTGACTCGCCATTGGCGCCCATCGAGGTACTCGAGCTCTAAGGCATCTTCAAAGCGATGCATCAGGGCGGCTCACTTTGTTTCACCTCGAGCTCGTGTCGCACGGCGACAAAGCGGCTCACCGGGGAATTGGAGAGGCCGATCACGACCAGACAGCCAAGCTCGATGAGATCCTTCGACCGATCGGAGAGATGCAGCAGCCCGAGATGGGTCACGATGATCGTGGCCAGCAAGGTCGATGTTGTCACCAGCGATCGAATCCGCACGATGAGCGACTGGATGATGACCGGGCTGAGCCTAAATTTCATGCGCCGTGCAATCGACGTTCGTGATCGTCGCCATGCCGCCGGTCACGTCCGCGAATTGGACATCGAACCAGGTAGCGACCAGGCCG
>Ga0193733_1000543_pt1 | contig 12253 bp, 9 predicted proteins | sample U1s2metaG_FD_145076 | JGI IMG/M metagenome (GOLD analysis project Ga0193733, IMG submission 145076) | Soil microbial communities from a riparian zone of the East river system, Colorado, United States - U1s2 | ecosystem: Environmental > Terrestrial > Soil > Riparian zone | place: USA: East River... | reverse complement strand
TTTCCGGCTGAAGGGTGCGCCCGAGCCGATCTACCGGCGCGCGCTCGCCTACTACAATCTGGTCAATTCGCCCTCGACGCTGATCAACGCCGACGACCTGGAGAACTTCTGGAAGGCGCATCAGGGTCTTTCGTCCGACGGCGGAGACTGGGTGAGTTTCCACCGCCACTACGGCCGCGACGCGGAGAAGGACGGCATCGTGGAGACCGCGCCCAACTGCGGCACGTCGGAGGCGCCCATGCGCAACCAGATGAAGGCCTGGACGCAGTACATGGCCCCGGGGAAGTGATGTGAGGAAGCGGACGGCGAAGAGCCCCGCGAGGAAGACCGCGGCGGCGGGACGGCCAGTCCGGGCTGCGAAGACGGCGTCCAACGGACACGACACGCAGCACGCGGTCGAGCAGTTTCTCTACCGGCAGGCCGAGCTGCTCGACGAGAAACGCTGGCAGGACTACATCGACCTCTTCGCCGAGGACGGCATGTACTGGATGCCCCCCGAGCCGTCGCACGCCACCTGGGACGGCATGCCCGCGATCTTCGCCGAGGACAAGAACCTGATGACTGTGCGAATGAAGCGGGTGCTGCACCCGGACGCCTGGTCGCAGCGGCCGCTCTGGGGCACGAACCACGTGGTCGGCAACGTCGTCGTCGAGCGCGAATCGCCGAACGGCGACGTGGTGGCGCGCTCGCGCTTCCACATGATGGAGCTGCGCCGCGACGATGTGCGCCATTTCGCCGGCTTGTACATCCACCATCTGAAGAAGACGAAGGACGGCTACCGCATCAAGCTGCAGCGGGTCGACATGACCAACGCGCAGGCGGCCTACGACTACGTGCTGCAGGTGTGGGTGTAACATACCCCCACGCCTACGCTGCCCCGATCATTCCAACAAGCATCGAAGACCCCCGGAGGAGTAGACAGCCATGATCCGCTTCGCACCCAGACTCGTGCTCGCCGCGGCGCTTGCCGCAATTTCCGGGATCGCCTGCGCGCAGGAAATAACGCTGCGCTTGGTCAGCGCTTTCCCCGAGAACCAGTTCTACGTGAAGCGCACGCTCGACTGGATCGCCGACGTCAACAAGGACGGCAAAGGCGTCCTGCAGATCAACTTCATCGGCGGGCCGAAGGCGATTCCGACCTTCGAGGTCGGCAAGGCGGTGCAGACCGGCGTGGTGGACATCGGCTTCAGCACCGGCGCCTTCTACACGAACGTCATGCCCGAGGCGGACATCCTCAAGCTCTCGGAGACCAGTGCCGCGGACCAGCGCAAGAACGGCGGCTTCGACCTGATCAACAAGATCTGGGCCGAGAAGGGCAACATGCGCTATCTCGCCAAGGTCGTCGAGTTCACGCCCTTCCATATCTATCTCAACAGGAAGATCGACAAACCCGACCTCACCGGACTGAAGATCCGCATCACGCCGGTGTACCGCGAGTTCTTCCAGTCGATGAACGCGCAGGTCATGACCACCGCACCCGGCGAGGTCTACACCGCGCTCGAGCGCGGCGTGATCGACGGCTACGGCTGGCCGATCCACGCGCTCTTCGACCTGAACTGGCAGGAGAAGACCAAGTACCGCGTCGACCCGGGCTTCTACAACGCCGAGGTGGCGCTGATCATCAACCTCGACAAGTACAAGTCCCTGACGCCGGCGCAGCGCGACTACCTCGAGCGCAAGGCCCAGGCCTACGAGGTACAGAACGACTTCTGGAAGTCCTACAACCAACAGGAGGCCAAGCGCCAGACCGAGGCGGGCATACAGGTGATCACTTTCGACGCGGCGACCAACAAGGCGTTCGTCGAGAAGGCGAAGGAGGTCGGCTGGGCAAACGCCATCAAGGCAAGCCCGGTATACGGCCCGCAGCTGCAGAAGGTGCTCGCGAAATAGCCATGGACCGGCTCGAGGCGGCGTACGGAAGGCTCCTCGAGGCGTTCGCCCTCGCGGCGTGCGCGCTGGTGCTCGGCATGACGCTGATGATTTGCGCCGATGTGCTGCTGCGCAACGTGCGCATCATCCCGGGCGTCGCCGGGCTCGAGTGGAGCAACGAGATCTCGGAAGGCGCGCTCTACCTCATCACCATGCTTACCGCACCGTGGCTGCTTCGGCGCGGGCAGCACATCCGGGTGGACATCATCCTGCGCGCAGTGCCGAATCGGGTCGGCTGGTCCTTCGAGTGGGTGGTGGACGTCCTGGGCCTCGCCTCCTGCCTCTTCATCGCCTACTACGGCGCTCGCGCCGCCCTTGCGAGCTTCAATGCGGGATCGGTCTCGATCAAGACGCTGGTCACGCCGGAGTGGTGGCTGCTCAGTGCGCTTCCGGTGGCATTCCTCGCGCTGTCTCTCGAGATGCTCTTCCGCATGCGCCGCCTCGCGCTCGGCGAGCGCGCGCCGCGCGACGACGCGGTCTCGACCGGCTAGAGCCATGTCATGGGAGGCGGGGGCATGGCTGATGCTCGGCGGCTCGACGGCGCTCCTGTTCCTCGGCCTGCCGGTGGCGTTCTCGTTCCTGGTGATCAACCTGCTGGGCGCGTGGCTGTTCCTTGGCGGCGAGGCGGGTCTGGTCCAGTTCGCCCGCAACTCCGTCGGGTCGGTCGCGAGCTTTTCGCTCACTCCCATCCCGCTCTTCATCCTCATGGGCGAAGTGCTGTTCCACACGGGGCTCGCCGTGAAAGTGATCGACGGCGTCGAGCGCCTGATCCGGCAAGTGCCCGGCCGGCTCGCCGTGGTGGCGGTGGTCGCGGGAACCGTGTTCTCGGCGATCTCGGGCTCGACCATCGCGACTACCGCGATGCTCGGGAGCCTGATGCTGCCGGTGATGCTCGCGCGCGGGTATCACCCGACCATGGCGACTGGCCCGCTGATGGCGATCGGCGCGGTCGACATGCTGATCCCGCCCTCGGCGCTGACCGTGCTGCTGGGCAGCCTCTCGGGAATCTCGATCTCCAAGCTCCTGATCGGCGGCATCGTGCCGGGCCTGATCCTGAGCCTCGCCTTCGTCGTCTACATCGTGGTGCGCGTGAAGATGAATCCGTCGCTCGCGCCGGCCGCGAGCTTCACCGAGTACCGTGGCTGGGAGAAATTCCGCCCCTTGGTCCAGTACGTGGTGCCGCTGGTCTCGATTTTCGTCATCGTGGTCGCTTCGATGTCCGCTGGCTGGGCGACGCCGACCGAATCCGCTGCGATCGGCGCACTGTTCACAATCCTGCTCGCCGCCGCCTACCGGGCGCTTACCTTGCAGAATCTAGCGCTCGCGCTGCGCGGCACGGCGAGCATCTCGGGAATGATCCTCTTCATCATCGTCGGCGCGACGACCTTCTCGCAGATCCTGTCCTTTTCCGGAGCGAGCAACGGCATGGTCGAGATCATCGCCACGCTCGGCCTGCCGCCGCTTGGGCTCATCGCGGCGATGATGCTCGTGCTGATCTTCCTCGGCCTGTTCGTCGAGCAGGTCAGCATGATGATGATCACGCTCCCGATCTTCATGCCGCTGGTTCAGAAATTCGGCGTCGACCCGGTGTGGTTCGGCGTGATGTTCCTCATCTGCATGCAGCTCGGTCTGCTGCTGCCGCCGCACGGACTCCTTCTCATGACCATGAAGGGCGTATCGCCGCCGCAGGTCACGATGGGACACATTTTCCGGGCAGTGGTGCCCTACCTCTTCATGAGCCTGCTCGTGCTCGCGCTGGTGTTCTTCGTGCCGGCGGTCGCGGTGTGGCTCCCGAAGGCGCTTTTCTAGCCCGCGAATAGCCATGGAACGCTCCTTCACCAAAGAGGTCGAGCTGCTCAAGCTGGGCGCGGGGCAGACTTTCCACGGGGAAGGCATTCTGGCCGTGACCAAGGCCCTGTTGCAGTCGGGCATCTCCTACGTCGGCGGCTACCAGGGAGCGCCCGTGTCGCACGTGATGGACGTGCTGAACGACGCCCGGGACATCATGGACGAGCTCGGCATCCATATCGAGACCAACGCCTCCGAGGCGGGCGCGGCTGCGATGCTCGGCGCCTCGATCAATTACCCCTTGCGCGGCGCCGTGGCGTGGAAATCCACGGTCGGCACCAACGTCGCCTCCGACGCGCTTTCCAACCTCGCGTCGGTCGGCGTGCGCGGCGGCGCGCTCATTGTGATCGGCGAGGACTACGGCGAGGGCGCCTCGATCATCCAGGAGCGCAGTCACGCTTTCGCGATGAAGTCGCAGATCTGGTTGCTCGATCCGCGTCCGAATCTTCCGACCATCGTCAGGATGGTGGAGAAGGGCTTCGAGCTGTCGGAAGCTTCGAACACCCCGGTCATGCTGGAGCTGCGCATCCGCGCCTGCCACGTACACGGCGCCTTCGAGACGAAAGACAACCGCGCGCCGCAGTTCTCGCGTAGGAACACGATCGAGAACCCCGAATTCGACTTCGCCCGCGTCTCTCTTCCGCCGGCGACTTACGCGCAGGAAAAGCACAAGGTCGAGGTGCGCTGGCCGGCGGCGGTGAAGTTCATCCGCGAGAACCGGCTGAACGAGGTGTTCGAGGGACCGATCGGTGAATTGGGAATCATCTGCCAGGGCGGCATGTACAACGTCGCGGTGCGCACGCTGCAGCAGCTCGGGCTTGCCGACATCTTCGGCGTTTCGAAAATCCCGATCTACGTCCTGAACGTCACGTACCCGCTCATTCCGGAGGAAGTCGGCGCGTTCTGCGCGGGCAAGCATGCGGTGCTGATGGTCGAGGAAGGCCAGCCGGCCTATCTCGAGGACGCCTTGCACGCGGTCCTGCGCCGCGCCGACCTGCAGACGAAGGTGCACGGCAAGGATTTCCTGCCGATGGCGGGCGAGTACACCGGCGAAACCGTGCTCACGGGCGTCGCGAAATGGCTGGCAGCCGTGGCGCCCCACATCGAAAAAGCGGGCGTCGATCCCGGCGGCATTCATCGCGTGCTGGACGCGCTCAGCGCAACGAAGCAGCGCGCCGCCGAGCTGCTCGGAGGGGCCGTACCCGCGCGCCCGCCGGGGTTCTGCATCGGCTGCCCGGAGCGGCCGGTGTTCTCGGCGATGAAGCTGATCGAGCGCGAGTCGGGCGCGTTTCACATCTCGGCGGACATCGGCTGCCACACCTTTTCCACCCTGCCCCCGTTCAATATCGGCAACACCGTGCTCGGCTACGGGCTGGGGCTCGCCTCGAACTCCGGAATCGCACCGATGTTTTCCGGGCGCACCGTCACCATCATGGGCGACGGCGGTTTCTGGCACAACGGTCTCACCTCGGGCATCGCCAACGCCGTGTTCAACAAGAGCGACGGCATCCTCGTCATCATGAAGAACGGCTACACCTCGGCGACGGGCACGCAGAACATCCCCTCCTCCCTGCACCAGACCGAATGGAAATCGGGCGACATGAGCATCGAGCGTGCCTTGAAGGGTATCGGCGTCGAGTGGATCAAGCCGGTGTACACCTACCGCGTCAGCGAGATGGCGAAGACACTACGCGAAGCAATGAGCTCCGCGTACAAGGGGCTGAAGGTCATCATCGCCGACGCCGAGTGCCAGCTCGAGCGCCAGCGGCGTATCCGCCCGCAGATCGCCGCGGCCCTCAAAGCAGGCAAGCGCGTGGTGCGCACGCGCTTCGGCGTGGACGAGGACGTGTGCTCGGGGGACCACTCCTGCATCCGCCTCTCCGGCTGCCCCTCGCTCACCATCAAGGCGGCTAGCGATCCGCTGAAAGTCGACCCGGTCGCGCACGTGAACAACGACTGCGTCGGCTGCGGGCTGTGCGGTGAAGTCGCCCATGCGGCGATTCTGTGTCCCTCGTTCTTCCGCGCCGAAATCGTGCAGAACCCGAACGTCCTGGACCGAATCGCTGCGCGACTGCGCAACACCATCATCGGCTGGCTGCAGCCGGCCGAAGGGGAAAGGCAATAGTGCTACCCGAACGTCCCATCACGATCCTGATCGCCGCTCTCGGCGGCGAAGGCGGCGGCGTCCTCGCCGACTGGATCATCGCAGCCGCGACCGCGCGCGACTATCCGGTGCAGAGCACCTCGATTCCCGGCGTGGCGCAGCGCACCGGCGCCACTACCTATTACGTCGAGATCTATCCGGCGAAGATCTCGGAGCTCGGCGCCAGGCGACCGGTGATGACGCTCACGCCCGCGCCCTGCTATGTGGACGTGATGGTCGCCTCCGAGCTGCTCGAGGCCGGACGCGCGATGCAAAACGGCTTCGTGACGCGCGACCGGACCACGCTGATCGCCTCGACGCACCGCATCTACACCGTCGCCGAGAAGATGCAGATGGGCGACGGGCGATTCGACAGCGAGGTCGTGCTCAAGGCGGCACGGGCGCTCGCGAAGCGCGCGATCCTGTTCGACATGCAGGCGCAGGCGAATGCGGCAGGCACCGTGATCAGTGCGGTCATGTTCGGGGCGCTCGCAGGCTCCGGAACGCTGCCGCTCTCGCGTGGCGATTGCGAGGCGGCGATCCGCTCGGGCGGCAAGGGCGCCGAGGCGAGCCTGAGAGGTTTTGCGGCGGGCTTCGATGCCGCGGCCGGATCGGCGTCGGGTAAGACTGTGACACCTGCAGAAAAGAAGCGCGTGAGCGGCTCGGAACGAGTCAGGCAGACCTTCCCAGAGGAAACTCGCGCCATGCTCGAAGAGGGCGCGGCGCGCTGCGCCGATTTTCAGGACCGCGGCTACGCGAGGCTCTACCTGGACCGCCTCGAGCCGATCGTGAATCTCGACCACGCTGCAGACGAATACGGGCTCACCAACGAAACCGGGCGTTTTCTCGCACTGTGGATGTGCTACGAAGACGTGATTCGCGTCGCCGACCTGAAGACGCGCAGAAGCCGCTTCGAGCGCGTGCGCGAGGAAGTGCAGGCGAAGCCGCACGAGCCGGTGCACATCGTCGAATTCCTGAAGCCCGGCGTGGACGAGTTCACCGCGGTGCTCCCGCGCTTTCTCGCCCGGCCGTTGAAGGCCTTGGCCGAGGCGAGCGGTCTCGCCAGGAAGCTCAACATCGGCATGCACGTCAAGACGACCAGCGTGAGCGGATTTCTCGTGCTGCGTTTCCTCGCTTGGCTGCGGCCGCTGCGGCCTCTCACCTCGCGCTGGCACGAGGAGCAAGTATTGATCGGCCGCTGGCTGGTCGCGATCGCCGCGGCGGCGAAGCGGGACGCGGGGCTCGCCCTCGAAATTGCCCTGTGCGGCAGGCTGATCAAGGGCTACGGCGACACGCACCAGCGCGGCAAGGGCAACTTCCTGAGGATCCTCGACACGCTCGTCGAGGGCGACGCGGTGCCGGACGACCACGCCCGGATCGAAGCGATCCGCAAGGCGCGCGAGGCGGCGCTGGCCGACCCGGAAGGCCGCAAGCTCGAGCTCTCCCTGGAGACGCACGGCATCGCGCCGCTGCCCCCCAAGCCGAAGCCGGTGAAGTTCATGCGCCGGCCTCAACCGGAAAGTCGCCGAGTCGCCTGAGCACCTCGATCGGATTCCCCGTACCCGGTCACGGTTGCCGCTACGTTTCCCGGATCCTCAGGCGGCCGATTGCCGCGCCAGGCGACGTGCAGGTCGGGCCGGAGCAGCAGGAGGTCGTGCCCGTACACTTGGCGCGGCGCGTCGTCCGGCATGTCGAGTACGGCGAGCGGCGCGCCAAAGGCCCGCAGCGCCTTTTCCAGCGCTGACGTGTCGGCGTTCGTGCGGCCGAGGCGCAGCAGCGTGTAGCCCTCGTACGGAATGTGGTCCTGCATCGGCGTGCCGTCGCCGAGCCACACGTGCGGCAGGCGCGCGCCAGGCCACGTGCTCGGCTCATAGACCCTGAAGCGGTGCTCGGGCCCGCCGGGAATGGCGCACACGATCGGGGAATCGACGTAGCGGTAGCCGAGCTCGGCGCCGATCATCTCGTTTGACTTGGGCTGCTCGACGCTGGCGACGCGCACGAGGTTCTCACGCGTGGCAGCGCCTTCGGGCGTGTTCTCGCGAATGTTCGGCCGGTATTGCGCGTGCCACTTGCGCCGCCCGAGGGAAGCGTAGCGCGAGGCGCCGACGTTGCGCTCGCCGACCTGCCGCCGCTCGGAGTCGTACGAGTCGAGCAGCGCGGGCCCGCCCCATCCCTGCAGGGTCGCCGCGAGCTTCCAGGAAAGATCGATCGCGTCGCCGACGCCGGAGTTCATGCCGAGACCCCCGGTAGGTATAACAAGGTGCACGGCGTCGCCGGCGAGGAATACGCGGCCATCGCGATAACGGTCCGCCAGCACCAGATTTTGCCGCCACGGGGCGCAGGTGAGCATCTCGTACTTCACCGAAATTGCGACGGTGCGCTCGAACATCGCCTTCATGTCGTCGTCCTTCTCGACCAAGGCGTGCAAGGTGAAGTGCTTCGTCGAGTCCTGCATTATGAGAAAAGTGCTGTTGCCGTCGGCGACGTGATAGTGACGCCCCTTGCCGGGGCCGTTGCCTATGGGGATGCGCTCGAACAGCTCGTCGCAGCGATACAGCGCCTGGCGCAACTCGAGTATGTTGTACTCGCCGCGCAGCTTGATGCCGAGCTGCTTGCGCACGGTGCTCCCGCCGCCGTCGCAGCCCACCATATACGACGCGCCGATCGCGCCGCCCGTGCCGTTCGCGTGCTTCACACGCGCGGTGACCCCGGACTCGTCCTGGGTAAATGACTCGAGCCGGCAGCCGTAGCGTACCGTCACCGAGGGTAGCCCCTCGGCGATCGACTTCAGCAGGGGCTCGAGCGTGTACTGCGAGATGAGCTGGTACGGTTCCAGCGGCATGCTCCCGTCGCTGCAGGCGCGGATCTCGGCGCGCGCCCTCTTCACAGAAGGATAGGGCAGATGCAGGAGCGGGGGCTCGGCCAGCGACAGGATGATGAACACGTCCATCGGGACGTCGTCGCGCAGGCCGGCGGCGCGGACCTTGTCGGCGATTCCCATGCGCCGGAAGATTTCCATGGTGCGCGCATTGCATCGTTCCATCTTCGGCAGGAATTGCGGCGCTTCCTTCTGCTCGATCAACGTGCAGCGCACGCCGCGCCTGCCGAGATCGATGGCGAGCGCAAGACCGACCGGGCCGCCGCCGACGATGAGCGCCTGCGTGTGCATCGCGCGTATTCTGCCTTATCCATCAGTGCTTATCTCGGACAGAGCGAGGAAAACTGGACCGGTGGTCCTCAGGCGGCGCCGACGCGAAAGCTCCCGTCCCCGGTCAGCTCGAAGCGCCCTTCCCGAACCGCCCGCAGCCAGCGCGCGGTGCGGATCAGTCCGCCAAAGCAGAAGAAATGGACGCCCGCGATCGGCGGACCACTTCGGCGTGCAATGTCCCTCGCCACTGCTTCCGGGCCGGCTTCGACCAGAAGGCGCGTAATCGCCTGGGGTCGCGCCTTCAGCGCGCGGACCGAGTTCCCGATTCCGCAAAGCGCCGCAAATCGCAGCAGCCGGGGCAAGCTCGCCGGACCCGAGAGCCCCACGCGAACCGGCAGTCCGTGTCCTTTCATTTTCGCCGCCCACACGAGCACCGGCTCGGCCTCGAAGCAGAACTGCGTTACCACCTGCAGATCGAGACCCGTCCGCCGGGCGAGGCTTTTTTTCTCGGCCAGTGCCATCTCGAGCGCGGAAGCCGCGACCTTGGGGTGGCTTTCGGGGTAGCCCGCCACACCGATATGCACGATGCCATGCCGCTGGAACAAGCCGGTTTCAAGCACCGCGAGGCTCGATTCGAACGGCCCGCTTGGCCGGTCGCTGTCGCCGCCGATCACAAGGGCACTGTCCACCCCTGCCTCGCCGGCTGCGCGCGCAAGGTATTCATCGAGCGCGTCGCGGCTGGCGATCCGGCGCGCCGCAACGTGGGGAACCGGGCAAAAGCCGGCTCGCCTCAAGCGTCTGGCCAGCGCCACGGTTCCGTGGTAGGTCTGTCCCGGCGGCATGCTGATGTAAACCACTGTCTCCGGTTCCAACAGGCCGGCGCAAGCGTCGATCTCGGCAGGATCGCGCGATGACAATTCGAGCGAAGCCCCCGCTAGCAGAACTTGAATGTTTCGGTGCTCGTCCTCCGGCGACGGGCGCACGAATCGGGTGGCGAAGTGAGATTCCATGGTGAAGCCCGCCTGCATGCGCGTCAGTCGCGTTTGCGCGAGATCACGTAGGACTCGTCGAGGAACCACAACCCCCTGTGGCGGCGCAGCACTTCCTGCGTGGCTTCGAGGTAGCCCCGGTCCCCCATGACCTCGCCCAAGCGCTGATCCTCGATCTGCGCCACGTAAACGGCGGCGTTCCACGCGGCGAGCAGGGTTGAGGTACCGATCGCGTCGCTGATTTCCTCCGGCAGCGTGTGCATCTCGTAGCGGAATATCGAGCGGTTGTCGGCGTAGGCGTTGAAGTTGAGGTCGCGGCCGTCTGCCCCGAGCGCGGCGCGGGTGGCCTTAAGGAGCGAGTGACGATCGGTCTGGAACGGATTTTCTCCCGGCCAGATGCGCTGCACGATCTCGAGCCCCGGGTCGCGGCCGTGGGAATGGATCGCGATCATCCGCCCGCCCGGCGCAAGGCTCCGCGCGAGCGGCGCCAGGACCTTGGACGCCTTGAACTCGGCCGAAGCGCGGGCACGGTAGGGCTGCGACGCGATGACCAGGTCGTAGTCGGCGCGGGCGACGCCGCGGCGCGGTAACACCTGGTCGAGCAGGAATTTGTGATCTTCCCGGTAAAACACCAGCACCACCGGCTTCGCATAGGCGGGATTGCCGCTCGTCTTGCTCACCGACGCACGCCACTGCTCGTTCAGGAACGGCTGCAGGTTGGTGATCTGCTGTTCGAACTCGCTGGAGGTCGCCCCGGTGAGCGCGACCTCTTTCCAGACGAGACTCGTGGCGGCAGTCACCGATTTCGGCGTGAGCCACGGCGCCTCCGAGTAGTAAAGATTGGTCATGACGAGGACCGTCGCCGGATGCTCGAAGAAGCGGTCCGGCATGCGATCGAGAGCGAGCCGCACGTCCTCCAGGCTGATTTCCTTGCCCACGATGTAGAAAGGCATCGTCGGATAGCGCTGGTGCATGGCGCGCATGACGCGGGCGAGCACGGTGCCGTCGCCGACACCGGCATCGAACACCCTTACCGCGGGAGGCCGTGGATGAATATTGGCGAGTTCCATGCCGACGCGTTGCGCGACCACCCACTTCTCGCTGCAAGTGCTGACGAACAGCAGGTACTTCTGACGGTTGTCGTAGAAGCGGAAATTGGTCTTCGACTCGTCCTTCGCCCCGGAGGGCACGGCGACCCTGGGTTGGTCCGGCACAACGCCCCCGGCGTCGGTCAGGCTCCCGGCCGAGGACCGCAGCCGCACCAAACCACGGGTCTCGATCGATCGATGCTCCGACATGAACGTGCGCACGCGCTCGACGGTTTCCATGGTCACGCGTCCGCCGATCCGCAGCCGGCTCACGAGTTTCCCGTCGTTTACGGCGCGCCGTCCGAAGGTCGACTCGGCCATGCCGACGCGCCTGCAGTAATCCGCGATTTCGCTCAACAGCTGCTCAGCCATCACGTCATCTCCTCCTGTTGACCCTCCTTAGGAGCGACTGCCGCTTCGCGCTATTACAAGATGTCCCCGCAACGAGGGTCAACCACAATTTTGCCCATCGCGAAAGTGGGACGAATGGTGGGATAAATCCCAATCATTGTGTGAGCGTGCGCTCACACTTACACATATATATTGTTAATCAATAGATTATATAAAATATAGCCCGGGATATCAGAAATGACACCAAAGGCAGCTTCTTTAGAAAATCAGCCCGAGTTCCCTGCGTCAGCACGCCCGCTGTGGAGCGTGGCCGGAAAGAGTGGGCAGGACGCCCACATAAGAGATCCCGTGTCTGAGGGATGTGACCGGCTTTTTTGGGGATCCGCAGACTGACACGGGGCCCGACTCCGGGTCCATCGTCCGGCCCACGAAGTTGCCGTGGCCGCCCCCTTTGGCGGAGAATCGCTTCTCGGTCTAGACCCCCCGGAGAAGCCAGATGTCCGCCGTGCTGCAATCCAGCGTTGCCGCCACCCGCAGGGCGTTCTACGACAAAATCGACAAAGCCAATGTCACGCCTTTGTGGGAGGTGCTGCACAGCATCATCACTGCCACGCCCAGCACGCCGTGCAAGCCTCATCTTTGGAAATGGGATCAGATGTGGCCCTGGATCCAGGAGGCCGGCCGGCTGATCAGCGCGAAGGAGGCCGAGCGACGCGTTTTGGTGCTGGAAAACCCCGGGCTGCGGGGCCGCTCGAGC
>Ga0193733_1000542_pt1 | contig 12261 bp, 12 predicted proteins | sample U1s2metaG_FD_145076 | JGI IMG/M metagenome (GOLD analysis project Ga0193733, IMG submission 145076) | Soil microbial communities from a riparian zone of the East river system, Colorado, United States - U1s2 | ecosystem: Environmental > Terrestrial > Soil > Riparian zone | place: USA: East River... | reverse complement strand
AAACCGAGCCGCGCGCTCAGCGCCACACCGACGGCAGCGCCAGCGCGCTCCGCTTGTGGCAAGATTGTCTCTCACTGTGAATGGGACAACAAGGCGGCTATTAATCGGAAGCACGCCCCCGCTACCAATTGAAGCGTTTTGCGCCCATTTGCACCTAAATGTACCGTCTGACGAGCCTCGCGCCGGACAATCAGCAACGGAGCGTCAGATACCAGATTGTGCTCTTTCTGCGGTGGCTGGAATGGTGCCCGCCGGAACAGGTTGACCGGCCTGCCACCTGGTTATAGACGGAGCACGCCAGGAACTCTACCGTTACAGCACCGAGTTCACGTAGAGACCTAGGGGCGTTTGGTACCCGCGCATGCTCGTGGCCCACAGCAGAGCGCAGCGTCATCGCTCGGCGGCACCAGGTGCGAGAAAGGATCTCAGGTTTTCAATGACGGCGTCAGGCCGGTCGAGAGGGAGGAAATGACCGCCACCTTCGACGGCGACAACTTTGGCTCCCGGTATCATCTTGTTGTCACCTTCCCGCTCATGAGCCTTTGACCAGTCGCGATCACCCCAGATGACACTGACCGGTACTCGGATATTCCGGTATATTTCTGGCGCAGCCTCCCAAGTCGCGGCATTTCTCAACAGCTGGACGAAAGCTCGGTAGTGACCTTTGCGGTTCCCGACGCGATACATCTCTTTGAGCAAGCGCTCGGAAATGCACAGCGGATTCGCCACCCCGCCTCGCAGAACTGCTTTCATGATGATGAAGTTCCGAAGACGCATGACGGTCTCGCCTAGGACCGGAACCCTCGCGGTTGTCGTAATCATCCAACCCAGGAAGGAACTGCGGGCCATGCCCCTCCCGCGCGCGTAGTCATAGGGATTTATGGCGACTACGCGGCTCACGCGTGGATTACGGCGACCAGCAACGATGAGGGCTATAGCGCCTCCGATTGAAACGCCGCACAAGGTCACTTCTTGCAGATCGAGGGCCTGAAGAAACGCCTCGACGCTTTTAACAAAGAAGCCGGCGTCATAGCGGCCGCCAGGGATATCCGAATAACCATGCCCCGGATAATCGAGCGCGTACACAGTGAATTGTTGCGCCAATTGCGGCACCACCTTCTCAAAGAGATCCAGCTGCGTCCGTAGCGTATGGAGCAACACCAGTACAGGACCACGCCCCGTATTGATGTAACGGACCTTACAACCCCCGATGTCAACGAAACGAGGCGTCACATTCGGAGACCAGGGCAGTGAATTCGGCGCCGCGGGGGCGGGTCTCGCGGCCTCCACCGCAAAAGAGACAAGCCAAAGTCCGGCCGCTGAGGCAAGCGCGATTAGCATAAGGTACAACATAAAGCTCACAACCACTCTTTAAGACTGAAGAAGTTCGTGTCCAGACTATGATCGATCTCACGTTCGGGTCTGCGGCGGAAAACGTCCGTCAACCATCACCTGATGCTCCTCGATAATGTCTGCAAGCCACAGCGCGATTACTATGCCGTAACCAAGGAGCGCTCCTCGACCGATTGCTCCGCAGGCTTGCGCACTCGGAACCAGATCGCATAGAGCGCTGGAAGGAACACCAGCGTCAGCAACGTGCCGGCTGCTGTGCCGCCGATCAGCGTACAGGCCATTGATCCCCAGAATACAGACGTCGTGAGTGGAATGAAGGCCAGCACTGCTGCGAGCGCCGTAAGGACAACAGGTCGCGCGCGCTGCACGGTGGCTTCAACGACTGCATGATAGGAATCCAACCCCTGGGCTTCATTAGTGTGGATCTGGCCAATCAGGATCAGGGTATTGCGCATCAGAATACCTGAGAGGCCAATCAGTCCGAGAATGGCATTGAAACCGAAAGGCTGATGCAAAATGAGCAAAATCGGAACCGCACCAACCAAGCCCAGCGGCGCAGTCAGAAACACCATGGTCATCGCTGACAGCGAGCGTGTCTGCAGCACCAAGACCAGCAGAGTCAGGAGCACCATGATCGGAAAGATGGGCACCAATGCGGAGTTAGCCTTGGCAGAATCCTCGATATTGCCGCCAGTCTCGATCCGATAGCCGGACGGCAGCTGGCGAATGATCGGCGCGAGCGCTTTCTCGATCTCCATGGAAACTTCAGGCGGCTGCATGGCTTCGTCGAAGTCGGATTGAACCGTGATGGTCGGCGTACGGTCGCGTCGTCTAAGGATGGGATCCTCGGGACGGATCTCAACATGTCCGATTTGACTCAAGGGAACCAGGCGTCCGCTGCGGTTCGCCAGCGTCAGCTCACCGAGGCGTGCGGGGTCAAGGCGCAGGGGCCCTGCGCTTCGCGCCACCACTTCCACCGTACGAATATCCTCACGAACCTGCGTCACAGGTAATCCAGTTAACAGGAACTGTAGCTGTTCTGCCACGTCCCTCGAGCTCAGCCCCATCAGCTGCAGGCGGTCCTGGTCCAGCACGAGATGGAGCGTTGAGGTGCGCTCACCCCAGTCCTGGTTGACTTGGCGGGTATGTGAATTTGCGCGCATGACCGCTTGGACCTGATTGGCAATAACACGCAGCTGCTCGGGCTCGGGGCCCATGACGCGGAAGTTGACCAGGTAGCGAGGAAACGGACCAAAGATCAACTGTGAGACACGCACACGCGCCTCTGGCGCCAGCCCCTTGGCGATCCGGTCTCGTAGGCGCAACTTGAGTTGATCGCGCGCGCGCGCGTCCGGAGTCAAGACAACCAATTTCGCGAAAGCGGAATCCGGCAGCTCGGGGTTGTACGAGAAGAAAAAGCGAGGTGCGCCCTGCCCAATGTAGGTCGTTACGATCTTCGCCTCGGGTTGTTGGCGCACCCATTGCTCGACTTTGATGGCCGCGGCGGTTGTCGCTTCGATACTCGTCCCTTCCGGCATTTGCAGCTCGACGAGGACCTCAGGCCGGCCGGAGCTCGGGAAGAACTGACGCTTGACGAGGCTCATTCCGAGTCCAGCAAACAGGAACACCGCTACTACCACCGTAGCAACTTTGAACCTATGGTCTACAACCCGAGAGATGAGCTGTCGCAGACGCTCGTACCGCGGTGTCGAATAGATTCCGGCGTGTCCGCCCGGCACGGGCGCGATGTGTGGGAGCAGCTTGACACCGAGATAAGGTGTGAAGATGACGGCCACCAGCCATGACACGATCAGAGCACAGCCCACGATCCAGAAAATGTTTCCTGCGTATTCTCCTGCCGTCGATCGGGCGAAACCCACGGGTGTAAAGCCGATGATCGTGACCAGAGTCCCCGCAAGCATGGGCGCTGCCGTATGGCTCCAGGTGTAGGCGGCGGCCTTTACCCGCTCCAAACCCTCTTCGAGTTTCACTACCATCATTTCAATCGCGATGATCGCGTCATCCACTAAGAGTCCGAGGGCGATCACGAGGGCTCCCAGAGTGACCCGATCAAAGACGCGATTGGTGAGGAGCATGACGACGAAGACGGCGGCGAGAGTCAACGGCACAGCCGCAGCCACCACAATGCCCACGCGCCAACCGAGACTGATCAGGCTCACGATCATGATGACGCCGAGGGCGACAAAGAACTTGAGCATGAATTCGTCGACGGCTTCCCGAATGTTTACAGCCTGGTCGACAACCTTCGTGAACCGCACGCCCGCGGGCAGTGTATGCGCGATCTGCTTCTCTTCCGCATGCAGCGCTCGGCCAAGATCCAGCCCATTCCAACCGTCCTGCATGACGATGCCCAGTACGAGAGCGGCCTCGCCATCGTGACGGATCAGGAAAGTCGGTGGGTCTTCATAACCACGTTTGACCTCGGCGATGTCTCCAAGTCTGAGCGTACGTCCGCCAGCGGCGATCGGTGTATCGCGAATTTTCTGTAAATCATCGTAGGCGCCATCTAGGCGTATGAACACCTGCGGCCCGTTCGTATCGATCGAGCCGGCGGGAGTGACGGCGTTTTGACGTTGGAGAACGTCAAAAATATCTCTCGGACTGACACCGAGGTTCGCCAGCCTAGCATAGGAGAAGTCGACGAAAATGCGTTCCGGTCGCTCGCCCTGAATGTTTACCTTCTTGACGCCCGGCACGTGAAGAAGGCGCTCCCGGAGCGTCTCGGCTTCACGAGTCAACTCACGCGGCGGCATGCCGTGAGCCTCGAGCGCGTACACGGCAAAGATGACATCGGAATACTCATCGTTGACGAAAGGGCCCTGCACTCCGGCAGGAAGTTTGGAGACCTCGTCGCCTAGTTTTTTGCGCGCTTGATAGAACTCCTCGGGAACGTCGGTAGGTGGCGTACTGTCGCGCAACGAGACCATCATCACGGCGAGTCCGGGCCGCGTGAACGTCTCGACCCGATCGTACCAGCTCAATTCCTGTATCCGTTTCTCGAGAGGCTCGGCCACGAGGTCTTGCATCTCCTGGGCTGTCGCTCCAGGCCATACGACACTGACCGTCAGGGTCTTGATGACGAATGCAGGGTCCTCGGCACGACCGAGGCGCAAGAAGGCGTACACACCAGAGAGAATAATTGCAACGATCAGAAAGAGGGTGATCGACCGCTCGCGGACAGCGAGCGCGGACAGGTTGAACCGATGCATGTTATGTGCGCCCCTCACGCACCTGGACTCGCTGTCCTTCGCGTAGGAAGTGCCCGCCGACGGCAATGATCGAGTCTCCGATTTGAATTCCGCCGCTCACAATGGCGTGCTCACCGTCAAACCGTACGAATTTGACCGAGCGATACGATACGGACGAGGATCGTGGGTCGAGGAGCCACACTCCCGGGCCTTGTCCCTCATCATCGATTGCTCCGAGTGGAATCGACACGGCAGCGGTCGGCTCCGACTCGTTCAGGTAGACGGTTACGGTCGCTCCGAGCGGCGCTCTGGCCGCTGTTCCTTCCAACACATAACGTGCCTCAAACGTCCGGGTGAGCGGATCGGCGGCGTCTGACAGCTGCCGAAGTCGTGCCGGGTATCGTGTGGCCGAATCGGCACTCTCTCCATAAAGGACAGCGTAAGCGGTCGTACCCAGTGCTGGACGCAGGGTTTCAGGCAGGTTGACCGCAGCCTCCCGCGCTCCGGCTCGTGCCAGGCGGACCACAATTTGACCGGCGGACACAAATTGTCCCGGCTCTGCCAGGGTCTCCGCTACCGTACCGTCGGCGTCGGCCACAAGCGTTGCGTAGGCGCCTTCGTCCTGCGCGATTTTGAGCTGAGCTTCAGCGCCTGATAGCAAGGCTCGAGCGCTGTCCGCTGCAGCCTTGACTTGATCGTAGGTCGATTGGGACACCGCACCCGAAGACACCAGGCCACTGTAGCGTGCTTCCTCGGCGGCCGCCTGCTGTAGGCGGGCCCGCGCCGCATCTACATTGCCCACCTGGGTTGTGATCGCGTGGGCGTAGTCCGTTCGATCCAGACGCATGAGTCGCTGGCCCTGATGTACGCCCTGGCCACTATCGACGAGACGCTCGATGATCTTGCCCGAGACTCGAAAGCCTAAATTACTCTGGACGCGAGCTGACACGATACCAGTGAACGCCCGCTGGCCCGCCTCTGGGGGCTGCGCCACGGCGACTTCCGCAAGTTGGGAGACGGTACGCGGGTCCTCCGTAGAGTGTGACGGCGTGCAGGCCGCGAGGCTCATTGTGGCCGCCCAGGCGCCGCCGGCGAGGGCAAGAGTTCTGACTCGGACCATCATTGTGCTCCCAACAAAGGATTCGAACGACTGCTTCCGGGACATCTCACCACCCCCCGCCCAACGCGCGGAACGTTCCCACCGCGGCCCTGGCCGAATCGGCACGTGTTTGCGCGAGCTCATCCTGGGCGGTGAGCAATTGGCGATGGGAATCGAGAACATCCGTCAGCGCGATCACGCCGCCTTGGTAGGCTTCTTGCGAAGCATCTCGTGCCCGCTTCAGTGCAGCGACCTCGGTGGTCAACTCCTGTTGGTGAGCCTCGACTTGCACCAATGACGTGAATGCATTCTCGATCTCTTCGGCGGCGCGCAGCACCGTGTGTTGGTAGCTGGCGAGTGCCTCAGCCTCGGCTCCCTTAGCCTGGGCCACTTCGGCGCTGACTTTGCCGAAATCGAACACCCGCCAGCGCAGTCCGACCAGCCCCTGTGGCTGGAATGTCGCGGCTTTAAAGAGATCACTGGGATGAGAGCTCTCGTACCCGAGCAGTCCCGCAAGGGAAATCTTCGGATAGTAGTCGGCGAGCGCTTGGCCGATGCGGGCATTGGACGCTGCTAGGCGCCGCTCAGCGGCAATGACGTCCGGCCGGCGGCGTAGCACCTCGAGCGGTTTGTCGTTGACTGGCACACTCGGCACGGGTGGGATGTCGCGCAGCGTCCGCAGGTCGGCGACAGAGGTCCCCGGCTGGACTCCGAGCAAGACGTCCAGTCGGTTCATTTGCGCCTCTAAGTCGATATGCAACGGCTGCAGCGAGGCACGGGCCTGTGATAACAGCGCTTCGGCTTGCGCAAGCTCGCGCACCGCCGCGAGCCCGCGGCGGAATCTCTCCCGGACGAGTTCGAGCAGGCGCTCATCGGTGGCGACCTGCTGCTCGGTGACTACGATGCGCGCCTGATCTCCCCGAATGCGCAAATATGCGTCCGCCGCGTCCGCGGTCACGGAAATCCGAATGCCAACCTGCTCGGCGATTGCGGCTTGCGCCTCCGCCGAGGCGGCCTCTTTGCCGCGGCGCAGACCGCCGAACAGATCTAACTCCCAGCTTGCGCCCAGATTGACATCATAGATTGACTGATCCCGATCGAACCCGGGCACTTGGCTGGCGACCTGGCCGATGGGGCTCTCCAGGGACTGATGTATCCTCCTCGCCTGGCCGTTCAGATCAATGGTTGGCAGGAGCTGCGCGCCTGCTTCACGAGCTGCGGCCCGAGCCTGCTGGACTCGGGCGAGTGCTGCCGCAAGATCGAGATTCTGAGCACGCGCGCGTTGCACTATGCGCGAGAGCATCGGGTCGTTGAAGCCATCCCACCAGGTTTCGAGCGCGGGCGCTGGAGCGCCCATGGAGCGCGTCTCCAACGCGGCGGCGCTGTGGAACTCCTCAAGCGTTGTTGCCGGCTTTTGATAGGATGGGCCGACAGCGCAACCTGACAGGCAGAGCTGCCAGAACAGGCAGACCGATGCGAGAGCCTCCAGGAGCGGCCGCGTGCCGATAGCTCTTTCCGAGACAACGCTCCTGGGCCCCCGGTTTGTACGAAACCAGGCAGCCCTGGACCGCCCCAGCAATCCCAAGCATATCCAGCGCTCGGCGCATCGATCGTCTCGCGGCTTGATCGCTTGCATGATGAGTGTCCAAGAGAAGCTGCCTGACCGCCATTTGCATGTCGCTGTGGGCGACTGCGCGTTTTTGTGGCTCGGTTTTGTTCGAGCCTATCGGGCATCGCCGGCCGAGCGCGCCACCTTCGAGCTGCTCGGTCCGGGGGGAGGTGCGGGATGCACGCCGAGCAGCACCTCTCTCGCCTGCTGCTGAGCGTCGCCGGCCGAGCGCGCCACCTTCGAGCTGCTCGGTCCGGGGGGAGGTGCGGGATGCACGCCGAGCAGCACCTCTCTCGCCTGCTGCTGCGCATCGCCGGTGGACCGCGCCACCTTCGAGCTGCGCGGTGCGCCCGCGGGTATTGAGACTGTTTCCGACTTGCCGGAGATCCACGCTCTCTGCTCATCGGCGCGATCGTTCAGCGGATTCGCGGCGGCGGCCGCGCTGATGTGCACGATCAGCGCCATAGGGGCCAAGCCGAGTAGCTGGGTAACGGACTTCTTAAGAGATGACATGACTACGCTCCTTTCTAAAGAGTAATTGTTTGTGCATGTATATGCATCTATCACACTAAAAAATACCAACGGTTGCAGCCCTTGCGATACACACCGCTTCTCGTTCTCAGCCCGACGCCAGTTTGCTCGCCGCTGAGTAAGCGGCGGCCTTAAGCGCCGCGGCCTGCGAGCTCCCCAGACGTCTCTCGAAAGCCTCCTGCGCGGCCTCCCATCTGGGATTCAGCTTGCGCAGTTGAGCCTGCCCCTTCGCAGTCAGCCTCCAACGTCGTTCGCGGCGATCATCCCCGACGCTGTCCGTCGCCAGTCCACTCTTCTTTATCAGTGCCAGAGTGCGAGTCGCGGTTGTCTGGTCGATGCCGATTAGCTGAGCGAGCTCCGTGGTCATCAGCTCGGGGCCCCGCTCAAGCACCTGAAGTGCCGTGTACTGCGTGACGTGCAGACCGCTATCGCGGAGCACCTCCTCGTAGAGCACCGTGGCGGCCCTAGCCGCCTGACGGAGCGTGGCGCAGTAGCAAGGCAACGATTGCAGCTTCATAGCCGAATTATTACATGCGTATGCATGTAGTGTCAAGCGCCAATCGCTTCGACCACACCGAACCGAAAGCGTCCCCAGCGGACCAGGCGTTTGCTCGTATGCGCGCGCCTGCACGCGGTATATCGATTTTAACCCCCCCCGCCTCGTACGGCATGTTGATGAATTCAGGCGATGTGCCTGAACCAAGCGTGGAGCGAAACGCGCATTCCTCTGCATCCCGCAGTCGCTGTTACGCGCTCTGCGCGCATTCGGTCCTTACACGCGACTCGAGCTGGTGATGCCAGGCGGCACCCTCCTCGCTTTCCTCATATGTATTGGCGCCGCGCCGGGAGAGCAGCGGATTCCAGCGGGCCGCTGAACAAGCAGCCGCAGGACCACGCTGCGCTAGGCGTTTCGGTGCAGTCCGTAGCAGGGCGTTGCAGCCCTCCCTTGCGACGCCTTCGCATGAAACACCCGAGTCAAGGCCATTTCATCCGTTGCGAAAATCAGCATACCGGTCCGATGGCTCCATGCTCGTGACGAAGCGAGCGCATTCAGCCCGTCCGTTGCCGATCCCTAAATGCAGCTGCGCGGTCGGCACCACACTGCCGGCACCGCCACCGGCGATCCTGCTGCTCTATTCGAACGTTGTCTGGGGTAAGTCGATGGCCGTTAGCACAGTAGTCAGGAACCTCGATGGAGGCACCCTTGCGGCGGCGGTCCACGCTCGAGAACGGAATCACAGCCGTGCTATTAGTCGGAATCACGCCCCCGCTACCACAATTATTTGGGTCCAACCGAGCCTGCCCTACTTCCAATCCGGCCGAAGCAACCCTTTGGCGACGCAAAGCAGCCGAGCGAGGTAGCCGCAGCTGACAGCGGTGAGCGCAATCCGGTCACGGCGGGCCGAGGTTGCGCATTCTCGCAGTGACGCTGACACTCGGAGTGCCCCGTCTGTGCGACTGCCACCATAGACCGACCAGTCGGGTGGAAATTCTCGCGGGCGGCCGTCGGCTTCGACGGTCAGCAGCGACTCCGCCGTGCTGCGAAGTGATTCAATTCGGTGCCGCGGCTTGCGCCGCGAGCCGCACGCCCAGGCGTTGTGCGCCCCAGGCTCCGGGCGGACCTGAGAACACTCCGGGAATCTGCGTGCCGCAGTTCTGGCAGGCGCCGGTATCGGTGAGCTGCCATGCGCCAAGGTCGTACCAGTCGCGCTCGATCACGCGCGTGCCGCAGTCCGGGCAATACGTGCTGCCACCTTTGCTGTCGTGTACGTTCCCCGTATAGACGTAGTGCAGACCGTTCGCGAGTGCGATGCGCCGAGCGCGCGTGAGCGTCGCCGGCGGCGTGCGCGGTTTATCAAGCATCTTCCAGTCCGGGTGAAACGCCGTGAGGTGCAACGGCACGTCGGGGCCAAGCTTTTGTGCGATCCATTGCGTCATTTGATCGAGCTCCCCATCGGAGTCATTCTCGCCGGGAATGAGAAGCGTCGTGATTTCAAGCCACACGCTGGTCTCACGTTTCAGATACTCGAGGGTCTCGAGTACGGGGGCCAGTGCTCCGCCACAAATCTTGTAATAGAAGCGCTCGGTGAACGCCTTGAGATCGACGTTGGCAGCGTCCATGTGGCGATAGAGCTCGACGCGCGGCTCGGGGCACATATAGCCAGCAGTGACCGCCACACTCTTGATGCCCCGCACGCGGCAGGCCCGCGCGGCTTCGATCGCGTACTCCATGAACACGACCGGATCATTGTAGGTGAACGCCATGCTCGCGCAGCCGAGCTTCTTTGCCGCAAGAGCGAGGTCCTCAGGGCCCGCGCTGTCCGCAAGTCTGTCCATCTCGCGCGACTTCGACATGTCCCAATTTTGACAAAATTTACAAGCTAAATTACAACCCGCCGTGCCGAAGGACAACACGCTCGTTCCCGGGAGAAAATGGTTGAGCGGCTTCTTCTCGATGGGGTCGACGCAGAAGCCGCTCGAGCGACCATAGCTGAACAACTTGATGCGGCCTTCCTCTGCACCCCGCACGAAGCACAGGCCGCGTTGGCCATCGCGCAGCTTGCAGGCGCGCGGGCACACGTCACATTGCAAACGGCCGTCGTCGAGTACGTGCCAATAACGCGTGTCGATGATCGAGCCGTCCGCCGGCCGTGTCGCCACGATTTCCGCCGCCTCGCTCATGGGTACAATTGTGCTCCCTTTCGGACGGATCGATACTCCTGCAGCATGCGCGACGCGACCCACGTTCCTAGCATGCGACCCCCGGCCGTAGCGGGATTGTTTTACCCGCAGAATCCACAGACGCTGCGCGCTGTGGTCGATGACTGCTTAGTTCAAGCGGTCAGGCCGGACAGAGTGCCAAACGCCGCAGGGGGCGCGCTCCCTGTGCGCGCATCTCAGCCTAAGGCCTTGATCGCACCGCACGCCGGCTATGTCTACTCTGGGCCCGTTGCCGCTTCGGCCTACAGCGCGCTTCGGGATGCCGCGCATGGGATCGACCGTGTCGTCCTTATAGGTCCGAGCCACTTCGTGCGCTTTTCCGGCCTCGCCGTATCGCAAGCCGACGGATTCGAGACGCCGCTGGGCATCGTTCCGATCGACGAGGCCGCGCGCCGTGAAGTTCTGCGCGTCCCCCACGTCGTGGCAGCGGATGCGCCGCATGCCCATGAGCACAGCCTCGAGGTGCAGCTTCCGTTTCTGCAAGTGGTGCTGGGTGAGTTCCGGGTGCTGCCGATCGCCGCCGGCGATGCGACGGCGCGCGACGTTGCCGCGGCGCTGGAATCCGTCTGGGGCGACGAGGACACGCTCATCGTCGTGAGCTCGGACCTCTCCCACTACCTCGCCTACGCCGCGGCCCGCCGCGTCGATGCGACAACGACGCGGGCGATCCTCGACCGCTCGACGGGGCTCGACGGAGAGCAGGCCTGCGGTTATGTGGGCATTAACGGGCTCATGCAGGTGGCGCGCGATCGAGGGCTGGAGGTGCGACGGCTGGACCTTCGCAATTCGGGTGACACGGCCGGTGAACGTTCGCGCGTGGTCGGCTATGGAGCGTTCGCGCTTGATGAGACACATGTCAGGCCAGGCGGCGCCGCTTCCGGCGCTTGATCGCGGCTGCGCGCTCCGCGCCAAGAGGCAGGCGGCGAGCTGCTCGGTGCCCCCGTTTGCGCTCAGAAACGTTCCGCGTCTGGTCGTGTGGAACCGATGGAGAATCGAGAAGGCGGGTATGATCATCGTGAATCTATGGCAGCGCGCCCTCTTTTGGGGACGAAGCTTGCTACCGGTGTCCGAACCTGCAACGGCCGGATGGTAGATGGGCCGGTCCACCGGTCGCGAGACAAGTGCGGACTAACGAACCGTCGCGCTGCCGCCCGTAACGTCCAGAAATGCAGCCGGAGGCTGATCAAGCGCTTTGCCAATGAATAGTAGCTGAACATTCCTTCCAGTCGTCGCTCCGATTGACTGGCGCGCATGTCTCAAATGCTCAACTGTTCGATCACGCGCTCGAGAATCTCATTTTCCTCGCGCAGCGCTTGTCGCCACGACGGTAAGCCACCGCGAGCCAAACTGTTTGTGCAGGATCCCGCCCTCGTGAGTGCCGACGGCATTGCCTTCGACGAAACGCACAACCTCTACGTGGCTGTTGATAGGCAAAATACGCTGACACGCATCAGCCCGGAAGGCACAATCACTACGCTGGCGACCGCTAGCGACGGGCTCGACTACCCTGCCAGCACGAGTTTCCATCAGGGGCACGGCACGCGGAAGCTTCTGTACTTCACCAATGCTGGGCGCATTTTCAACACGCCGAGTTTGTAGAGAGTCGATGTCGGTGTCCGAGGTGAACCTCTTCCGTAAGGAGCTGTCAGCAGGGCGGCATGCCGACGCCGAAGCGATGCTCGACAAACTGCGCGCCTCGGGGGGCGGCAGCTTTGCGTACCAATACGTCGAGATTTATG
>Ga0193733_1000541_pt1 | contig 12286 bp, 7 predicted proteins | sample U1s2metaG_FD_145076 | JGI IMG/M metagenome (GOLD analysis project Ga0193733, IMG submission 145076) | Soil microbial communities from a riparian zone of the East river system, Colorado, United States - U1s2 | ecosystem: Environmental > Terrestrial > Soil > Riparian zone | place: USA: East River... | reverse complement strand
CTTCTCCCTGTCGCAGCACGGCATTTACGACACACTGGTCTCATTTCACAACCGTCACTTCGGTTCTTCGGTTCGATCTGGACAGGACTCGTTGCCGTAATCGGTAGAAATGAGATCTCGGTTGAGATAAAAGGCAGCCCAGGAGGACCGGGATATGGCCAGCTTACCCCGCGTCGGAGGCCAAGACTGGTGCACCATGCGCGATCTGAAATGGTCACCGGCAGAAAAGGCCATCGCCCGAAAAGCCTTCGCACGGGCTTTACCATCGGAGCTTGAAACGGCCATGCGGGAGGCAAAGCAAATGGCCGGCAGGATTGAACACCCGTCCGACCTCTGGGAGCTGGAACGTCATCTGACCCAGTGCCGCAAAGAAATCGACCGCAGGTATGACTACCGGTACTCGATTCTCTCCCTCGTCTTCGGGAACGTGGGCCGGGAAGGGCGCCTCAGCGAGGAAGAGTTGCACGGCCTGGCAGAAGGAAAGGTCGGAAACATCCGCGCGCACGCGCGGTTTTGACTTTAGCCTGACCCGGTGGCGTCAACCCAAAAAAGCTCCCCGGCGGCTGCTGCCCCGTGAGTCGGATTGCGGTTCAAGCATCGCGTTAAACACCGCCAATTTCTCAAGTTGACAGAGTCGAGAACAGAAACACTATTAAGGATGAGTCGGGTTGTTTACGGCAGCAGATGATATCGGCGTATTTTTAGATCTTGATGAAAATCCGCTTGCGCCAAAGGAACCACAGCAGCATCCAGCAGAACAATACTGCCACCACGGAATACACCAACGAAGCGTTCGCCGCGCTGGGGACGATGGTTTCCAGCCGCGCCTGCGCAGCCTCATGCCAACTGAGTGCAACTCCATTCGAGTCTTTTGCGGTGAAGCTGTAACCCGGTCCGTAGACCAGACAGTCGGCGACAAATCCTGCAATCGCGTTCATCCCGAACACCAGAATGGGTATGGTCCAGGCGCCGCGCCACCTCTTGATCTCCAGGGCCCAATATAGAAGAGCCAGGAGGACCAGCGCGAAGCCGGCAGTGAACAGCACAAACGAACTGGTCCAGAGATTCTTGTTGATAGGGAACCACCGGTTCCAGGCCTGGCCAGTAGCTAGGCCGAGAATTCCAAAACACAACAGGCCCACGGCCCTCGTCCGAGTGCTCCGTGCCGAGCGTAGCCAGTGTCCGGTTACGACGCCGATCAGAGCCGTCGCGATGGCTGGTATGGTGCCGATGATTCCTTCCGGGTCTCGCGTCTCGTTATAGAGGCGTCCGGGGAAAAGCTTGCGATCAAGCCAAGCCCCGATGTTGCGCACCGGATCCATGAACGGGATATCGCGTCCCGGCACACCAAAACCGGGCACGGTTATGAAGCGCAAGATGGCCCAGTATCCAACCAGGCATGCGGCAATGGCGATCAGTTGTCCACGCCAGCCGGACCACAGGACAAGGATCGCGGCGGCGAGGTAGCAAAGTGCGATCCGTTGCGTCACGCCCAAAAGGCGCCACGTGTGCAGGTCCAGACCGATGATCGGGGAAGCGTTGACTAAGACACCGATGGCGATAAGAATCACACTTCTTTTGAAGGCATGAAACAGGATGTGTATCCTCGACTCGCCCCGGCGAAGCCGCGCTGAAAACGAGAACACCAGGGAAACACCGACCAGGAACAGGAACGATGGAAAGATCAAGTCGGCGGGTGTCCACCCGTTCCACTGGGCGTGCTGGATGGGCCAATAGGCCTTGTCGTCGCTACCCGGGTTGTCGACCAGGATCATGCCGGCGACTGCGAGTCCGCGAAAGATGTCAATGGACATCAGGCGTCCCGAGTCGGACTTCGCAGGATCGGCGCCCGGGATCGGAGCGGCAGGGGAGAGAGGCTGCGCGGTCGACATGATGGGGACAAATATATCCTTCATCCCTGGCCGCCGTCACAGAAGATCGCCACAGGAACCACCACCTCAGCAGCGGCCTTGAGTTCTGGAGCTCGAAGTAAGAGTAGCTTCCCGCATTTAAAGCATCGCTTTTTTGGTGAGCACCCGGGTCGAAGACGAGCCGGGCTATGTCAGGTTCAAGCAGCTCCAGACGGGGAAGGCGGTACAAGGTGTGCCGGGTGCAGGGAACGCTGATCGGCCGCGGGCTCAAGGGCGCGCTCCCTGAAGGGTCGCGCATACTGCGCCCAAGAAGCCTTTGACAGAGCTGACATGGACGCACACCGCCAGGTCTGGCAATAGCGAGCAGGATCTGCGGCAGACGGGCGTCACAACCGGAAGTGCAAATCCGGTAAGTGATCTGGCATGCATTTGAGTTTTGCGAGTCGGAGAGCTTGTTTCCACGAGGACCGCGCAATTACTCGGTTGCCTTTCTGGTGTCATCGTCCAGAGCCTGGGAGTCGCTTACCTCTCGCTGGTGGAGTCGTTCGAATTCGGCCAGGACGGCCTGTGATTTCTCAGCCTCTCCCAGCCGGACATACACGCGAGACAGCTGATAGTACGCGGCGCTCAAATTGGGTTCGTACCGGACGGCCTGGCTCAACTCCTCAGCCGCTGCCGGCAGTCGATTGGACTGCGCCAAAAGCTTACCCAATTCGTAGTGGGACAAGGCGTAGTGGGGTGCAAGCTCAATTGCCTTCCGGAAAGATTCTTCTGCCTTGGCGTCCTGATTTTGGCGTGCCAGCAGAAGTCCAAGATGGCAATGAAACCGTGCATTTTCCGGCTGCAGCGCTATGGCGCGGCGGAGCGACTGTTCGGCCTGGCTCGACTTTCCCAGGCTTACCAGGGTTACGGCTTGCATGAACAGAGCGCGAGGTGTGTTCGGGTTGAGTTCCACCGCGCGCGACAGATTCTTGTCAGCTTCGGGAAAGCGACCGACAAAGTAAAGGCTGACACCGGCGAGGTAGTAAGGTTCATCCCAGTCCGGCGCTAGGGACGCGGCCTTCTGAGCAACTTCGATGGCCTCGTCCTGTTGACCAGCGCGCTGTAGAAGTCGAGTGCGAAGGCCCAGGATCCGGGGATTATCGGGGGCCAAAGTGAGCGCCGCGTCGGATTCCAGGTCGGCCTCCTCAAAACGATGATCCAGGTAGTAGGCGCTGCCGCGCAGATAGTGATCGTCGGCGGTCTTTGGTTCAGCAACGAGTTTCAAAACCTGCGTAGACTGGCCAGATTGCAAGTAAGCCAGCGCCAGTTGATTCCGAATCTCGACGTTCTCTGGACTGACGGCACCGGCCGCGAAAAGATAAACGGCCGCATCTTTGGGCTGGCCATTCTTCAGGAAGAGTTGTCCGATCGCAGCACTCCACCGGGGATCTGATCCGAGGCGCGCTGCGGCTATGTGCGCGTCAGTGCGCGCTTCGGAAACTCGTCCAGCTTCAAGTTCGGCACGGACGATGTTGAAGGCCACGTCCGGCCGGCGAGGATTGAGCTTCCGTGCGCGGGTCAAATAGCTCAGCGCCTGGGCAGGATGGCCCTGTGCAAGCAGCACTACGCCGAGATCGTAAACGGCGTCGGGTTGGCTTGGACCCAGCTTTACCGCCCGCTCGAGTTGAGCGCGGCCTTCCTGCAGTCTGTGATCCCGCAGGTAGGCCAGAGCCAGATTGTAGTGACCCGAGTAAGAATTCGGCTGCAACTGCAGGGCGCGTTGGTAGTGCTCGATCGATTTCGTGGTCTCGCCGCGCTGGAACTCCGCGAGACCTAACAACAGGTATGCTTCCGCATAGTGCGGGTCAGCCTGAATCGCCTGGTTCAGTTTCTCAACCGCGGTGGCGAGGTCCCCGGCAGCAAGAGCTTTCTGGGCGTTGGCGAAATAGGAGCGGGCAAGCGAATGTCCGGTCTGGGGCTGCGCGGTCGCGGGAACAGCCGATGACAGTACGAGGGTTGTCGCCAGCAGCAAGGCGACATGGCGTCCTAAAACCGCGCCTGGTCTTTGATGGGAACAGATGCCCAAAATCACAAGATTGAATTCGGATTATATCTTGACTACCTATCTGGGGTTATGTAATTTTGTGAGCACTAAATCGTTTTAGATAGCACTCCAAACCGCTCGCGGGAGGTGCTGTGTGATTCGGTCTTTCCCTAAGATTCTCGCCTGCTTTGCCACCCTGTTGATCCTCGGCATCAGCGCTCATGCAGAAGTCACCGGATCGATTTTTGGCTCGATTGTCGACCCGAGCGGCGCCGCCGTCCCCAATGCCACCGTGATTTTGAAACATCCGGCGACTGGTTTGTCTCGCCGCGTTCAAACGGACGCAATGGGCAACTACGAATTCATTAGCGTTCAGGTGGGAGAGGACTACATCCTACAGGCCGAAACACCGGGATTCCAGACCAGCGTTCAGACAGGCATCAAGCTGCTGGTGAACCAGAAGTACCGGGCCGACTTCAAGCTTGTGGTCGGCGCCGTGAGTCAGACCGTCGAAGTCTCCAGCTCCACCACTCAGGTGGACACAACCAGCACCCAGCTTGGAGACGTCATCGAGAGCAAGAAGATGACCGGCATCCCGCTGAATGGCCGCAGCTACATTGACTTGATGGGCTTGCAGGCGGGAGTCATCCCGGTTTCGTTCGATATCACGCAGCACGATCGGCTCGTCTCTGGCAATCAGACCGCTGGTCAGGTGTCGGTCAATGGACAACGGGAGGGCGCGAACTCCTTCATGGTGAACGGCGCCGATGTCGAAGAAAGCGTCCAAAACGGCGCGTCCATCGTGCCCACTCTCGACTCCATCGAGGAGTTCCGCCTGCTGACCAACTCGTTCAACGCCGAGTATGGCCGCTTCTCCGGCGCCATTGTGAATGTCGTCACCAAGAGCGGCACCAACGAAATTCACGGCTCTGTCTACGAATTCCTTCGCAATGAGAAGCTCGACGCCAGAAGCTTCTTCGATCAGGATCGGGGCGTGTTCAAACGTAACCAGTTCGGAGGCACCATCGGCGCCCCTGTGGTGAAAAACAAGCTGTTCTTTTTTGGCGACTACCAGGGCACTCGCGAAATACGGGGACTTTCCTCGGGAGCGATCAACACCCCTTCGCTTCTCGAACGGACCGGCGACTTCTCCGATCTCGCGACAACTCAATACGCGCCCCTCACTGGAACAGTTCGGGGCGATAGCAGCCCAACTAACTTCGCGGCCACTCTCACCCAGCGCCTGGGATACGCGGTCACGCCGGGTGAGCCGTATTGGTTCAGCGGTTGCACAACCAACGCCCAATGCGTGTTTCCTGGCGCGGCGGGGCCGGTCATCCCACAAGCCGCCTGGTCTCCGGTTGCGGTGAAGACGTTGAAGTTCATCCCAACCCCCAACGGAGTCTCGAACGGAACGCCCAACTTCTCCACCACCGCCGAGAAAACGAATGTGCACGACGACAAGTTCGGGGTCAAGATTGACCTGAACAAATTCGGCAACTGGTCTTTTTATTATCACTACGATGATTCAAGCTACTTGAATCCCTATCCTGCCTTTACCTCCAACGTTCCCGGCTTTTCCGCGGTTACCGACTCGCGTGGCCAGCTGATCGGACTGAGCCACACCAGCATCATCAACCCCACTACTGTCAATGAGTTGCATTTGAACTATACCCGCTTCGCCTTCCTGAAAAACAAGCCCGTCGGCGGGCTGGGCAAGGTGACAGATTTTGGATATGTCGAGGGCGGGTTGGGAATTAATCCGGTCAATCCTGCTACCGAAGGCGTTGCGCCCATCGGTCTGGACCAGTTGGGCCTTAACTTTGGCCTCCCCGACGGCACCACCGGGCAGTACAACAACACCTATCAATTCACCGACAACTTTTCGAAGGTAACAGGGAGGCACACGCTCAAGTTCGGCGGTGACATCCGCTACATCCAGGTTAACGAACGCAACACTTACACCTCCAACGGGTGGTTTCTGTTCGACGGCGGAGAAACCGGGAATGACTTCGCCGACTATCTTTTAGGGGCGCCGGACCTGTTCAACCAAACCAGCCACCAACTGCTCGATTCCCGCACCAAATACTTCGGACTGTATGGGCAGGACACTTACAAGGCTAGGCCCGACCTCACCATCAACTACGGACTGCGGTGGGACGTGAGCCAACCCTTCTACGATACGCAGAACAGAATCCAGACCTTCGTGCCCGGCGTGCAGTCGAAGATCTACCCGGATTCGCCAAAGGGTTTCGTTTTCCCGGGCGACCCCGGCGTGCCGCGCACCCTGGCACCCACCCAATACAATAGGTTTGCGCCACGGTTGGGAATCGCCTATTCGCCAGGAGCCACTGAGGGATTGGCGGCAAGGATCTTCGGCGGCCCTGGGAAGACCAGTATTCGGGTGGGCGGCGGGATTTACTACACTGCCATCGAAGATCAGAGCCTCTTTGTTGAAGTCGGCGATGCGCCTTTCGGCCTGTTCTACGTCAGCCCGGTCCCGGTTTACCTCGAGGAACCCTACAAGAACCGCACCACACCACCTAGCCCGGTAGGAAACCGCTTCCCCTTCACGATCCCCCCGGCGGGAGCCACGGGAATCTGGCCGATATACCTTCCGGTCTCGGGCTCTCCTACCTTCAGGCTTAACAACAAGCTTCCTTATGCCGAGCATTTTAATCTTACAATTCAACGCGAGATTTCCAAGACTGCCGTGTTTTCGATCGGCTTCGTGGCATCGCGCGGCCGCCATCTGTTTTCCCAGATAGAGGCGAATCCAGGCAGCGCGGCCAAGTGCTTGGCAGTCGCCGCGCCGCTGATTCCTTCGGGTCAAGAGTGCGGTCCGTTCGGGGAAGACTCCATTTACAATCTGTCGGACGGTTCGGTCGTCAATGGGACGCGGCCCTATTCTGTCACCTCGGGCCGTGAATTGGCCAATGGCCAGCTTGATTTCTCAAGCAACTCGTGGGAAGGCACGGTCGCCAATTCCAACTACAACTCCCTGCAGACCAGCCTGGAGAAGAAGGTCGGAGACCTCCGGTTCCTGGCAGCCTATACCTGGTCCAAATCGCTGGATAACTCCTCTGCCTTCGGCGACCCGATCAACCCTTTCAATCCCAACAATAGCCGGGCGCTTTCCCAGTTCGACATAACTCATAACTTTGTCATCAGCTACGGTTACGAGTTGCCTTTCGCCCGGGCGGCGCGCGGGGTCAAGGGAAAGTTGCTTGCCGGTTGGACGGTTTCTGGAATTACACGCTTCGCCACGGGTTTTCCGGTCACGCTGACTGAGACCGACGACGCCTCCCTCTGCGGCTGCAACGGCGCGGACGTGCCCAACTACGACGGCACATCAATTCACTTTCTTAACCCGCGGGAGCCGGGACACCAGCTCTTTGACCCCGCCCCATTTTCTCCTGAAACCATCGGCATCGCGGGCACCTCGAACCGCCGCTTCTTTCATGGTCCAGGATTTAATAATTGGGACCTGGCCTTGCACAAGAACACTCGGATCGGCGAAAGGATGGCGTTGGAGTTTCGCGCAGAACTTTTCAATGTCTTCAATCACGCCCAATTTACGAATCCTCGCGGTGACATCAATGGTAGTGACTTCGGCCAGATTACTGACGCCCGCGATCCCCGCATCGGGCAGATGGCTCTGAAGCTGTCGTTTTGAGTCCAGTGAAGGCCCGGTAGCAGAAGGGGATGACTTCCGGGTCGTGCCCTTGGTGTTTTCGTATCCGCACTCTGAGCGGTCCCGGATCTGAGATACGATGAGTTGCCATTTCAGGAGGGTAAGCCTTGGCCTTATTCTGGGGCTGGTGAGCATGGCCCTTCTCCCCCGTCCTGTGTTTTCCGCCGATTCCCTTCACCCGCCCTGCCAGATTCGAAGCACGACATTTGAAGGATGGGCCGCGGAGGAGCTCTCCAACCGTTGGCTTCAGCTCACGATTGTGAAGCAGCTTGGCGGGCGGTTAATGCAAGTCACCTTCGCCGGTCATCCTTACTTGTTTGTAAATCCCAAATACAAAGGGCGGTACATTCCTCCCGAACAAGCCAATGGTCAATGGATCAACTACGGTGGCGATAAGATCTGGCCCCTGCCTGAGGGGCACGGCGACGACGAGCATTGGCCCGGCCCTTTGCCCGATCCGCTCGACGATGGCGTCTACGAGCTGAAAATAGTCTCCCAGGCCTCAATATGCGCGGTACGCCTGGACGGCCCCGCCGATCCCCGCACCGGTCTTCAGTACTCGCGTGAAATCAGCATCGGGAGCGACTCGCCCCAGATCTCGTTCCACGCCATCATGAAGAACGCGAGCAAACGTCCGATTCGATGGTCGGTGCAATCCGTAACCCAGTACGACACTTCTGAGGCCCACAATCCCGCCCAATACAACCGCGATTTTTGGGCCTTTACTCCGGTCAACCCGCAGAGTGCCTATTTCATGGCCTACCAAGTGCGCAGCGGGCTTACGGATGATCCCTCGTTTGCCGTGAGCGATGGGATGTTCAAATTGCACTGGGCATATTTGGAAAACGAGGTGTGGCTTGATTCCACTGCCGGCTGGCTTGCCGTAGTAGATGGCGCCAGTCAATTCGCGATGGTGGAACGCTCTCGATACTTCAAAGACGCAGAATATCCGGGAAAGGCATCTACGATCTTCTACAAGAATGGCGCGGCTTTGGCGCTCGATCAGTCAGGAATGCCGGTGCTTCGATTGTCCGGCATCGAGGATACTCCGTATTACATGGAAGCTGAGATCAACAGTCCCATGATCGAATTGCAACCGGGCCAGGACTATGCCATGGACACCAGCTGGTTTCCGACCCGCGCGGACAGCCAGTTACGCCGAGTTACCAGCGCTGGCGTGATTCTGTCGCCATTTTCTGTCACCGCCTCCGGCAATTCGCTCCTGCTCTCCGGATCATTCGGCGTGTTTTTCCCCGGCAAGCTGCAGGCACAACCGGTCGATGTTCATGGCGTGGAGCAGCAGAGTGTTGATATCGAGTCGGTCGCGCCCCAAACCCGGGTGGAACTGCGGGGAGAGATAAAACTGAAGGGACCACCGGCCCGGGTATCGATTCACCTGGTGGACGATCAGGGGATCGACCGCGGTAGCTTGGGTGAAGCCGATCTTCCCACGGCAAGACGCTGATCTTCACCTTATCTTCCCGCGCAGAACCGTGATCGACGCCGGGGGAAGCCCGTATTGCGCCCCTTCTCCGCCATTCCGCGTCGAGGTCACCGCCGGCCCGGCCGGATCGGCATAGCCCTGTTTCCTTGCGGGATGCCATTGATACTGAGCTTTCCCGAAGGTGATCATGGTTACCGGTCCGGCAAAGAAACGGTCCGAGTTGGCCGCGCTGTCGTGGAACGTAATGCGCACGGGATGAGGATAGTTATAGTCCTTGTTGATCAGCATGAGGGCCCACTGGCCGTCCGGCCGGAGCACGGCATAGGCGGTCACCAGCACATGACCCTCGGCATCTTTTATGTCGCTTGAGGCGGCGAAGATTCGATGTTTGGCATCAACCGGTTGCGTCCACTCCTGCGTGAGAAGCTGGGCCGCGAAGAACTGCGAAGTGCGCGACTTGATTTCATAATTCTCGTCCACCATAAACATGTGGTAAGTCCCCCAACTGTTGGCGCAGGCCGGGTGCGGCGGAGAGTACGACAGAGCGTGATAATAGAAAGTTGCCTTGCCTCCTGCGGTCAGAAATGCTGCGAAGGTGTCGCTCAGCCACAAAGCTCCGAAGATTTCCACTGACGCCTCACCGCCATGAGCGTTGGTTTCGGTGTCCAGCAAAGGCACGTCGGGGGGCAGGCCGTCGTCTCGCCACACCTGCATAATGTGAGTGAGCAGCTGCGGCTCCTGGTACAGGTTTTTCCATGGTGTCTCGCAACCATCGTAGGGATAATGCTCAAAGGACATGAACGCCAGGTCCCGAAGCCGGCCGTGGGCTTTCAGATAGTCCAGAAATCGGCCAAACCAGGAGGTTCTGCCCTCGGCATCCGGCCAGACTTTGATGTCTTCAGTGACTCCCTGAAATACGGGTCCCCCCAGCTTGAGAGTCGGGTCCACACGATGTAGCGCCGTAGCCCACTGCAAATAAAAGGCGCCGTAATCCTCGGGCAGCATGTATTGGCCGTCGGGTTCTTCCCCCATTTCGACATACCAGACCGGATCGGCACGCTGGTTCAAATAGGTCATCTGTGCCGCAGAGTCTTCCGGCGTGCCGTAGAGCATGGCGACCGGCACCACCGCCGGTAGCCCGCGGGTGATCCCGCTGCCGTAGAACAGATCAAGACCCGGCTGATCTCCCGATTCCATGCGATTGGGCGCAACATACAAATCTGATGGCTCATGCCAGGGATCCACCGAGGAGCAATAGGTGAGCGACTGCTGCTGGTCGGGACTGTGGTGAAGCACGTCTTTGAAGTTTCCCTGGCCGTCCGTGGTCCCCAGGTAGAGCTCCTTGATCGCGTACCCCAGGCAGTTGCGGCGATCGCTTGGGCCATGAGTGTCGCAGGTGTTCGAGGACTCGGTCATCAGGATACGGACGAACCTGGTGCCTTCCGCCGGAAAACCCAGCGGAAGAGTTACGGTGCCGCCCTTGCCCTCGGTCACCGCCGCGGACGCAAATTTGTTCCATTTGCCCTTGCCCTGGTCGTCCATGGCATCCTCACCGGTCCAGTACTCGACCTGATAGGCCCGGGCGTACGGTTCGGCCCAGATAATACGGACCGCGTTCACGGCTTGCTTGCTCCCCAGATCTACCACTACCCATTGCGGGTGAAGGGAGTCAGCTTCACCCGTGAACGTTTTTGCGAGGTAGGGATTGCTCTTCCAGTAGGTATTGAGGTTGCCGTCATCCAGGCGCGAGAAGCCGTCGAATTCTGTTCCGCCGTTTCGGGTGAAGCCGCGGTGCTGGAGCGAATAGCCATACGAGTGCTGGATCTTGTCCGCCGTTGGTGTGGGGTTTCCGGTGAAGTACCCTTTGCCCAATGGGTCGCTCCAGGTCCCCTGCGGATTCCAGTGCCAGGCTTGGACGAACAACTCGGTATTCTGCCGGTAACTGACTGCCCCCCAGCCAGCCGACAAAACCTGCTTGAGTTGATCCGGCCGAAAAAACGTATCGGTGGCGTTGCTCGGCACCCGGTCCACGCTCGTCCCCAGGGCGTAGAGAGGACTAAATGAGTTGGCCAGCTGGCTGGGGGTTGCATCGATCCGCACTTCTTGCGCCTTGCTTTCTCGGGCTGCGGTGCAAGCCGCAATCGTCAGCAGCAAAGCCGCAAGAACTGGACGAGTCCGGCGGGCTCTGAGGAAGGCGATTGCCTTCCTAACAAGATAAAGGGCGGATATAGGAAAAGCCGTTGACCCCATGCGCGTCCTCTCAACCGGAATTTGACTGCGCCACAGTCTAAGAGTCGGACCGGAGGGTATGCAACAGCTGTTGGAGCCGCGCAATTCGATCCTGATGAGCGAGAAAGCGGGCTCGGGCACGATCCGCAGCTTTCCCTGTCTTATATAATCCACAGGCTTCAGATTCGACGTCGCGCTGGGTGGGCAAGGAGACACGGGTATGGTGCTCAAGGTATTTCCAGACAAGAAGTTGCTCGGCCAGGCGGCCGCCACGCAGGCCGCCATGGCGATTCTTCGAGCTATCGGCGATCACGGGACAGCTCGTGTGGTCGCTGCCACGGCTGCATCCCAGTCCGAGTTTCTGGATGCGCTGGTCAGGGAGCCCGAGGTTGATTGGACGAGGGTCGAGTTGTTTCATTTGGATGAATACATCGGGTTGCCGGTCACGCATCCTGGCAGCTTCCGCAAGATGCTGCTGGAACGACTGGTGCATAAGACCGGGATCAAGAAGTATCACCTGCTCGATGGCGATGCTGATCCCTCCGAGGTTGTCGTCCGCGTTGGTCAGGCCTTAGCCTCTGCGCCCATCGATATCGAATTTCTCGGAATTGGCGAGAACGGCCATATCGCTTTCAACGATCCTCCGGCAGATTTTGAGACCGAGAAGCCCTATCTGATCGTCAACCTGGACGAAGCGTGCCGTCGCCAACAGGTGGGCGAGGCTTGGTTTTCCGATATCTCGCAGGTGCCAAAGCAGGCGATCTCGATGTCGGTGAAGCAGATTCTCAAGGCGAAGGAGATCCTTGCGGTCGTACCTGACACGCGGAAGGCGCAGGCGGTGAAAGCGTGCTTCGAAGCAGAGATCAGTCCGATGGCGCCGGCGTCGATTCTGCGCCACCATCCCAATGCAACCGTTTATCTCGATGAAAACTCCGCGGCGCTGTTGAATTCGTCTTTGCGAACCTACGCCGTAGGCAGCTGAACCGGTGGTAACTGTGGAAGTAATCCGCTAAGTCCGACAT
>Ga0193733_1000540_pt1 | contig 12287 bp, 13 predicted proteins | sample U1s2metaG_FD_145076 | JGI IMG/M metagenome (GOLD analysis project Ga0193733, IMG submission 145076) | Soil microbial communities from a riparian zone of the East river system, Colorado, United States - U1s2 | ecosystem: Environmental > Terrestrial > Soil > Riparian zone | place: USA: East River... | reverse complement strand
CAGTGAACTCCGAATTAGATATTCATGGTCTTTTTTCAAATCCCGCCACCAATTCGGAGTTCACTGCATTCTATGTAATGGAGCAGCAGAAATCAAACAGACAAAGACAATTCGTCTAATGCTGAGATGTGATAATTGTTGAATCTTGCTGTTTGCAAATGGAATATTCTTACAACAGATGTTGAGGAGGTGACCGGATTATCAACAACCCTATCGTCCTTTCTATTAATACCTGCCTAACTAATGCATAATTCCTCCTTTCTCCTTGATTGGCTTTATGAGTTTTGTCAGGCGAATTATTGACATGAGTCTATCAGTCTATCTCTCTAAGTGTTAGGGACTTTTCTAATACATGCTTTAACAAGTCACTTTGGTTTTTGGGATTTGCTGCATCTTTCCTTCATGGAGTAATATGACCCTTACAACTAAGTCGAGAGAATGAATTTGGAGATAGGGAAATGCTCAATTTATGGGGGGATCCTTCGAGCGATACCTTAAACAGCTTGAGGAACTAAGAGCGATAAATATCAAAAGGGTAAGAAAAACCACGAAGGTCACGATTACGACTATAAATTCTGACATACCAAGAATAGAGAGCCTACTCTTGAATAAAAGAATGAATGATACAATAGACATGAAAATTGCAAGCAGGCAAATTGAAGATAGTCTATGGGAGGAAATAATAGTAGAGGAGGTTAGCTCCTTATTGGATAAAAAAGAAGAGAAATTGTACAGAATTAAATCCCGAGTTGCCCTATATGGATGATAGATTATTTCATTCTGTAATGAAAAGAAACTGTCACAATAATTACCTCATTTCTTGCATCTAGGATATATGAATTTCATGTAGCTCATAAGGATGACAGATTTCAATGGGATAGGGATCTGATGCTAGATTTTGGAATATTAGCACGAAAAGTTGCTAACAGAAACCCTAGAGCACCATTCAGTCTATTCATAGAGTACAAGGGAATGTCTGATGGGGATGAGAAATTGGGATTGATTACGACCTGCGGTATTCAAAATATCAGCCGAGTCTTTTTTAAAATGGACTAAATTATTCAACTATTATTAAAAATGGTCTCTAAATATCGAATCTAAGCTTCTAAAAGATGTCTCATACTTAGATAATCTTTCATCTACCTGTTACTGAGAAGGTTATGGAAGATCCTTGATAATCTTCATGCCTTCCTCTGCGGTAAATGCTTTCAAGGTTTTGGTTCTCACATTTCCAGCTGACCCAACTTTGAGCATCATGGACATTACTGCTTCATCATTAGGAGCCTCTATTATTATTACCACATCATATTTTCCGAAAGTATAGTAACCTCCAATCAATTTTCCACCTGCTTTTTCGACCGATGCTTTAAAGGAACTGTAACGGTCTGAAGATTCTTTGATCTTGCTAATCCCTTGCTCCGTCCAATTTATGAGTAAGATATAGTGTGACAATCTAACAGATAGATAGACAGGCTGCTATTTATATGTCATATATAATTAGTCGGGCTTATATACCACCAGTACAGAAAGATATGCAAATCAGGTACAACGTGTTGTGATGGCAATTATTACCAGAAGAGTAATTGAAATCAAACATGCCATTAACAATTTTGCGGTCCAAGTAATAGAGGCAGCAGTTTACAACTAGAACAAAGATTATTTACCAGTAGATCCTTTTTCCTCTTAAAGGTGTGTTTAAAGCATGGGATGCATATCTTCAGAGATCTTGAGAGTAACATACTCATATTTATTGGCAAAAAATCCGATGTTTCAATTAATTAGTTACGTTTTGTATTAACCTATTGCCAGTCTCTGAATTGAAAAAATGAATCTTGCCATAAGGCATCCCCAGCATAACGTCTTTTCCAACGGTCAGATCAAAGTTGGAATCTGTGTTTGCGACCTTCATTGAATCAATTCCTGTCTTTACTTCTACTAACGAATCGTCTCCCAATAGTTCAGTGAATGATATTTTACCTTTTACTTTGATACCATTAAAATTCTCGTTATCATTCAAAAAGATAATATCCTTTGGTCTTATCCCAATTGTCACATTTTTAGACAATGGTTTAAAAGGTAACTTAACCGGGAATTGTAGAAGCATTCCATAAGATTCAAGTGTACTACTAGAATTATTTTCAATTATCTTACATTTCAAGAAATTCATTGACGGGCTTCCTACGAAATCTGCTACGAACGTGTTCACAGGATCTTTATATACTTCCTCTGGTGCCCCAATCTGTTGAAGTAAACCGTTCTTCATCACGGCAACTTTGTCTGCCATACTCATCGCTTCTATCTGGTCGTGTGTGATATAGAGCGTAGTAATGCCGATCTTCTTTTGTAGTTTCTTAATTTCAGTTCTCATATATGTACGTAATTTTGCATCTAAGTTGCTCAATGGTTCATCCATGAGGAAGACTTTTGGTTCTCTTACCAATGCTCTACCTAATGCTACTCTTTGCATCTGACCACCACTTAGCTCTTTAGGTTTCCTGTTAAGGAAGTCCTCTATCTCAAGCAGGTTTGCTACATTTCTGACCTTCTCGTCTATTTGTTGCTTTGATGCTTTTCTCATCTTTAATGGAAATGCAATATTATCATACACAATCATATGAGGATAAAGTGCGTAATTCTGAAATACCATTGCAACATCTCGATCCTTTGGAGGCAGGTGGTTGACCAATTGATCTCCAATATATATTTGACCAGTCGTAGGATTGACTAGACCCGCAATGCACCTTACAGCAGTGGTCTTTCCACAACCAGAGGGGCCTAGAAGTACCATGAACTCACCAGAACTGACTTCGAGAGAAAAATTATCCAGTGCTTTTATATGGTTATACTTCTTTGTCAGATTCTTAATCCGAAGACTGGTCATAGCAATTGTGCTGCGTGAGAGGGTTCGTCTAGAGAAAATATTAACTTTCCTCTGGTAACGTTTTATTACTAATGATGGCTATTTCATATTCGTATGCAAAGATTTGTATGATTATTAAGATAATATGCCTCTACACTATCTCTGCTGCAAATTTAGACAATTTAGATTTGAGCTTTAATAATAACTGTTAAAAGCTATAGTATCGTCATTGACTCTGTCGTGAATGTAAATAAAATTACCTTAAGTGGCATTATTCTAGTTATAACTTTAGTATTTACAATCACATCGGGTGGTTTTATGATCCCCGCGCAGGCTCAAAAGAAACAAGTTACACTTACTGCGATAGCGGCAGAACCAAAAGAAAGATGGGATATTCTATTCAATGCTTCACTGCAAAAGTTGAGAGAAAGGCATCCTGACATGGATATTAAACTAGACTATCGAGTTTTGCCGTATGATACTACCAGGACACAAATATTGACAGCAATGGCTGGCCGAACAGCTATTGATCTTATCTCCGTAGATCAAGTCTGGCTTGGAGAGTTTGCTCAAGGCGGATTTCTAACGGATCTTACAGATCGTGCCAAAACTTGGGGGAAAGAAAAGGATTGGTATCAAATAAACTGGAATGGTGGTAAATATAATGGAAAAATATATGGTATCTGGGCTTGGACTGACATAAGGGCGATGTGGTACTGGAAAGATCTATTAAATAAAGCAGGAGTGAATCCTGAGTCTTTACAGACATGGGATGGATATATTGCAGGTGCAAAGGTACTCAACAATGCGTTAAAGGATCAAGGAATACAAGGGATGCATCTTGTTGGTGCGAGCCACTCCCCAGATATGTGGTATCCTTATCTCTGGATGTTGGGAGGAGATATACTCAAGCAGAAGAATGGACATCCAACTAAGGGTACATACTGGTTCCCTGAATATAATAGTACAGCAGGTGTTAAGGCATTAGAATTTCTTAAACGACAGGTCAATTCTGGTATAAAGCCTCAGGTTAATCATTTTTGGGGTCAAGAGTTTGCCGACAAGAAGTTCGCTGTGATGCTAGAAGGATCTTGGCTGCTTGGCACATTCCCGCACGAGCAATGGCCTAACATTAATCAAAAAATAGGAATGTTGCCTCTGTTCCCGGTAGTAAATAAAGGCGATAAGAGTGCTACAATGATGGGTGGATGGATTCTTAGCGTACCAGAAACGTCCCAAAATAAGGATCTTGCATGGGAATTACTCAGAATCATGGTTGAACCAGAAGTATTAACACCTATGCTGCAGAAAGAAGGATATCTTCCGACTCAGAAACCTATTGGCGAAGGACCTTTTGCATCTACGTTGAATGCCACAATTCCCTATTATAAGGAAATGATATCCATGATTTCAATAGGACATAGCAGGCCTAACATACCAGAATATCCTCAAATAGCTAATAACATAAAGCAAGCAATCGACGAGATATACTACGGTATGAAGGATCCTAAACAAGCACTGAATGATGCAGCTGCAAAGTCTGCAAAGGTTTTAGGATGGTAGTAATAAAACTGTAACTTGATTACGTAAAGAAGATGTTAAGTATATTTGCAAAGGCGGAGCCGTATCTGTTTCTTGCTCCTGCACTTGCGATATTACTTGTATTTCTAATATTCCCACTTTTTTGGAACATGTACATTTCATTACATAATGTATCATTCATTACAGTTCTGAGGGGATGGGAATATGTAGGGTGGACAAACTTCTTTGATCTATTTAAGGATCCTAATTTCCATACTTCGCTCAAAGTCTCGCTTCTGTTTGTAGGAGGATCCGTTGCTTTGCAGTTTGGCATGGGTATGCTCATGTCAGTATTATTGAATCAGAAAGTGAGAGCTTCTGGTGTATTGCGTGCAATATTCATAATACCGTGGACAATTTCCGCAGTTATAGCCGCTTTTTCATTCAAGTTCATTTTCGATTATAATTTTGGTATATTAAATTATGTATTTCATCAGATAGGCTTGCAGCCAATTGGCTGGCTTTCAGATCCTAATATGGTGATATGGTCTTTGGTTATCGCAAACATGTGGTATGGCACTCCATTTACGATGCTCTTTCTAACTGCAGGTCTATTGTCAATAAATCCTACTATATATGAAGCAGCACTTATAGATGGAGCAACAAAGATTAGAACTTTTTTACACATAACGCTTCCATTGCTTAAACCCTTCATTGTGATCAACCTTATTTTGATTACCATGTGGTCAGTGAACTTCTTTGATCTGCAGTTAGTATTGACTGGAGGAGGCCCTTTGTTTGCGAGTACAACTGCATCACTTTATATGTACAGACAGGCGTTTGAATTTGGACTACTTTCCAAAGGTGCAGCTACAGGACTAATTCTAATCTCAATCAACCTGGCTATTGCTTTTATTTACATCAAACTCTTAAGAAGATAAATATGCAAAAGATGACTATTAGCAATACTAAGGCTTGGTTCTTTGCAGAACGGGCTTTAATCTATGCATTGATTGCTATTTTCTTATTTGTAACTTTATCTCCTCTTTTATGGGTACTTTCAACATCGTTTAAGCGAAATGACGAGGCTATAAGCTTCCCACCTAAATTTCTACCAAAGAATCTAACATTTGATAACTACATATTTGTACTAACTGATCCCAACCTTGTGCGTAGTCTGATCAATAGCTTCGCAGTTAGCATAGGTAGTACAGCTTTAAGTGTTGCAGTAAGTGCTCTAGGAGGATATGCTTTTGCAAGGTTTGAGTTCAGAGGAAAGAATTTGATTATGAGTATAATATTAGGACTTTTCATGATACCGGTTGTGATAAACATAGTACCATTATACATCATGCTGGCAAATTTTGGTATGCTCAATTCATCGCCAGCTCTGATACTAACATTTCAGATCTTGATTATACCATTGAACATACTTTTATTGAAAAATTACTTTGAAACTATCCCAAAAGATCTTGAAGAGGCCGCATTGATAGACGGTTGCTCAAGGTTGGGGGTATTAAGACGAATTACTATACCATTATCGATGCCTGGTTTTGCAATAGCTGCAGTCTTGTCGTTTAGGTTTTCTTGGAATGAATTCATACTTCCTGTAGTTTTGGCAAACCGACCTGATTCAATGGTATTCCAAGTTGCGTTATATCAGTTTATTTCATTGTATAGAATAGAATGGGGTTACCTTACTGCTGGTATTACTCTTGCTATCATTCCGGTATTAGTTCTGATGCTAGCCTTCCAAAAACAAATGATTAGAGGATTAACTCTAGGCGCAATAAGAGAATGATAGAAAGTTCGGGTGAATGATTTAATTATATTTGATCCTTGTGTCCTCAACGTGAGACATTGTTTAATAGAGAATAAATATGATTGCTAATGATATTGAGAAATTATTTCTTAGGTCATCTCAATCTTATTTCTGGCTAGACACACAATACAACAATAATTAATTCCAAACCACCCAATGAAGTAAGAAAGTAAGATGGGGCTTTAGGCTATTATTTTGCTCAGTCGCCTATTGTCTATGGGGATATTCTGTGTTTCTTAGACGGTAGAGAGTAATTCCATGCAGTATCAGTGCAAGAGGTACACCTACAGTAGGAACTAGAATCCACGGGAATGTTGTCATTGCTGATCTGCCAAATTCAGGAGAAGTGATCAAACCAAGGCTGATAGCATTGACTAAATCTGCAATACCTAGGATACTCCAAACCACGAGAGCATACTTGGACCAACTAAATCCTTTTCTTCTTATCTCCAGAGCTAAAGTCATGTCCAATTGAAACGACTTTTAGAATTATTGGAAAAAGATGGACGGTGCTAATATAAGGGGAAATTCTCAGAGGTAATACACAGTTTAATCGTTTCATGGATAATATTGAAGGCATGTCACCCAAAGTTCTTACAGAACGTCTACGTGAACTCGAACGGCTTGGAATTATTAGGAGAAGAATCGTATCAGAATACCCAGTCAGGGTAGAGTATAGTTTGACTGATGTAGGTAAAGGATTCGAACCAGTATTACTCAGTGCAGCTTCCTTTTCTATGATGCATATGCCTACAACCGTCTTCAAAGACGGCAAACCAAGAACACCGGACTAATTATTAGCAGGTCAACGATAACAAAGAAGAATCAAAAACACCTGATTATGATGATGTCAGCTAGAAGAGAAAACTGAAGAAATAGCAATAAATCAAGCTTTCTAAGAAGGCAAAAGCATTTGATCGAACCATTTAGTTGGCACATGCTCGTGCAATCTAGATAGGTTCAATAATTTCTGTACTATCATATTCAAAAACATACACCATGTGCTTTAGTATTTGTTCGTCAATAAACCATTTCATTTCTTTATACGCCTGAAAGTAAGATTTATTCTAGGTTCTGTAACTCGTGTAGATTTTGGAAGGCTATGTAACCAATTCTTTTGTGTATCACCTTTCATTACAAGAACACTACCCGATTCCAACATCAGCTCCACCGCCTCTTTAGTCTGTTTATGTTTAAATAGAAACCTACGGGCCGCGCCCAAACTAATCGATGCTATAACATCCCCTAGTTCTTTCTCATCGTCACTATGCCAAGCTATACCCTCATTCCCATCATGATACAAGTTCAGCAGACAGGAATTAAATTTTGTACCTGCCAAACTCTCAACTATCTCCTTCAATTCTAATAGTTCAAGAGTCCAAGCCAATGGCTTCTTTGTTGTATTAGAGTAGGTATAGTCACCTTCGCCGTACCATGCGACCTGTCTTTTAGTAGTAATATGTTTACCAAAGATTACAACCTCATCATTTTTCCACGCTACATTTTGTAATACGGAATTGAAATATCCAGAAGGTATTACGTTTGTATGATATTCTACCACACCGTCTTTTGATAGGACCGTGGTTGTAATTGTTTGAAACGTCATAGCTTGGATACCTTCATCTTTTCTACAATCCTTCTGCAGTTTGTGTATAAAGATGTGCTATTAATCCATTGTGTGTCATATGTCTTGACTTGCCTTCACCAGCTTCAAGGGATTCTAGGTTTCGACCTTTGCTTTAGTCACTTAATATGAAGGATAGCAATCACGTGGTGATCCCCTGAAATCTTTCATCATATGAGGTCTTTATACCTAAAACAATTGATAGTATGATCGTTTACCAATCCCACAGCCTGCATGATAGAATAAGAAGTCGTAGATCCTACGAATACAAAGCCTCTTTTCTTTAGATCCTTGCTTAATTTGTCAGATGTTTCAGTACTTGAAGGAACTTGCATCCAGTTAGACCACTCGTTAAGTTTCGGTTTTCCATCGACGAAATTCCAAAGATATGAATCAAAGCTCCCAAATTCTTGTTGTACTTTTATAAAAGCTCTCGCATTCCTTATAGCAGACTCTATCTTCAATCTATTTCTTATGATAGATGGATTAGAGAGTAGCTGTTGAATCCTCCTTTGATCATAACAGGCAACTATATTTGCATCAAAATTGTCAAATGCTTTCCTATATCCTTCTCGCTTCTTGAGTATAAGCGACCAATTTAGGCCAGCTTGGGCTGATTCAAGTAGCAAGAACTCAAATAGCTTCCTATCGCCGTGGACTGGAACACCCCACTCGTTGTCATGATATTCAATATCAGTTGGACTGCCGTTAGCAGCCCATTCGCAACGAACTTTCAAATGACTAAATTTTGAGGGACACATGCTGTTGTGAATAAATGTGGTTACACTTGATGTTTAATGTTTTGTAATGGAAATGAAATAAAAAGTATCATGACTGAGACTGATAATGGAAAGCCAAATAATGAAGAATCCAAAGAATCAGACTATGAAAAAAAGTGCAACTACAATCATTGCCAAGAACATCAAATACATTAACATTTTTTCTCAACTTAGCTTTTTATTGATAGGTAATGGATTTGAGGTCCAGACATTTGAAAGTCCTACGTCAATGTAGGAGAATTTTAAACTTGGTTCATACGATCTATTGCTGGTTGATATCAAAATGAGAAATGGATGGCTTTGAACTTTATGATAAAATATGAAAATGGATAACAACATTAATGTCTGCTTTCTAACATATACCTGTGGTGTACGAAAGTAGCATCACACAATAAAACAATAACACCCACGACTCTAACAATGATGACCAAGTTAGAGGTAGTAGTTGTAGCCCATTGATGCAACTATTTAATGCACAATATTTAATATCGTCAAGGTATAATGTATGGTCGTAATAGTAACATGAGTAATGACTCATCAGATACAAGTTCTGGGCGCGAAAAAAACAACAATCCAAGTCATTTCATGGTGTTAGATGCTATAGCTAGGGGCATTAAAGAAGTTGACAGAATAGCAGAAGCTACAAGATTACTAAGAGAGGAAGTAGAGATTGTTGTAAATGATCTATCGTTACAGAGACTAGTAACCAAGGAGGAAAAGAAGAGGCGATTCTTTGGTGGCAAAAAAATAGAAATAAAAATAACTGACACCGGTATGAGAATGCTAAACTCAAAGAAGCAAGAGTTACAGCAAGAGGCTGAACAGTTAACACAATGGCAGAGGAATGGCAACACTACCCAACTACAAAGGTATATGGATTCTGATAACAACAGATCATGGATACCATTTATGTTATTATCTGGTATTATGAATGCACTATTCTTTACATCTATGATGTCTATGATGGGGATGGCATTGAATCCAATGGAAAGTCAAGTGGCTGCAGAGAGCGGAGGCGGAGGAGCAGCTGAGACAGATACTGGTGGTGCTTCCGCAGACGACAGTAGTAGCCAATCAGCAGGTAGTGACGTTGGAGATACAGTTGATACTGGAGGAGGAGACTTTGGAGGATTTGATGGTGGAGGATTTGGTGACTTTTAGGCCGCATAAAATTATCTTTAGATTTTAAGAAAAAGTAAGAGTAGTAAAAAGAATACACTTGGACGACCTGGTGAGGTATGGAATCGATAAGCTTGTTCTGATTAGAACCGGTAATTGAGAAATAAGCTTTAGAGTTAGAGATAAAAACCAATTCTACATTAAGGGCCAAAAAATTATAGGTTAACAAACATATTTTTGTAATAGCACTTTCTATTTATATTTATAATATGTTGAACCTCAAATCTATGGTTCTAATACTTGTCATAGTCGCTGCAATCGCTATTATCTTCTTTTTCTTTGTCGTGCCTAAACTTCCTGCTGATTTCATTCAGGTCCCCATGATGCTAGTGAGTGCAGTAAAATTATTCATAGTTATTTTGTGAAAATCTTTCATCATATTCTTGTGGCAAACGTATGTGTCATGCAATAGTTGAAAGTAGCGGCCATCATTATGTTACGAGATTTCTTTAGTGCATTGTCTGGACTTTTCTTTGTGAGGCTCTTGCACCCGTCTATTGCTTGGCCGCCTGGCTGTACTCAATCAGTCAGTCTACTATGATAAGGGTTGGAAGAGAAAGTTCGTATCTTACTGTGATGAATGTGACAGAATTCCTGTAATTAAAAGAGAATTAGTAGATGGTAATTGGAAGTATTTGGCTTATGGAATCTTGGAATTTATAAGAAATAGTACTGGCGGAAGTGATAACAAGAATGAAGTTGAACAAACAATACACGAACCAGCAAGAACAAATAATCGGTTTCGAGGTTGCTGTCAGAAAGGGGTATTATCAGAATAAGGAGGTAAGCCATTACCTGGGCTATTCTTAGATGGGTACTATAGATCCGAATTGCAAACCGCCCGAGCCTTTTGATCTAGCTGCCATAACAAACGCGTGTGTGTGGGAGTTTCGTTACTAGCCCAATTGAGAAAAAGTTATTATCCATATAAATCAAATATACATCCAGTATATTTGATAAAAGATCACGATTGCGAATTGACCAGTTGGCATTTTGATGATAAACATCCAGTAAAAAAGGCTGTAGAAGAAGTTAATGCTGTTTCCACTGAGAACCAGTAAAATAAGAATATGGTAACACACTATCTTTTTCTAGTAGCTGCAACAGAAGGGCCGATACTTATCAAAGGAGAGACACCAATATGATTGGGGACATTAAAGTTGAGCATTAAAGAAGATACACGAAAGGATGAAGAAAGTGTATCGGCAACAAAACTAGAAAAAATATCTCCTGTTTCTACAATTCATAAAAAAGAACATAAAAAGAAGCATTATCATAGAAATCTCAAACAAATATTCATCCTATCTTTTGATGCCCTAAGGGAAAGAAAAGCCAGATCTATTTTGACGATATTGATGGTTGTTGCTGGGGGCGGTTTAATGATTGCGCTTGATGGGATGAGTGCAGGTGTGGCTAGTCTTATTAATAAGCAATTAAGTATCTTGGCACCCAATGTACTGTTTGTCTCTCCGGGCCAAATTAATTTTCGTGGAGGACCTTCGCCACCACCTACTATAATTTTTAATTCCGAGGTAGTAAGTAGAATAAAATCGCTTCCATATGTTCAGGATGTTCTTCCTTCATATCAAGGTCAGTTTGAGCTTAACGCTCAAGGAAATATATTAACCACTCCTGTCCTTTCAATAGATCCATCGAAACTTCATTTGATTAGTCCATCATTGGAGCTAGTACCTGGTTCGTCAATACAAGAAAACAACCCATCTAGTATGATTGTAGGTGATACTATAGCAAATCCACCAGGAAAGACAGGCTTTGTAATGGTTGGCCAGAATATCAAAGCAACCTATTCCTTTGCTGACCCTAGAACTGGAAAGCTGCAACAACAATCTAGAAGTTTTGTGATAAGTGCATTAATGGAGCCTTCAGGTAATACTTACATAGATAGATCAGTTATAATCAATATACCAACTGGCAATTCATTATTTAAAAAAGGAGGAAAGTATGATCAAATGGCAGTAATTGCACTTTCTGGAGCTTATGTTAATGCTGTTCAACAGGAAATCATAAATCTATATGGGAGTAACAATATTGGAGTTACAACTCCCAAAGCTATTCTTAAAACAATACAGGGGGCTCAGGGAGGAAATAGTTCATTTCAAGCAGGTATAGCATTTATTGCACTACTTGTAGGAGCTGTAGGAATTATTACTACCCTGTATACATCGGTTAATGAGAGAATAAAAGAAATTGGAACTATGAAGGCTATTGGAGCAAAGAGTAGGTTCATTCTTGCATTGTTTCTAAGTGAGGCTCTAATTATCGGTCTTTTAGGCTCAACACTAGGATTATTTACAGGTGTTGTTGGAGCCTATATACTAACATCTGGCACTCTGGGAGCAGGAGGCGGAGGATCACCAGGATCAGGAGGGGGAGCTACCCATTTTGCTCCCATCTTTCTTCCAAATGATCTTTTGAGTGTCTGGTTTCTCTCCCTTTCTTTAAGTTTAGCCGCAGGAGTCTATCCTGCTTGGAAGGCATCGC
>Ga0193733_1000538_pt1 | contig 12297 bp, 9 predicted proteins | sample U1s2metaG_FD_145076 | JGI IMG/M metagenome (GOLD analysis project Ga0193733, IMG submission 145076) | Soil microbial communities from a riparian zone of the East river system, Colorado, United States - U1s2 | ecosystem: Environmental > Terrestrial > Soil > Riparian zone | place: USA: East River... | reverse complement strand
CGACAGCAGGTACTCGACGATCTCGAACATGAAGTGCTACCCCGAGAACAACAACCGGACGTACGCCGCGTGCAGCTGGATCCCGGCGTGGCAGACGTTCGAGTTCGTGTTTCACACGAGCAGCGACGCGGTTCCGCCGGCCGTTCGCTTCGTGCCGTCCGCGCAGATCGCCGGCTGGCAGCGCGAAGACCCGCCCTCGACGCCCGCGCCTTGATCACCAGTCGCCCGGCGCGTACATCGTGTCGGCATCGCCGTACGGCACCTCGGGCTTGGGTACCTCGTCATCCTCGACGAGCGCGCGCTGCGCGGCCGCGACCGCGGAGGTCTCCTGTGGCGGTCCGCCCGCCGGTGGCAGGAGCACGGCGAGCGCGTTGCGGATGTACATCGCCGCGTCGGTCGCGTGATTCGCCTGGGCCTTGTTCTCGGCGCGCTTGCCGTACTGGTCAACCACCCACTGCAGCGTGGTGAGCTCGGTCGCGAGCGCCGAGCCCTTCAGCACCTTGATCCGCCCGTCGTGGAGGTCGCTGTTGACGAGCTCGATCGCGTTGTCCTTGTACTTGTACGGCTTGTCGGCCGCAGCGATCGTGATGCCGTAGACCGTCGACAGCTCGGCGAGTAGCGCACCGCCCGCGCCCGCGAAGTCGCCGACCATCGCGTCGGGCCAGCCGAGCACGCCGATGATGCCGCCGTAGCGATCGTGGTTGAGGTCCTCGCCGATCAGGAGCTTCGCGATCGCCTGCGCGTACATCCGCGTCCGGTAGACCTCGTACACGTGGTAGAGCGTCCGCGTCGGGTCGCTATAGCTGAACGCGAAGACCTCGAGGGCGAACGCATCCTTGAAGCCGACGTCGATCCCGATGCCGTAGCCCCAGTCCTTGAACGTCGTGGGCAGGATCGCGTAGCCCGCGGCCGACAGCTTCGGGCTCCACTGGTTCCATTCGCGGCCATCCGCCGCGTCGTGCGCGCGGTACGCGTAGACGTTCTGGCTGTCGTCGCTCGCCCACTGGCCCATGTACTCGCGGAGCCAGTACGGGTTGGTGTCGCTCCACCCGTTGCGCCGCTTCTCATCGAGCTGGACCTTGCGCAGCTCGATCATCGCGGCGATCCCGGCGTCGCAGCCGTCCGTGATGTTCCACGCGTGCGAGCTCCACTTCGTCCAGTCGGCATGCTCGGGCAGATCGCGGTCGACCCACGCGCGGTGCTCGGGCGAGCCCGTCCGCGTCACGTCGTAGAAGATCCCCTCGAGCCGCTTGCCCGGCGTGCCCATGAGAACGATCGCGCCGACCGCGCGGGGGCCGATGACCTCGACCAGCAGTTCGACCAACAGTTCGATCTTGATCGACGCGGTCTCGTCGACCACGACCGCGTGCCACGTGAGCCCGCGGAGCTTCTGGACGTCGCTGCGGTCGTCGCAGCCGTAGAGCAGGAGCTGCGACCCGTTGGGCAGCGTGCAGGTGAGCTCGCTCTCCGAGAACTCCACGCCAGACAGGCGCAGCGCGAGTACGAGCCGTTTCAGGTCGCGCCACACCAGGCGCTCTGCGCTCTGGCGGGTCGCCGCGATGAACAGCGCGTTGCGGTCGCAGCCGCCCATCATGCAGCGCAGGATCCGCAGCAGCGCCGCGAGCGTCTTGCCGCCGCCGCGCCCGACGAGCAGCGAGATGCGCATCCCGTCGTCGAAGACGAAGTCGCCTTGCTTCGGGTGGCACTGCCGGCGGATCCGGCCGTCCGCGGTGCGTAGCTGCTCGGCCGTGTAGGCCCGCGCGTCGCGCACGCCGCGCTACGCCTGCATCGGCGCGTAGGCCGCGGGCGCGAACGACGGCGCGCCCGCGCCGAGCTGCGCGGCGGGACCCTGTGGCATGCCGGGCGGCGGCGCGCCGAGCGGCCCCGGCATTGGACCACCAGGACCCGGCGGCCCCATGCCCGGCATCCCCATCGGCGGGGGCGGCGGCGGCGGGTTGAGGATGTTCGCAGCGATCGAGATCCAGTCGGTCATCGCCTCGAGCACGGTCTCGGGCGCGCCGTTGTTCTTGATCAGGAGGTACTCCTTCTGCATGAGTTTGATGCCTACGTCCAAGTTCTGGAACGGCTCAGGCACGACCTCCTCTCCCTCGAGGATCCGCTCGATCGTGTTCTCGATGTCCTCGAGCATCGCGTTGTAGACCGAGAGCACGCGCGTGATGTCGGGGTGCTCCATCAGCTCGCGGCTCTCGTCGAGCGTGATCACGCCGGCCTGCGCGAGCTCGACCACGCGCTGCTGCCGGCCGGCCGGGGTGTCGGCGATCGTCGAGGCCGCGACCATCTCGATCTTGAGGTCGTCCATGTCGACCTCGGACCACTTGATCCGCTTGTTGCCGTACTTGCTGACCTTGACGATGTCGGGCGCCTTCGTGCCGCCCAGGTCACGGCAGCAGTCGAGGACCAGCCACAGCGTGTCGAGCCAGAAGCGCTCGAAGGCCTTCTCCTGGATGCTGAACCGCTGCGTGGTCTGGTCGCGGTACTCGCGGAGCCCGTCGGCCGAGTCGATACCCGCGGGCTTGACGGCTTGCGCCGCCATGCGCGAGACGCCGCTCTCGTTGTACGCGTCGTTCTTGATCTCCTGCCGCGAGTCGTAGGTTTCCTTGCCGACAGCCTGGTGGTCAACGGTCTGCGGCAGCGCGACTTTGTAGACCGCGATCGATCCGATCTGGTTGACCGTCTTGACGGCCAGGTTCTGATCGCCCTGGTGCACGTACGTCGTGGGGTCGGCCTTCAGGTCGAGCGAGCGGTTGATCTGGTAGTTGCGCCGGTTGAGCAGGTTCTGGTGGGGCAGGATCCGCTCGGCGAGCGAGATGCCGTAGAAGCCCCAGATCGGCGCGTTCCACACCATCTTGCTGAACGGGTAGAACGTCTTTTCGTACGGCTCGTCGAGCAGGTCGCAGCCATCGATCGTCAGCGTGTGCCGCCCCGGGATGTGGTTCGGATGCTTCACCGGACCGATCGGCAGCCGCCACGATTCGATGCAGATGATCTCGTTGCTCTGCATCGGCCGGTAGCCGGCCCAGAGGCGCCAGTTGCCCGAGGTCTGCGCGCGCGCGATCGCCTCGGCGTGATCGGGGAACTGGGCTTGGAGGTCCTCGCGGTCGAAGAAGTCGCGGTAGTGGAGCTGGCGCGGCTTGCCGTCGCGACACTCGACCTCATCGACCACGATGTTGTCGATCGGGACCGGCGTCACGCGAACCTCGTCGAAGCGATCGATCCACACCTTGTTGAGGCCGGTGCCCTTCATCGCGGCGCCGGCCTTGAACCCGATGCGGCATTTCTCGCCGACGTCGAACAGCTTGGAGAGCCCGTTGATGTAGCCCTCGAGCCGTGTCGCGGTGCGCTGGTGCGACCAGTCGGCGCCGTCGGTCTGGATGCGCGCGCGGATGTCGGTGTCCGCCACGTTGGAGGCGACCGTGTCGACGTTGCAGGCGATCAGATTCTCGGTGACGATCGACTTGGCTCGGCCGAGCCGCGATGACAGGTTGCTGCCGGCGGTGTGCCGGTTCGTGCGCGGGTTGGTGTCGTAGGTCGACTCGAGCTTGATGAACTTGTCGAAGAGCTCGGCCTGGTAGTTCTCGACCGTCCTCACGTACGGCAGGACGGTCCGGTGCACATCGCCCTTGGCCGCGTTCCACCAGCTGCGGCTCGTGGTGAGATCCATCAGCGCGCGCGCCATCGGCTATTCCTCGCGCTCGAGGCGCTCGATCTGGTAGCCGGGCACGATGCCGCCCGGGTAGCTGTGCGGGTCACTGAGCGCGTCGAGCCCTTCGGTCGCGACCGAGCCATCAGGCGCGGCGACCTCGCCCGGCTCGAGCGGCGCGACGAGCGGCGCGAGCGTCACCGTGCACCCAGCGGCGCCGATCGATGTTACTCCGGCGGCCCGGAGCCGCGCCGCCTCGCCCAGCACCAGCGTGATCCAGCCGGTGAGCAGCTCGATGTCATCCATCCCGGGCAGGCTAGGGCCAGGTGGTGGTCCACCCCACGAATAGGGGCTATTCGTTGGGGGCTATTCGTTGGGCGCCCACGCACGCCGTGGGAGGGTCGCCAGCGATGGACGTCCCCGTCGGCGCCGTACCTGCTCCGGCCCCAGCCACGCCCGCGGCGCGCGCGCCGGACCCGTCGGTCGCGCGCGCGGCGAAGCTCGCCGCCGTGTCGGCCGGGCTCGCCAAGCTTGATCCCGCCAAGCTCGACGCGCCCGCACCCGTCTTGTCAGCGGACGTCGCCGCGGCGGCAGCGCCGGCCGCTGACAAGAAGCCGGCCGAGCCGGCGCCCGAGACCAAGATCGACCCCGCGCCGATCAAGCCCGACGAGCCGCCGGTCGACGACAAGACGGCCAAGGGGCTCGCGGCGATCGACCGCCGCGCCAAGGCATTCCGAGACGAGCAGGTCGCCGCCAAGGCCTCGCTCGATCTGGAACGCGCCGAGCTCGCGCGGCTGCGATCCGAGGTCACCGGGCGCGCGAGTTCGTTCGAGGAACTCCAGAAGCTCGCCAAGGTCGACCCGATCGCCGTGCTCGCCAAGCTCGGTATCGACAGCGAGGACGACTGGGAGACGATCGGCCGCGGCGCCTATCCGCGCACGAAGGCCGGCAAGGCCGACCCACGCGCGGCGCCCGCCGTGGCGCAGACCGCACGCGAGGCCACGCTCGCGGCAAAACTCGAGGCAGTCGAGCGGCGAACGATCGAGCTCGACGAGCAGATCCGATCGCGTGACTCGGCGGCCCAGACGCAGGTCTTCGTCGACCGCTACCTGGACGACGCGGTCAAGGCGATTCCGGCCGCCCCCACGCTGATCGGCAAGCTGCACGCGAAGTCGCCGGCGAAGGCCCGCGAGACGCTGCTCGAGCTCGGCAAGGCGATGGAGCGGCACGCGATGGAGCAGGACGGCGCGACGAAGTACGACCCGTCGTACACGCCCTCCAATGCGGAGTTGATCGCCACGTATGAGAAGCTGCGGCGCGCGGAGCTCGAGGAACAGGGCGTCGATGTCGATGCCCTGCTCGCGCCCGTCGGCGCGGCGCCGGCCCCCAAGGCCGTCACGAAGCCCGCGGTGACACTCGACCCGACCTCGACCACGGGTACCCGACCGATCAACGGAAATCCGACTCGCGAGCAGAAGCTCGCGGCGGTCAGCGCGGGATTGAAGAAGCTCGACGCTGAGATCTGACGCGACCACGACGAAGACCGACAAAGAACGCCGACGAGACCGACGGCTCACAACTGAATCAACGTATCAGCGTCTCGGCGAGTGGCCGAGATGGAGTCCGTCTCTATGGCACCCAACGCTACTCTCACGTCCGTCGCGTACGTGTTCAAGCACATGTACGACAAGGGCGTCTACGACGAGGCCATGCGCCTCCACCCGACGATTGACGGCATCGCCAAGATCGCCGACTTCGGCGGCGATCAGATCAACTACGCCGTCAAGATCAACAACGCTCAGAACATCACGAGCGGCACGATCGCGCAGGCGCAAGCCGTGGGCTCCTCGTCCAAGGGCGTTCAGTTCGCGATGAAGCGCATCATCAAGCGCGGCACGATCTCGATCGACGTCGAGGCGCTCCTCGCCGCGCAGATCGGGCCCGAGGGCGCGTTCGCCACGCTCGTGACCAACGAGGTCGACGGGTTCGTGGACGAATTCACCGATCGTCTCGGCTTCGACATCTTCCGCGACTCGACGGGTAACCGCGGCCAGATCAGCGCGATCAACGGCAACACGATCTCGCTCGTCACGCCCGACGACGCGCGGAACTTCAAGGTGGGGATGGCGTTGGCGGCGACGCAGAACGCCAACGGCACCTCGCCGCGCGCGGGAAGCACGACCATCACCAATCTCGATTGGGATGCCGGCACGATCACCGTGCTTTCGGCCGCATCGATCATCTCGCTGTCGACGAACGACTTCCTGTTCGCCAACCCCGAGATCGGGAACAACCTGGAGGGCTTCGAGCTCTGCACGCCGCTCACGGCGCCGGCGCCCGGCGACAGCTTCCGTGGGCAGGACCGCTCTGTGAACGCGTCGCTCCTTGCCGGGTCGCGCATCAACGATACCGGCACGATGATCGAAGAGAACGCCGGCAAGGTGGCGGTCAAGATCCGCCAAGCCGGCGGTCGCTCCGACCGCCTCGTCCTCAACCCCCAGCGCTACTGGGAGATGGTCCGTCGGCTCGGCGCCAAGATCATGTACGAGGGCGGCGGTGGCAACGCCGACTACGGGTTTGAGACCGTCAAGATCAACTCCCCGGCCGGGATTCTCAGCGTCATCTCTGACCCTGATTGCCCGGTCTCGCGCGGCCGCGTGTACCTCAATGCCTCGCACAAGCTGCGGACGCTGAAGGAGTTCGTGCACATCGCCGACGAGGACGGCAACTACAACCTGCGCACCACCGACGACGCGATCGAGACGCGCGTGCGCTCGATGTCCAACTACCAGCAGACCGAGCCGCGCAACTTCGGCGTCTTCGCGATCTGAAAGGAACCGACGAACATGTCTACCTCCGATACCGTCAACCCGCTGCTGACCGTCAACCGGCAGCTCGCGCAATACTTCACCGTGGGGCGCTCGGCGTCCGCCGAGAACGGACTCGTGTTCCCACGTGGCAACCCGTTCGGTGAGCAGGTCGTGCAGAGCGCCTATGGTGCGCGCGCGCTCGGCTTGCCCGACGAGGGCTCGTACTGGGCCGCGTGCAACGTGCCGCAGACCGCGATCGCGGACACCGCCGCGCTCACGGCGTTCGCCGCGACCACGCCGACCATGGTGCTGTTCAACGCGAACAGCGGCGCGTCGGGCAAGTTCATCTACCCGACGCGATTCCGCTGCACCGTGGCGGCGGCCGGCACGAACGGCACGAACTGGCTCTCGCAGTGGCTGCTCGACACCGGAAACCGCGTGACCTCGGGCGGCACCGCGCTCACCAAGGCGAACCTCAACATCGGCAACAGCGGCACGTCCGGCGCGACCGTGACGTTCGGCGCGATCACGGCGACGGCGGCGACCGCCTCGCGGATCATCTCGCCGCACCAGGGCCGCACGGTCATCAAGGTGATCGGCGACGAGTACGTATTCGAGTTCGGCACATCGACGCCCGCCGGCGCGACCGGCATGCCGAGCGAGGGCACGCTGCAGCTGCAGCGGCTCTTCCACGTGCCACCGGTGGCGCTGCCGCCGCAGTGCTCGCTGCTCTGGTACGAGTACGCGGCCTCGCAGTCGGTCGCCGCGACGTTCGACAACATTTGCCTCGAATACATCGAGCGCTGAAGGGAGCGGCGCCGCCATGTCCCAGGAAAAATATCGGCAGTACTCCAACGAACCGGAGCAGTGCGACTACAACGTCGCGATCAGTGGCAATGGGACGTCGGTGCCCACCAAGCTGTTCGGGCGCGGCATCACGGTGGGCCGCACGGGGGTCGGCGTTATTACGCTGACCTTCGGCGACTTCCCGGGCGTCTTTCTCGACGGCGGCGGGGCGTTCTCGTTCCAGGCAATCTCGCCTGCCACGCCTGCCCAGCTCGCGGGATTCTCGGTCGTGGGCCAGGCGCCGAGCGCGAACCTGTTGACGTACACGTTCAACATCTTCAATGGATCTCTCGTCGCCGCCGACATCCAGACCGGGCAGATCCTGAACATGTCGCTGCCTTTCAAGGCGTCGCAGTCGTCGCTCTGATCGGACGCCGATGCCTCGCTCCTACACGCTCACGAACCTGATCAAGCGGGCCAAGCGCCGGACCGACATGGAGAATGACCCCTCCATCGCCGACGACGAATGGGCCGACCTGATCAGCGAGGCATATGGCGAGCTCTACACGATCGTGTTCGAGAGCGGCCTTCAATATTTCGAGCGCGCGTTGCAGGTGACTACGACCGGATCGCAGACCTTCGGCGAACCGATCGACCACCTTTCGACGGTCGACGTGCTCTACCTGATCGACCCGACGTCGAAGCGCTACCTCAAGCTCCGCGAGCTCATGGCGCAGGAGCGGCCGAGCGCGTCGGGTATGGGCGCGACGACGGCCAGCGGATCCGCGCGCTCGTTCGCGCTCGTCGATCGCCAGATCTTCCTCTACCCGACGCCTCCGGCCGGCCAGATCTACGAGATCCGGTACGTGCCGCAGCCGCCCGACCTCATCGAGCCCGCGAACGTCGATGTGGTCACGCCCGACGGGCTCGCCTTCCTGTTGTGGAACGTCGCGGTGATGGCGAGCGCAAAGAGCGAGGTCGACGCAACGCTGGCGATCCAGCGCCTCGAGGCCGCGCGCGACCGCTTCACGGAATCGGTCGGCCTGCGCGCGCTCAACGCGCCGCGCCGCCGCGTGCTGGACATCGAGTCGGAAGGTGGCGACGGGGAATGGTCGGATCGGACCGGGTGGTGACGCGATGGGCATCGAAGGCCTCGACTACCGCATCATCCACATCCCGCTGGCGTCGGGCCTGAAGACCAAGGACGACGCGCGCGCGATGCAGCCGCCTGGCATGTCGATCTGCACCGATGCCCGGTTCGACGAGCTCGGCGGCATCCAGACGCGCTTCCCGTCCGTCATGCTAGGCAATGGCATCTTCGGCGGCGGCACCCTGAGCAACGTGCGCCGCATCGAGCCGAACGGCGGCGAGTTCGTGCTGTTCACCGACACGCAGCTCTACGCATGGAACGCGCAGATGTCGAAGTGGGTGTTGCGCGGCTCGCATCTCGCGGTCGCGGTCGACGAGGCGTCGCGCTTCGTCACGCCGGGCGACCAGATCGACGGCGACCGCGCCGAGCTCAACGGCACCGTGGTGTTCGCCTGGACCGAGGGCAGCGGGACGTACCTTGCGGCGAGCGACAAGACTACCGGCGCCGTGCTGCTGGCGCCGACGTTGTTGGGGGCGGGGATCGTGCGGCCCCGGCTCGTCGCTGCGGACACGAAGATATTCGCGTTCATCATCTCGGGCACGACGCTCCTGTACGCGATCGTCGACCCAGCGAACCCTGGAGCCGCCAGCTTCACGACGTTCTTCACCGGCGTGGGCGGCCCTTATGATGCGGTACGCATCGAGGGCTCCGACGGCGTGTGCGGCGCCCATCAGCGCACCGTGACGACGGCATACACCGTGTGGACGGTCACCTCAGCCAACGTGATCGTGACGCTGACCAAGGCGCGCACGTGCGATGGGCCAATCGCTATCGCGTCGGCGTCGGCGAATGTGCTGCAGGTCGTACGCGCCTTCGGCGCGCTCATCCAAGGCGACATCGTGGCGACGGCCGGCCTCGGCGACCTGATCAACAACATCGCGATCGGGACTGCAGCGGTATCGCCGCCCCGACAAATCGCAGTGGCGTACCCGACGGCGTCGCTCGCCTGGGCCTTCTGGACCAGTGGGTCTGAGACATCATCACTGAACGACTTCACGGTCGAGTTCAACAGCATCACGACATCGGGTGTCGTCGGGACCCAGGCGACGTTCCGTCACCGGCTCGGGATCGCATCACGCGCGTTCGGCTACGCCGGCCACGCCTACGTGTGGCTCGCTTTCGCGTCGGACAGCGGCACATCGATTCATGGCAACTCGTCGGGCGTCCGTGCGCAGTTGCAGAATACCTATTTCCTGTACCGAGACGACGGGACCATCCACGCGCGCTGCGCGTACAGCAACGGCGGCGGGTTCGCCGCTACGGCCGGGCGTCTGCCGGGCGTGGCGCTCATTGGCGGGTCGACTGACTTCGCCTGGTGCGCGACTACGCGCCGACGGATTGATCTCGGTGGCTCCGCGGATCACACCGGGTTCGGCTCGCGGTCGCCGCGCGATGTTGCCTTCACGTTCGACGACGATCGCGCTCGTCGGTGCGCTCGGCTCGGCGCGACCCTCTACATCACCGCGAGTATCCCACTTCAGTACGACGGGGTGCAGCTCGCCGAAGTCGGCTTCCTCTACTACCCCTGGTACTTCGATCCGTTGGCGGTCGGCGCTGGGTCGGGATTACTCCTCGCCGGCACGTATACATGGAAAGCCACGATGGCGTGGACGAACGCCCAAGGCGAACTCGACCGCTCGACCACGGCCACCGGCATGAGCCTCACCGTCCCCAATCTCACCGCCGTACTGCTCAGCGTCCTCTATCTGAACGTCACTTCCAGGACCGGCGTGCGCGCGCCAGCGATCGACATCTGGCGCACGCCGGTCAATCCGCTCGCGGACAGCCCGTTCTACCTCGTGTCGAGCCAGGATCCGAACGCTGGCATCGTGGCCAATGGTTACGTGCGGAACGTGGACGCCGACGGCGTCGGTGTGGCGCTGCCCGACAACTTCGCCGACGCGACGCTGATCTCCAAGGAGACCAACCCGGAAAACGGCGCGGTCCTCGAGTACCTCGCGCCGCCCGGCGCGCAGATCATCTTCGCGACCGACACCCGCATCTTCCTCGCCGGCGTGTCCGGCGACCCCGACTCGGTCTGGTACTCGCGCCTGCGGCGCGTCGGCGAGGTCGCCTCGTTCCACGATGGGCTGACGATCCCGATCCCGCCCGACATCGGCGCTGGCCCCATCACCGCGCTGGCGTACCTCAACGAGACGTTGATCGTTTTCCGCGCCGGCGCGATCTACGCGCTGTCGGGGCTGGGCTTCGACAACACCGCCGGCGGCCAGAATTTCGGCCCCGCGAACCGGCTCTCGTCGGTCGTCGGCGCCGTCTCGGCCGAGTCGGTCGTGCTCGTGCCGCGCGGCCTCATCTTCAAGAGCGCAAAGGGCTGGTACCTGCTCGAGAACAACTGGAACACGCGCTACATCGGCGCCGACGTGGCCAAGTTCGACGCGGAGACCGTGCTGGCCGCACACGTGGCCCCGGCCTATCACCAAGCCCGGTTCGTCACGAGCGGGCGCATCTTGGTGCTCGACTACCTGACCGACCGAGCCGACCACGATCCGCTCGGCTGGGGGAACTGGTCGTCGTGGTCGATCGGCGACGCGGTACACGCCGCGGTGTGGAATGGGACCTACTACTACCTGTCGAGCTCGAGCGCCGCGCCGTTCCAGGAGCAGGCCTCGTACCCGACAGGCTCGGTCAACTACGGGCTCGACGTCGAGCTCGGCTGGATCAAGCCGGCTGACCTTCAGGGCGCGGTCAAGATCGACCAGATCCTGATCCTCGGTGAACACCGAGGCGTGCATGCGCTGCGGATCCGAACTGCGTTCGACTACCAGCAGGACGCTGCCGGCAACGCCATCTACACCGACGATGTGTACTGGACGCCATCACCGGCGGTGATCGGCAAGCCACTTCAGGTTTCGCGCGGCACGTCGCGCGGGCGCTGCGAGGCCATCAAGATCCGCATCACCGCCGCGTCGACGGCCAAGGACGGCACCCCGCCGACGACCGAGGCTATCAAGCTGACCGGGCTCGCGTTGCGCGTAGGGTTCCGGAAGACCGAGACCGCATACAAGCGCCTGCCCGCGGCGCAGAAGACCTGAGGAGCACCATGAGCTGGTTAGACGCACTCAATCCGATCGATCAGCTGCAATACGTTGGCAGCAAGCTCGGCGGCATCACGGGCTCAGATTCGGCGACGCGCGCACCCGGGGCACGGTACGCCTACAACCCGAACAGCAAGATTCCCCAGGTCCGAAACGGCGCCCTCACCAATGGCACCACGCCCGGCGTCGCGCCCTCGCTCAGCGACCAGACCGGGCACGCCGATCCTTGGAATATCAACGACCAGATGCGCCAGAACCTGCTCGCGCAGCAGGGCGGGCTCGCTGGCCAGTTCGCGGACCAGAGTCAGCAGCGCTACGCGGCGTACCAGGGCCAGGGCCAGGGCGCGCTCGCGAACCTGCAGGCGACGGCGAACGGGCAAAACTCGGTCTCTGCCATGCAGCTGCAGCAGGGACTGCAGTCAAACCTGGGCGCGCAGCAGTCGATCGCCGCCGGCGCCGCGCCACAGAACGCCGCTATGGCCGCGCGGACTGCGGCGATTCAGAGCTCGCGCCTCGGCTCCGGGCTGGCCGGCCAGCAGGCCGTCGCCGGGCTCCAGGAGCGCAACCAGGCGCAGGGCCAATACGGCGCGCTGCTCCAGGGGCTCAGTGGGCAGGAGCTCAGCGCGGCGACCCAGTCGAGGCAGAACGCGGAGAGCGGTTACGGCGCCGGCAACACCGGCGCGCCGCAGAAGACGTGGGAGGAGAAATACGGCCCAGCGATCGCAGGCGGCGTCGCTGCGGTCGCATCGGATCGTCGGCTGAAGCGAGACATCAAGGACGGCTCGGGCGCGGCAGACGCGGCGCTGAAGGGGCTCAACGCGCACGTGTTCAGCT
>Ga0193733_1000536_pt1 | contig 12301 bp, 9 predicted proteins | sample U1s2metaG_FD_145076 | JGI IMG/M metagenome (GOLD analysis project Ga0193733, IMG submission 145076) | Soil microbial communities from a riparian zone of the East river system, Colorado, United States - U1s2 | ecosystem: Environmental > Terrestrial > Soil > Riparian zone | place: USA: East River... | reverse complement strand
ATCGAGAGCTCGCGCAAAATCGCCTATATACCGGGCGTCGGACTGGCCGGAAAGGTTTGGCAATCGGGCGAGCCGATGTGGGTCGCGGACATCACGCGAGACGCGCGCGTGTGGCAGCAGGCGATCGCCGTCGAAGCGGGGATGCACGGCGCATTCGTATTTCCGGTGAATTCCGGAGGAAAGACGATAGGCGTTCTCGCTTTCAACAGCACCGAAATCCGCGAACCGGACGAGCACCTGATGCAGGCGATCCACGTGATCGGCGCGCAGATCGGGCAGTTCGTTCAGCGCAAGCAGGCCGAGGAAGTGCTGCGCGAAAGCGAAGAGCGCTTCCGGAACCTGACCGAGCTTTCATCGGACTGGTACTGGGAGCAGGACGAAAACTTCCGCTTCACCATGGTTTCCGACAATCTCCACCGGCGCCTCGGACCTGTGACGCAATCGGTCATCGGAAAGGCCCGCTGGGAATTGCCCACGCTCAACATGACCGAGGCCGACTGGGCGGCGCACCGCGCTCTGCTGAAGGCTCATCAGCCGTTCCGCGACCTGCAGTGGCACCGCCTCGACAACGCGGGCAAGCTGCAGATCGCCAGCATAAGCGGCAAACCGATCTTCGACTCCGAGGGGCGCTTCCGCGGCTACCGCGGGATAGGCCGGGACATCACCGAGAGCAGGCGAAGCGAGGAGGCGTTGCTGCGCTTTCGCGCTTCAATGGACATGTCGGACGACATGATCCTGCTCGTCGATCGCAAGACGATGCGCTTCGTCGACGTGAACGAAACCGTCTGCCGGAATCTCGGGTACTCGCGCGAGGCGTTTCTCGCGATGACCCCGGACGAGATCCTGCCTGTGACCCGGAAAGAGCTGGAGACCGCATACGACGAGATGATCGCGACCGGCTCGACGCAGGGCATGAGGAGCGAATACCTGTGCAAGGACGGGTCGAAGCTGCCGTTCGAATCGAGGCGGCGCGTGATGCGCTCGGGGGACAGTTGGATCATCGTCGTCACGGCGCGCGACATCCGCGAGCGCATCGCCCGGGAGGAGGCGCTCCGCAAGAGCAACGAGCGTTTCGACATGGCGGTGCGGGCCACCAACGACGTGATCTGGGACTGGGACCTGATCACCGACGAAATCTGGTGGAACGAGAACTTCACCAAAGTATTCGGCCATCTTCGCGAGCCGGCAGATCGCAGCGTCAAATCCTGGTACGAGGGAATTCATCCCGACGATCAGGGTCGGGTCATCGCCGGCGTGCATCGCGTGATCGGCGCGGGCGGGGAGTACTGGAGCGACGAGTACCGGTTCCGGCGGCACGACGGCAGTTTCGTCCACGTGCTCGACCGCGGCCAGGTGATCCTGGACGGCACAGGGCGGGCGGTGCGCATGATCGGGGCGATGGCCGACATCAGCTCGCGCAAGCAGGCCGAGGAGAGAATCCACAACCAGGCGCTGCGGCAGCGCCTCATCGCCGAGTTCGGCCAGCAGGCGTTCGCGAGCTCCGACGTCGAAGACGTGCTCGCCCGCGCCGTGGAGCTCGTCACGGTGGCGCTCAAGGCCGATTACTGCACCGTGCTCGAGCTCGATGAAAGCGGCAAACAGCTCCTGATCAAGACGGCATCGGGCTGGCCAAGCGAGATGATCGCACGCCGGACGGTGGCCGTCCGCCCGGGGGGTCGCCTCGAATTCGTCCTCTCGAGCCGCGAGCCTCTCGTCACCGAAGATCTGGCGAAGGACGAGCGATTTTCAGATTCCCCGCTGGTGCGGCTGGGCGTGCGCAGCGGCATCCAGGTCCCCATATTCGGAACGGCCGGAACGTTCGGAATACTCAGCGCGCACGCCCGCGCGGAGCGCCACTTCGGCCCGGACGACGCGAGTTTCCTGCAGAGCGTGGCGAACATACTGGCGGTCGCGATCGAGCGCAGGAGTGCGGAGGAGCGCCTCGAGCGCCTCGCGCAATTCGACTCACTCACCGGGCTGCCCAACCGGCACCTGTTTCACGACCGCCTGCTGAAAACCGTCGCGCACGCACGACGCAGCGGGGAACCCATGGCAGTGCTCTTCATCGACCTCGACCGCTTCAAGCTGGTAAACGACACCCAGGGGCACAGCGCCGGAGACAAGCTGCTCAAGGAAGCGGCGGCCCGTCTTTCGCAGTGCGTGCGCAGCGGCGACACGGTAGGCCGGTTCGGCGGGGACGAGTTCGGCGCCATCGTGTCGGAGCTTGCGAAACCGGGGGACGCGGGCGTCGTTGCACAAAAAGTCCTGGACGCTCTCGCCCGGCCGTTCAAGCTCGATTCGCACGACACCTACGTCAGCGCGAGCATCGGCATCACGCTGTTCCCGGCCGACGGCGACAACCCCGAAGCCCTGGTCATGAACGCCGATACCGCCATGTATCGCGCCAAGGAACAGGGCCGCAATACCTACCAGTACTTCACCCGCGAGATGAACGAGCGGGCGCTCGCGCGCGTGCAGATGGAGGCGGCGCTGCGCCGGGCCATCGATCAAAAAGAGTTTCTCCTCCACTACCAGCCCAAGGTGGCCCTCGAGAGCCGTCTCATCTGCGGTTTCGAGGCGCTGCTGCGCTGGCGGCATCCCGAGAAGGGTCTGGTCCTGCCGGGGGAATTCGTTTCGCTCCTGGAGGACACGGGCCTGATCGTGCCGGTGGGCGAAAGGGTGTTGCGCGAAGTGTGCGCGCAGATTCAGGCATGGCAGCGGAACGGGCTCGCGGTAAAGCCCGTGACGGTGAACCTCTCCGCGCGCCAGTTCCAGCAAAAGGACTTCGAGTCCATCGTGCGGCACATCCTGCGGGAAGCGGGCATCGATCCGTCGCTCGTCCAGTTCGAGCTCACCGAGTCCCTGCTGATGAGCGATCCGGAGGGCGCTGCGCGCACGCTTCGCGGGCTGAAAGACTCGGGTGTGAGGATCTCGGTGGACGATTTCGGGACGGGCTACTCGAGCCTCGCATACCTGAAGCGTTTCCCGATCGATGCGCTCAAGATCGACCACTCCTTCATTCGCGACATCACCACCGACCCGGAGGACGCCATGATCACGCTCGCGATCATCGGCCTCGCGCACAGCCTCAAACTGAAAGTCGTGGCCGAGGGCGTGGAAACGCAGGAGCAGCTCGAGCTGCTCGCCGCGAACGGCTGCGACGAGATCCAGGGCTATTACTTCTCGATTCCGACGACGGCCGAGGAGTGCGAGAAGATGATGAGGGAAAACCGCCGCCTCGTCTGAAGCGAACACGCGCTCCGGTGCCGAGAGGCGTATCATCGCCGCTTTGTCCGCGGCTCCTCATGAGCGCAAGCGCCCTTTTTCTGCTTAAACCCCACACCCGCGACCTCGGCGGGTTTTCGGTGCGGAGAGTGCTCCCCGGTATGCCGCACCGCATGGTCGGTCCGTTCATCTTTTTCGATCACATGGGTCCTGCGGATTTCGCGCCAGGCGCCGGAATCGACGTGCGCCCGCATCCGCACATAGGCCTGGCGACAGTCACCTATTTGTTCGAGGGCGAAATCCTGCACCGTGACAGCCTCGGCACCGTGCAGGCGATCGCACCGGGCGATGTCAACTGGATGACCGCTGGGCGCGGCATCGTTCATTCGGAACGCACCGCGCCGGAGCTGCGCCGCGCGGGCACGCGCCTGCAGGGCCTGCAAACTTGGGTCGCGCTCCCGAAAAAGAACGAGCTCGCCGATCCCGCGTTCAGCCATCACCCCAAGGCGACGCTGCCGCGGATTTCCGCCCCGGGCGTGGAGTTGCGTGTCGTCGCAGGCACCGCCTTCGGCAAACGCTCGCCCGCACCCGTGTTCACCCAAACGCTCTTCGTGGGTGTCGAGACCGACGCGGGCCGCGCCTTCGAGCTCGAGGCCGAGCACGAAGAGCGGGCCGTATACGCTCTCGAGGGGGACGTGACGGTGGCCGGGACGCCTCTCCCGCCGCAGCACATGGCGGTCATCGCGCATCGCGAGCCGGTGGAGGTGAAGGCGCTGACGCGCGCCCGCCTGATGCTGATCGGCGGGGAAAAAATGGACGGCGAGCGCATGATCTGGTGGAACTTCGTCGCGAGCTCGCGCGAGTTACTGGAAGAGGCGAAGCTTCGCTGGCGCGAGCAGCGCTTCCCGCGGGTTCCAGGGGACGACGAGTTCACCCCGCTTCCAGAGGCATAGGAAAGCAGCACCGATGCGTGATCCGTCGCCGGTTCCGATTCGCCTCGAGGACTACACGCCGCCCGCTTTTCTGGTCGAGACCGTCGATCTCGACGTCGAGTTGTTCGAGGATCACGCACGCGTTCGCTCCCGTCTCGCGGTGTCGCGCAATCCGAAGTCAAACGATTCGAACGCGCCGCTCGTGCTCGATGCCGAAGAACTCGAATTCGTGTCGGCGACGTTGGACGGCAAGAAGCTTGCCGCGGGTGACTACGTACTCGGGGAGGCGCACCTCACCATCGCGAAGACGCCGGCGCGCTTCGTGCTGGAAACCGCGTGCAAGACCACTCCGCGCAAGAACACCAAGCTCATGGGCTTGTACGCGGCGGAGAACGGTTTCTTCACGCAATGCGAAGCCGAAGGCTTCCGGCGCATCACCTATTTCATCGATCGGCCGGACGTGATGGCGAGGTACTCGGTGACGATCCACGCCGACCGCGAAAAGTATCCCGTGCTGCTGTCGAACGGCAACCTCGTCGCAGGCGGCGATGAAGCGGGTGCCCGCCAATGGGTGAAGTGGCAGGATCCTTTCCCCAAGCCTTGCTATCTTTTCGCCATGATCGCGGCGAAGCTGGACAAGCTCGAGGACCACTTCGTCACGCGCTCGGGCCGGCACGTGCGCCTCGCGATCTACGTCGATCCGGGCAAGCTCGACCAGTGCGGCTTCGCCATGCAGGCGCTGAAGAAATCCATGAAGTGGGATGAGGACAAGTTCGGCCTCGAAGTCGACCTCGATAATTACTCGATCGTCGCCGTGGGCGATTTCAACATGGGAGCGATGGAAAACAAGGGCCTCAACGTCTTCAACACCAAGTACGTGCTCGCGCGGCCGGACACCGCCACCGACGGCGACTACCTCGCCATCGACCGCGTGATCGCGCACGAGTATTTTCACAACTGGACCGGCAACCGCGTCACCTGCCGCGACTGGTTTCAGTTATCGCTCAAGGAAGGGCTCACCGTGTTCCGCGACCAGGAGTTCGGCGCGGACATGTACTCGCGCGCAGTCGAGCGCATCCGAGAGGTGCGCGGCCTGCGCAGCGAGCAGTTCGCCGAGGACGCGGGGCCGATGGCGCATCCGGTGCGGCCGGTGTCCTACATGGAGATCAACAATTTCTACACGAGCACCGTCTACGAGAAGGGTGCGGAGGTCGTGCGCATGATCCGTACGCTGATCGGCGCACAGAACTTCCGCAAGGGCATGGACCTGTACTTCGCGCGGCACGACGGGCAGGCGGTGACCTGCGACGATTTCGTGCGGGCGATGGCCGATGCCGCGGGCGCCGACCTCTCGCAGTTCATGCGATGGTACGACCAGGCGGGGACGCCGGTACTCGAAGTTGCGGGCGAGTACGACGCCGCCGCAAAACGCTACGTGCTCTCGGCAAAGCAGTCTTGTCCGCCTACGCCCGGGCAGGAAACGAAGCTGCCCTTCCACATTCCTTTCGCGGTCGGGTTGGTCGGGCCGGACGGCCGCGATCTGCTCGCCGAAGGCACGCGCGTGCTGTCGGTGAAGCAGCCGGAGGAGCGCTTCGTTTTTGAAAATGTCGGGGCGAAACCCGTGCTTTCCCCGCTGCGCAATTTTTCCGCTCCAGTGACCGTCAAGCACGAATACACCGAGGCCGAGCTCACGCATCTCATGGCGCGCGATTCCGACGCCTTCAACCGCTGGGAGGCCGGCCAGCGGCTTGCGCTCGGCATCATGCTGCGAGGAATCACGGCGGCGCAGGGCGGCCCCGCGCTCGAGGTGCCGCACGCCTTCGTCGACGCAGCTGGGCGCGTGGTGGCGGATTCGTCGAGGGATCCCGCGTTCGCGGCCGAAATGCTCGCACTGCCTTCAGAGAACTATGTCGCCGAGCAGGTGAAGGTCGTCGATCCGGACGCGATCCACGCAGTGCGAGACGAGCTGAAGCGGTGCCTCGCCGCCGCGTTGAGGGAGGAATTGCGCGCGGTCTACCGCACGCACAGGGGCGCGGGTCCCTACTCGCCCGATGCCGCCTCCGCCGGCAGGCGCACGCTCAAGAACTCCGCGCTCGGGCTTCTCATGGAGCTCGACGATGCCGGCATGCGCGCGCTGTGCATGAAGCAGTTCGAGGCGGCGGACAACATGACCGATGCGCTCGCGGCGCTTTGCCTGCTCGCCAATTGCGACTGTCCCGAGCGGGTGCCGGCGCTGGATGCCTTCTACAACAAGTGGAAGAACGAGCCGCTGGTGGTGGACAAGTGGCTCGCTGTGCAATCGACGACCCGGCTGCCCTCGGCACTCGCCGACGTGAAACGCCTGATGACGCACCCGGCGTTCAACATCAGGAATCCCAACAAGGTGTCCGCGCTCATCGGCGGATTCCGCGGCAACCAGGTGCGCTTCCACGCAGCCGACGGCTCGGGCTACGCGTTCCTCGCCGAGCAGGTGATCGCGCTCGACGCGATCAACCCGCAGGTCGCTGCGCGCATGGCGCGCGGCTTCGACCGCTGGAGAAAGTTCGACGCGGGGCGCCAGGCGCACGCGCGAGCCGCGCTCGAGCGCATCCGCAGCACGGAGGGCGTCTCGAAAGGCGTGCTCGAAATCGTCACCCGGGCGCTCGCCTAGCGCCACACTATTCCGCTTCAGGTCCGCCCGCGCACCATCGCGACCTTGTCTTGCACGCGCACGTCGAATCGTGCCACGTTGACGACCATGCGCTCGTGCATTCCGTCGCCTATCGGTTCCTTTTCGTCCGTCACCGAGACGCGGAACGCAACTGTGCGGCCCTCGACTTTCACCACCTCGGCCTCGGCGCGAACGCGCATGCCCACCGGCGTGGCGGCGAAGTGGCGGATATCGAGGCGCGTGCCTAGCGACTGGTGCCCCGCGGGGAGCAGGTGCTCGATCGCCGCGAGCGCCGCCGCCTCGATCACGTTGATCATGACGGGCGTCGCCAGCACGTGCACGCGGCCGCTGCCCACGCGCGGGGCGGTGTGCTCCTCGCCCACGATCAGATCCGCAGTGCCTTTAAGGCCGGGCTTCAGGTTCTCTGTCGAGCTCATCGGGTTCTCCTGCGGGCATAATAACGCCGGAATGTCGGACTTGGATATGATCAGCGAAGACCGAAGACGCACGACCTAGGAACAAAATGAAACCGACTTTGAAACCCGGACTCACCTACGTCAGGAAAATCACGGTCGACGAGCCTCGCGTCATCAATTTCATGGGCGACGATTGCCGCGTCTACGCCACCCCGCGCATCATCAGCGACGTCGAGTACACATGCAGGGACTTCCTGCTCGGGCACCTCGACCCGGGCGAGGACTCGGTCGGAACCAAAGTAAACTGGGAGCACGTGGGCCCTGCGCTGCTCGGTGCCGAAATCACGATCTCGATCAAGCTCACGAATGTCGACGGCCGGCGCGTCACTTTCGAAGCCACCGTCAACGACGGCGCCGACGCGGTCGCGCGCGGCACGCACGAGCGGTTCATCGTCGACGTACAGAAGGTGCGCGAGCGGCTGCTCAAGAAGAAGAAAGTGCAGCGCAGCTGACATGCGGGTCGGCCTCCTGGGCGGCGGCGTCATCGCGAGGCTCTTCCTCGAGCACGCGCGCAGCGGCGAGATGGGCGAGGCGCAGATCGTCGCTCTTGCTGGGCGCAACGAAAATTCGCGGGGTAAAGCGCTCGCGGGCGAGTTCGGCGTGCCCTTCGTACTCGGAGTGGACAAGCTGATCGCCGCCCGCCCCGAGGTCGTCATCGAGGCCGCCTCGCACGACGCCGTGCGCGAGCACGCCGAGGCGCTGCTCTCGAACGGCGTCGCCGTCATCGTGCTCTCGGGCGGGGCGCTCTGCGACGACGAGCTGCGTGCGCGCCTCGAGCGCGCCTCGGCGAAACACCGCGCGCTGCTCTACCTTCCCTCTGGCGGAATCGGGGGCCTCGACGCGCTCAAGGCCGCCTGCGCGGCCGGCGTGGACGAAGTGAGCATCACCGTGACCAAGCCGCCCGCCGCGTGGAAAGGCATCGCCTACGTCGAGCGCGTGAAAATCGATCTCGATCGCCTGGCCGGTCCGGTGACCCTGTTCGAGGGCCCCGCGCGCGAGGGCGTGCCGCACTTTCCCGCGAACGTCAACATCGCCGCCGTGCTGTCCCTCGCCGGGATCGGCTTCGACCGCACGCGCCTCAAAGTGGTGGCCGACCCGGCGCTCATGTTCAACACCCACTTCATCACGATCAAGGGCAAGACTGGAGTCATCGACCTGCGCTTCGAGAGCGTCCCGTCGCCCGACAACCCCAAGACGGCGATGCTCGCCTGCTACAGCGCCCTCGCGGCCTTCCGTCAATTCGATTCGCCCGTGCGCTATGGCACCTGACGGCCGCTTACGCGAGTCGACCCGCAGACGATATCTGAAAGTGGACACGGCGACCGTCGCCGATGTCCTCGACGTGCTCGGGCTCCCCGACCAGGGTCTCGCGCCCCAATTCACGCCCTTTCCCGCAAACGCGGGGCGGCTGGGCCTACACCCTCGCCCGGGCGATTTTATTCTTGCCGACGCGGACGGCGTGATCGTGGTTCCGGCCCGCGCCGCATTCAAGGTGCTGCTCGAGGCCGAGCGCCTGACCGCAAAGGAGATCCGCATCCGGCGCGATCTCGGCCGGGGCGCAAGCCTGGAAGACGTCCTGAAAAAATATGGTCACGTTTGAGGCGTTGTAGAATCGCCCCGATTCCACGGCAACGCGGCCGGGTTTTTAACCCGCCCCACGGCGTGGAGTAAGATGACCAGAATTCTGGTCTACCCAGACAGACAACTCAGCGCACTCCGACAATGAAAACTATTTCCCTCTCCGACGTCAAGGCAAGGTTGAGCGGCCTAGTGGACGAGGTCGAGCGACGCGACGAGGAAATCGTCATCACGCGCAACGGCCAGCCGGCGGCGGTCCTCGTCAGCCCCGACGAATACGATAGCTGGAAGGAGACGCTCGCGGTGCGCTCGAATAAAGCGCTGATGCGCGAGATCAAGGCGGGCCTTGCGGCAATCAAGTCCGGCAAGGCGCGGCGCCACAGCATCGAAAAACTGTTCAAGTAGCGGGCTCGGCGGGACCCATCCGAGCGAGGTGCACCGCACCAGCAATCATTTCGATGTCATCTTTTACCAAGGCCATCCGAAGTCACCAAGGTCTGCGCAAATAGCGCAAACCGCCATCGCAGTCGTGAACTGTCACACCCCGCGTTTCTTCATCGCCTCGAGCATCGGAGCGATCAGATCCATCGGCACCGGGAATACGATGGTCGAGGTCTTGTCCCCGGCGATGTTGCTCAAGGTCTGCAGGTAACGCAGCTGCATCGCCTCGGGCTGCTTCGAGAGCATCTGCGCCGCCTGCAGGAGCTTTTCCGAGGCCTGCAGCTCACCCTCGGCGTGGATGATCTTGGCGCGCCGTTCGCGCTCCGCCTCGGCCTGGCGCGCGATCGCGCGCACCATCGTCTCGTTCAGATCCACGTCCTTGATCTCGACGTTCGAGACTTTGATACCCCAGGCCTCGGTCTGCGCGTCGAGGGTCTTCTGGATGTCGATGTTCAGCTTCTCGCGCTCGGCGAGCATCTCGTCCAGCTCGTGCTTGCCGAGCACCGCGCGCAGCGTCGTCTGCGCGAGCTGGCTCGTCGCATTGAGGAAGTCCGCCACCTGGATCACGGCCTTCTGCGGATCGACGACGCGGAAATACACCACCGCGTTCACCTTCACCGAAACGTTGTCGCGCGATATCACGTCCTGCGGCGGCACGTCGAGCACCACCGTGCGCAGGTCCATTTTCACCATCTGCTGGATCACCGGGACGAGGATGAACCATCCCGGCCCCTTCACCGCCCAGTAGCGCCCGAGGTTGAACACGACGCCGCGCTCGTACTCGCGCAGGATCCTGAACGACCACACCAGCAGGATGACGAGGACCAGCAGCGCGCCGAAACCGAAACTGAACATGATTAACCCTCCGTGATGGGAGCCGTATCAGGGCTCGGGCACGACCTCGAGCAGCAAGCCGTGCATTGCAACGACGCGCACGCGCTGGCCCGCCTTGAGCGGCTCCGCGCTGCGAATGCGCCAGGTCTCGCCGTGGATCCGCGCCCAGCCTTCCCGCTCGCAGTCCTCGAGCGCCTCACCGGTGCTGCCGAGCAACTCTTCGCGCCCGCTCACGACCGGGCGCCTTTGCGCTTTCACGGCCATGCCGACGACTAGGAACAGGAACGCGGCGCTCCCGGCGGCGAGCCCGAGCACGAGCGAGAAGGGAACACCGAAGCCGGGGACGTCGGTATCGATGAGGATCACCGAGCCGACCACGAAGGCGATCGCCCCGCCGATCCCGAGCGACCCGTACGCGGGGAAAAAGAGTTCCCCCACCATGAAGGCGATGCCGACGAGCATGAGCGCGAGGCCCGCGTAATTGACCGGCAGCAGGTGAAACGCGTAGAGCGCGATCAGCACGCAGATCGCGCCGACGACGCCGGGAAACACGAGGCCGGGGTTGGAAAACTCGAATACGAGAGCGTAGATCCCCAGCAGGATGAGGACGTAGGCGATGCTCGGATCGGTGACGACCGACAGGAACCGCGTGCGCCAGTCGGGCTCCAGCGCGGTCGCGACGACCTCCGCGGTCTGCAACACGCGCTCCATATCCGACACTTTCAGCCTGCGGCCGTCCAGCCGCCTGAGCAGGTCGGGCACGTCTTCGGCTACGAGGTCGATGACTTTCATCTTGAGCGCCTCGGACGCGGACAGACTCACCGCCTCCCGCACGGCGCGCTCGGCCCATTCCGCATTTCGGCCGCGCATCTGGGCGAGGCTGCGGATGTACGCCGAAGCGTCGTTCACCTGCTTGCGGGTCATCGTGCTCGAGGTGCCGCCGCCTTCGCCTTTCCCGGTCTTGCCGGCCTTTCCGTCGGTCTTGCCGTTCTCGTCCTGGGCGCCCCCGCCGGGCGCGCCGATCGCAACGGGCGTCGCCGCGCCAAGATTGGTCGCCGGCGCCATCGCCGCGACATGGCTCGCGTAGAGAATGTAGGTCCCCGCGCTCGCGGCGCGCGCCCCGCCCGGCGCGACGAACGCGGCCACCGGCACCGGCGAGGCGAGGATGTCCTTGATGATGGCGCGCATCGAAGTATCGAGGCCGCCCGGAGTGTCCATCTGCAGCACCACCAGCTGCGCGCCCTGCTTCCCTGCTTGCTCGATTCCGCGGTGAACGTAATCGGCGATCGCAGGCCCGATCGCGCCGTTGATCGTGAGCAGGACGACGGGGGGCCCCGGCGCCCACGCCAGGGCGGGCGACAGCGCCCACACTGCGAGCAAGGCCTTATCCCAGCGCAAGATTCGTCCCCAATAACTCGTTCAGCCGCGCGATGAGCAGCGCTCTAAGTGTAGTCTATACCCCGCAGGGCCGGACCCTCTGGACTTCCGTCGGCGATCGCAGTACCTTCACCGGCGGAAAAACGAGCAAGCCGAGTCCGGGTCATTCCAACGGAGAAACCATGTCGAGAGAATCACTTCTGTCCTTGATGGCAGCCGTTTTGCTGTGCTCTTCGCTTCCCGCCTGGAGCCAGAATTTGCCCGAAGGCAAGGGCAAGGAAATTGCGGCGGCCAAATGCATGAGCTGCCATGCGTTGGAGGCGCGCGTGGGCAACGGGTACACCGCCGAGGGCTGGGCGACCGCGGTGCGCATGATGACCAACCACGGCGTGCCGCTGTCAAAGGAGGAGATCGCGACGCTCACGCCCTATCTGGCGAAGAACTACCCGGAAAAGAACAAGGCTGAAGCAGTCGTGGTTCCCGGGCCCGCCAAGGTTTCGATGAAGATCTGGCAGGCATCCACGCCCGGCTCGCGGCCGCACGATCCGCTGGCGGCGCGGGACGGATCGCTCTGGTACACGGGCCAGATGGCCAACGTGCTCGGCCGCGTGGATCCGAAGACCGGCAAGGTGAAGGAATTTCCGCTCAAGACCGCCCACTCCGGCCCGCACGGCCTGGTGGAGGACAGTGACGGCAACATCTGGTACACCGGCAACACCGGGGCCTTGCTCGGCAAGCTCGATCCGAAGACGGGCGCGGTGACCGAGTATCCGATGCCGGATCGAGCT
>Ga0193733_1000532_pt1 | contig 12339 bp, 9 predicted proteins | sample U1s2metaG_FD_145076 | JGI IMG/M metagenome (GOLD analysis project Ga0193733, IMG submission 145076) | Soil microbial communities from a riparian zone of the East river system, Colorado, United States - U1s2 | ecosystem: Environmental > Terrestrial > Soil > Riparian zone | place: USA: East River... | reverse complement strand
GGTTGGTGTTGCTGTTCTCGTCTGCTCCTGAGAAGGTCAGGACGCGGCCATCGCCGAGCGTGGTCAGGGTAGGATACCAGCGCCCATGGGCCATATTCGCAGCATCCGTGAAGGTATTCGTCGCCGGATCGAAGATGGATGATCTGGGCGATCCTTGAAAAGGGTCGTATCGTATTGTGCCGCCATTGATAAACGCGCGCCCATCGGGCAAAAGCGAAATGGCATTGCAGAACATGTCCCAGCTCACGCTGAATTGGGTGAAGGTTCCGGCCACGGGATCAAACAGGAGTGCGCCAGAGTTGTTCGACGGACCGAATGGCGCGCCGGACGGGCAGCCCGCTAGGGAAGCAGGACAGTTTCCCGAACCAGCGACAACTAAGATCTTGCCGTTGGCCAATAGCGCCGTGTGAACCGGATTAATGGGCATGGTCTGCGACATCGTCGACCACTGCCCTATGGTCTGCACTTGGCCCATCAAAACTGAACCTGAGAGCCCAAGCAGAACCAGTATTAACGCGATACGGCGTTGGGAAACAGCCTTACACACGAACTGCATCATCATCACCTATTCCTCAGAACGAGAACCGTAGTCCATGCCGACGGCAAGAACCTGAAGCTGATCGAAGCGGGTCCAACCTTCGAGCGGGGGTCTCTAGGGAGTCGGACCTGAAACAAACCCAAGGCAGAAGGGGGCCTTTCAGCTCCCAATCGACGTTCAACGCCAAGTGTTCAGGGCGTTCTAAGGGGCACTTGCGCGGGAGAGGTTTTAGGGGGAGGGAACGCCCGAAGTATAACACTTTAGCCGTACAACGCCGAGCTCATAAAATCATTTTTCGGCAATAAAAGGCTTCCGCCCATTTCTGAGGGGCGTGACACTCCACTCCGCGCAACCGCAGAATGGCCTGAAGCGTGTCTTCGGTAAGCCAGTCTTTAACTCGTTGAGTCTTAAAGACCTCCAGGATGTACTGAATCTTTCGCCGGCAGAGGGACTGGTGCAAGGGTACAAAAAGGTTGGGCTGGCCCAAGTCACCGTCATACTTGGGGATCTCATATTCCAGGATGAGTTCGCGGCGAAATGCGTTCCAGGTGAGATCAGACACCACACGATGGTCCTGGTGCCGGTCATGGCGATAGTGAGTGAGGACGATATCCGGTGAGAAGCGCTTCTTGAGAGCTTCGACGTACTCTTTGATCGCGGCCCCGTTGTAGGGGAAAAAGCCGTCACGGAAGTCTTCTACACGAACTTTACTTTTCCGCGCGCCCTTGAGAAACAGAGCAGCACTCTTGAGCGCTTCCTTTTTCCGCTCCCGACCAGAACTCAAAACCACCCAGTAGATTTCCAGGCCCGGATTTTCCTCAAGCCAGCGAAGAACCGTGCCTCCGCAACCGATCTCAATGTCGTCGGAGTGCGCGCCCAAACACAGAATCCTGCGCGCGGGACTTGCCGGCTTGAAAGGGTTCAGGGTTAGCACCAATGCTTTTACAGCTTTATGGTATGGCTCGCCGCCGCCACTCCGGGTCTTTTACGCTCTTTCTCTTTCCAGAGCTCCCAGGGCCCTCCGCCCTTGGTACACAGGTCGTCTAACTCCTGCTTTTCTTTGAACGTATCCATACTCTTCCAGAAACCCTCGTAAGGATAGCCCACGAGTTCCTGTTGTGCAATCAGCCGGTGAAACGGCTCCTGTACAAGCTCCTCGCCGTCATGGATCTGATCGAAAATGGAATGCTTGAAAACGAAGTAGCCGCCGTTGATCATCAGATCCGTGTTGTTCATGGTGCGGATCTCTTCGACCAGACCGCCGCTGCCGATGCAGACATGATGACAGCTTAGCGGTGGCCGGACGCAAAGGAACGCCGCGGTCTTGTTCCGCTCGTGAAAGTGATCAATCAGCTTGGGAAGATAAAAGTCGGTGAGATTGTCACTGTAGTTGGCCAGAAACACCTCTTCCCCTTCCAGGTACTTCTCGACTGCCTTCAAGCGCTGACCAATGTTGGAGTTGGCGCCGGTATCAGCGAAGGTGATGGTCCAGTCGTGGATATCGGAATTAAGACTCTCTACTTTCTTGCCACCATTGGTAAAAACGAAGTCATTGGAAAGGAATTCGCTATAGGTGAGAAAGTAATTCTTGATCGCATCCCCGCGATACCCCAGGCACAGGATGAAGTCCTTGTGTCCGAAGTGGGCATAGTACTTCATGATGTGCCACAAGATCGGACGGCTGCCTACATGGACCATGGGTTTGGGAACGTTTTCACCGGCTTCCCTGATCCTCATGCCCAAGCCACCGCAAAAAAGAACCACCTTCATACGACTCCTATCTAAGACCGGGGATTCCGGCCGTCTTCAGATTCTGTTGTGCCGCGAGGTCATCCGGCCTCGAACGACGTAACTAAACCTATACCACGCACGCCGCAAGAGCCCGCTCCGCAGCCTGTTCTCCGCTCTTAAAACTCTCGTCCGTCCACATGTATCCCCAGTCTCCGTAGCGTCCGCAGTAGGCGATGCCGAGATCGTCGAGATACCCGTGCACGGTCTTAAGTGCGGCCGCCCGTTCGAGGTCAAAGATGACATTGGCGTGCCGTACTAATATCGCATTCTTGAACAAAATTCGATCGTCTTCGCGGAGCAAGCCGCAACGATGCAAATCCTTGATCACCGGTTCAATCCAGTCATCGGGCGACCCGGTCAGCGGCCTGTACTTGTTCGAGAAGTAGACTTCGGCTTGGATGCTGCCGGCGCCCGGGGGGACGTTCCGCGCGGACAGCATATGCGGAAAGCTGAGCCGAGTGAAGCAAATATCCTCGTCGTAGAAATAGCTCATGTGGGCCTTCGAAATGTCTTCCCGGTTAACTCCCACATTCACGAGCACGCAGGTCGAGCAAGCCAGGCGCCGAGCAGCATGGAGCACGTCGGGCGGCGTATTTTTTATCATGGGAATAAGATCGGGCAGCGGCACCGAGGAGACCAGCCCATCGTATTTCGTCACCGCGCCATTGGAGAAGCGAAGCTCTCGCTGGCTGGGATCAACCGAGACCAGCTCGTGACCGAACTTCAGGTTGCCCAGCGGTACCAGCTTCTGCAAGTAGGCGACAAATCCTCCCTCCGTCGGATAGCGAAAGTGGGTGATGTAGTGGACGTGCGGGGCGGTTGCCGACAGCGCGCCGTGCAAAACTTCTTCCAGGTTCGGACGATAGATGCGGGGCCCCAGCCAGTCCGTGCTCATGTTGTCAGCCGTGGTCAGGTGATACTTCCGCGTGTACGTCATGGGAAACAGTTCCGCGAAGGTCCGGCCAAAGCTCGCCAGTAGCCAGTCCGCGTAGTTCTTGATTGGCCGCTCGGGCGCATGATGCTCTTCCACAAAATCGGTGATCACTTTGACGATCACATCTTCCGGCATTCCGTACAGGTGGAGTTGCACCGGATGCTGTGGCCAGTGGCCGCGCCAATAGTTATTCAGGTTGATCTGCACGGTTTCGTACTGTTGATCCACGGCGTCGGCAAAGAGTTCCTGGATTCGGGGATCTTTGGTAAACGAAATGTGCGGCCCCTGGTCGAACAAGAAGCCGCCGTCGTAGCGGAACGATGCCGTGTGGCCCCCGTGATACGGGTTCTTGTCGTACATCACCGGGGTGATGCCTTCAGCGTGGAACCGGTAAGCAGCTCCGAAGCCGCCCATTCCGCTTCCGAGAATGACTATGTTTGGCACTAAGAAAACCCCTCCCGATGGATAGATCTGCGTCTTGGCCAACGCTGTCTGCGAGACCCACGTGATACTCGCTGCGAAACCGTATTTCTTACCGGAGCACGCTCGCCGGCTCGGCCTGTGATGATCGTGTTGTCGTCGCTTTGGTCGCAACCGGCCAGCGCGCGTTCTGCTCCCGCCAAAGGGTCTCGATCCTTCGTCCGCGAACTAACTCCACATCCTCGAACGAAACCACGCTGTCTTTCGCAACATCTCGACGCAACGTGCAGCCATCTGACAGACCGATGGGCAGGGCGGATATCGCCCGCGCGGCTGCGGTGTTGTCGATCAACCCGTAGGCGCAGAACCCTCCCACTCCATCCAGGCGCTCACCAGCTTTCAGATCGCGCTTGGCAACCGTCACCACTTCACAGACCGGCCCTGCCAGGGGCGCAACCGTCGGGTCGCGATGGATGACGGCGCGGCCGATGGTGGACGCAATCTGGATATGAGGCAGATGAAAGGGGGTGTAGAAGACGTAAAACGGGCCGTCGCCAATCTTGTAGTAGGCCAGCTGAACCTTCTTGAGCGGAGAATCTTCGTGCACGATGACAAAAGCTCCGGTGTGCGGCGCCGCCCCCAGGGCGTAGTCGACCAGGCCCGTGTCCAGCAGTTGAGCGGCGGGCAGCAGGTTCGCCATCTCCCGGACGTATTTGCAAGCCGGACCGTACATGCCGCGGCGGCCTACGTGGAATCCGGTTGCATTGGAAAGAACGGTTGCCTCCATGGACAGCTTCGTGGCATCGGCAAACGATGTAACTTTCTTCGCGTCCTGATCGTTTTTCTCGGCAAAGGCGCGCTGGGTCTCGGGAGTCCGATAATAGTCAACCATGCCTTTGATGTTGCCGGCGGCGACGGGGCGAAGACCGGTGGTTCGGAGATAACGAAGCAGAGTCATCGCCACGCCCGGTTCGTCGCCATCGGTGTGGGTGACCACGACGCCCGCCTCGTCGGCCTTGGCTTTGATGATCGGGCCCAGCATCGAATCCAGTTCTGCGTTGACCAGTACCACGTGCTTGCCATGCTCGAAGGCATCTAGCACCACATGGGCAGCGGCTTCGACTGTACCGGTCACTTCCAGCAATACATCGATCGCATCACAAGCGGTCAACACCGACGGATCATCGGTAACCACCGGTACCCCGCGGGCGATTGCCGCTTCCGCTTCGCGAGCCGACCCAGTGCGTTTCCATTCTTGGACGCCAGCTTCCCGGAGCGCTCTTTCCCCGTGTTCGGGGGTTCGATTGGCGATTGCCACCAGCCGCATTCCGGGTACTGGCGTTGCTAGTTGCAGGGCGATGGCGCGGCCCGTGGCTCCCGCTCCCACCATCCCAACGCGAATCGGGTCGCCTTTTGCCTCCCGCTGCTGCAGCGCGGTATCTACGCTCATCATGCTTTCTCCTTTACCAGGTCGTTATGGGAGAACTCTTGCCGGGGTTTCTGGTTCACCAGAGGCCAACTGCGATCTTGTTCAGAAACCGTCGTCGCGGCCAAGGGCCACGGAATGTTGAAGGCGGGATCGTCAAATCGCACGCCGCGCACTGCTTCCGACGTGTAGAACGCTGAGGTCATGTAGTGGATCTCGGTAAAATCCTCCAAGCTCTGGAATCCGTGGGCGCAGCGCTCCGGCACGTACAGCATGCGCCCGTTTTCGGCGCTCAGTTCCACGCCAAACCATTTCCCATAGGCGGGAGACTCAGGTCTGAGATCGAGCGCGACATCGAAGGCGGATCCTCGAGTGCAGCGCACCAGCTTGGCCTCGAGCGCCGGCGCTTCCTGATAGTGCATGCCCCGAATCGTTCCCTTGCTTACGCTGAATCCCATATTCGCCTGCACCGGCGAAAACTCGATGCCATGCGCCCCGAACTCTCGCGTGCACCAAGCTCGCATGAATCGGCCACGATCGTCCTGGTGCGGACTAGGATCGATAACCCATGCACCCACGAGTTCGGTTTCCGTGAAACGCATTCCCTTGCCTATTTTCCCGAACTGTAAGCCGGCGTTTCGCGGGGCACCGCAGGCCGGATAGCACTGGCGTCCTGCTGCCTGCGCTTCATGATCCGTCTCACCAGGCCCTCAATCGTCCGCTTGGGATTGAGCACGGCATCCAGAATGCGGTACACCACGTATCGGCCGAGTTTGAAGTAGTTGATTCCCGTGCCCAACTCCCGCATGCGGCCCCGATGGTAATCCCAGAATTCTTTATTACGCAGTTCCAGCACGGATTGGGCCAGGAATCGGTAGTATCGCTTGGTCGCCTGACGGAGGCGCAGCGTGCGCTCCTCGTCGGTCAGATAAATGGGGCCAAATCTCACCAGCTCTTCGATGTCAGCGGCAGGGTAGGAATTGACTCTCTCCAGATAGCCAGTTGTGCGCGAGTCCTCCCCGCCCTTCCGATTATACGAGAGCACTTGATGCACATAGCCGAAATCGTGCTTCTGCAGCAGATCCAGATAGGCTTCCGTATCACCATGGTAGTTGCCGAGCTTGTAGAAGGGTTGCATCCCTCTCACCACACTGCAGCGAAGCAGTGATGCGGAGGGGCCACCGAAAACCTTAAGTCCCTTCAGCAAGCGCAACCGACAGACTTCCTGCCCTTTCATCACCGCGCTGGGATAGGGCAATCCATCCCAGCCCACGCGCGTCCCGCACAGGACATACGATGTCACCATTCCTACGTTTGGATACTGCTCCGCCAACCTGACCATCTCGGTGATGCAGTGGGGAAACAGCCAATCATCCGCCCCAACCACTTTGCAGTACTTGGCGCCATCGGGAATTAGACTGAATGCCTTGTTGTGGTTGTCGACCACCGAAAGAAAATCAGTATTGTTGTGAACCTTGATCCGCGAGTCCTGCTGGGCGAATGATTCCGCGATTTCCAGCGTCCGGTCGGTGCTGCAGTTGTTTACGATTGTGTACTGGAAGTTGCTGTAGGTCTGTGCCAGTACACTCCGAATCGACTGCGCCAACAGCTTCTCCCCGTTGTACACGGGCGTAAGGACGCTGACCAATGGTTCGGCTTGGCTAGCCATTCTGGACTCCCTTCCTGATTACCCCACTGATATTGCTAAACCTTTGAGGCAACGGCATTGCGTTCCGGCGGCTTGTGTTTTGTGCTCCGCAATGTTCCCGGTTCGCGGGGTTCCGGTTCGCAAGATCCACAGCGGGGGGTCTTCTCAGTTTACGACACTGTGAAAGGGCTTCGGAACAATATCCAATTGCGCGCGGATTACCTTGGTAAGTAGCCAAACAACCCCTTTACTGTCAATGACATGAGCGCATTCGCGATTAAGGCCAGCAGGGCAGAGCAAAAGCAGCGGTCAGGATTGTCAGGAGCGGATTTCTATGGGGTCCACTGCCACAGCGGGGAGAGCCACGCCCAGGCGTTGACTGATGATGTACGCAATTTTATCGACCAGTACTTTCCAGTCATGTTCCCGAGCGACTCTCAGGCGCAACCCCCGTCGGGCAGGCGAATTCTCCTCCGCCGAGAGGGCGTGTGCGATGGCTTTTGACCATTCCTCAGGGCTGTTTGCAATGCCGATGATGTGGCTGAATTCTTCCACCGAGCAGATGGGTGCCGAGACTACAGGTTTCCCGCCCGCCAGATATTCGTGCATTTTTAAAGGATAGATATATTTGGTGTAGTCATCGACTCGGTACGGCATGGTGCAAACATCGAAATGCTGCGGGTAGGCGCCCAGGCTATGCGTCGGCTTCCCGCCCAGAAAATGAACGTTAGGCAGCTCAGACATCTGCTTGAGCATGCCATCGATGTCCGGATGAGGTGATTTCGGTCCAACAAAAACGAGTGACCATTGCGGATGGGTCGAACTTAACTTGAGTAACAGATCCCAGTCGACCATCCGCTTGATCCAGCCCACATATCCAATCCGGGGTCTTGGGATATCGCGAAGGTCTTCAGGCTCGGGTACTGGAGTTGCGTACAGTTGGTAGTCCACGCCATTGGGTACGAATTCCGTGTGGGGGTTGAATCCACTTTTTTTGCGCATCAACGCTGGCGAGTGAATGAAGACTTGTCCGACCGATTCGAGCAGCCTGCGTTCAACCGGTGAGACTTCCGTTTCGGTTGAGGAGAATGAATACTCATCATCGATGTGATAAATGCTGAGGTCGTAGGGAGTCTGGTTGATCGCGTCAGCAAACTCGGGGCGCCAGATATACAGAATCACTCGGGTACAGCCACGGGCCCGCAGCCGATCGCTTGCCCGCTTGAGCCGCTCGCGCGAGATGAGGCGGCCCAGCCAGGCCGGTCGACCTAGTCGCGGCAGCCAGAACTCCGGCTGGTAGACTTCGAAGTTCGCAGGCTTCGGCGGAGAAATCTTCGCAGCTGCCCGACGTGACCGCAGCGCTGACAGCGACCTACGCCAGCTTGGAGGATAGTCCACCCAAACCACGTGGAAGTAATGAGCCAGCCGGCTCAGCACCTGGTGCCGCGGTTGCCATTGCGGCTCCCAGCAATCTGGGACCAGGGCAATGACTCCGACATCGCTTAGTACTGGTTGTATCGATTCCGGTTCCGACGGCCTAGCCATTTTTCCTTGTGCGGTGCTCGCGATCACGCAACTGTGGTTGTCTCGGTATCATATTTTGGCGTATTCCCTTCCGCCAGGCGTCGGCGCTTCATCCACCCGCTGAGCTGTGTTTCAACCTCGTCTCGAAAGACAATCCAGAACATGAGCGGGAGCAGCGGGAGCAGAGCGGCGATTTGCAGAAAGAATATCGCCAGATTGCGCGCCGGCCAGAATCGCTCCGCCACCGCGCACGCTAGGGCAAAGGGCAACACGGCGAGCACGGTTCGAATCCACGCCTGCCAGAGGTACGTTCTGACCGGAATCTGCACCAGCCGGCAAATGTAGGCAGGCCACAGCAGCAGCTCGATGATCACGCTCGGAACGGCTGAACCCCAGGCCACACCGTAGATCCCGATTCGACGCACCAGAATCACGCTCAAAATAAAATTAGCCGCGCCTTCGACAATGGCCCAGAGCGCGATGCGCTTGTGTTTTTCCATCCCATATACGATCCCGGCGCTGGTGACATTCGCGGAGCTGAAGACTACTGACAAAAGCAGAATTTGCATCACCGTTCCCGACGGCTGGGCGTATTGCGCTCCCATCCACAGTCGGATGAAAGTATGGCCGCGAAAGAACAACCCCGCTTCGATGGGAAGTGAAACCAGCAGGGCGGCTCGCGTTCCGTGGATCAACAGCCGCCGCAGATTGTGCATGCTGCCTTCTGCTTCAAACGTACTGGCGAGGGGAGTGAACGTGGTGGTCATCGAGGAGACGATTTGCCGGGTATAACCGATGAGGACTCCACCGATCGCGTAAAGCGTGACTGCAGCCGGCGACAGGAAAGCGCCCACCACCACATTGTCGGTGTAGTAGGTCACCTGGACCGCGACGTTAATCAAAAACGCGTAGAAGCTGTAGTTCCACAGCCTGCTGAGAGTAACCCGATCCGGGCGACCGAAAACGACTTTAAGCTGCGGGTAGATCCGGAAACAGAAAATGACGGTGACCGTATTGGCAGTCAGCGACGTGCACAAGTCCCATATGGCCAGCGCCAGGATGCCATGGCCCGAACGCAGCAGGAACACGATGCCAGCGGCACGAACGCAGGTCTGCAGAATCGAAATACCGCTGGTCAGGTCATAGCGATGCAATGCTATGAGCACGCCCCCAAACACACCGCACCAGAGATTGATGGCTACCGTGACTGCGGTGATGAGAACCGCCAGGCGCGCCGTTTGCTGGAGTTCGAGCGGGACGGTAAAGACATGGTTGAATGCAGCGGAGGCGGCCAGGCCGGCGCCGATAACGGCCAGGCTGATCCAGAGCCTGATCCAGAGGGCTCCGGAAACCGCTTGGCTGGTTTCGTCGTGGTTCCCCTGCGCCGTACCTTTGGAAACAAAACGAGTGACGGCCCCCCGCAGCCCCAGATCCATCAGGTTCATGTAGGAGACTAGGGACATGATGATCACCCAGACTCCGTACGTGAGATTCCCAAGATGATGCACCACGAACGGCGACAGGAAGAAGCCGACCACCGTGGTGATGGCCAGCGCCATCCAGTTCGACAGCACGTTTTGCGCTATGCGTCGGGCGCGGGGCATAAAATCTGAAACTCCTGATCCGTTTCTGGCAACGATCCTGAACCAGGCGGGCCGGGACGACACTGGTTGCGCTTGAAAACCGAACCTCGGTGAAGAAGATCGAGCCGGCTCCGTTTATTGATTTTAATTCTCAGTAAAGCGCGCGGCGGCGTAGCCGCCAGACAATCGAGATCCTGGATTCCCAACCTGGACCCTCATAAAGAGCCGGCGCCGGAGAGCTGGGTTGCTTCGGACTCGCTGTGGCCCAAGTACTCCCGGTACCAGCGGATGGTTTCCTTCAATCCGTCCTCCAGCTTGTAGCTCGGCACCCATCCCAACAGATTCCGCGCCTTGGTGGAATCGAGCGACTGGTCCTTGATCTCTCCCTTGGCCTCATTGCGGATGATGGGCTGCAAATCTTCGCGTCCCATCAGTCGGAGCACCGCGCGCGTCATTTCCATCACCGTGACCCGGCTCTGCAGGCCGAAATTAAAGGCTTCCCCTTGGACACCCTTTTCGGAAAGCTTGGAGGCTAGCAGGACATAGGCGTTGACCACGTCGGATACGAATATGTAGTCGCGAGTAAAGCTGCCATCGCTGCGGAGCGTGGGTCTCTGGTTGGCTAGCACACTGCGAATCACCCCCGGCACCAGCTGGCTCCAGTTGAGATCGCCGCCGCCATAAACATTGCCGCAGCGTGTAATCGCGACGGGAAGGCCATAGCTGCAGGCGTAGCTGAGGGCAATCATGTCCGGGCAGCTCTTACTTACGTCGTAAGGATTGCGGGCTTGCAGCGGCGTGTCTTCCCGGTAGGGCAGATGTTCGACCTCACCGTACGCTTTATCGCTGCTCGCCACCACGACACGCTGCACAATCCCGCTATGCACACGGCAGGCTTCCAGCAGATTGTAGGTGCCACGAATGTTGGCCTCGAAGGTGGGCAGCGGGCTGCGCATGGCCGTCCCCACCAGGGTCTGCGCTCCCAGGTGGAACACCGTGTCAGTTTCGTGTTCGTTGATCGCCCGTTCCAGGGTCGCGTAGTCCTCCAAAGGTCCGTTCACGACTCGAGTCCGCTGGATGTCGCCGCTGCGAATCAGGTGACTTTGCGGATCCCAATCGCGGACAAGCACAACCACATACGCTTCTTGTTCGAGCAAGTATCGGACCAGCCACGATCCGATAAATCCCGTAGCCCCAGTTACGAACACCCTGCGTTCTTTCCAGTTCATCCCGCCCCCAAGAATTAAGAAACTTGCAACAACACCACTCCGATCGATCAGTGCGGCGGCGTCACCTGCGAACCACGCCACGCCAACGTGGTAGGGTCTGGCTGCAAAAACCAACTTGAAACGATCTTCGGGGTCGCTTCCTTAAGATTCTTAGCGACCAGTGCAGCATCGATCCCCAAACAACGGACGCATCGCGCTCAACCGAACTCACGCCCGAGCTGCCCCCGTGCCTTGGTCAAATTCCCCTCCGCATGCAGTTTATGACGTTACCGCCAAACCAACCTGCGGACGTGTCCAAGATGACGGCATGGCCTTCTGGGCCATCATTCCATCAAGCACCAGGGCGAATCTCCGCGCCATTTCCTGGTGTGTGTAATTTTTTACCTTGGTGTCCTGGCCCTCGTAGGGCACCCGCCCCGTATTGCGAAAGGCGCCGTAGGCCTTGACTAGCGCATCGCGGAGTTGCTCCTTGGTTAGCGCATGAACCCCGGCTCCGGTTTCCTCGAGGACCTCCGACATCACCCCGTGGGAACCACCCAGGGCGAGAATCGGCCTTTTGGAGCCGAGATATTCAAACAGTTTGCCGGTATGTTGTCCCCGCTCGCGTAGATCGTGCCAACCGATGAGCAGCAGAAGCTGTGATTCGGCTTGGCTGCGCAACGCCTCGTCCCGGGTGACAAGGTCGTGAATCTGCACCACTCCCTCCAGGCCGTATTTGCCGACCAGTACCTGCAGCCACGGTTCAAACGGTCCGTAGAATCGCACTACGACATCGGAACGGACGAGGGTTCCCGATTGGATTAATTCAGAAAGCACTTCCAACAAGGGACTGGGGTCGCGCTTCCCCTCGTAGAGCAGGCCGGTGTAGGTGATCGAAAAAGACCGCGTGAGCGGCACCGGTAAAAATGCGAAGTCCTCCGGATCGAAGCCATTGGTAATACAGTGAATGGGAGTCTTGGGAGCTTTTTCCTGAAAACGTTCCACCCAGGGCTCCGAGACCGTGACTAGCGCGTCCGCTTTCGCCAGGATGCGTCCTTCCAATCGCTGATCGAGAAGATGAAAAATTGCGTTCTTGCCGTTATTCCTTGCCAGCGTATCTTGTGTCCAGAGATCCCTAAAGTCCGCAAGCCACGGCACTCCCAACATTTGTTTGGCTTGGACCCCGATCAGGTTGCACGTAATGGGGGGAGAGGTGGTAATGATAGCGTCGACCGGGGCCTGCTCTTTGAGTCTCGCAATGGCGTCC
>Ga0193733_1000531_pt1 | contig 12352 bp, 5 predicted proteins | sample U1s2metaG_FD_145076 | JGI IMG/M metagenome (GOLD analysis project Ga0193733, IMG submission 145076) | Soil microbial communities from a riparian zone of the East river system, Colorado, United States - U1s2 | ecosystem: Environmental > Terrestrial > Soil > Riparian zone | place: USA: East River... | reverse complement strand
GAGGAATTAATGCGAGCGCGATTTCGCCCAGATGACGCACGTCCCACCAGGGCGGCCCTGAAATGATGTCCACATCCCCGCCCGAGCGAAGGAACAGAACAAACGGCGTCAAGCTTTTGGAATATTTAGGATCAACGACACATACCCCGCGCAACCGCAACAGGCTGTGAGGCAGAAGCCGATCAAAGACCGCGTCTTGGCGCGCCCCACTCAAGATGGCGCGGTAACTGTGATTTCCGCTAGTCAAACTCATGATCACCGATTCAGGAGTTATTTCAGGTCTGGCCTTTAGGCTGCCCTCAATTTCTATATACATCCCGTCGAAGGCCCCCGTTGCAGCTTGGGCAGCAGTCACAGAAAACGGCGGAGCAGGTTCCCTCGACCACAGCAGGCTTATCTTTGCCCGCTTGAGTATCCTGCTGAAGCCTCGTGCCTCGATGACTCCCGTGGCCTCTACTTCATCGCCCAGCTTTAGCGAGGCCCCAGGCACGCCATCGACGGCAAGGCCCGCAGTTGAATCCTCTATATAAAGTATCGGAGAAGTCAGCACTACATTACCTCGAACCTTCACTTGCGGGGGATGCGCCTCGGAAGCCTGGCGTAGGCTTTTAAGCGGGGGGGGTTGCGTCTCTGACGCTCCCGAGCGGCCTGAGATAGAAGCCGGGGGGAGCGCTAACTCATGCCGCATGGAGCGCGTCATCACGGCAGCGTATCCCGCTTCGGTCTGCATCACTTCGGGCGAATCCGCAACCTGGTTGCCCCGCTCGATCGCCAGCAGGTCTTCGCGGGTTGCCGGGGCAACCCGTACTCTCCTCCAAGCCCCGCCTGCAGAATACGATCGAAACCCAATTCGCCCCCTCCTGGCGCAATCTTCTTCGCGCAATGCGGCAACCGTTCTTTGCCCCGTCTCCGGGTCGGAAGCGACAGCAGCCACGTCGCATCCCACCGCCACTACTCTGAGGTGATACCACTTGAACGTGCGCACTGGCGTCCCAGTCGGGACCACTTGATACTCCATCCAACCATGATCGGCGCGGCCGATTACCATTTCATTATGCAACCGGAGGCCAGCGTAGTATCCGCTGTACGAATCAATTCCGTCCTCCTCGTCGCTGGACCGGACGGCCAGTCCTGCGTCTCCACTCTGCCCCAACAGCATCATGTCCGCTTCGACGGAATAGTCACTCCACTCCGGGGATCCCGTGACGAACTTTGCCCCACGCTCTTCGGAAAGGTTGCGAATGGCACCCTCATAGATTTCCCAATTTCCCCCGTAAGCGCGCCATTCCCCGGTCCTGCCTGAAGAGAAGGAATCTTGATAAGGAAGTCTGGGTGATGTACCCGAAAAGTACAGCACCGAGGACGCCACCGCAATGACGGCGAGCCCCAGTATGATGACCCGATACCGGCTCAGGATTTTTCTAGGTACTCTCAACGAGACGATCTCCAGTCAACCGCCAACAATCTCTGAATTTCAGGGGTGTCGATGTTGCTCTTGTTCACCAGCACGGGCGGCAGTTCAACCTTATCGGGGACAGCCTCTCCCCGCACCCGTGCGGCGATCCATCGTACCGCGAGCGACCCCATTTCGTTAGTGTTCTGGATAATGATCGAATCCACTTCGCCTTGTCGGAGAAAGAACATTAGCTCCGTGTCCTGGTCGCATCCAATCAATTTTATCGATCCCACTTTCCCCTGGACCCGCAGTTGCTCCAAGCTTCCCAGAGTCGCAACAGTGTCCAGCGCCAGGATCGCGTCCAAGTGCGGGTAATTCAGAAGCATCTCTCTGGCTATCTGGTGAAGCTCGGCGATATTCGGCGATCCCCCTTCTCTGGCAACAATAGATATCTGGGGAAAATTGCCGCTTAGCGCATCCTCAAAAGCTCGCGCCCGAACCATGATATTCATCGCCGTTGTCGCCAGTCCCACGATTCCCACGGTGCCCTTGCCCTTCAGAACCTTCCCAACTTGCATGGCCGCCAGGCGACCCATTTCCTGATCGTCGTTCAGAATGTAAGAGAGACCTTGCCCCGGCTGGATCGGCAAAGATGAACTGATAACCACGGTAGGGATTTGCCGGGACATCGCGTGCCGCACCGGCCCGACCAGGGCAAGGTCGTGATCGGGGGCAAGAACCAGCCCAGCAGGCCGGCCGTCGATCACTTTCTCCACCAACGCGACCTGTCTTTCGATATCGTCTTCCCGGGTTGGCGCATTCCAGTAAATATGAAACCCGGTCTGGCGTCCTGCAGCCTCCGCTCCTTTGTGCAATGATTCCCACAACCGACTTCCGGTAGTTCGAGGAATCACCGCTATTGTCCGTGAGTGGGAAGGTTGGCACCCCGAGCTAAACGCACAAAGAGCTACTCCTAGCACGGGCCAACAGATGGAACGTTCACTTGCCAACCAAAACCGGAGTTTTGCTCCATGGTGATCGGCGACACCGCCTGGGTTGGTATCCCTGGGGACCTGCTGCCCCAATAAGAGTGCAGGTCTTGGTCTAGAACAAAAGGACCAGACCAAACTTGCTGCGATGACCTGCCACCGTATTCCTCTCACGACCGCTTGTCCCAACCTTTATTCGTGACGCGTTCCACACCCTCGCGCAGAGTGACGAGTTGATTGGCAGCCAGCCCTTTGTAACTTTCGCGAAGCCCGTTGGGCCAGTAGATATCAACGTCAGCGGTATTGCAGGCGCCCAGGCCAAAGTGCAGCCGAGGATCGTTGCACGAGTAGTAGCTGGACTGGCTAAGCACAGCCTGCGCCAGGGTTTTCCGGCCGTAGTGTACCAGCACGCGTGCTCCGATGGCGCTACGGTTCGACTTCACGCCCTCCAGTCTTACTTTGAGCCAGTGCTGCTTCGGATTAACATCGTTGCGCAAGAGCGATGGAGGTTCGTTCCTGCAATCCGTAGCGAATCCTTTTCCGCGTCCCTACTTGTTGACCACGACTTTGTCAGCAGCAACGTCCTGCTGGACAACAAGTTTGTAGCGGTTTCGCTCCGCTTCATCCCTTGTGGCCGCTTGACGAGCTTGCGCAAGGCGCTTCAGCAAACCAGGAAGCTCGGACTTGTTGTCAGCCTTACGCAGCGCGAGAATCAGGTGGTACAGTGCCGTCTGATCTTTCGGATCGCGTGTCAAAGTTTGGCGGCATTCCCCGATCGCCAACTCAGTTTGCCCGGCTTGCAGATAAAGCTTGGCCAAGACATTACGCGCGGGAAGCAGATCCGGTTGCAGAGCAACTGCCCGCTGGGCGGACCGCATGGCCAACATAAACTCCCGACTTCCCGGCGCGGGCGCCTTCTGGCTGAGAAGGGCGGCCTGAAGATAAAGCAAGTCCGCGTCCTTTGGCCGTGCGGCCAGTTTTGACCGCAGAGTCGCCAAGGCTTGGCCGGGATCCTGATTTTTCTCCTCTGCGACCAGCCCCAGCGCTGTGGCGCTCAACGACTGCCCCGGGTCGAAGTGCTCTGCCTTCTCGAAATCCGCCTCAGACTTCTCGTAGTCTGCTAGTTGAACGTACAGAACCCCTCGCGCCAAGTAGAGCGGAGCTGCATTGGGTTGTGCAGTGAGGCCGGCGTTAAGTATCTCAACCCCAGCTTCAAACGACTGATGAGTAAACGCAATATTGGCGAAGTCAACATACAAGGAGACATTGCCGGGGTCACGGATAATCGCATCATGCAACAACTTGACCGCTTGTGGAGTATCGTTGTTGGCTTCGTACACTATCGCCGCCAGTCGCAATGTGCTCACTTCCTGATTGCCTGCCTCGAGCAGCGGCAAGAGCGTGGAGCGCGCCTGCTCCGACTGCCCGGCCATATTTTGGACGGCGGCCAGACTGCGGCGAGCCTGGGAACTTTCAGGATTCGCCGCCAGCAGTTGTTCAAAAACCGATATAGCCCGCTCGCTCTGGCCTTCTTCAGCTAAACACGCGCCATATTGCTGCAAGGCTGCCGGCTGAGTCGCGGCCAAGGAGCCGCTTCGCTCAAAATGCAAGGCCGCGCCTTTGCAATCGGCGCGCGCGTAAGCCAACTCTCCCAACATCGCGTGACTAGTCGAATCGTTCGGGCGAAGCCGCACTAAGCGATCCAGTAGGCGGACGGCCTCCTGATCACCGGCGTGGTACAGGATTTCTGCCGCACCAGCCAGGGCGGCAACAAAGTTGGGGGAAATCTTCAGAGCGTGACGGTAAGCGGTAAGACCTTCTTCGGATTTTCCTTCACCCGAAAACGCAATGCCGCGGTAGGTCCACAGGCGAGCGTCGTTCGGGGATTGCCGCAGCGCCGACTGAAGCAACTCCAGCGCGCGGGCATTGTCATTGGCCCTCAGCGCCGCGACAATGAGACTGGTCGGATCGCTTCTGACCTGCGGCGCAACCAAAGAACAGGTCAAGACCAACATGAACAGAAATAACATTTTGCGCAAGCTGATCATTTACGAAATCGTAATATGCGGCTGTGTAGCTCAGTCTGTACGATCCAATCCAATCTTCGCCAACCACCAAGCGCCGCCCCCTGTTGCTATGACGAAAACAGCGACGGGTGCCGAATCGATGAGAATCAGCACCCTTCGCCAGGGGAAGCGCGGGGTGTTGCGCCTCCGTTTGGTAAAGCCCAGCTACTAGAAGCTGATGTTGGCTCCAATCTGCAGCCAGCGTGGGTTAAATTGGTTAGTAGCTTTTCCGAAGTTTCCCGACGACAAGTCTCCTTTCACGCCCTGAAGGTTGGTCCGGTTGAACGCATTGAACATGTCCAAACGCAATTGCAGGTCCACGTGCTCCCTGATTCTTGTGTTCTTAACCACGCTGAGGTCAGTGCTGTTGTATCCCGCGTTGCGGAAGCCATAGGGTGTTTCGTTCCCGAGGGCCCCGAGCGTTGGGGCTGCGAACTGGCTCTGGCTGATTATGCCGGAGAGGTAGTTCTGCACTCCGGTCTTCTGCGCATAGCTGACTACATCCGGGTAATCGTAATTGAAACCGTCCGCATTGTAGTCGCCACCGTTTTGAAAATTGGCACCGGTGAACACTACAAACGGAATGCCGCTCTGAAGGATGGTAATGTCGCTGATATTCCAGCCGCTGGTGAGCCTGCCGGCGAAGCCTTTGCCTCCGTTCAAGCCCGGCAACTCGTAGCTAAACGATATCGAGAGGCGCTGGGGAACGTCCCACGCCGACGTTGAATAATATTGGTCTGAGGTAGTGAAAGTGGGATAGATCTCCGAATTGTCCTTCGAGTGAGACCGCGTATAGGAGACGTTGAAGTAGCCACGCCGCATAAAGCGGCCCCGAGCATCTACAATCAGCGCATTATAGTTGGCCTTGGCTCCCGCCTGTTGCCAATTGATGGCCCCAAAGCTCGGGTTAAGCCGGGTAAGTACGCCATTGTGCTGGATCAAATCGCCGGCGAAACGATTGATGTCGGTCCCATAGAAAGTGGAGCTCTCGATAAACTCTGCGAGCCCGGACCCTTGTCCGCTCCCCGTAACCAAGTTTCTGGAAGTCGATCCGGAATACCCGACGCTGGCAACGATGTCTTTGGAAACCCTACGCTCGACAGTGCCGGTATAGTTGTAGGTCGCGGGCAATCTCATATTTGTATCTGACCCGCCGACCGTGATCTGGGACCCGACTAACCCTCCGTGTGCGTCTAACTGAGTGCCGGGGAGCGCTGGATACGGAAAGCCTTCCGGAGTCTTCGGGTTCGTTCCCAAGGCAAATATGGGTGCGGACGTCGAGCCATTGTTAAAGAAAGTAGGCTGAACCCAGCCCGGAGGGTTGCCGTTCAATCCGTTCTCGGAGTTGCCTAGAGTCAGCCAGTCACGAAAAATTCCGCCTCCCCCGCGGACCACCCAGTTACCCGATCCCGTTGGATCCCAGGAGAATCCAACTCGCGGACTGAATGCATTGGCTAGAGCGTGGTTGTACACATGGTCTGATTGCACAATGATTCCATTTGCAACCCGTTGGTCGAAAGTCTGGCCCGGACCGAAATGGAAGTTGGCGAAATCCGTTCCTTTCAGGGGATAGGGATTACCGAAGTCGTCCCAACGCAAGCCATAGTTGATGGTCAGTCTGCTGCCGATCTTCCACGTATCCTCGGCAAATAGGCCGTGGGTAATAATTGCGTACTTGTACAATCCGTCTCGCGGCTTACCGGTCAATACATCATAGGAAAGATTGCTCTCCGTAAAGGGGTCGTCCTGAGCTAGATCGAGAAGGTTATTGAAGAAGAAGTTGGGCTGGCGTCGGACTGCTGCAAATAAAGCCAAATCGTCGCCTCGGCGTCCTTCGTAGCCGAACTTGAGCTGGTGCGACCCGACAAGCTTCGTCATCACATCACGCCAGTGGTAGTTGTGCTGAACAAAATCGCCTTGTGCGAATCCGGCTCCAAAGCCGGTCCCCAGACCCTGCACGCTGATCGAAGGAACCGTGAAATCGGCTCCCTGGTTTACGATGCCCTCCACCTTGTTGTATCCAAAAAAAGCGTCGTTCAACATCGTCGGAGAGAAATTATGGGTTTCATTGATCTGCCACGAATCAGTCGTGAAGCTGGAAAAAGTTGTAAAGGCGGGACGGACGGAGGGTCCTCCGCTCTTTAGAGTAGTCCGGTAGATGTTGCCATAGATACGATCCTTGGAAAAATACTTGTCAATTCGAGTGTTCCATTGAAGTCCATTCCGGAAACTACTGGAACTGAACAAGGCGTTGTCGAACATCGGTGTGGCACAGGGCAAGTTGGCGGTCGCTGCCGTACCGCAGGTGGTGGGAAAGACGTCAGCGGCTGTCTGGGCTACTCCGGTGACCAAATCCCCAGAGGGCTTATATTTCGTCAGGATTTCGGTCCCCAACGTGTTAGGAAAAGTTTGCTGGGCGAAGTTCGTAAATTCAGGAGCTTCGAGCACCAGCGCACCTACCCCGTTGCTGGTCGAAGAGCGAAGTGGTTCAACCGAGAAGAAGAAGAACAACTGGCGGTGCGGGAGGATAGGGCCGCCGATCGAACCGGAAAAATTGTTGCTGTGAAAGGGATTATACTTCCCGCCGTTGAACTTGGTGTTGGCCCAGAAATTCTGGTAGTTGAAGTAGTCGCTGGCGTTTCCGTGGAATGCGTTGCTGCCTGACTTGGTCGTAAGTACCGTCTGCACCGAACTCGCTCGTCCATACTGCACGGAGAAAGTGTTGGTCTGAATCGAGGTTTCCTGGATCGAGTCTGGATTGGGAGTCAGGTTCAGCACACCCCCACGAATGTCGCTGGTTACGTCCATGCCGTCGACAATGTACATGTTTCCTACGCTGCCTCGCCCGTTGGCGCTTGCATCCACCTGGGTCTCGGTGGAGAAATTGTCAGCAGCCGAGCCCGGACTACCTCCACGGACGAGTCCAAGCCCGACGACTCCAGGAGCCACGGAAGTCAGGCTCAACAAGTTTCGACCTTGCAGCGGAAGGTCGGTTAGTTCTTTGCTTTCGATGGTCATTTGGGTGCGGGAATCCGCAGTATCCAGGACTGGCATCTCGGTCGTGACCGTCACCTGCTCATTCGCCGACGCGACCTTCAACTCTAGCGGTAGATTGATGGTCTGATTGGTCAGCAGTGTCACCGTGACCGTGTTGGTATTAAACCCCGCGGCCGTGACCGAAACCTTGTATTCGGACGGCGCCAGGCTAACGAAGCGATACCCACCATTCGCGTCGGATGTCGTTGTTCTTTGTATGTTGGTGGCGGCGCTGATCAGGGTCACGGTTGCGGTGGTTATCGACGCCCCACTCGGGTCGTGAACATCACCTTGTATGTTGCCACTGAATTGCGCCCACGCACACACAGAAAGAATCGAAGCCAACAATGGCAAAGACAGAAGTCGTAAGAAGTTCTTCATGGACGCTCCCCAGACTCAATAGAAATTCCCCCACGAGGAGGAGGCTTTTGATGTAATCGCTTACACTTGAAACGGGGTGAGTGTATGTTCAACTCCAGTCGACCTCAAATAGTCCATATGTACTACTTGACAGTTACTCAAGCTTTGACAAGATGGACGCGCCGGAGGTACCCAGCCCGCTGTAATTCCGTAGCGGGTTCAGGTTTTTGGAAACAATGGTCGGCGTGGATAGCGGCCATGAAGCTTGCACGAGACAAATTTTCTATTCTCACATTTCCTGAATGTCCTGCGCCGATTGCCTCGGAATAGACCGTTCAGACGATAGAGACAATATTTCGCACAAACGTATGATCACCGGCGTCATGGAGACAAACTTGTCTTACTGGTCTGATCGACGAACCTTTCTGAAACAATTAGGGGCAACTGGGATTGCTTTCCTCCCGGCCAAACACTTGGCGACGTTCGGCGGCACGACCGGTGCCAGAGAAACTTCGCGGGCAGCTCTCTCCGTAGTGAAAAATCGGGCGCCGTTGGCGGCGAATGCGTTCTATCCTTTGCCCCTTGGCTCCGTGCGTCCGACCGGTTGGCTACGTCGGCAATTGCAGATTCAGGCAGACGGTCTGGGTGGTCACTTGGATGAAACCTGGCCCGATGTCGGTCCCAATAGCGGATGGCTCGGCGGAACAGGTGAATCCTGGGAACGTGGGCCATACTTTCTGGATGGCCTAGTCCCGCTCGCCTACTTGCTTGACGACGTCCGCCTTAAAGTAAAGGCGCAAAAGTACATCGACTGGACTCTTCAACATCAGACCTCCGATGGCATGATCGGCCCTAAGAGCAATGACGATTGGTGGCCGCGCATGGTCATGATGAAGGTGCTGGCGCAATATCAGGAACTCACCGGCGACCAGCGTGTCGTCCCGGTTCTGGAAAGATATTTTGCTTATCAGCTTCAGCAGCTGCCCAACCGCCCGCTTCGCGACTGGGGCAAATTCCGCTGGCACGACGAATTCCTGGCCGTGCTCTGGCTCTACAATCGGAACGGGGACCCAAAACTCCTGGATCTCGCTCGGTTGCTCCATCAGCAAGGCCACGACTGGCAGGCGCAATTCACGGATTTTCAATACACGGCGCCGATTACCTCTGAATTCATCAAGCTCAATCAAGGCGGATTCAAGGATCTGGAACTCTCCAGCCATGGAGTAAACAATGCCATGGCAATCAAGGCATCGCCCCTCTGGTACCTTGTTTCTCGCTCCGAAGGTGACCGCACTGCACTTCAACGCCAACTTGCGGCGCTCGACCGCTACCACGGTTTACCGAACGGTATGTTCTCATGCGACGAGCATTTGGCCGGTCTCGATCCTTCGCAGGGCTCCGAGCTATGTTCCGTAGTCGAATTCATGTTTTCGCTGGAACAGTCCCTCGCCATTCTCGGCGATCCGGCGCTGGGCGACCGACTCGAACGACTCGCTTTTAACGCCCTTCCTGGCACTTTCACTGACGACATGTGGGCCCACCAGTATGACCAGCAGCCCAACCAAGTGGAATGCAGCCTCCATCGCAAGCCTTGGACGACCAATGGCCCCGAATCGAATCTTTTTGGCCTTGAACCAAACTTCGGTTGCTGCACCGCTAACTTCCACCAGGGGTGGCCCAAGTTCGCAGCCAGCCTCTTCATGCTTTCTCATGACGATAACCTCGTCGCTGCTGCCTACTCTCCCTGCGAAGTGCGGACTATGGTGCGGAACACGCCGCTTCACGTCAAGGAGGAAACTGAATACCCTTTCCGCGGAACCATCAGACTGACTCTGAACCCCGTTTCACCACTGAGGTTTGCGCTGCTGCTGCGGATTCCCGCCTGGGCTAGCGGCGCCACCATCCAAGTCAACGGCACGCCGGAGCCGCCGCCGGAGCCCAACGCGTTTGCCCCCGTTCAGCGTAACTGGAATGCCGGGGACGTGGTGGAAATCAAGTTCCCGCTTAAACCACGGGCCTCCAGGTGGTTCAGCAATTCCGTGGCCGTCGAACGCGGTCCGTTGGTGTTCTCGCATGGCATAGGAGAAAGCTGGGTAAAACTTGGCGACCGCGGGATGACCGCCGACTGGCAGGTCTTTCCTATGACCGCGTGGAACTACGCTATTGCGGTCAACCCCGAAGATGCCGCCGATTCGGTTTCCGTCACCGAAGCTCCGCTCAGCCAGAGGCCTTTCACTGCCAAACCTGCGCCTGTGGAACTTCGAGTGAAGGCTCGCAAGTTGCCTTCTTGGCGTGCCGAGGATGGCGCTGCTAACCCGGTGCCCCGCGGTCCCGTGTCCAGCGACCAGCCCGAGGAATCCATCGCGTTGGTACCCTATGCCGCGGCAAAACTTCGCATTACCGCTTTTCCTCAACTCAAATCCGGAGGATAGAAATACATTCTCGCGACGCTCAAAGTGACTCATGTCCCGTGTTTCCAACCGGGGAAACGTCATATCCGCTTTGCTTGGGCGCGGACTCGGCCAGCAACACGTTTGCCAAGAAGGCGGAAGAAATTGATGCTTAGCGCATCGTAATAAGCCCAAGTCGAAGGCAGCTGTTCCGATGCATCCCCTGCTTGCTGCACATCTTCTTGCCTGGCGCAGGGAGACTCTCTACCCCAGAGCCGAAGACTCGTTTTCCCAAGTCTTTGCTTAAAGGGAAAGAAGCCGCCGGCAGCCAACATGCTGGTTGCGTTTGCCCGTCATCCGCTCGCAATGGCATATCCTTGGATAGTAACGAGCCGATTTTCACGGACCGTACTATGGTGCTTCATTCGCAGGGCTGCCGCACGACACTCCCCAGATAGTCCATCGCGCATACAGGTTGTAGAAGACGGTTTGACACTGAATCACTCGTATCTTAAAGCCACAATTGGATCAACTCTCGCTGCGTGCCGCGCTGGTATGTAGATCGCCACCAGGGCCGCGGAACCTAGCAACAGACAAACCGCAGCAAAGGTGAAAGGGTCGCGACTAGAGACACCATAGAGCATCGCGGCCACGAGACTCGTTGTCGCATACGCGGTTGCAAGACCCAATGCTACCCCTAACGCCACAAGCAACCCTCCTTGCCGAAGCACGAGCAACATAACATCTTTCTTCTGTGCGCCCAGCGCCATGCGGATCCCAACCTCGCGAGTTCTTCTACGGATGACAAACGCCAGCAGGCCATAGAGCCCCAGCATCGCTAGTGACAGGCCGAGTACGCTGAACAAACCGAACAGGGAGGCACTCATGCGCGCCGGGTAGAACGCAAATCCCATATGCTCCTCCATCGTCTCAACATCTGTAACGGCGAGATTGCGATCCAGTTCATGCGCAACGGCGCGAATACGCTGGATGTACCGGTGCGGGTCGGCAGCGGTGTGTATTACCAGACCGGAAGAATGACCTGCGACAAACATATGCAGTTGCGGCGCTTCCCCAAGGCTTCGATACTTGCCATTCGGGACGAGCCCGACTACTTCAATCCAGGGACCATCGCTGGAATTCAGCCGCAGACGTTTCCCCAAAGGATTTTGTCCCGGCCAGAAGCTGTCGGCAAACATTTGGTTTACGATCGCCACAGGCGCCGCGCTGTTCGCCTCGCGCGGCGTAAAATCACGGCCCGCTAGCAGCGGCGTTCCCATGGTTCGAAAGAAGCTGGTCCCAACTCTGTCGTAGAAGACTTTCGGCCGCTGGTAATCGGGAACTGGGTTTTCGCCCTCAATATAGACGTGACCATCGCCCAAATAGCCCGCGCCCAGCGGCGCAAACGCAGTGGAACTAACGTCGATCACTCCTGGCATGGACCGGATTTCTTCCAGCAGGCGCATGTCAAATGCCAGACTCTGCTGCTCCGTGTAACCGGCAAGGTAGGTGTCGACGGAGGCTAGCACACGGTTCTCCGGATCGAAACCCAAACTTATCTGCTGGGCCCTCACCAGCGACCGAACAAAGAGCCCGGCCATCATCAACAGTACGAATGATGTCGCAATCTGGCCGACCACAAGCGCATCGCACCCCAGCATTCGCGTGCGGCCTTGTCCCAGCCCGGCATCGCCGGCTTTCAGCATCTCACTCACATCGAGCTTGGTGGAGCGAAACGCGGGAATCATGCTGAACAGCACGCCTGTGGCCAGCGACGCGCCCAGCGTAAACATCAGGACCCGATAGTCCACACTTGTGTCGAGTGAAATTTCCAGTGGCAGCGGAGGAGCAAACTTCAGCAGCATGCGGGTGCTGAGCGTGGCAACCCCCAGTGCGAGTATGCCGCCACTCAGAGATAAGATCATTCCCTCTGTAACCAGCTGCCGCACCAGCTGCCAGTGGCTGGCGCCCAGGGACATGCGGATACCGAACTCTTTGCGGCGTGCGAGGGAGCGCACCATGAGCAGACCCGCGATATTCGCACATGCAACCAGGAGAACCAGACCAACAATGGCGAGAAGGATCCAGCCAAACCGCTCCAGTCCGGGGAAAAAT
>Ga0193733_1000530_pt1 | contig 12355 bp, 5 predicted proteins | sample U1s2metaG_FD_145076 | JGI IMG/M metagenome (GOLD analysis project Ga0193733, IMG submission 145076) | Soil microbial communities from a riparian zone of the East river system, Colorado, United States - U1s2 | ecosystem: Environmental > Terrestrial > Soil > Riparian zone | place: USA: East River... | reverse complement strand
GCGAGCGTAGACGTTCTGTCGCGGGTCCCTGCCGATAGCAGTAGCGGCTTGCGCGTAGAGATTGCGCGCCGCGATCTGGCTCAACAGCGGAGCCGCTGCCACCAATTTAACAAACGATCGCCGACTGGAACCCCGGGCGCCACCCATTGCAATCCTCCTGAATGAATCCTCGCGGCCAGTCTTCCCAGGCGGTCGTCTCGCGGTCACCCAACGGTCGGAAACGGTGTGCTGAAGCCGGCCCACTTACTCGCCCCAAAAGCGATTTTGGTATACCACAGAATAAGCTTGACGCACATCAATTTATTTCGTTTTATTAGGTTTCTTTTCGTTGTCCGGCGAGTCTTTTCAGTGGAGCACGGGACTCCTTGAAATCGGTCTGTGCGTCCTGCACTCGCAGCGCCATGGCCATCTGGAGAGGAGCAACTATGACACTGCCGCTGCCAAAGAGCGACCTGGTACGACGCTTTTCTATTCTTTTGTTTCTTGGGAGTCTGGGGCTGAACCTTGTTCTTGCCCAAGCCAAGAGTGGACCGAGCCAGCCAGCGAGCTCATCTTGCCGCATAGAACCCACGGATTACAAGGGTTGGCAGGCGCAGCAAATTTCCAATCGGTGGGTCCAATTGATCGTAGCGCCCCAGAACGGCGGGCGATTGATGCAGGTGATTTTCGGAGGTCATCCTTATCTGTTCGTCAATCCCAAGTACGAAGGCAAGTACTTGCCGCCTGACCCGAGCCAATGGTTCAACTACGGAGGCGACAAGCTCTGGCCCTTGCCGGAAGGGAACAGAGATGAACAGCATTGGGCGGGCGGTTCCGACGTACTCGACGACGGTCCGTACTCCTTTCGAAAGGTTTCGGAAGGACGGCAGTGTGAAATCGAGCTCGAGGGCCAGGCCGATCCCCGGACCGGGATTCAGTTCCTGCGCACAATTCGCCTGGATGCCGACTCGCCGCGAATTCGTTTCCACGCCACCATGAAGAACACAACGGGTCACGCCGTGGAATGGTCGATGCAGTCGGTCTCTCAATACGATACATCGGACCCAAGCGCTCCATCGCGAATCAACCGCGATTTCCGCACGTTCGCCCCCGCGAATCCGGTGAGCAGCTATCTCAACCGCTACCATGTCCGGTTCGGACCGGCAGAAAATCCTGCAGTCTCGATACGAGAGGACGGTCTGTTTACGTTGCGCTATGTGCACATGGCAGCCGAACTGTGGCTGGACTCGACCGCTGGCTGGCTGGCCGTTGTCGATGGCGGCAGCCGGTATGGCATGGTCGAGCGCTTCCAATTTGACGAATCGCGGGCCTATCCGGGCAAGGCGTCGATCATTTTTTGGACGAACGGTCCCGAAGTGAAGTTGAGCGCTGACGGCATGGCCACCCTGAGTTCGGGAGAGGAAGGAACCCCCTACTACCTGGAGGCTGAGATCAATTCTCCTCTCTGCCGGCTGCGTCCCGGGGAGAGCTGCGATCTCGAGACGGAATGGCTTCCTGCCCGCACCGGGAGCGAATTTCACGCCGTAACGGACGCCGGTATTGTGGTACACCCTCTTCGAGCCCTCCGGCTGGAGAATGGCAAGATCGCGCTTTCTGGTTCCTTTGGAGTCTTCTTCGCTGGACGACTGGTCGCTCATTTTTATGACGGACATGGTTTAAGTCTAGGAAGCGTAACCGTGGCCACTGTGGATCCAGTGGAGGTGGTCTCGCTCGAAAAGGAGATCGCTCTCCCCGGGGAGCCCGCACGCGTCTCGCTTCACGTGGAGGATGGGAATGGGCTGGACCGCGGCTTCGTGCAGGAGGTTCAAATGGGTCCGAGGGAGAATCGCTGACGTGAAATCATGCGGCAAAGCTTTCATCCTGATTTTGCTTTCTACCTTCCTTCTGGCCTTCTCATCATCTGCGGGACAACAGGGGCGGCCTCCCGTTATCGCTGTCGCGCAGATAGGCGCAGAGGAGTTGCTGGCACGGCCGGTCGGCGAAAACTGGACTTCCTACAACGGGGACTACACCGGACGCCGCTACAGCAGTCTGCGCGACATCAATTCTGGAAATGTCGCGCACCTGCAGGCGGCGTGGGTTTTTCATCCCGGCAATTCCGAAAGGCTCGAAGTAACTCCCGTGGTCATTCACGGCATCATGTACGTTACTTCGGCCAACGATGCATTTGCGCTGGATGCGCGAACGGGCCGGGCATTGTGGCATTACGATCGGCCTGTGAGTTCAGGGCTACTCGATGATGCCGCTGCTCATCATAGCCGCGGTGTTGGAGTGTGGCGAAACTCCGTTTATATGGAAACGGATGATGCTCACCTGCTGTGCCTCGATGCCCGCTCGGGAAACTTGCTATGGGATGTCGCTTACGCGGACAAGGCGAAGCACTATGGTGCGACCAGCGCTCCCCTCGTCGTGAAAGACGAGGTGATCGTCGGGACGTCTGGGGGCGATTCTGGGGTGCGTGGCTTCCTGGCAGCCTACGATGCGCTGACTGGGACCTTAAAGTGGCGTTTCTGGACAATTCCCGGGCCGGGAGAGTTCGGCTCCGCCAGTTGGCCCGGCGATTCCTACTTGCACGGCGGGGGTACGACCTGGATGCCCGGTACCTACGATCCCGAACTGGAGACTCTGTACTGGACAACGAGCAACGCAGCACCCGATTTTGTGGGAGATTCCCGCCCCGGCGATGATCTTTATACCGCTTGCGTCCTGGCGCTCAACCCCGACACGGGAGAGTTGAAATGGCACTTCCAGTTCACGCCTCACGATTTGTATGACTACGATGCCACTCAAACACCAGTGCTTGTGGACGTCGAAGACAGGGGGGTGACCCGTCGCTTGTTGGTGCAGGCCAACCGCAACGGCTTTCTCTATGTTCTCGACCGGCGCAATGGCAAATTCCTCAAAGCGACACCGTTTGTGAAGAAACTGAACTGGGCCGAAGGAGTGGACGCGTCTGGGCGCCCCATACTGTCAGGTCGAATACCTACGGCGGAAGGCGCCTACATCTGCCCCGGCATCAACGGCGCCACCAATTGGTTTTCCCCTTCTTACAATCCCGGCACCGGGCTCTTCTATGTCATGGCACTGGAGAGTTGCAATCTATTTTTCGCGAGCCCGAAACCGTTTACCCCAGGCGAGACCTACTACGGTACAGGCACGAAACTTCCGCCCGATGAATACGCTCAGAAGACGCTGCTGGCGTACTCCGTGTCAGAGGGAAAGCCAGTATGGCGTTATCTCCAAGTCGGCCACGGCGATTCCTGGGGGGGAACGCTAACCACCGCTGGTGGATTGGTGTTTTTTGGGGATGATGCCGGGTCTCTGGAAGCGGTTGAGGCCCGGACCGGCCGCGCTCTCTGGCACTTCAACACAGGCCAGACCATGCATGCCTCTCCGATGAGCTACATGGTCGAGGGGGTCCAGTACGTGGTGGTCTCGGCGGGAAGCGATGTTTTCAGCTTCTCGCTTCCCCACTGACAAACTGGTTTCGGAACCGAAGGGCCCGGAATTCACCCAGCCAGCCCGGAGAATCTATGAATCGAAGAACCTTCCTGAAAGCGGCAAGCGTGAGCGGATTGGCGGCCGGAAGCCCTGCCGCGGCTGTCTTCGGCTACGGCCCACCACAGGTTTTGCACAAGCAAGCGGGAGGAAACGGCTCGGGGCAAAGGCACCAGCGGTCCGAGGAATCCCCCGAACAAATATTGCTCAAGGACTACCGGCCGAAGTCCATCTACAAAATTCCAGTAACCGAGGTGGCCAAGGCCAGATTCCCGATCATCGATATGCATTCGCACCCCTACCCCAAAACTCCAGAGCAGATTGCTGAATGGGTCGGCAACATGGACGAGGTCGGAGTGCAAAGGACGGTCATCCTCACCGCAGCCGTCGGGCGAGAGTTTGACGCCATTTACCGCCAGTACGCCAGGTATCCCGAGCGCTTCGCACTGTGGTGCGGTTTTGATTTCGCCGGTTATGACCGGCCGGGGTTCGGGGCCGCGGCGATCAGGGAACTCGAAAGGTGTTATCAAACCGGAGCTCGTGGAGTCGGTGAGTTGCATGACAAAGGTCAGGGGATGGCCTCCGGCAAGTCAAAGAGTCGGGGCTTACATCCCAATGACTCGCGGATGGACTCGCTGTTTGAGAAGTGTGGGGAGTTGGGGCTGCCGGTCAGCATCCACGTGGCGGATCCCATCTGGATGTATCAGAAAATGGACAGGACAAATGACGGGCTCATGAACGCCTATCACTGGCGCCTGGACAATCAGCCCAACATCGTGGGGCTCAACGGGATGGTCGAGATACTGGAGCGCACCGTTAAGAAGCATCCGCAGACCACATTCATCGCCTGCCACTTCGCCAATCTGGACTATGATCTGTCCCGGTTGGGCGAACTATTCGACCGCAATCCCAACCTGTATGCCGATATTTCCGCCCGCTACGCTGAGACCGCTCCAATACCGCGCTTTGCATCGCAGTTCTATGCCAAACATTCGGATCGTCTTGTCTACGGAACCGATATGGGTTTCGACAAACCCATGTACCGGGTCACATTCCGGATTTTGGAAACGATGGACGAGCACTTCTACGAAACCGAGCAATTCGACTATCACTGGAGCCTCAACGGTTTCGGCCTGCCTGATGCGATCCTTCAGCGGGTGTATCACGGCAATGCGGCGAAGATCCTGGGCTCGCACCCGGTCAAGCCACGATGAACCCAGCCCAGACTCGTGGCTAGCCAAACCTTGGCCGGGTGGCCCCACCGGCGCGATTTGGATAAAAAGTCCAGCGGAACCGCATGGAACGAGATGGAAACAGAAGTTTCAGGCCATTCCGTCGCAGGTCCTAGTCGGTGGCGGATCATTGTTTTCTGTTGTTTTTAGCTTGACTCCCGGGATGAATCGAAAGTAAAAGATAACTATCGCAATGATGTGAAATATTGCGCCCGTCTCTCTTCTGTCCAGCTCGAACAGGGGGGTACCACATGTCAGACTTACGCGTTGCGTTCCGTCGCCTTCAGTTCCTCTTTGGCATCACACTCGCGATTTCTGCGCTTCTGGCGCAGAACGCACTGGGTCAAGCGAGTTACACAGCGCAGGTGCGTGGCTCCGTAACCGACCAGACCGGCGCGGTGGTGCAAAACGCCAAGGTGACCATTACCAACGATGGAACAGGTGTGTCCACTTCCGCCAAGACCGACGATCACGGGTTCTACCTTCTCACCGGCCTGCGCCCCAATACCTACACGATCAGGGCGGAGGCGTCGGGTTTCAGGACGGCGGAGAACAAGAATGTGGTGTTGGCTGTCGACCAGCAGGCGACCCTGAATTTCAATCTTAACCCTGTCGGGGTCATGGTCACGGTAGAGGTGACCGAAGCGCCTCCTCTTCTCGATACCGAGAGCGGCGCCATCGGCACCGACGTCAGCAACGAATACGTGCGTGACATCCCCCTCTACAACCGGAGCTATTACGGTCTGGTGTTTTTGGCAGGCGGAGTGACGGAAACCACCGGTTCGGGGATCAACGACAACTATCCTTCGGGCACGAACTTCGTGTCCAACGGGCAACGTAATGCGACCGCGCAGGTCAGCCTGGACGGCAGCCCTCTGAGCGCGCCCGAGCAGGGTGAAGGCGGAAACTCCAACGTATACTTCCAGCCGTCGGTCGAGATCGTGCAGGAGTTCAAACTCCAAAACAATAGCTTTTCCGCGGAGTTTGGAAATAATGGCGGCACGGTCTTGAACATCGTGCTGAAGCAAGGCACCAACAAATTCCACGGCAGCGGCTGGTGGTACGGCCAGCGTTCCGCGTTCGATGCCCGCGACTACTTCAATTCCGGCGAAAAGCCAGATCACTTGCGCGATCAATATGGCTTCTCCTTGGGCGGTCCGCTAAAGAAGAACAAGACGTTCTTCTTTCTCGATTTTGAAAAGTCTCGCACTCAGGACCCGCTGAATCTCGAGGGTGTCGTGCCAACGGATTTAGAACGGGCGGGCGATTTTTCGCAGAGCGATTCGAGCAGCCCCGGCGGAATTTTCGATCCCCGTCAATGCACTCCTTCGGGAGGTTCCTGCGTGCGGACCCAATTCTCCGACGGTAGCGTTCTTAACAAAATCCCCCAGACCGACATCGACCCAATTGGCCAGAAAATTTTGGATCTCTACCCGCACGCCAACGTAACCGACGCAGTCTATCCCGATCCGAATTTCCGCACCGTGGTTGTGACTAGCGACCCCGCCTGGCAGTTCGACGTCAAGGTGGATCACCAGATTACGGCGAACCACAAGATTGGGGGGCGGTACAGCCGGCATCACGACGTATTTACGGCGCCCAATGTCATCGGAAGCGGCGACTTCGGCGATGGCTCGATCTATACCACCAACGTGCAGAACGGCGGCCTGGAATACGACTGGGCGGTCACTCCCACTCTGTTTTGGACTAACCGGTTAAGTGTGGATAGGGTAGTCGCTCCCGGACAGACCAATAAATATCCGACTCTGAGCGATGTTGGACTTCCGGCAATACTGGCGGCCAATGGACTGACCCGTATTCCCAGCATCAATGTCGATGAGGGCTTCCTCTCGATTTACACACAGTGCTGCGTGGATACTCACTTCGCGCATTCCCTGTACAGCTACTCGTCTTCTTTGCAGTGGGTGAAGGGCGCGCATTCATTCAAGTTCGGGGGAGAACAGCGGCTCTTTTTTAACAACTTCTGGCAACCGAACTACCCCACTGGCACATTTGACTTCTCCCGCGATGTGACCACCTCACAGCCCAGTGCCGGTCTCGGAGACACCGGGGAAGGCAATCCATTTGCCACCATCCTGACTGGATACGCGTTTAGCGGGCAACTGAATATTGTGCCGGCGGTGGCGGACAAATCCAAAGAGACTGCCTTCTATGTACAGGACGATTGGAAGGTTACGCGAAGGCTCACCATCAACGCCGGGCTACGCTACGAGTGGAGTACTCCGTACTCGGAGCGCTTCAACCGCCTGCAGTTCAGCGATTTCAGCGGAGACACCGGAATCACCATCCCCGGGCTTGGTGATATTCGCGGAACGACTGTGTTCCCGACTTCCGGACATCGCAATTCAACGGTGGATCGCAACAACTTCGCGCCCCGGCTGGGTTTTGCCTATCAGTTGGCCACGGACACGGTGTTGCGAGGCGGAGCGGGAATTTTCTACGGGATGAACGTGGCCACCAATTTCCAATATGCGGGCCCGGCGTTCCAGAAATCCGCCAATATCTACTTTTCCAAGGACAATTTCCAGACTCCATTCGCTACGCTGGACAACCCGTTCCCGGCCGGATTAGCGCCGCCTCAGGGGACCAAGTATGGAGCGCTGGCGCAGTGGGGCTTTGGCAATTCCAGCGATCTGGATACGCAGACTGCACGCAACGCAGAGATTTACCAGTGGAACCTGGGGATCCAGCACCGCTTGCCGGGCCAAATTGTGCTGAGCGCGGACTACTCCGCAAACCGCAGTACGCACTTGCCCTGGGCGGGAGCGGGAGATATCACCACGCGCGACCGCAACTTCCTGCCGTCGGCAGTTCGTCAGGGGCTGGTGCAGGCGATGAACCCGACCCATGACCCGGACAGCAATGCGGTTTCCGATTTTCTGAATGGAAATGTGCCCAATCCTTTCCAATGCTTCTTCACGACGGTGGCGTCGCCAGCTTCGTACTGTCCCACGACTCCGGTGTTCAACCCGGCGGACGTGGTCGACTCGCGCTACATTGACCCAGAAATTCCGCAAGGAAACTTGTTGCGGCCCTATCCCCAATTTGACGGCGGCTTCGAAGGGCTGCCCCGGCTGATCGCGACTTCCTGGTACAACTCGTTGCAGGTGCGCTTCCAGAAACGCGCCAGCCACTACGTCAGCTTCGAAGGCAACTACACATTCTCCAAAGCAACCGATGATTCCTCGGCGGGACGCAACGCCTGGATTGGCGTATTTAGCAGCCTCGCCTTAGACAACCCACAGGTCCTCGACGACCTAAAGGCCGAGCACGGCATCAGTTCCAACGATGCTACTCACCGGCTGACCACGGCTTTCATCCTCGACCTTCCCATCGGGCGGGGCCGCTGGATTGGAGGAGACCTTCGAGGTGTGCTCGATGGCATTGTTGGTGGCTGGTCGCTGAACAGCTTTGTCACCATTCAATCCGGGCAGCCGCTGGCGATCGTGATGAGCAGCGGCCGGCTTGCTGGCGGGAATCAGCGGCCGGACGTGGTCTGCTCCCAACTCACAACCGGTATCGGCTACCGGGAGGCTGCACGAACCGGGCAGCCGTTCCTCAACCAGGACTGCTTTGCTGATCCCGGCGACAACATCCCAGGCAGTGCTCCCCGGCACTTTTCCAACCTGCGTGGTGACGGAATCCGCAATCTTGATCTTTCGCTTTCCAAAGAGTTCACCGTCAAGGAGGGCATGCTACTCCAGGTGCGCGCCGAAATGTTCAATGTTGCGAATCACCAGCGCTTTGCCTTTCCAGACACCTTTTCGGGAGACGGCACCTTCGGGACTGTGACTTCCACGACCAATAACTATCGCAGGATGCAATTCGGAGCACGGTTTCAGTTTTAGCCACGAACGTGGCCTCGAGGCCTGATCCCTGACGGCGAGTTAGGACGGTCTGCACTCCGCCGTGAGCTCCGGGGAGAATCTGCGGTGGCTGCAGAACCTCAATTCTAGCAAGGAGACATAAGGCCTGTGCTTATCTGGTCGCGTTCCATTGCGTGCCTTGGCTTCACCTCTGCTGTTCTGCTCCTGCTCGCTGGTTCAACTCCTTCCCAGAATTTCCCCACCGGCCAAAACTGGACGCACTACGTTCGTATCGGGGCCTATGGCCTGAAGACGGACAATGCAGAAAAAATTGCACGCAACGCTGTCGAAAGCGACGTCTTTGGAATCGAAGTCGACAATGATATTCCTGGGCGATACGAGAGTCTTGTAAATCCGGAAGAGAAGCTGGGAGCCATCCGGGCCGTGGCTGAGAAGGCGCACCAGGCGGGCAACCGCGCCTTTGTGTACATAGCAGGCACGGAATGCATTACTGCGAACGCAGACAAAACTCCGCACACGCTAGCCAAGGAACATCCCGACTGGTTGCAGAGGAAAATTACCGGCGAACCTGCGATTTTTGGCGGGGGAACAGCTTTTTGGATCGCCAAAGGCGATGAGGATGTGTGGGTCAGCCCGTACGCAACGGAGTGGCGCAGGATCTACATGGAGCGAGTACGGCAAATTGCCGCTACCGGGATTGACGGTATCTACGTCGACATTCCGTACTGGATGACGCACTTCGACGGTTGGGAGAACTCCTGGGCCAGCTTCGACGACTACACGGTAGCGGCGTTCAAGAAGCAGAGCGGACTGGACGCACGAAAAGATCTAAAGCTGGGCGACTTTACCGACCCGAACTTTCGGAAGTGGACTGAATTCCGCATTCAGACGTTTACCGATTTTATGCAAGAGATAGATGGGAATGCCAAATCGGTTAATCCGGAGATCAAGACCATCCCTGAGATCTATCCCGGCATTGAGCAAGAGGCGGTTCGAGTGGGCGCGGACGTATACAGTCTTTATCCGGTTGTGGACGCGATTGCACACGAGTACGAATTTGGCAACGGTAATCACATGGCATCCTCCCGAAATCCGCTCGACTGGTTCGCTTATCAGGTGGGGATGCATTCGTTCCGCGCTTTTGCGCAAGGCAAAGCAACCTGGATCCTGAACTACTCCTGGGATGGCGACCAGAAAGTCGACCGGCGAGAATCCATGATGAACCTTGCGATGTCGGAAGTTATGACCGGCGCGAATTTCTGGGACGCACCCGGGCACTCCATGGCCGGGTCGAACGACCTGCTGATCAGGAAAAAGATCTTCTCTTGGATTCAGGCGCACCAAAGGACCTTTTATTTGCCGCGGACTCCAATTCATCCATTTGGAGTCTATTTCTCTCCCGAGACACGGAATTACTACGCGGACGAGTTCATTCGTTCTTATCGAGGCATCCTCGTTCTGTTAATGCAGGAGCACCTGGAGTTTCAAGTTGTGACCCCACGCACTTTGAAGGAGTTTCAAGGCGACACCCTGATTCTGCCGGATGTACGCGTCTTCAGTGATTCGGAGAGAAATTGGTTGCAGCACTATATTGCCAGCGGCAAGAAACTGATCATCACCGGCGCGGATGTCACGCAACTTGCTCCGGCCTCCAATGTCATCAGGTTTCAACATTGTCCAGGAAAGGAGTATATGGCTGCGTTAGAAAGCGACTTCGAGCACACCACGCCCAGCTTGCAAGAAGCTTTCTTGAAAAACTTAAAGAGTGTGCCGGGCATTCAAATTACGGCTTCTCCCCAGGTGGCCACGTCCGTCTCCCTTGTCGATGGGAAACCCCACGTCTTCCTGGCAAATTTCGCAGGGTTGCGAGGCGGAGTCAATCCGGTGCAAACTTCGCAGACCGGAATCCGAGTTACGGTATCGTCAGAGATCAAAGCGCGAGCCTTCTTCTTGCCTTTCATGGGTGAAGCACAGGAGTTGGAAGGAGTCCGTCTTGGCGGAACTATCTCATATACGCTGCCGCCGGTTTCGAAGGGTGCGGTTTTCTGGTATGAACCTGCTTCAGAACACGCTACCGGTACCAATGCGAAGTGATGAGTACTGCCTTGAGTTTCAGTGACTCGACCGACGTCGCCGAAGTCACACGCCACGCGACCTCTCTCAAGACTGAGGAAAATCGATGAGTCTGTGGATTCGAATCCGCCTCCCGGAACCAAACCCAACCCATTTAGAGACCGTCAGTTAGAGAGGACAACAACCGCGACGAGACGTAGTCCGGTTGCCTTGCTATGGTCGTTTTTGTCTCGACTCTGCCCAATCTGCCCGACGAATCCAGTTCTGCATTTACTACGGGCATCGTAAAATTGCATCTTTTGACTCTTCACGGATGGTCACATGGCAGCCTGTCTGCTGAGAGGCGATGAAATCTTCGTCGCCGTACAAGAAGAGCGCCTGACGCGGGTCAAGCGCCAGTGGATTTACGGCGCAGCCCACTCCCTGGCCGCGAATTACTGCTTACGCTTCGCTGGGATAGAGCCCCGCGACCTAAGCGCAATCGCACTGACCGTGACAGGGAGTGCGAAAGACCCCCAGCACAATCTGCCATCAAATCCGCTCGTAACCTCGAGCGGAAAAAGTACTCGTACCTTCGTTGTCCCGCATCATTACGCCCATGCTGTGAGTGCGTTCGCAACGTCGGGCTTCGCAGATTCGGCGATTCTCGTCATCGATGGAGTGGGATCGCCCGCCGAAGACATGTTTGAGGAGGAAAGACAGGTCATCACCAAACGTGTCGAGCACGGCTCGGAGATGATCTCACTGTATTCGGCTTCAGAAACGTCGCTGGTCCCTCTGGAAAAGTATCCCGTGGAGTACGGTGCGTGGCTTACCAAACGGAGCATGGGGATGCCGCGGTTTGGAAGCTTAGGGGGGATGTATTCCGCGGTTGCCGAGCAGATCTTCGGCAATGCGATGGAAGCGGGAAAGGTTATGGGGTTGGCGCCTCTCGGTTTTCCGGAAATACCGGTCGACGCTTTCTTTGAGATCAACCAGGGAAATTTTTATTTTCGAAATGCGTTGCCCGAGAAGTTCGCGCACAACGATCGGTGGCCCCTGCGTGGAGACGAATACATGAATCTTGCCGCTTCCGTGCAAATCGCTTTGGAGGAGGCGCTGCTCTGTTTAATCGGGCGCTTACGCAAACTCCAGTCCAGCCAGAATCTTTGTTACGCAGGCGGAGTCGCCCTCAATAGCGTGGCCAACGAGCGAATCGTTCGTCGCTCCGGTTTCCAACGAGTGCATATCACACCCGCAGCCGAAGACAGCGGAGCAGCCATTGGAGCCGCGTATTACGCGCTCTGGCGGGTCACCGGGCAAAATTCACGCAGAAAGATGGCCCACGATGCCCACGGTCAGCCTTATTCCACTGGAACGATTTCAGGGGCAGTTAAGAATGCAACAGGAATTCGCTCGGTGCTGTCGACAGATCCGATCGCCGATGCTGCCGATCTGCTCTGCGAGGGAAAGATAGTCGGATGGTTCGACGGGCGCTCCGAGATCGGACCGCGCGCCTTGGGGCAAAGGAGCATACTCTGCGACCCACGGCGCGCCTCCCATAAGGACCTTCTGAACCGCAAAGTTAAAAAGCGGGAGTCTTTTCGCCCCTTTGCCCCCGCGATTCTCCGCGAGGAGGTCGCGAACTGGTTTGAATTGGATGGCACGGATCGGGATAGCCCGTTCATGCTGAGAGTCTGTAGTTTCAGATTAGAAAAAAAAGAA
>Ga0193733_1000529_pt1 | contig 12361 bp, 11 predicted proteins | sample U1s2metaG_FD_145076 | JGI IMG/M metagenome (GOLD analysis project Ga0193733, IMG submission 145076) | Soil microbial communities from a riparian zone of the East river system, Colorado, United States - U1s2 | ecosystem: Environmental > Terrestrial > Soil > Riparian zone | place: USA: East River... | reverse complement strand
GTGGTGGAGACCGCATCAAATCCGATGTACGCGAAGAAGATATAGGCGGCGCCTGCTCCGATGCCGGAAAATCCCATGGGCGCAAACGTCGCCCAGTCTCCGCCCCAGTTGCTAGCGCTCACGTAGCGGAACCCCAGGCCGATTACGAACAGCACGACCGAAACTTTGATCACGACGATGGTAGCGTTAAAGCGCGCGCTCTCCTTGATGCCAATGACGAGAATGGCCGTGATGACCAGGGCAATCACGAAAGCCGGCAGGTTCCAGCCAACCTCGACTCCGAACATTTTGGGGGCACTCAGCAAATCATGCGCCCCTTGCAGGAGTTGCGGTGACTGGGCTGCGATGATGTCGGTCACTTTGTTCAAGAAGGCCTGGGTACCTGGGACAAGAGAAGAGTCCGAAGCCTGCGCCATCTGCCGGGCGACAATACTTTCAGCGGCGCGCAGCCCGGTCCAGTGGTCGTAGGCTAGCCACAGTGGCATCTTGATGTTGAAAATATCCAGCAGCTCAATGAAGTGATTCGACCAGCCCGACGATACCGTGCTGGCGCCCATGGCGTACTCGAGGGTAAGATCCCAGCCGATAATCCAGGCAAACAGTTCCCCCAAGGTGGCGTAGGCATAGGTGTAAGCGCTGCCGGCCAAAGGAATCATGGCGGCGAATTCCGCGTAGCAAAGAGCCGCGAAGGCGCACCCCAGGCCGGAGAGGACAAACGACAGCATCAGGCCCGGCCCCGCATAGTGCGCGCCCAGGCCGGAGAGGACAAAGATGCCTGCGCCAATGACCGCGCCCACGCCCAGCGCGGTGAGCTGGAAAGGTCCGAGCGTTCGCTTCAGGCTGTGCTCGCCCGTTTCCCCAGCCTCCGCCAGAAGCATGTTCAGCGGCTTTCTAGCCCAGAGATTTGCCATGCGTTTCGATTCTCCTAGGTAGCTAAGCTGAAACGCCGGTGCTTTCCCGGCGCCGTTGCAGCGACCACAAGTAGTACACCGGAATTCCCAGCAGCACGATCATCAGACCCGGCCATGTGTATTGCGGCTTGTAGCGTAATAGTACGACATCAATAAATAACGCCGTCACAATATAAATCGCCGGCAGCACCGGGTAACCGACCGCCCGATACGGGCGTTCCGCCTCGGGGCGGGTCCGCCGCAGCACGAACAGTCCAAAGATAGTGAGGATGTAAAAAATCAGCACCGCGAAGATAATGTAATCGAGCAGTTGACCGTAACTGCCAGAGACGCAAAGGATGCAGGTCCAGGCCATCTGCACCATGAGGGAAACGGCCGGGGTTTTGTAAGTCGGATGCAATTTCGCTACGCTTTTGAAAAACAGCCCATCCTTGGCCATGGCGTAGTAGACGCGCGAGCCCGCCAGAATTAAGCCGTTGCAGCAACCGAAGGTGGAAAGCATGATGGCGATGGCCATCAGGGTTCCACCGCTAGCACCGAGCATCTGCGACATGACCGCCGTGCCCACCCGGTCTTCGGTGGCATATTTGATGCCGCGTTCCAGGATGGTCGCGCCGGCCGGGTTGCCGTCGAGCGGCAGGATATTCAGGTAAATAAAGTTGCAGGCAACGTAAAGCGCAATCACTACACCCGTTCCCAAGGCCAGGGACAGCGGCAGGTTGCGGCTGGGATTCTTCACTTCCCCGGCGGTGAAGGTTACGTTGTTCCAGGCGTCGGCGGAGAATAGCGAACCCACCTGGGCTACAGCGAGGATGGTCAAGGTGCCCACCAGCACCATCGGACCACCCACTCCGACCTGAACTGCGTGCTGGGAGCCCCAGCCCGCATTGTGCCAGAAGTTCCCCTGAAAATTTGCCGCAATCGCCCCCGCGTTTCGCCCGATCAGCATCCCCAGCAGGACCAGTCCCAGGAGTGCGGAAACCTTGGCAGCGGTAAAGACGTTCTGGATCAGCGCTCCCGTCTTCAGACCGAAAATGTTGATCACCGAGAGCACCATGACCACCAGGATGGCCACCAAATTCTGCGTGCTCAGTCCGGTTTCCATATTTCCCAAGACCATCGGACCAATGTGAATGGGTGGCACTTTCCAGAAATGCACGATCCAGTGGGAGGAGGAAATCGAAGGAAAGAAAATACCGAGGAATTTGCCGAACGCCACACCGACCGCGGCGATGGTGCCGGTCTGAATCACCAGAAACAGCGTCCAGCCGTAAAGAAATCCCCAAAGAGGCCCCAGCGACTCTCTCAAGTAAACGTATTGTCCGCCCGCCCGCGGCATCATGGCCGCCAGTTCGCCGTAGCTCAAGGCACCGACGATGGTGAGAAAACCGGTTACCAGCCAGGCCCCAATCAGCAGAGCGGGCGAGTCGACTTCCCGGCCTATTTCGGCGGAAACGATAAAGATGCCGGACCCGATCATCGAGCCCATCACCAGCATGGTGGCGCTGGTCAAGCCCAGACCCTTCACCAACTCTTTATCTTGACGGCTATGGAGATCCCAGTCGCTGGCGGTGGCCGGTTTGGGTGGCTTGGTTTCGGTACTCACAGCCCTCCTTGTTACTTATTGGCGGAGCGCCCTCCGCCCACGAAAGTCCTCGCCTTCGGGCGTTCCGACTTTATCCTAAGATGCGGAAAAATTCCTCTGCTGATTTACGTGGCTCCCGTAACAAGGCAGATATCACGGCGACCGTGTCCGCGCCCGCCGCAATGACCTCCCGGCAGTTCACCCGGGTAATACCGCCGATCGCCACCAGGGGCTTGCGGGTGAGCGATCTCGCCTGCCGTACCCCCTCCAGGCCAATGACCGGATCAGGATTCGCCTTGCTGCCGGTGGCAAACACCGGGCCGATGGCGAGGTAGTCCGCCGTCGTTCTGTCGGCTTCGGCGAGTTGTCCGGCGTTGTGGGTGGAAACTCCCAGCCAGAGCCCACCGCCCATCACCTTTCTCGCAGCTTCCGGCGATATATCCTCTTGTCCCACGTGGACACCATCGAACTGCGCCGCCAGGCATAAGTCAGCGCGGTCGTTCATGATCAGTTTGACGGTATTGCCCAGCTGGCGTTTCAGCTCTCGTGCCTGTTCGAGCATGGGTTGAGCATTGCCGGATTTATTCCGGTATTGCAGCAGGGTGACTCCCCCGGCGACGAGTTCGGTGGCTGAGCGGCAGAGGCTCTCGGCATCGGCGAAACTGGATGCATCGAGGATGGGGTAGAGCCGGGGTAGCGAAATCATGGGATCGATACCAGCCACAGAAAGGGATGAAGAACCAACCGCAAGGCGAAAACCCCTGCTGTTTCGGCAACGCTTGGGTGGCACGGACTTGGCAGAGGATCCTTCCGGCGCCTGCTCAATCGCCGCTGTTCCCGCTTATCGCCGGCGGTTACACTCCTTCCCTTCCCGCGCGCTGGCCTACGAGTTTCCGTCTAAATTTTCGCCGCCGCTTCCCGTTTTCCACCATGAGCCCCGGCCGGGGTCGCGGTCTTGCTGGTTTGCGTCAGAAATCTTTCGATGAACGTGGTATCCACCTTGCCCGCGCGGAAGTCGGGATCAGCCAGGATTCTGCGGTGCAGGGGGATAGTGGTGAAAATGCCCTCGACGATGAACATCTCCAACGCCCGGCTCATGCGCGAAACCGCTTCTGCCCGGTCTTTGCCGCGCACGATCAGCTTGGCAATCAGGGAATCGTAGTAGGGCGGGATCACACCCTCCGCGTAGGCTGCCGTGTCGATCCGAACCCCGGTGCCGCCGGGAGGATTGAAAGTGGTAATCCGGCCGGCCGAGGGCGTGAATTTTTCCGGATGCTCGGCGTTGATGCGGCATTCGATGGCGTGCCCGCGATGCAGGACCGGCCCGTGCAGGACATTTTCCATGCGCTCCCCGGCGGCCAGCAGGATCTGGCTCTTCACCAGGTCCACGTCGGTGACCATTTCCGTGACGGGATGTTCCACCTGGATGCGGGTGTTCATTTCGATGAAGTAGAGTTTGCGGTCTTCATCCATGAGGAACTCGATGGTGCCCGCGTTCACATAGCCGATCTCGGAAAGCGTCTTGCACAGGACCTGGCCGATCTGGTCGCGCAGTTCCGGTGACATCTGGGTGGACGGCGACTCCTCCAGCAGTTTCTGATGCCGCCGCTGGATGGAGCACTCGCGCTCGCCCAGGCTGACCACTTTGCCGTACTGGTCGGCCATGATCTGGAACTCGATGTGCCGCGGGCGTTCTACGAATTTTTCCATGTAGAGATCGCCATTCCCGAACGAGGCAGCCGCTTCGGATTGTGCCGCCTTGAACAGGGCGGGAAGTTCCTCTTCGCTGCGGACGATGCGCATGCCGCGCCCGCCGCCGCCGGCCGACGCCTTGATAATGACCGGGAACCCCACCTGCTTCGCCCACTCCATGGCTTCGCCATCGCTGGCGAGAATGCCTTCTGACCCGGGCAGAATGGGAACACCCGCCCGCTTCATCGCCGCGCGGGCCTTTTCCTTTTCGCCCATCAGCCGGGTTATCTCCGGCGGCGGGCCGATGAACTTTATGTTGCAGGTTTCGGCGACTTCGGCGAAGTTGGCATTTTCCGCCAGCAGGCCGTAGCCGGGATGGATGGCGTCCACGTTGGCGATTTCCGCCGCGCTGATCACCGAAGGTATGTTGAGATAGCTTTGCGCCAGTTGCGGAGGGCCGATGCAAATGGCTTCGTCGGCAAAACGCACGTGCAGCGAATTACGGTCCGCTTCGCTGTAGATAGCCACGGTGCGAATGCCCAGTTCTTTACAGGCGCAAATCACCCGCAGGGCTATCTCTCCGCGATTCGCAATCAGGATCTTCTTGAACATGCTCTTTTAAGTCAGGCGCGTACGGAAACAAAAAGGGCGCGGTGCGCGCCCCGAGAACCGTTCAGATTCACTAGGTCCGTGGGCGAATGGCAAACAATTCCTGCCCGTACTCGATGGGCGCATTGTTGGCCACCAGTTTTTTTACGATTTCTCCGGCCACGTCGGACTCAATTTCGTTCAGCAACTTCATGGCTTCCACGATGCAGAGAATCTGCCCCGCTTCCACCGTGTCTCCGGGCTTCACAAACGGCGGAGATCCGGGGGAAGGCGACTCGTAGAACGTACCCACAATGGGGGAGCGGACAATGTGCAGTGCTTCCTCCGGCACAGGCGGCGGTATGGCTACCACAGAAGCGGCAGCCGCCGGGCTTGCGAGGACGGGCGCGGTACCGGGTTCCGGGGATGGTGGGGGCGCTGACTGTACGGCAAAGAAGCGGGCGTCGGGCACAGCCGCGGGGACCGGCTCGCGGGCACGCTTGATCTTCAGCTTGACGTCGCCGCGCTCCAGCTCGAACTCGGCGATGTCTTTCTCGATTAAGAACTCGATGAGTTCCTTTAGCTCTTTCTGATTCATCGTATGGGGTGGGGCCGACTTCTACCTTCTTGTGAACCCGCCGGAAAGGCGCAAATGAACTGCCGGGTTCCAGTACCCGGCGATGACAGCCGTTTCAGATCTCGATCAGCTCTTTGCTGGTGGGGGTCAAAACCTCACACCCTCGTTGCGTGACCACGACCATGTCTTCAATCCGCACGCCCCATCGGCCGGGGAGGTAAACCCCGGGCTCAATGGTGATCACCATGCCTGGCTGCAGGATCTCAGTCTGCCCCGCTCCCACGCGCGGCGCTTCGTGAATTTCCAAGCCTACGCCGTGACCGGTCGAGTGCGTGAAATAGTTTTCTAATCCACTATTTTGCAATACTTTGCGGGCCGCACGGTCAACCTCACCCACGCTGATGCCGGGCCCCACGGAGTCAACCGCTGCCTGTTGCGCTTCCTTCACCGCCTGGTAAGCTCTGCGCTCCCCTGCAGAGGGCCGACCCACATGAACGGTGCGGGTCATATCGGAGCAATAATCGGTGAGTATAACACCGAAGTCGCAGACCACGAATCCCCGGGCCGGAACGGGCGCTCGGGACGCCCGGCCATGCGGCAGAGCGGAGCGTTTTCCGGAGGCAATAATCGTTGGAAACGACATGGCCGCCGCCCCGGCCTTGCGAGCCGCGTATTCCATTTCCGCCGCCACTTCAGTTTCCTTGACTCCCGGCCGAATCACCGCGAGCGCCCGGTCGAATAGGCTCGCGCCCAGTAGGACTGCCGCTCGGATGCTCTGGATCTCTTGCGCATCCTTCACCTGGCGGGCACGCTCCACCAGCTCCGGCGCTTGGCGCAGGCGGACGTGGGATGGCAGCTTGGCGGCAAGCCGGTGGCGCATGGCCACGGTCACACGCTCGCCTTCGATCCCCAGGCGGAACTGAGGTGGGCGACCCGTCTTTTTGTGGCCGCGCGTGGACAGCCAATCCGCGGCGGCCGAAAGCGGCGCCTTGGCTCCGATGACAATCTGCGCGCCGCGGACTTCCGACCGCGCCTGGGCGGCGTAACGCCCGTCGCTAAAAAAAATACTCTTGGCTTCGGTCAGGAGCAGCGCGCCGGCGCTGCCGCTGAAGCCGCAGAGATAAAGGATATTGGGCAGATGGGTGACCAGCAGCGCATCCAGATGGTGAACCGCGAGAGTGCTCCGCTGACGTTGCTGGCGGCCTTTGTAATCCATGGCCGGAGTTTAGCAATTGCCAGGGACTCAGACCATCTCCATGGAGGCTAAAACCAAACCGCCGGTCCTGAGGTCAGGAAGCCGGCGGCTGCTTGTACTACTACCTCGCGCTATGTCTGCCCGCCCTAGGTCTGAATGATGCGCGGCGTGATGAAGAAGATCAGCTCCTGGTTGGAGGTGCTGACCTGAGTGTGTTTGAACAGGTTGCCCAAGAAGGGGATGTTGCCCAACACCGGCACCTGCTGAATGGTTACCGAGTTCTGGGTTTGGATCACACCGCCGATCACCACCGTGCCACCGTCGGTCACCAGGACCTGGGTGGTTGCCTGCTGGGTGATGAGGGTCGGATTGCCCTGAACCTGACGACCAAAGTCAGGAGTGGTGTTCTCGACGTCCACGTTGAGGAAGATGGTACCTTCCGAGGTGATCTGCGGAACTACGGTCAACCGCAGGAAGGCATCCACGTAAGTCACCGTGGGCGGTCCGCCCAACTGCGCCTGGGTCACGATCGGCACGCGCACGCCCTGGCGAACCAGCGCCTGAATGTTGTTCTGGGTTACGACCCGCGGACGGGAGAGTATTTTCAGCAGGCCGCGCGACTCCGCCATGGTCAGGATGGCATCGATGCGCACGTTGTTGCTGGCATTGATAAAGGTCAGGCCGCTGGTGGGGCTGGTGACCGGCAAATTTGAGAACAGCGGAATCTGAGATCCGCCCGTGCCTCCGGTACCGCCGGTCGTGATGTAGCCTGGCGCCAGACCGCCCACCGTGGTCGGTGAAGTGCCCACGCTCGAAGCACCGCCAATGGCGCTGGTGCCATTGCCCCAGCCGAAACCAAGCTGGGTGCCAATGTCGCGAGCGAAACTGCGTGTGGCCGCCACGACCCGGGCTTCAATTTCCACTTCCTGGGTCTTGCGATCGAGTTGAGTGAGTAAACGGTCAATGCCCGGCATCACCGAGGGAATGTCCTGGATGATCAGAGCGTTGGTCCGGTCATCAGAGATGACATCGCCGCGCTGGGTCAGAAAGCTTTTGATGGTAGAGACGACGTCCTTGGAATGCGCGTAGCTCAAGAAACGCGTAACCGTAACTTTATCCACCGCCAGAGCCTCGGCTTCCACCTGGGCGCGTCGTGACTCAGCTTCTTTGCGCATGGTATCGACGGTGGCGATGCGCAGCACATTGCCTTCGAGCTGGCGCGACAGATCGTTGTTCTTCAAAACGATGTCCAGTGCCTGGTCCCACGGCACGTCGTCGAGCACGATGGTGAGCGTGCCTTTGACGTTGGGGTCAAGTACGACGTTCAGACCGCTGATCTCGTGGATCAAGCGGAAGAAGTCTTTCAGATCTACATCCTTCAAATTCACCGAGATCGGCTCACCCGTGTATTTCGGGCCGGTGATGGCGGGTGGTTGCTGGGCCTGCACCTTTTGCTCGGCCGCCATGTTGACGGCGGGCTGCGCCGCAGTGGCCGCCTGCATGGCCGCGCTGGTCGTAGGCAGCGGGCTGCCTTCCGGTCTCGCGACAAACTTTCCAGCGGCTGCGATGGCCCGTGTCGAAGGCTCGATCGCGACCCGGGTGGCATTGTCGCCGGCGACTGGGTCCTTAGGCCGGTAAGCAGGTTCGATAAAAGCAAAGTCGGTGGCCGGAGCCGAAGTCTGGATCAGTTTGGCTTCGTGCACCGGAGCCGCGACCGGAGAAGCCGGTGGGGCGGCGACAACTTCATGGTTAGCCGCGGCAGCGGACTGAGGAGTCGAGGTCTTGGCGGCTGCCGACTTGGTGTATAGCTTCAGGACCAAGCGATCGGCGCTCGCCGGCACCAGTTCATACCGGCAGGCCTGCGTCAAATCCACCACAATGCGGCTGTTGGGCGTTGTCAGGCCGTCGCTGCCGACGCGCACGGATTTCACTCCGTCGTTGTCGACGATGATCAGCCGGTGCGAGGTGGCAATCAACGTATTGGGCAGGTCAACCACCACCCGGGCGGGATGGTCCAGCGTGCTCAGGTGCGGCTTGACTGCTCCGTGGGCGTTGATCTCCACACTGACACCGTCGTCAGTGCGGACGACGTTGATGCTCTGCAACGCGGCGTGCTTGGAAACTTCCGTGCCCGCGCCCTGCGTCTGAGCCGCCGCGGTAATGAGCGCCACTACCAGCGACGACAACAAAACAGCCAGAAATTGCTTTCGCATTTCATTCTCCCCACGGGCCGTGCGCTTGGCTCGCCCCGTGATCTTTCTCGCAAGATTCGCTTCTGCCGGGTTTCCGGCTAATTCGATTGACGCCTAGACCGCCGACGTCGTGATCTTTTTGGTTACTTCCCGGGTGAACGCCTTGCCCATCCTGTCCTGAACCGTCTCCTTGAACACGATGGAGTCCCCGGTGATTTTGACCACGTAGCCATTAAAGACCGGGTCGTTTTCATGCAGGAAGTAAGCCTTGTCCACCGAGTTGACCACCACGGCGATCATGCCCGACTCCGACTTCACCACACCCTTGAGGTTAATCTGGTCAATGCTCAGGCAGCGCTTGCCGCTGCTGCAACCCGAACCGAGCATACTGCGATTGACCACCGGGCTAAGAAAGGGATCGCGCCGGCCGGTCAAACTGATGTGCTGGCGGGCGTCGGCTTTCGCTTCCACGGGTTTCTTCTGGTCTTCGACTGCGATGCGCTGCTTGGGCTGTGATTTCTTCAGCCCCGCCGAGCTCTTCGCCTTACGCGCTACCGGCTGGCTGCTCTCCTGCTTGCCGCCCCCGCGCTTGATGGCCACCGGCTGGCTGCTGACCGGCGGGGCCGGAGTGGCCGCGCTTCCCTGTGAAGCGGCCAACGCGGCATTGGAGTCGATCGCCTGCTTCTGTTGGATCGCCTTCATCGTATTCCTTGTGTTTTCGATGAGGTCGGGATTCTGCCCCCAGGCAGTTCCCGCCACCATCCCCAAGAAAAGAATTCCTGTCGTCAGCTTCATAGGCTCCCCTGCTTCTTGACCGGCGCCGGCTGGCCGGGTCTACCAGACGAACTAGCGGCTGGTTCCAAGTCGTGACTGAAAAATGTGGTTGCCGTGCAGGTAGCCACGACGCTCTCGTTGGCCGCATACTGATAGGTGTGTTTCGCTTTGGCGTCCGCGGGCTTCTTGGTAGTTGCCACTTGCAGCCCCGAGACATTGACAATGCGTTCCAGCTTGCCCACGTTGTCAAAGAAATTCAGCATCGAGTAGTACGGGCCATCGAGTTCGACTTCGAAGGGCAATTCGGTGTAAAACTCCTTCGACTCCGACGGCTTGGCCGTATAGCGCCGCAGTTCGACCCCCGCCCGGGCGGCCTCGGCATTCATCATCTTCATGAAGCCGGGCACTTCCTTCTCGTCCGGGACGATCTTGCGCTCGATCTCCAGCTGCTGCTTGAGGCTGGCCAACTGGCGCTCGATCTCGGCCAGCTTCGGCCGATAGGACTCCAGTTCAGCATTTTCGCGGAGCTTGGCGTCCAGGTTGGTCTGCGCCAGTGCGTTGGCTTCCCGCTGGTTCTTGAACAGCGTGAAATACAAAGCCGCGGAAATAATCAACGCTACCCCCACCAGGGCGGCCCACTGCTTGATGCCCGATATTTCGTCAAAGTTCGCCATTTTTCTCCGCCCTCCTTCAACTTCAACTTTGCGCAGGTCAAGGTGAAGTTGAATGCCTGCATTTCTTTGAAAGTATCGTCCTGGTAGGTCTCTTTAATTTCTATGCTTTTGAAGTAGCCGGTCTTTTGCAGATTCGCGATCAGGCTGGCCACGGCATCGGTGCTCAGGGCCATGCCTTCGATATCAACGTTGGGGCCGGTGTCCTTCATGGTGTTGAGCCATACCGCTTCGGTGTTGTTCACCGTCTGGCCAATCGTATTCAGCAGATTGACCGGGCCGGCCTGAGCCGCACGCAGCTGATCGATCACGTCCACCCGGCGCTTGTAGTTTTCCGCCTCACGCTGCCGCTCGAGGTAACGCGCTTTCACGTCCGCCAGTTCGGCATTTTTACGCACCGCCACTTCCATCTTGGCGACGATCTCGTGATGCTGTTTGTCCAACTGGTACCAGTACCCCAGATTGAGCACTCCAGCCAACGCCAGCACCACCAGGATCTTCAACTTCGGCGAGCCTACGTCACCCATTTCCATGACGGCGGCCGACGTAGCAGCGGATCGCTTGTTCTTTCCCTTTTGTGTTCCCAGCAGGTTGATTCGGATCATAAGTCTTCAAAACTCCTTAAGGCCAAACCCACCGCAACTGCCATCTGGCCCGCATTCTGCTCGATCAGCTGTATCCCCGGTCCTTCGGTCGGTAGACCAATTTTCTGGAACGGATTGAATATTTCGACGGGTAGCGAAAATTCCTGGCGCAGCGCCTCGACCAAACCGGGTACTTTTGAGGAACCACCCGCCAGATAAATCTTCTCGATGTGCTCTCCCGACGAGCTTGCACGGAAGAAGTCGAACGTCTTCTGAATCTCGAGCACGATAATTTCGGTCACCTGCTGCAAGATGGGCGTCTTCGCATCTTCGCTCACCGTGCCGACCTTGTGACCCAGCTTCAACGACTCGGCGTCCTCGAAGCTCAGGTCCAGCTCCTTCTGCAGTGAATCCGTGTACTGGTGGCCGCCGACGCTGACGTCGCGCGGAAACAGAGGCGTGGTGCCTTTCACGATGTTGATGTTCATTACGCTCGCGCCCAGATTCAGCAGTGCGACTACTTGTCCCGGCGCCGGTTCGTAGTTGTACTCGTAGCAGTTCTGCAGCGCCAAGGCATCGATGTCCACAATAGCCGGAGTTTTCCCCGCCATCGAGAGTACGTTGGTGTAGTTGAGAATCTTATCTTTCTTGACCGCCACCAGCAGAACGTCCATCTGCGGGTCGCCGGCATCTTCGGAGAGGATCTGGTAGTCCAGATTCACGTCGGACAGATCGAAGGGAATATGCTGCGCCGCTTCTTTCTCGATGGTTTCGGCCAGTTCCTGGTCGCTCATCGAAGGCAGCGAGATCTTCTTCACGATCACCGAATGTCCGCTCACCGCCGTGGCCACAGCTTTGGCCTTAATCTGGTTGTCGGTGAACAGCTTCGAGATGGCCGTAGACACCGTCCCCGAATCCACGATCATGGAGTCCACGACGATATCCGGCGCCAGCGCTTCCAGGCCCAGGTGCGCCACCTCGATACCGTTGCGCCCCTTCCTAAGCTCCACAGCCTTGATGCTGGAGGAGCCCACATCCAGACCAACAATCGTTTTCGATCCCAATCCAAACATGTGCCCGCCTTTTACAGTTGCCCGGCAGCCTTACCAGCCGCCTTCGGTTTCCTCTTGCCCTTCGCTTCCATCTGGGTCGACTTTTCTTCCATCCACTGGTCCAGCCTCGATTTCTTGAAGCGCCAGCGGTTGCCCAGCTTGAAAGCGGGAATCTTTTGCTCACCTACATATTTGTAAAGCGTGTCCGGACTCACCCCCAGATACTGCGAAGCCTGGCGAATGTTCATCACTTCACGCGAGTCGGCCATAATTCCAAACCCTTTCCACATCTAGGCCCTTTTCGCAACCGGTTTTCCGGCTGCCGGGCAAACTTGGGAGAAAATTCCCTCGTTCAAAATTGCGTTCGAGTGAATTTTGGTGTGCTGAGCATATATCAACCGGGAAACTGCCAAGGTCAAGGCGTATCTTCGGGTTTTACAGGGTTTTATACCTGTTTTCTGGAAATGCATGCGAAAGGACTTGCACTCTTCCGCTATATGTAGCGTTCTATGTCAATGGAGGTACAATATCAGGTGGTGT
>Ga0193733_1000528_pt1 | contig 12363 bp, 10 predicted proteins | sample U1s2metaG_FD_145076 | JGI IMG/M metagenome (GOLD analysis project Ga0193733, IMG submission 145076) | Soil microbial communities from a riparian zone of the East river system, Colorado, United States - U1s2 | ecosystem: Environmental > Terrestrial > Soil > Riparian zone | place: USA: East River... | reverse complement strand
CGGCAGTTCCCCCCAAAGATTACGAGCAAGGGAAGTAGACGCTCTGATTGTTACAATGATGTAAAGAGGAAATTAAATTTACCTGAAGGCGGAACGGGGGAGTCCCTTGGTTAGCGCGACTCCACGCGGATGATGTAGCCCACGCCGCGGACGGTGTGGATCAACTTCTGCCTTCCGTTGCCGTCCACTTTGCCGCGCAGCAGGCGGACAAACACATCGAGCGTATTGTCTTCAATCTCGCGGTCGAAACCCCACACGGACTCGATTAGAAAGCGGCGCGCTACGACCTTGCCGGCGCGTTCCATGAGCCGCATCAACAAACTGTACTCCGTGGGGGTGAGCGGACTCCTTACTCCCCCTCGCGACACTTCCCGCGTAGCTCGATCCAGCAAGAGATCGTCCACTTGAAGGCTGGTCGATTGAGGCAGGAGAACCCGCCGACGTACGGCCCGCAATCGCGCAAGAAGTTCATTGAACGAGAAAGGTTTGGTCAAATAGTCATCCGCACCCAGGTCCAGGCCATGGACAATTTCCTGCACCGAATCTTTGGCGGTCAACATGAGAATCGGAGTCGAAATGTTGTCCGCCCGCAGTCTCTTAGTCAATTCATAGCCGTCAAGTCTGGGCATCATGATGTCAAGAATGATCATGTCGAAGTCATAGCTTCGGGACATTTCCTGCCCTTCGATTCCATCCGCAGCGCAGACAACCGTGTGGCCTTCCTCCTCAAGCCCCTTGCGGAGAAGTTCAAGCATGCGCTTTTCATCTTCGACAATCAGCAAATTCATAGTGGTATCCGGCCATTTGGACGGCGCCTAAAGCATTTACGCTGCGCGACCCAGTCCGTCATACTGTTTTGGCGAGGCATGGCCTTCTTGGCGGGCGCTGGAGTGCGGTGCAGAGCGGGGATCTGTCCTGCTGCCGCATGGACCTCTTCAGTCCTTACCGCCGCCATATTCGTGCTCCCCGGATACGCAGAAGGTCAGACGACTCAAGAACCTACCTCTCCCCCGCACATTTTGATGTTCGCAAATCAACCTGAAGAAATGCTTAAGAAAACCTTCGCGCTCGGTGCGGTGGAAAACCAGAGATGGGAATCGTCGAGGGGAGGCGTCATGCGGATCGGCTCGAATCTGAAAAGAAATTAACCTCGAGTTCACGTGATGTTTACATCTTGTTTCTAAACTCCAAGGTCAATCAAACATCAATCCCCGTCGCCGGATTTCAAAACTCTTCGGGACTGGTATGGGAGTTCCCATGACTTGGAAGAGCATTTCTCTGGTATTCCTGGTGGCTCTGATGCCGAACATACTCTTGCTTACGCCTGTGACGGCGCAGGTCAGCAGTGGCACGATAAGCGGCCGTGCGACTGATTCAGCGGGCGCCGTATTGCAGGGTGCACAGGTGGAGTTGCAACCGCAAGTGCCTCCCACAGTCACCAATGGCCGGGGAGAATTTACGATATCGGCCGTGGCGCCAGGCGGGTATGAGGTGACGGTATCGTACGTTGGATTTTCTCCCTTTTCGACTCACGTGACCGTAGCCGCGGGTCAGGTGGCCCGCTTCGAGGCGGTGCTGAACGTAGCCACGAAGAGTGAACAGGTCATGGTTTACGCCGGCCGTGCCCAAGGCGAAGCCGAAGCGATCAATCGCGAGCGCACCTCCGACAATATCCTTCAGGTGCTCCCGCTCGAGGTCATCACCAGTCTGCCGAACACCAACATTGCGGACGCACTAGGCCGCCTGCCAAGCGTCACTCTCGAGCGCGATGAAGGAGAGGGGAAATACGTTCAGATCCGCGGCCTGGAACCGCGGCTTAGCAACGTGACGATCAACGGAGTCAACGTTCCTTCGCCGGAATCCGGAGTGCGCCAGATCAAGCTCGACGTCATTCCTGCGAATCTGGTCGAGTCGGTCGAAATCAACAAGACCCTTTCGGCGAACCAGGATGGAGATGCCATTGGGGGGTCGGTCAACCTGGTGACCAAGACGGCTGATGAGAGGCCAACCCTTTACCTCAACGGCATCGGAGGATATACCCCGATTGAGAGCGGTCGCTCCCTTACAGAACTGGACGGGACGGTGGGGAAGCGGTTTGGCGCAAACAAGCGCTTGGGAGTTCTTTTCGGGGGCAGCTACGATTGGAACGGCCGAGGTATCGATGACATCGAGCCATCGGTTGATGTCTTCAACAACCAACCGGTGGTCCCCTCCGTCGATCTTCGGGAGTACGCATACTACCGAAGCCGCTACGGATTTACCGGTAGCCTGGACTACAAGCTGGGAGATGTAACGGGTCTCTACCTTCGCGGGGTCTACTCCCACTTCAACAATTTTGGCGACCGGTGGGTTTACAGCCCGTCCATTAACACCTTCGTCACGCCCACCCGAGGTGACGTGGATGGCAGTGTGTCTTTTAACGCGCAAATTCGTCGTCCGGTGGAGGTGATCGGGAGCTTGGAGGCCGGTGGTAAGCACGTCTTCACCAAGTGGTGGTTATCCTACGATCTCTCGGTTTCGCGTTCGAGTTCGGAAGACCACGGCTATGCCACGGCGAACTTCGATGGTCCCAGCGGTGACGCTACCAACCCTCTTGTGTTCGCTTTGGATCGGGAAAATCCGTACCGGCCGAAGCTCTCTCCGCAGAACTTCAATATCTATGATCCGGCCCTGTATTCCCTGAGTACGGAGGACGGTATCGAGATTAGCAAGACCTACAGTCCGCAACTCAACCTGCAGGGAGCTTTTTCCGCCGCCAGAAACTACAACTGGGGTGGGCACTTTGGTACCTTCGAGTTCGGAGCCAAGGTGCGCAATGCCCACAAGTTCCAAGACGCAAACGATCGACTGTGGAATGCCAACGATTCCAGTGCGCTGATGTCGAATTTTGTGGGCAGCGCTACCAACCCCGACTACTACGACAAAAGCTATACTTTCGGTCCGACGGTGGATTACGGCAAGGTAAGATCTTTTTTCAACAACAACCCGGGCTTTTTCACGCTGGATCCGGTCGCAACCGCGCAAAACACCTCACCAAACAATTTTGATCTGATCGAACGAGTCTCAGCCGGGTACCTGATGAACACCCTGCAATTTGGCCGTTTCCGCTTGCAGACCGGGGTGCGATTCGAAGCCACCAACGAGAACCTGCGGGGGAACCAGGTTATTTTTGACGCGGTTACGGGACTGCCAGATTCCATCGTTCCCATCCCCAGGAACGCTTCGTACCTGGACGTACTGCCATCGGTCCAAGTACGTTACGAACTCACGCATGACTCGGCCATCCGCGCGGCATACGGCCGGGGAATCGCGCGGCCGGACTATGGTGACCTCCCACCTTCCTTCAGCGTGGATCTGAGCAAACAAAAGGTGGGCGTAGGCAACCCTGATTTGAAGCCGACCCACGCCAACAACTACGATCTGTTGTTCGAGCAGGACCTGAAACCGCTCGGACTGCTACAGGCTGGTTTCTTCTATAAGCAACTCTCTGATCCGATCTACTCGGTGGACAGCATCATCCCCGCTTCCACCCCGCCTGGCCCGTATGACGGCTTTACTCAGACCCGGCCGGTCAATGGCACCAACGCCCATCTCTACGGCTTCGAGATCGCCTACCAGCAACACCTTAGGTTTCTTCCCGGACTGGCGAGTGGCTTAGGAATTTCCGCCAATTACAGTTACACGAATTCTCGAGTGGATCGCGTGCCGCTCCGCACCGATAGCCCCCCGCTGCAGCGCCAGGCCCCTAATAGTTGGAATGTCAGTCCGACCTACGACCGGGGGCGGTTTTCAGTGCGGGCAGGCATCTCGCATAACGATGCGAATATTTTTCAGTACAACTACTTCAACGTGAACCCCGACGGTTCGCCGAACCCCGTGCCGCTGGGGAAAAATGGACCTCTCGGAGATGTCTACCTCTACGCCCACACCCAGGTGGACGCGCAGGGAACCTTCCGCATGTATCGCGGGCTCCAGTTGGTTGTCTCCGCACTGAACCTGACGAATGAGGTTTTTGGCTTTTATCAAGGCAGCCCCCAATTCCCCATTCAGCGTGAGTACTACAAACCAAGCTATTCCTTCGGCTTGCGCTACACGCTTTCGAACGAATCAAAGTAGGAGCCGTCACCCCGGCCGAGGCATTCCTAACCCCTGTTCGGATTCAGGGAAACTTCAGCTGAGTTCAGTAGCCTCAGGTAGAGGCCTGGGATGGAGATCTCGATGAAGGGACGGGAATGAGGAAGGTCGACTTTTTCACGGTTCTCCTTTTTTTCGGTTTGGTGGGGTCTATGGCCGCTTCCGGCGTTAGGCGAAAAAACAAGAGCCCGGACAAAAGCGCAGCCCCGGCTGCACTGGCAGGCGATTCGACCTCGGACCCGGTCCTGGTCGGTGCCGGGGACATCGCCAGTTGCGACGACCTGGCAGGTGCGCGCGCGACTGCCCAGCTGATTGAGAACATCCCAGGTACCGTCTTCGCTGCCGGAGACCTCGCGTATCCCGATGGTTCTGATGAGAACTTTGCCAACTGTTACGCACCGACCTGGGGACGATTCAAAGACCGAACCCGCCCAGCGCCAGGGAACCACGAATACCACAGCGACGGCGCAACCGGATACGTGCGCTATTTTGGAGCCGCCGCCGGCGATCCTAAAAAGGCCTATTACAGCTACGACCTTGGAGCCTGGCACATCATCGCATTGAACAGCGAATGCGCTGCGGTGGGGGGATGTGACGCGGCTTCGCCGCAAGGGCAATGGTTGCGTCAAGACCTGGCGAAACATTCGAGGCAGTGCGCGCTGGCGTACTTTCACAAGCCGCTGTTCAGTTCCGGGGCGGCTCACGGCAATGATCCGCTCATGAAGCCCCTGTGGGAGGCCCTGTATCACGCGGGTGCGGACATTGTGATTAACGGCCACGATCACGACTATGAGCGCTTCGGTCTGCAAGATCCGCAAGGAAACGCTGACCCAAAACACGGCATTCGCGAGTTTGTCGTAGGTAGTGGGGGGAAAAATTCGCACCGCGTGATGGCAGCCCCCAAGCCTAACAGCGAAGTGCGGAGCGCTGACACCTTCGGAGTGCTGAAACTCACTTTGCACTCCAAAAGCTATGACTGGGAGTTCGTTCCCGAGGCGGGTAAATCCTTTACAGATTCCGGTGGCGGACAATGCCACTATCTTCGGACCTGGGAAAAATTGCTGGTGGCGCGCTGAAAGGATCAATCAAACATGGCAACAAGACGTAAATGTTCAGGGTTGGGCGGTGGGGCTGGGAAGCTGGCTGTCTTGTGTTTCGCTCTTCTTCTGGCCGCCCCGGCTACCTCGGAGAGTGGTTATAAAGTCACCAGAAAGATCGAGATACCGGGCCAGGGAGGCTGGGACTATCTGACCATCGACGATGCTGCCCGCCGCCTCTACGTCTCCCATGGAACCCAGGTCGAAGTGTTGGACGTGGACTCAGGCACAATCGTCGGCAAGATTCCGAATACTCCTGGAGTACACGGAATTGCGGTTGCGCCTGAACTCGGCCGAGGATTCGTCAGCGATGGCCAGTCTTCTACAGTTTCGGTTTTCGATTTGAAGACGCTCAAATCCATCAGCGAAGTGCCAGTCGGCCAGAAGCCCGACGCCATTGTTTACGACCCTGCGACATCCCGCGTCCTGGCTTTCAACGGCGGTAGCAACAGTACCAGCGTGATCAGTGCCGCCGACGCCAAAGTCGTGGGCACGATCGCTCTTGGCGGCGGGCCGGAGTTTGCCGTTGCTGATGGCATGGGCTACGTGTTTAACAATCTGGAAGACGCGAGCCAGGTGGTGAAAATCGATTCCCGCAAGATGACGATTGAAAGGCGCTGGCCCACGGCTCCGTGCCGGTCTCCCTCCAGCCTGGCCATGGATCGCCCCAATCGACGTCTGTTTATCGGCTGCCGCAGCCATGTGATGGCGGTGATGGATGCCGACACCGGACAGGTCATTACCACGCTTCCCATTGGCGATCATGTGGACGCGACTGCTTTCGATCCTGAATTGCGCCTTGTTTTCAATTCGAACGGCGAAGGGACTGTAACCGTAATTCAGCAGGAAAGCCCGAACAAATATTCGGTGTTGGAAAATGTGAAGACTCTTCCTCGCGCCAAGACCATGGCGCTTGATGCCAAGACTCACCGGCTATTCTTATCGACGGCCGATGGTGGACAATTTGTGGTGTTGGTCGTGGGGAAATGATGACGGCGCCTGGCTACGGCCGGCACCTCGGCGCCGCCCCCGGAAAGGGTGAATACGGCAGCTGGCCGGATTGATGTTAGATGGCTGCATCGGCGCCAATCTTCTTCAAATGGACAGTAGCGTTAGTGATGATAGAAGTCTGGTTTTTCCGTCACTCCGTGGTTGTGACTTTCGTAGCGAGGGCAAATTTCCCGGGTTCGCGGCCGGCGAGCGCCGCCAGGGCCAGCGTCATCATCTGAAGCGGTACGATTTCGAGGATGGAGCGAACGCTATCGCCGTGGTCCGCCAGACGAAAACACTTCAACCTTCCCTTTTCACCGACTAGTTCAGCACGGCCACCATGCTCTTGCAGGTCGGCAAGCAATCGGCGGTTCAGATCTCGTGTCTTGGCGTCTCCGGAGAAGACGGCGACGAACCCTCCTTGGCCGAGCATCTCAACCGGACCGTGGCGGAAGGCAGCACTGCTCATGCCTTCTGCGGGAAACAAGGCTGCTTCTTTTACGATAAGTGCGCCCGTGCCCACCGCCGCCAGGGACGCTCCCCGGCCAACCAAGAAGAGATGGCGAATGTCTCTCAGTTCCGCCGTGAGACACTCCACGTGGTCCTTCCAATCGGCCACATAGGCGGCGACGGCAGGGGCCGCGTGCCCCAGCTCCCGGCGCGTCAGCACGCCATCACGTTCGCACAGAAGGTCTCCCAGCCACTTCAGCGCCATCAGCGCCGTGACATAGGTTTTGCACGATACGGAGAACTCGCTCCCCGCTCGCGTCAGCACGACGGCGCTCGCGTGTTTGGCCAGAGCGCTGTCAGCTGTATTTGTCACCGCGATCACGGCGGAACGCTTGCGATTCATGGCGGTCAATCGCACCATCTCCGCACTTTCGCCGGACTGCGACACCGCAATAATCAGCGTCTGGGAGTCGAAAAAGCGAGTCTGGTAGTGGATCAACTCGGAAGTCTCAACCATGACCGCCGTGTGTCCGTGGCGGATGAGCTGCAGGCTCAATGGGTGGAGCGCGTGGAAAGAAGAGCCCATGCCCGTGAGCACCACCCTCTGAAAATTACCCTTGCCGAGCCGCGCCGCCAAGCTTTGCAGTTCCTTCGAGCTGCCCAACGTGGCCAGAGTATTTTCAAGCGCTTGTGGCTGCTGCAGAATGTCGCCCAGGTAGGCGCCTTCAATCACTTTCCGGTCAGGGCTCATGCCGGCCCCCCGAGGCGAAGCGGTGATGCCACACTCTGGCTGCGCCAATCAGATTTGCGTCCTCTCCCAGGGAAGCCAGGGCGACTTCGGTCTTTTCAAAAGGCACGTATCTGCAACTCTCACGAATCACTTTACGAATGCCTTCTAAAAAAAGATTGGCGCTTTTCATAACGCTGCCGCCCAAAACAATTGCGTCTGGAGTGAACAGAACGACCAGATTGGCCAGTCCGAGGCCAAGATAGTAGGCCTCTCGATCCACCGCCCGCCGTGCCAGTTTGTCTCCAGCCAGGGCAAGGCCGCAAATTCTTTGGGCGGACAAATTCTCACGGTGTGGGTACTCGGCAGGAGCCTCGGTCTTCATCCACGCGACCATGGCCGGCCCGGAGGCGAGCGATTCCCAGCAGCCGTGAAAGCCGCACATGCAAGCTGGTCCGGAGGCATCAATGACGTGATGCCCGATTTCCGGATGCGCGTGATCCACACCGCGGTAAAGCGCTCCATCGAGGATAATGCCGCCACCAATTCCCGTCCCGACGGTGATGTAAATCAAGCGTGTCTTGTTCCTGCCCGCACCCCACCCGGCCTCTCCGAGAGCAGCGGCGTCAGCGTCGTTCTCCATCGCCACTCGGACCCGGAAAAGTCGTTTGAGGTCTGCAACGATCCTGCTGCCTTGCCAGCCAGGAAGGAAATTTACGTCACCGATTTCGCCGGAAAAAGGATCCACAGGGCCTGTGCTCCCGATGCCGATGCCGGTGATCTCGGCGCCCGTGGTGTGTGCGACTTGGCGTAGCAGATCTGAGGTGCGATCGAATGCTCTCGAATAGCCAAGGTCGGCGCTGGTGGGGGTCTGCTGGCGGGCCAGCACCCGGCCGTCATCGTCGACTATACCCACCGCGATCTTTGTACCGCCAATATCGACAGCCGCTATCACACAGCCACCTAACTTTCTCCGCGCTGGCTACCTGATTCCCTCGCTACTGCCATTCCAGAACCGCCGCCTCGTGGGCTTCCAGGTCCATGCTCCAACTGGACGCCTCGAGCCGAACCCCTTCTGCCGCGATAAGGCTGAGGGAGCGCACTGGCATCGTCGTGGTTACCGTTACCCGCTGGGGCTCGGCGCTGTGCTTTACCACGATGACGTAGCCCCGACGGTCGGCCTTTAGGGATCCGGCTTCGACCGAGGGCCGATCGGTGGAAAATTGCGACCTATGTCGACGATAGTTGTTGAAACATCGCTTACACCACAATTCTGAATTGGCGAAATCGTTTGATAGGAATTGTAATTGAGTACGGTTTTGGAGCTATAATCAGGCAAAAGGGGGAATTATGCGAATCCCCGTCATCCTGTCTGCACTCCTGTTGGGATTGTGTTCGCTAGGCGCTGCGCCAGCCAGTGAGCAGTCTCAATCGGCATCCGGTTCTGCCGCGCCCAGATTGCAATCTGATTTGCTGAACAGCGCAGCGGAGGCAAGTCCACTTGGCAAGTTCCATCCGGCAAACAAGCGCTTGCATTTCTTCGATCTCCGGAATCGCGGCTCGCTCCACATCGAGGCAGAAAGCGATATCGTCTGCTACAAAATGCGCAGCTACATTGTGGCGCGGGAAAACCGGGGTTCAGATTCCACCAAGCTTGTGGGCTATTCGACTTGCCAACCTTCCTCGAAGTATGAACTGAGGATCACGGTCGAGGATCCCTCAGAGTAATTCCCTCGTAGCTAACTCATATCACCGTATCGTTGATACGCTGGTGCAACATCGCGTCACAATGAACCCACACTCTGAGTGTAAACGCTGATTTCAACAACTACTTCTGATTTGCACGATTCAGGCACAGTGTCCGGGCGAAATCGAGAGTTCTCAAATCCTGCGCGACAGGACGGGGGAATCGGGACTTAGACCTTCATGTCAGGCTTCTTCGCGATCAGCTGATGCATCCGGCAATGCGCAACCAGCGTGTCGGGTGAAGCATCGGCCTCGTTCATACCTGCCACCAGCTCTTCCAGGCGCGCCGCGGTCAAGCTTCCCTCTTTCACCATCCCAAGAGCGACGGCGCGCAACGTCCAGTTCCAGAATCCCTTGTGTTCGCCGGTAACGTAGTGCGGGTGATAGGCGTCTACATGGACGATCTCAAAGCCTGCTTCTTTCGCCCACAAATGGGCTCTGCGTCCGCCCGAATAATCCACTCCCCGTTGGCGGCCGCCTTCCATGCAAATGTCGCGCAGTTCCGTGTACGCGGCCGAGGCCGGTTCAACATACACCGCACTCACATCTGCCTCCTCGCACACCATCACTCCGCCCGGCTTCAAAGCCGCATGGATGGCGCGCATCGCATCTACGGGCCTGTTCAGATGGACCATCAGCCACCGCGAGTAAGACACATCTACGCTCGCCGGCTCTAGCCCGGGTTCGTAAATGTTGGCGGAGCGAAACTGCGCGGTCTTCAGTCCAGCTTCGTGCGCCAATTCCGCAGCTACCGCCATGTGATCCTCGTTCAGGTCGATCCCCGTGGCATGCGCTCCTTCGCTTGCGGCCCATCGAGTGACATAGCCCAGCCCACAGCCAAACTCCACGAAATGGTGCCCCGAAACCAATCCGGCCCTCCGTAGCAATTCGCGAGTTCGGCCATCGTGAATTTCACTGATGACGCGCAACCGGTCGTGGTCACTTCGGCCGGCCCCCAGCAGGTACTTGTCTCCGATTGTCGACATGAAGTGTGAAGTATACTTCGCTCAAAGCTCGTTGCGTAGCGATCTGCTCGGGAGTAGTCGGTTCACCGGAAACTATGCCGATTGTCGACGTAATAGTGCGCCGTGAAAGGCGCTGGCCTTCAGCGGGTGCAACTCCCGCCCGGGAACTGGTTCGTTCCCCCCGGTAGCAAGCAACTTTCAGGTCACAGCGATAAAACACTAGCGTCATCCGACCGGAATCGATCGTCAGCGAAGGACGCAAGCTCTTTGCGCCCAGTGCGCTTCGGCTTCGGATCAGGCTCCAGGCAGCCAGGCGCAGAGCGGTGGCCGCCCGATTCACTACGCGCGGGGTCCCGCGCTTGAGCACCTTAGCCGCCACTGGTACGATTGTCCGGACACAAGCCGAGCCCCGAAGCGAAGTGCTTCTCTGTCTTCCACCGGCTCATGTCCAGCCCTACTTCAGAGATCACCCCTACCCGCACCCGCTTGTCGGGTGCATCCCCTTTTTGACGGCACGCTTTTATTGGCACAAGCCATGACGCGCGCTCGAAGCATATTCACGAATGCGTGGCGTAACATTGCCCTGTTTGTCTAAGAAGGCGTCTACGACACGCTCCACTTGCTCGGCGTAGTGCAGGTGCCAGTGGTTCAGGCCGTGAAGGGCGCTGAGGCGGCACAGCTCGGACGGCAGATCCAGCACTTCGGCCATTACCTTCAGGCATGTCGTGTGAAGCTCAGGCTCTCCCGCCTGTGGCCCTCCCCAGGTTGGGAAGATGTCCCACCACATGTAGCAGGCAATATGGAACGGATCAGATTCGATCTCGTACGGCCCAGGTGCCGCGGGCGCGACGAAGTCGCGGAAGAAATTGCTCATCGCTCGGATGCAAGCGGCTCGCTCCCCGAACGACACCTCCGGCCCGAGCAGAACATAGGTTGGCTGCGCCGGAGAAGCGTCGCCGATAAGGAACCAGATACCCTTCGCGACTTGTGCGAGGGAGTATTTCTTCAGCCGGTGCGTCTCCAGGAAGAGGCGGGTCAGGTACTCCACGGTCAGTACATTGGACAAACCAAGTGACTGCCACAGCGAATCAAAAGTCGCGTCCCAATGCCACTCCGGCCCCTCAGATGGGTGGTCAAATACTGTCTGGACCCACTGCTCAAACGTGGCGCTCACCTGCACCCCTCATTCTTTTCGATTTGTCGAATAGAGTATCCCCTATTGCTGGCACAAGATCGCCATTCCCCAACCACCATGTTCCGAGTGTAGTCGTCTGATTACGTCATTCAGACCGTCTACTGCCTACAACGAAGACCTCCAAAGCTTGACATTACAGAGGTAATTAGCGTGAGTTCATTCGTGCGCCTACGATAGGCGTGGCAAATCGCGGCTGCGGGCCAGGACAGCAGCCATCATGGAGCATTTATGGCTTCTGCAGCTATGGCATATGGGGAGCGTCGATTCGGGGCCGCTTACACGGTACGCATTTTTCTGGCCTTGGGAGTACTTGGATTGGTCGTGGGACTCTGGGCCGCGCAGGATGACCCGCGTATTTCCGCACATCCAGCCCTGCTGTGGATTTCTACCGGACTGGTGGTCACAGCCGCTACCTTGTGGGTTGCCCTGGGTAAAACCGTTCTGATCATCAACGATTCGGGAGTGCGGCGGGAGTCGGTACTTGGACAGGAGGAAATTGCCTGGAGCCAGATCACGGAGACTCGCTACCGTGTCGTTCCCATCAATGTGTACGCGCATCTCGGATTGATTGGTGCTGTACTCGCCTTGTCGAGCAAGTCAGGCCGCGCACAGCTCACACTGGAACTGATCGGCAGTGATCGCAAGAAGCTGAAGGTCACATCGAATTTCCGAAACGCGGACGAGGCTATCGGGATCATTTTCGGCCGAATTATACCTCCCATGGTGCAGAACACAAAAGCGAGGTTGGAGCGAGGAGAGACAGTGCAGTTCGGCGGCATCGGACTTTCGGCAACAGCTATCACCTGGAAGGGCACTTCTTTCCCGGTATCGGAGATCACGAAGGCCGAACTGGTGCGCAGCAATCTGCAGATTAAGCGGCACGGAAAGTGGCGCAGTGCGATCAGCGTCAGATCGGACAAGGTGCCCGATGTTCTGGTGTTCCTTGAGGTTCTGGAATCTCTTGTACCCCAGATCAAGTCAACGGGATTCGACCCGCTGGCGCGTGTGCGCATGTAAGCCGAGTCAGGGGCCGGGTTGTGAGTGAAATCGTCTGTGGCT
>Ga0193733_1000527_pt1 | contig 12365 bp, 14 predicted proteins | sample U1s2metaG_FD_145076 | JGI IMG/M metagenome (GOLD analysis project Ga0193733, IMG submission 145076) | Soil microbial communities from a riparian zone of the East river system, Colorado, United States - U1s2 | ecosystem: Environmental > Terrestrial > Soil > Riparian zone | place: USA: East River... | reverse complement strand
GCATTACATCTTGAATCAGTCGGGTGTGCTGGCGCCGATGAGTCCGAACGAGGCGTACATGTACACGCATTATTTTGTTTTCGGCGTGTATTTCCTTCCGATTCTCGGCGCGATCATCGCCGACGGTTTTCTTGGCAAGTATTGGACAATCTTATCGCTCTCAATCGTCTACTGCTTTGGCAATCTCACTCTCGCATGCATGGCCACTTCCTGGGGGGTTGCAATCGGGCAGCGAACGATGTTGGCGATAGGACTGCTTTTAATTTGTTTGGGTGCGGGCGGCATCAAACCCTGCGTTTCAGCCAACGTGGGGGATCAGTTTGGCGAATCGAATAGGCATCTGCTTTCGAAAATGTTTGGCTGGTTCTATTTCTCGATTAACGCTGGTTCTTTTATCTCCTCCATCCTCTGTCCATGGCTCCTTGCAAATCCAAAGTGGGGGCCAGGCTGGGCGTTCGGAATTCCAGGAATAGCGATGTTGATCGCCACTTTATTTTTCTGGGGCGGTCGCAAAAAAATGGTGCACGTGCCGCCGGGGGGACTCGGCTACCTGCGAGAAACGTTCAGCCGCGACGGTCTCATCACGCTCGCCAGGATCGCGATGGTTTACGTGTTCATCCTGGTCTTCTGGGCACTCTGGGGAATGAGCAACGGCGTGGAGTGGACGTTGCAGGCGGAGAAAATGAACCTGCACTGGCTCGGCATGAATTTGATCGCCGCGCAGGTGCAAACAGCAAACCCCATTTTGATCCTGATTTTTATTCCGTTGGTAAATTATCTCATTTACCCGGCGATCGATCGCTTCTTTCCCCTCACGCCACTGCGCAAAATCGGCATCGGCCTTTTCCTCACCGGCTTGTCCTTTGTTGTTATTGTTTGGATCCAAGGGCAAATCGATTCGGGACTGAGGCCCAGCATAAATTGGCAACTCCTTGCTTACGTCATCCTGACGCTCGGTGAAGCGATGGTCTCAATCACCGGACTCGAGTTTTCATACACTCAGGCGCCTAATACGATGAAGAGCTCAGTCATGGCGTTGTGGCTTCTCACCGTCGCCAGCGGTGAACTCTTCGTCGGTCTATTCAACAAATGGGTCTTGAACCCCGACGGCACACGCAAGCTGACGGACTACCAGTACTTCACGTTCTTCACGATTTTCATGTTCGCAACCGCTGTCGTTTTCGTCGTTGTGTCGTGTTTCTATAAGGGGCGCACTTACCTGCAAACGCAGCTTACTCCGGATGAAATCGCCACAGAGCCGATTCTGCACGGCGGCACGCCGAGCTGAGATCGGATGAAAGTCATCATCACAGCTGGCGTCTTATTGTCGTTGTCGATCTTGAACGCGGCGGCCACTTCGCAGGACGATCAGTTTCAAAAAATTGCCGGGGATTACATCGAGCAATATTTACAGGCCAATCCTGAGGACGCGACCGAGCTCGGAGATCATCGGTTTGATGGCCAGTTAACCGATTACTCCTCTGAAGCGCGCGCGAAAGATCTGGCAACGCAAAAAGAATTCCGCGACAAGCTGAACGCCATCGACGGATCGCAGCTTACGGGTGCGAACAACATCGATTTTCGGATCCTCAAGGAGAACATCGACTACCAAATCTTTCAGGATGAAGAGTTGAAACAAGCGGAGTGGAACCCGCTCGTTTACATGCAGAGTTTGGCCAACAGTCTTTATCTATTGGTCGCGCGCGATTTCGCGCCGGCAGAAAAGCGAATTCCAAACCTGCGCCGGCGCATGGAAGCGATTCCACGCGTGATCGCCCAGGCAAAAACCAACCTGCAACACCCGCCGCCCGTTCACACGGAAACAGCGATTGAGCAAACGCAGGGCGCTATCAATCTCGTGCGCACGGAACTGTCACCTTTGCTGGATCAAACACCGCAAATGAAGAAGGAGCTTGCGCCGTTGCAGGAAAAAACTGCGGCTGCACTCGCGGATTACAAAAAATGGCTCCAGAACGATCTCCTGCCGCGCTCGGATGGCGACTTTCGTTTCGGCGCGGACAAGTTTCGAAAGAAGCTGCGCTTCGCGCTCGCCTCGGACTTGTCGATGGAAGAAATCATGAAGCGAGCGCAAGCGGACCTTCAACAGACGCAAATTGCCCTCTACGAGACAGCGTTGCCCCTCTACAAAAAATATTTTCCCAACACAGACGCGGCAACGATCGCGGATAAACATAAGGTCACAGCCGCAGTCCTCGACAAGCTTGCGGAGCAACATCCCGATGACGCCACCGTTGTCGGTTATGCTCAAAAAGTTCTGACGGAAGCCACCGGTTTCGTAAAACAGCACAATTTGGTCGCTGTCCCGACTGTTCCTCTCGACGTGATCGCGATGCCCGAATTCAAGCGCGGCGTCGCCATTGCGTACTGCGATTCGCCCGGCCCGCTCGATAAAAACGGCAAAACATTTTTCGCCGTCGCCCCAACGCCGAAGGACTGGTCAACGGAACGAAAGGACTCGTTCTTTCGTGAATACAACAATTATATGATTCGTGATTTGACCGTGCATGAAGCGATGCCAGGCCATTATCTGCAGCTTGCGCACGCTAACGAATTCCATGCGCCGACGCTGGTCCGCGCGATTTTTCGAAGCGGCACATTCATCGAGGGCTGGGCGGTTTATTGCGAGCAAATGATGGCGGAACAGGGCTACGGCGGACCCGAGGTCAAAATGCAGCAACTGAAAATGCGGTTGCGCGCTACCGCCAATGCCATTCTCGATCAAAGCATTCATGCTGGAAACATGACCGAGCAGCAGGCGATGGATTTGATGACGAAAGAAGCCTTTCAACAGGAAGGCGAAGCAGTGGCGAAATGGAAACGCGCTCGGCTCACTTCGGCGCAGCTTTCCACTTATTTCGTCGGTGCGACGGAGCATCTCGATCTTCGCGCAGCGGAACAAAAGAAGTTGGGCAAAGATTTCGATCTAAAGAAGTACAACGACCAGGTGATTTCCTACGGCAGCCCGCCAGTGAAATACGTCCGCGAACTGATGCTTCAAGGAACGACGGCTTCCGTCACTCCTTGAGCTTCGTCGCGCGACGCTTTTTGGCTGGCGTGCGTTTGCGCGATGCGGCGGAAGCTGGCCTTTTCGGAGCCGACATCTGCACCAGTTCATCGAGATTAAATGTCCGGCGCCGTCTGGTTCCCACCTCTCGAAACTCGACTTGATACCAGCCGTTGACCCGGTCCACTCGATACCGTTTTTGTCCAATGCGCATCGGTTCGCGTGCGATCACCCTATGGATGATTTTTTCGTACCTGGAGCGTGACCAACGTCGCATCCGGCGGCGGCCCCAATCGATTACACGCCCCACATCATCGTACGCTTGAGGGCGCTCCGCGAAATCGAGAAGTGAGCGCGCATTTCCATCGAAAACTGCTGCGATGTGCTCCAGTGTGCCCAAATCGCTGATCCGCCGAATTTGTCGGCGAAATCGCGTCAAAATTTCTGCCGCGATTGCACGCAAGCTAAGTATTCGACCGTCGCGCAATTTCCAAAGCGGCGCATTGATATCCGACGTGAAGGGATTTTGGCCTAACGAATCGGCTGTGACCCGCCACCCTCGACGCGAGGAATGTTTTCGCAGGCGAAACGGCGTGATGCGAGGAATTCCATGTCGGTTCAATTGCCTCAGGCCAAAATCTTCCCAGCGAAGGACCGTTTCTACGGCGCCCGCCACGAAAGCGCACGTCGCCAGCATCAAGGCAGGATCCGGGGTAAAATCAGCTGTCACCTCAATTCGAATCCTGCGGGGCCGAACGCCGACCGCGCTGCTCTGCCGGTTCGTTGCCAACAAAAACACAGGTGCGGGCAAAATGTGCGCGAGCAAATACGCAAGCTTGGTCGCGTTGCGAAATTTTGATTTTCGCGCATTGGGAAATGAAAAATTGTAATGCGTGCTAAAACCCTGCAGGCGGCACTGGCAGCGGTTTCGCCTGGCCCAGTGATCCAGCTCGGCTCGTAAAAACCGGATTTGCTCCCACAGTGAGCGAGTAGCGCGATAACAACAGCCGGGCTCGAGTTCAACAATTGGTGTCGCAACCTCAATTACACCCGTGTCGAAATAAATCGCGCCGCCAGCTGGAGATTGAAACGATTTGCCCGTGCGCCGAATCATCCGCCGTCGCACAAGGCGGCTCGGATCGCCAAACACCTTCTCCGGCCGCCGTCGGCGCCCATTGACGAAAAGATTAAACTCCGCTTCCAGGCCGATCACCGCACGCGGCGGTATCGCGACAAGCGTGCGTTCGCGAGAAAAGCGGGTGCCCGGTTCTGTTCCGAAATTCTTCATGTCCTTAACAACAGCTCAACTCGCGTCACTGCATTCGCGCGGACTCAAGCTCGCAAACCCTAAATCGATATGGAGATGGTCGTCGGTTTGCCCTCGTTCCGATCCGAACGGCCGAACAAACACAGCCGGACTGAGTGACGCAGCTGTTGCACCATATTTCCCAATTGACTTCACATCATTCAGAAACGTATCTCCAACGCGGTAAATGTTCGCAGCTGTGCCCCAGGCGTGAATGCTTCTCGCGCCGCCAATCTGATGCGCCGGCGACCGGTACCCGCCATTTGCGCTGATGAAAACCGGCGCATCAACTTCGCGCCGGAAGTCCTCCAAGAATCTGGCAAGCAAAAGGATTGCACACGGTACGTGATGAGGGAACTGACTTAGGAGTAGCCTCGCCTCGCGACAGTCGACGAGCATCAATTCCGCGAGCGTAAAGTGCGGCGCCAGGCGAACCTCGTGCGCTTCCTCCCAGCTGCCAATTTCATAGAAGAAACGCGGCAGACGATGAACGATGCCGGTAGCACCGGCTTCGCTTTCGCCCGGTCGCAACAACGCGCGGTACTCTTCAACCAGACGCAAACCGTCAATCGGCCGCAGAAACTCAGTCCTCATGTGATTTCGGCTCTGTTCGCAATAGCGATCGATAAATGGCTTCGGAAATAGCTGCGACTGTTTCTCGCCGCCCCTCCCTTTCCGAATCGAATTCAGTTAAAATAGCGGTGATGTATGGCTCGCGTTCCGGCAAATAGACGATTCCAATATCATGGCAGGCGGTCGAAATCTCACCGGTCTTGTGCGCGACTGTGGCATGGGGCGGGAGCCCGGCGGGAATCATTGAATTGAATCGTTGCTCCAGCAGAATGCGGATCACCTCTCGTTTGCTTTCAGGCGTAAGAAAATTGCTGCGGATCGCTGACAACAAACTCAACAACCCGTCGGCGGTCGCTTCATTGTTTATCGCGCGCTCGTGCGCACCGTGGTCTTCCACGCCTCGCCGGAGCTCAACCTCGTCAACTTGCGCTTCCCGCAGAACCGTCCGCGCATATTCCACTCCCACAAAATCGAGCAGTAAATTAGCCGCGAGATTGCTGCTCCCACAGATCATTGCGTGCGCAAGCGCGGAGATCTTCGCTGTCCGTCCAATAGCCGCGTACAGCTCCGGCGTCGCGTCGCGATCTTGGCTGACGCGAAAGACCGATCCATCTGCTGCGCTGAAGAAACGGTTTCGCACGTGTAACGAGTCATCGAGCCGAAGGCGGCCTTCGTCTGCTGCTCGAAATACTGCAAGGAGCACTGCCACTTTGATCGTGCTTGCAGCATGAAACCATCGGTCGCCGCGCAACGAAAATCGGAATCCGGTCTCAAGATCGTGCAGTGCTACTCCGATGGCTCGAGCTTTGTTTTTGATCGCCAGGGCTTCTAGTTCCTCACGTAATCCGTTGGATACATCCACGCTAAACATCGAAGTGCTCTTTACATGGCCATTGGCAAGTCGCAAATTCGCCCAATGCCAAATCTGGCTACCTGGATCCGGCAAAAAGACGCCAAGTCCTTTCGCCCAATTTTTGCGAAACACCCAGAAATCAAAGTTTGGAACGCGCGTACTCGAAATGTTTCGCTCGATGATATGGACGGCCTTTTACTCTCAGGCGGCTCCGATATTTCCCCGGAGTTCCTGCGGCAGGACGTTCCCGATCCTTCTGTGTTGGATAAACAGATCGACCCAGAGCGTGACCGCTGGGAGTTTCAGGCTGTCCAGAACGCGCTCTCGCGCGGGTTACCGATTCTGGCAATTTGCAAAGGTCTTCAGGTCTTCAACGTCGCACTCGGCGGCACGCTCAAGCTCGACATCAAAGGACACAATCTGCCCGAGCAAAAGCAACGGGATGTTCAGCCGTTGCGCAGTGCGCGTGGGGCGTCGCATCGTTTTCCCAAAGTGAACAGCGCGCATCACCAGGCGATCGATCAATTAGGCAACGATTTGGAAGTGGAGGCGTGGGCTGCGCATGATGGCATCATCGAGCAGGTGCGGCTGCGCAAATACCCGTTCGCACTCGCTGTCCAATATCATCCCGAGCGCAGCCGACTTTACGATTCGCTGTTTGATGATTTCTTCGCGCGATTAGAATCGACAAAGCGGTAACGCTTCAACCGCTCAACTCTTCAACGAAGTTACTAGCCTGCGGGGCCGCGCAGGACCGCAACTCGCCGAAGGGCAATCGCGAGAAGAGCCGCGACGACTGCGCATCCGCCCAGCAACATGAATGCAGGGCCGTGCGTTCCGAAGCGATCCTTCATCGCGCCGATGATCGTAGGACCAGCAAAGCCGCCCACGTTCGCGATCGTCACCACTAAGGCAATCCCTGCGGCTGCAGGTGCTCCGGTGAGGAACCGCGAGGGCATGGACCAAAATGGACCATAGGCCGCGCAGTGCCCGATCGGAACCAGCGCCAGAAAGAAGACCGCCAAAATCGGTTGCCGCAAAACAGCACAACCAAAAAATCCGGCGCCCGAGATCAGCAATGCAACAGCCACGTGCAGCGGGCGCTCGTCGCTGTGATCGGAGTGGGCACCGTTCAAGATCATGGAGATGATCGTGATCGCGCTAATTGCACCGAGGATGATGCCTACGTTCACGTCGCTGCTTCCGGTGAGCGACTTAACAATGAGTGGCGCCCAAAAGGAGTAACCGTAAAAACCAATCGCGGCGAAGAGAAAGATAATCCCAAGCTGCCAAATCGTCGGGTTGGTCAATGCTGCAAAGATGCTGATCGGAATTGCTCCGTTATAGCCAGTTCGCTCGGCTGCAAGTCTGTTCACCAACCAATCTTTTTCTGCCGAACTGAGCCAGTCCGCTGTCTCAGGCCGGTCGGGCAGATAAACGAGCACGATAACGCCGAGCAAAATCGCGGGAAGTGCTTCCACCAGAAAAAGCCACTGCCATCCAGCAAGCCCGAACAATCCATTCAGGCTTAAAAGCGCGCCGGACAGCGGCCCGCCAATAACGCCGCTCACCGGAACCGCTGTCATGAATGCTGCGACGGCGCGCGCGCGTTGTCCCTCCGGATACCAATGACTCAAGTAATAAACCACACCGGGAAAGAAACCCGCCTCCGCAGCGCCGAGCAGGAATCGCAGCACATAAAAAGTGGGCGTGGTCCGAACAAACATCATCGTCGCCGAGATGGCGCCCCAACTGATCATGATGCGCGAGATCCAACGCCGCGCACCGACGCGATGTAGCACGAGATTACTAGGGACTTCGAACAGGCAGTAGCCGAGGAAGAACACGCCGGAACCGAAACCAAACCGCAGCCGAACTGAATCCGAGATCGGAATTCATCTGCAGCCCGGCGAACCCGACGTTCACCCGATCGAGCCATGCCACGATGTAGAGGACGAACAGGAACGGGATCAACCGCAGTGTGACTTTGCGCAGAGTTACCGACGCGAGATCCGGCAAATTCATGCCTGAGCTGTTAAAAGAGTACAAAGGTTACAACAGTTACAACGACGGCGTCTTCCGCTTGAACCGCTTGTAACTTTGCAACTCTTTTAACCCGCGGTGTCCTTCACCACCACTTCCATCTTAATTTCCTGGAACGCGAGCTGATCATGGATGAGAGCGAGCAATTCGAGCGCGCGAGCGTCGGGCATGTGGACGCAACGCATTTCAATCCGCGCCGGTTTGCCGGCCAGTTCTGGGTGCGACTCTGCCATTTCGCCGTCGAGCAAAAATGAAACGTAAGCGTTGAACCGCTCCTGTAACGCGAGCAATTGTTCATCAGAGCCGTTCCATTCGTCAGCCTCATTCATCACGAGAACGACTTCGCCCGTCTTCGCCTCATGCGCGATCACATCGATTACACCGACACGATCTTTGAGTTTTGAATCTTGCGGCTTCATGTCCATTCCGGTGATTCAACTTCGGCGTTGGACGTTCGATCTTGGATGTTCCACGTTCAACAAAAACCAATGAGTGATGATCTCACAGCCGATGAAATTCGTGCCTTGCTAAAACTGGAGCCGCACGCCACGTGTGGATTCGTGCGGGTGAGTTTCATCAGTAACAAGCAAATCGCGCCCGGTGGGCTCCCGGCACCGTTCGTTGATGGCCGGCCGGCAGGCTCCGCGCTCTATTTCATGGTCACACCGGATGCGCCGGTGCGCCTGCACCGCATCCGTAATGACCAGCTTTATCACTATTACCTGGGTGATCCGATCGAGGTTTTGATGCTTCACGAAAGCGGAGTAACCGAGCATGTTGTCGTCGGTCCGGACCTGCGCGGAAGACAATGCGTGCAGCTTTTGATTCCAGGAAACACGTTTCACACTGCGCGTGTCATCGGGCGCCGGCGCTGGTTTCTTGGCGCGAGCACAGAATGGCCCGGCGTAGAACAAGTCGACATCGAGATCGGCGACGTCGAAGCACTCGCAGCAAAATATCCAGACGCTGCCGCCGACCTGCGCGCGTTTCAGCAGAGGCGAGCGTGATTGGCATCTGCCTTTAGCGCCAAAGGCGCAGCATTCACGGTCAGCCTGGGGCAGCGCCCCAGGATTCATGTACACCCAAGGCGCCAGCGCTGAAGGCGCGGTTCATTGCAATGCACAGCAAGATCCGCCGTATTGAAACGCTTTGAGCGCTTGTTTACGCGTCAATTTGAATTCCTGGGGCGACGCCCCAGGCTGGCATTAGGCAGCGCCTTTGGCGCTAAACGCGCGTGATTGACCACAATGACCCTTAGACGAACGTTCATATCGCCGTGGCAAAACGAAAACGCGCAGGCGAATTAACATTGCTCGGGCACAGCGATGCGAAACTTCCTGCATCGCCAGCCGAAGCGCACCTGGAGACGTTTCCGAATCCTGCTCCTGAACGAAATTACCGGATTCATTTTGAAACGGATGATTTCACCTCGGTATGCCCCGTGACAGGCCAGCCCGATTTTGCCAGAATTGACATCGATTACGTGCCGGATCGCCTATGCGTCGAAAGTAAGTCGCTGAAGTTTTATCTGGCTTCATATCGCAATGAGCGGGCGTTCAATGAGGCGGTCACCAACCGCATCTTGGACGATTTCGTCAATGCGTGCGCGCCACGCGAGGCAATCATCACCGCACAATTTTCCGCGCGCGGCGGAATCGCGCTTACCGTGCGCGCCGAGTATCCGGACAAGAAAGCCAGCCGCGACAATCGATGACAAAGCGGCGGAATACCGCCGCTCTCCAAAACGCAAGCGCGTACCGAGCGTTTGGAAATCGCGGCGACGTTTTGGAGTGCGGCGCTGCCGCGCCGCTTTTAATTCTCCCTCGCTTCCGTTCGCTCGGAAACCATCGCCAATCGGCTATCGACGTGCAAAAATTCCAGCGGTAACTAGATGAAACGCGCAGTTGTTCTCCTAAGTGGCGGAATTGATTCAACCACGACGCTGGCGATCGCAATTACGGAAGGCTACGAAGCTTACGCGCTCTCGTTCGATTACGGCCAGCGCCACCAGATCGAAACGGAAGCCGCTCGACGCGTGGCCAAATCGTTAGGCGCCAAAGAGCATCGCGTCGCAAAGATCGACCTGCGCGTTTTCGGCGGCTCCGCGCTCACGGAGGATGTCGCTGTGCCGAAGCAGCGATCGGAAACAGAAATCGCGCATGGCATTCCGATCACATATGTCCCTGCCCGCAACACCATCTTTCTCGCGTACGCGCTTGCCTGGGCAGAGGTAAGTAAGGCCCGCGACATTTTTCTCGGCGTCAATGCGATTGATTACAGCGGTTATCCGGATTGCCGACCGGAATTCATCGAAGCGTTTGAGAACTTGGCGAATCTTGGGACAAAAGCCGGCGTCGAAGGCAGTCGCTTCCAAATTCACACGCCGCTGATCAAATTTTCGAAAGCCGAAATCATCTGCAAAGCAGTCCAGCTCGGCATTGATCTTTCGCTTACCCACAGTTGTTATGATCCAACACCGGAAGGTCTCGCCTGTGGGGAATGCGATTCCTGCCTCTTGCGGCTCAAAGGCTTTCGTGAAGCCGGAATGAAAGATCCGATTCGCTATGTGAAAAAATGAAACCCCTGTTCCGCATTATCGAGCTCACGAAAAATGAACAGCGCGTCGTCCTGATTGTAATGCTCGTTCTGCTCACGATCGCGTTCGTGGGATACGAACGCCACGTTCATAATCACCAGGTTCCAGTGAGTTCCCCGCCAAATCCGAGAGCCTCTCCGAGTCCTGTGGAAATCGAGGATGAACGTTAGAGTTCAATCTCAACTCAAAACAGACGCGAAGTGATTGTTACGGTTTTAGACGCGGGTTTGATCAGACCGGCGGTGGAGTCGTCTCTAAAAAATCTGAGGGGTCAGTTTTCGTTTAACCCAGGGATCCGCCCATAGCCGACAAAGACCGGGCTGATTTTGGCGTCGCCGCTTTTGGGCGGCGGCGGCAATTTGAAATCGAAAACGCTAACGCCCCACCGTTGTTTGCCATCATATGTGCGCCCGTCGCTCGATCCGACCATGACGCGCTTGTTCGTTCGTTTTTCGCGACCTAGATAAATCATGCTATGCGTGATTGGCGGGTCGCGATCGATGTTGTAGGTGCCGCGCCAAAAGAGCAGGTCGCCTGGTTTGAGATCATCAAGTTCAAATGAGTCTTCCTTACGGCTCACGACCGCTTTGAAGTTGCCACCTTTGCGCACCCAGACGTATTGCTGGCTGGAATCGCGCGGAACATCAGGGAAACCGTTTTGCTTAAGAACGTAATAAACGAAACCGGAGCAATCCATGCCGCCGTTCGCGGGATCGGCAGAACCATAAGTGTAGCCGAGATTTTGTTTTGTCAGCGCGAGCCCGGCGTCGAGGATTTGGCGAACTTTTGGTGGATCGCTGTCGTAGTCCGCAATTTGGTCAGGCGAAAGTGACACGTTCGGCCACCCTTTTTTTCCTGAAGCAGGATGCTCAGGTGGCGAAGGTATCGCCTTTTCTGCTGGAGTGGGAGATGGAGTTTCAGTTTCAGACGGCGATTCAGCAGGTGTGGGCGTCGCAGATGCTTTCTTGTGTTTCGATTTGCTTTTGGGCGTCGCGGTCGGCGAAGGGGTCGGCAAAGCTTTCTTTTGTTTTGGCGAGGTCGCTGGCGATGGAGTCGGCGTCGCTTTCTTCTTCCGGTGTTTGCGACTAGGTGTTGGCGACGGCTCAAAGACTTTTTTGATCTTTGTGCCCGCCGATTCTTCAGCTGGAACTGCGACATCAGTTGCTCCGAAAGTCAGAATCAAGAGCAGAATCCATTTCATAAGTCGAAGCGCGCGATTAATGCTGTAGTGTCCGGTGTCCTCAGCGGAGATTCGCACGCGATCATCCGGTCGGATGCGCTGAGGACAGCGCACGCTACAGCAACCGATCTACGAGGACGAGCACCCGTCTTGGCACAAGGCTACGGCGTGGCAGGCGAGCAAGAGCAGGCGGATGAATCAGTGCGCGAGCTCCTGGAGGATGGCTTTGTTAAGGCGAATTCCGCCCTCGAAATTTTCGAGAGGAAAATTTTCGTTAGGCGAGTGAGCGCGGCAATCAGGAAGCGCGAGTCCCATGAGCAGCGTTTCGATGCCGAGAATTTCTCGAAACTCCGAGACGATCGGGATGCTGCCGCCCTCACGGATGAGCGCGACGTCGCGGTTGAACGCTTTGCGCAACGCGCGTTGCGCGGCTTCACCGAGTGACGAATGCGGATCAGTTAGGTACCACGGGCCGCTATGGCCCATAGTGATTTCGATCGTTACGCCTTTCGGCAGGTTCTTCTGCAAATGCGCTTTTGCTAATTCGAGAATTTCGTCGCCACTCTGGTCCGGAACGAGTCGGAATGTCAGCTTCGCTATCGCATGGCTGGCGATTACCGTTTTCGTCCCTTGCCCCTGATAGCCGCCGCCGATTCCATTAATCTCGGCAGTCGGTCGGGCCCAGATCCGCTCCATCGAATTGTACCCAGCTTCGCCGAAAAGCTCCGGCGCGCCTGTTTCCTCGAGAATCAATTTGTCGCCATCGACCGGAAGCTTGCGCCACGCTTC
>Ga0193733_1000526_pt1 | contig 12377 bp, 11 predicted proteins | sample U1s2metaG_FD_145076 | JGI IMG/M metagenome (GOLD analysis project Ga0193733, IMG submission 145076) | Soil microbial communities from a riparian zone of the East river system, Colorado, United States - U1s2 | ecosystem: Environmental > Terrestrial > Soil > Riparian zone | place: USA: East River... | reverse complement strand
TGAAGTGCTGTAACGACAAACAACGACAAACAACGACAAACAACGACAAACAACGACAAACAACGACAAATAAAAACAAATAAAAACAAATAACAACAAATAACAACAAATGAAAACCAAAACAATGAAATTAAGCGTCATCGCGAAAAAGATCGGCATGTTAATCGCCCTAGTTTTCGTCATGGGAGCCATTGGTCAATCGGTCCTGGCCCAGAACTTGAACAACCAGAACTTGGTGAGGTTCAGTGGAGGGATCGGCGATATTTCCACTGGCTCAACAAATACCACGGTGCGAGGCGTCGCAGCCGCTGGCCAGATCTGGGTGATCCGCGACCTTGCAGCCGACGTGAAGCAGAATGGGAGCATCCGGCTCGACGGCCGGGGCCTCCTTCTGGGCTCAGGCGATGCCGTCGGAAGCAACGGCAACGCGAGCGTATTTGCGACACTGTTCTGCGCAAATGACGGGAATGTCCAACACAGCTCAAATCCTGCAGGCGTCCCGCTTGACGTGAGTGGCGATTTTCGCATTGACGACACGCTTTCGCCTGCGCCGCCGAATCCTTGCACTAATCCAGTGCTCCTGATCCGTGTGACGCCCAGCGGAGCTTGGTTTGCTGCGGGCATCCCGAAGCTCGATTAGCCCCGATGGAAGACGGCATATCAAGGGTTTGGGGTTCTGCCGCAGGTGGACAATATTTGGGCACTGCAGTTTGGCCATGATGCCTTCCCGAGCAACGGTGTGCACAACCAACTCTTCTTTACAGCGGGCCCGGACAGTTATGCAAACGGCCTGTTTAGAGTGATCACGGTTGGACCCTAGAGCGCGGCAATTCAAGTCGCGCAGGTAGGCGAGTTTTGAGGGGGAGACAGTCGTCGGTGGCACTAAGCTGCCGACGACTCGCCGGCTTTAACGAGAAGAGCGGCATCTATTGGGCACTTAACCCCGATAATGGCAACCTCGTTTGCACGACCAGTTGAGTCAGGCGGTCGCTTGGAGGGGAGTAACGACCTGCCTCGAAAGGCCGGCAGCTGGTGTGTTCGTTATGACGCTCCCTAAAGCTAGCTGTATGGCAGAACCGATCTCATAAATAGGAGGCGGTGCGTTGCAAGAAATTTAAGGCTGCCAGCCGCGAGGAGGAAGGATATCCGCATCGATCTTCGACCGACCGAGCAACGCGACAACAGCACAGATCTGTACGCCTTGGGGCGAGGATATTATGGTGCGATTGATTGGCTGTTCGCCCCGACGTTCTACTCGCCGAGCCCCCTCAAAAGTGGCAAGGCCGGTACCCTCACCCGCAGCAGAAGAAAATCCCACGAGTGCGCACTGGCCGCCATGGAGTTCCGGCTGAAAGGTGAATCATGAAAATATTAAATTACGTTTCAGGTAAACTAATCATGGTTGCAATGGCATGCAGCTTTGCTGCAAGCACACCCGTTCAGGCGCGAGTGGCCAGATCGAACTCTGCCCTGGCCCGTTCCGAGGATGACGCCCGTTTGGTTGTCACAAGATCAGCCAATTTTGGGACTTTCCAGTACCTCATCTTGTTCGTCGACGGTGTCCACGTTGCGGATTTAGGGGTTGATCAGAGTTACGAGGCGGTGTTGCCTCCCGGGCCACACATCTTGTCGGTAACCACGACTCCACAGGGCTATAGGCGTACACCGCCGACTCGACGGCGCGTTGACGCAGAACCCGGCGAGACCTACGCATTTACGGCGTTTTGGAGAAACTCTTACCGGGCTTACCTCGAGAAGAACGGCAGCTCCAAAAGAATCATCACACCGAGCAACCCAGGCTAAGAGGAGAAAACCAATGAGTGCCGCGGATGATGCTTCTTCCGGGTACACAAGGCGTAGGTTTCCAACACTCAGCATCGCTTCTGAGCCCGAAACGCCATCTGCTTCACCGACTCCGGCAGTCGGGAAGAAATAAAGTTCGCATCCTTAGTTCATAGCGAGAGGAAGTCCCGTGGCCAAAAATTTCAAAGACTTGTCTGAGCAGGAAATTCTCGCACTGGCAATTTCGTTGGAGGAAACCGATGCGCGCATCTACGCAGATTTCGCAGCGGGATTGCGAGCCGATTACCCCGCAACCGCCCAGATCTTTGAGGAAATGGAGGCTGAAGAGGAGGAGCATCGCCGTAAACTGATTGAAGAATACTGTCGCCGTTTTGGAGAACACATTCCTTTGATCCGTCGCGAAGACGTGAAGGGGTTCGTGCACCGAAAACCGGTGTGGATGATCCGGCCGCTGGGAATCAAAACGGTTCGGCGCCAGGCAGAGATCATGGAGACGGAGACCCGGCGTTTCTACGAGCGCGCTGCTAATAAAGTCAGTGACGCGTCAACGCGGCAGCTACTGGGAAACTTGGCGGAGGCGGAGCGAAAGCACATGACTTTAGCCGAGAATCTTCAACAGAAATACCTAACTCCGGAAGTTGAGGCTCAGGAAGAGAAAGCCCATCGCCGATTGTTCGTTTTGCAAATCGTGCAGCCCGGGCTGGCTGGACTAATGGATGGTTCGGTCTCAACCCTTGCTCCGGTGTTTGCGGCAGCGTTCGCGACCCACAGCAGTCACGCCGCATTTGTGGTGGGTCTCGCCGCCAGCCTTGGAGCAGGAATTTCAATGGCGTTCGCTGAGGCTGCTTCTGATGACGGCAGTCTGACCGGCCGCGGCAAACCTTTGCTGCGTGGAATCGTCTGCGGATTAATGACTACGGCCGGAGGAATCGGTCATACGTGGCCATATTTGATTCCAGAATTTCGAACTGGTACGGCCATTGCCGTTGTGATCGTGGCGATCGAACTCTTGCTCATTAGCTGGATCCGGAAGCGCTATATGGATACGCCTTTTCTCCGCGCAGCATTTCAAGTGATTGTTGGAGGAGTGTTGGTCTTTTTGGTTGGGATCTGGATCGGAAGCTCTTGATCCTTTTAATGGAACGTCCCGCTAGCCCGACCGCGTGCCGTCTGCTGCGAGGGGTTGATCGAGCTTTTCGTAGTTCGCAGCAGTGTCGATGTCAATCTGCCCGGCGGGAAAGTCAAAAGACGACACATCGTATGGCCGCGCGAGAATGATCTTTTTGGCTCCGCTATCTTCTTTGAGTTCCAACAGATCGGGAAAACAAGATCGATCAAAGAGAGCGGGAATCCCGAGTGTCTCGGCGTAGGCGGACGCGATGATCGGCTTGCCAGTTGTTAGGCGCAATTGGATGAGCTGCATGAGCACGGCCGCATTAACGAACGGTTGATCGCACGTGAGCAGAAGCGCGGCATCAACATCGGGAGCAAGATTTATCGCATGTCGGACACCGACACCGATTGAGGATCCCAACCCGCTTTGCCAATGCGGATTTACCACAATCGAAACAGTAAGCCCGCTAACCTCCAAGTCGATTTGCGTTGAATGCTCTCCGGTCACGACCACGACTGGCGCGCAGCTGGCCTGGATCGCGACTGCAACAATGCGCCTAATGAACGTTTCACCTTGAAAGAGCGCGAACTGCTTCGGTTTTCCGAAGCGAGTCGAACCTCCAGCAGCAAGGACGACAGCGGCCACGCTCATCAAATCACTACGCCGCTTCTCCGCTGACGGTGGTTGTGAATGTGTGAGGGTCACTCCTACGTTCACGAAGGAAACCGCCCATTCGATTGGACAATACCGCCGCCACCTCGGAGACAATTGCGAGCGCGATTTCCTCCGGCGCTTCGCTCCCGATATCGAGCCCTGCCGGCGCGAACAAGGTTCTCGCGCTTGCGGTAAAATCCAGCGATCGATACTCGCTGAGTCGTGCCAGCAATTCCGCATGACGTTTTCTCGGCCCCAGCAATCCGACATATCGAAGTTGCAAGGAGAGAAGCCGATCGAGTGTGAGAAGATCACGGCCGAAGTTATGATTCATTACCAGCGCCGCGGTCTGCGCATCCGCTCGAAAATGCTCGTCGAGTGTGGAAGGATGCGCGAAATGTTCGACGACCCATCCGAGATTTACACTTAGCTGAATGAGCGGTTCGATCTCGGGCCCGACACCGAAAAGTAACAAGCGAACGGGAAGCGGCAGCATCTCGACAAGAACGCCGGGGCATTCGGTCACAAGAATGTCCGGGGGCAACAAGTCAGAGCCGAGGGCTTCGCCTTCAAAACAGGTGCGTATTCGGCATACGTCTCGTTGCGCGAGCAAATGACCAATCTTTGTGATTAGATTGCCAGTCTCTCCCGCCGCGGGAAGCGGCTCGATGAGTATCTTCAAGCGACCGTCGCATCCATAAAGGCGTTGTGTATCAAATGACAGCAGGAGAGGTGACCCACTGGCAATGACGCCTTGCCCGTAGCGACCGATCTCTTCTTCCAAACAACCGCCGCTCAGAACACCCAAGGTTTTGCCATTCCGCTCGACCAACAGGCGAGCGCCCGGCTTCCGATAAGTAGAACCTTCCGTTTGAACCAACGTCGCCAGCGCCCACGGCTGCGAAGGATTTTCTGCGACGCGTTTGATGATCTGCTGCAGTGCTTTCATTCGTTAGGTCAAAATTGACGACGTCAGCAGGTCCTCGATTTTTATCGGCAGTTCGCGCACGCGTACGCCTGTAGCATGATAGGTCGCCGCAGTAATTGCAGCCGCGATACCGGCTAGTCCTATCTCGCCGATGCCGCGCGCGCCTACGGCGTTGAGCTCCAAATCTGGATAATCGAGGAAGTGCACTTCGAGCTGTGGCACGTCGGCGTTCACGGCGACGATGTAGTCGGCCAGGTTGCTGTTGATCGGCGCGCCGTTTTGTGGGTCGTAGGTCGTGTGCTCTAACAATGCCATGCCGATTCCCATCACTACCGCGCCTTCGATTTGATTGCGGCCGGCGAGTGGATTGATGATGCGGCCGCCGTCGATCACCGTGACAACGCGATTCACGCGCAGCCGCGCGATCTCAGGCTGCCATGTTACTTCGGCAAAGTGACAACCGTATGAGTGCATGGAGAACTTCGGCTTCGCTTTGCTGCCGAAAATCCCTTCGGATCTGCCGCTGCCCGTGACGAGACGAAGGTCAGCGCGTTTGAGTAGGTCCGCGAACGGAACCCCTCCGCCAGGTCCATCGGCTTTGACAAAGACTCGTCCGCCTTTGAACGCCAAATCGTCCGGCCTGCGATTTCCGAAGGGCGAACCCGGCGTAGTAGTCGCGGCGTTCAAGAGCGCTGTGATTGCGTTGTCAGCCGCGGCAAAAACGGCGGGAACCACAGAAGCGGTCGCCCACGAACCGCCGGAAACCGGGCCGTGCGGCAGCGTTGTATCGCCGAGCACCACTTCCACTTTCTCGACTGGCACGCCGGTCTTGTCCGCGGTGAGCAGGGCGAGAACTGTATAGGTGCCGGTGCCGATATCCTGTACACCACACGCCACACGAGCGCTGCCATCATCGCGCAGCTCGACATTGGCCGCGGCGTCGTCTCGCGTGGCGATCCACGCCGCTCCGGCCACGCCCCAGCCAAGCGTTAATCCGTCGCGTTTCATCGAACCGACCTCGGGGTTCCGCTTCGACCAGTCGAACTTTTCCGAACCAAGCTGGAGGCACTCGACATAATGCCGCGATGAAAATGGAATGCCTTCGCCCTCATCAATCTTTGGCTCGTTCAGGATGCGGAGTTGAACCGGATCGATCTTGAGCTGATCGGCCAGCTCGTTCATGGCCGACTCAGTCGCATAGAGTCCGGGCACAGCACCCGGGCCGCGCATATCGGATGGTGTGCCGATGTTGCGGCGTGCGCGTCCGAAATGCACACGAAGATTGGGCACGCTGTAATGGAACGATGTCGCCTCACCGCAATTCTCGTGATAGTCGTCGAGCATCGACCTTTCATAGACGTAGTCCTGCTGGAGGGAGACGAGTTTGCCCTCGGGTGTGGCGCCCAGTCGCATACGCTGCTGTGTGTGCGCTCGATGACCCGCCGCCTGGAACGTCATTTTGCGGCCAAGGACCAGCTTGACCGGCTTTGCTAACTGTCGCGCCGCCGCCACAGCGAGCGGACAATGCGTCCATGGCCAAAGCTTGCTGCCGAAACCCGAGCCAACGAACTTAGTGATGACGCGCACGTTCTCATACGGCAGACCGAACATTTGCGCGAGCACGCTGCGCAGATTGAAGATGGCTTGCGACTCCTCATAGACGGTCAAGTGATCGCCGTCCCAAATCGCAGTTGTTCCCTGCAGCTCGATCGGAACGTGCGTCTCGGATGGCGTGACGTAGGTCTGGTCGAGCTTCACCGGCGCGCTGGCAAAGGCCGCCGTCGCATTGCCACGCTCACTTTGCACGCGCTTCTCCGGGCCGTAACTGGTTTCGACGACCGCCGGATCATTGTCGGCTGTGAGCTTGTAGTCGACGTTCGGCTTCTGTTTCGAATACGTGACGACGACGGCATCCGCGGCGGCTTTGGCGCTCTCGAAAGTGTCCGCGACGGCGAGCGCGACGTATTGGCCATAATAGCGAACGACATCGTCCTCGAACGCTGGTCGCCGTTCTATGCAGATGCCTTCATTTCCCTTCCCGGCGCTCGAACGGAAAATTTTCCCGATGTTTTTGCGATGAAGAATCGCACGCACGCCGGGCATCTTTTCTGCCGCGGCCGTGTCGAGCTTTGTAATTCGGCCGTTGGCGATCGTGGCCTCGACCGGCACGGCATACAACAATCCGGGAAACTGGAAGTCCGAGGCGTAGTGCGCGGTGCCGCTGACCTTCAATGGGCCATCGATGCGCGGAGTATCGCGACCGATTGGTGACGTCGTCGGAATTTCTTGTGCGGCCGGCATGTTCGTCCTACTCGTTAGGTTTTTCTGCGACACACTTCGTTGTCCGCGGCAACGCTTTCATTCGTTAGGTCAAAATCGAAGACGTTAGCAGGTCTTCGATGCTGATTGGCAGTTCGCGCACGCGCACGCCTGTAGCGTGATATGTAGCCGCTGCGATCGCAGCCGCCACACCCGCCAGTCCGATTTCTCCGATTCCGCGAGCGCCCAGCTGGTTCACGTCTGTGTCGGGATAATCGAGGAAATGCACTTCCATGAGTGGCGCGTCGGCATTTACGGACATGAGATAGTCAGCCAGGTTCGAATTGATCGGCGCACCGTTTTGCGGGTCGTAGATTGTATGCTCGAGAAGCGCCATGCCAATTCCCATCACAACTGCGCCTTCGATCTGGTTGCGTCCGGCCAGCGGATTGATGATCCGCCCGCCGTCAATGACAGTGACGACACGGTTCACACGCAAGCGAGCCGTCGCAGGCTGCCAGGTGACTTCGACAAAGTGACAACCGTACGAGTGCATTGAAACCTTTGGCTTCTTGTCATCGAGTGTCCCTTCGGATTTACCGCTGCCTGTGACAAGGCGCATGTTGGTGCGGTGAAGCAAATCTGAAAAGGGTACGCCCTTCGCCGGACCGTCGGCCTTGGCGAAAACGCGTCCGGATTCGAAAGCGAGGTCGTCACGCGTGCGGTTTCCGAATGCCGACCCCGGTTCCGTTGTAGCCACGGTCAGTAGTGAAGTGATCGCGTTGTCAGCCGCCTCGAAGACAGCGGGAACCACCGATCCCGTCACCAACGATCCGCCTGAGATCGGTCCAGGCGGAAGCGATGTGTCGCCCAGCACGACTTCGATTTTGTTAAGCGGCACACCGGTTTTGTCGGAGACAAGCTGGGCGAGGATCGTGTACGTGCCAGTGCCGATGTCCTGCGTGCCGCACGCAACACGGGCGCTCCCATCATCGCGGAGCTCCACGCTAGCCTGCGCCGGGAATCGTCCCGAGATCCATGCGGCGCCCGACAGGCCCCACCCAAGAATCAACCCGTCGCGTTTCATCGAGCCGACCTCGGCATTTCGATTTGCCCAGCCGAACCTTTCTCCGCCGAGCTGAAGGCATTCCAGATAATGCCGCGACGAAAACGGAATGCCTTTCCCCTCGTCGATCTTTGGTTCATTCAGTTCGCGCAAGCGCACCGGATCGATCTTGAGTTGATCCGCCAGTTCGTTCATCGCCGACTCGGTCGCGAACAGGCCGGGCACGGCGCCGGGTCCGCGCATCGGTGTCGGCGAGCCGATGTTTCGGCGGGTGCGGCCCCAGTGGACTCGAAGATTTGGGACGCTGTAGAAGTACGACGTCGACTCACCGCAATTTTCGTGATAACCGCCGAGGATATCCAGGTCGTTGAGATAGTCCTGCATCAGCGACACGAGCTTTCCTTCATTCGTGGCGCCAAGGCGCACGCGTTGCTGAGTGCGAGGGCGATGACCGACTGATTGGAACATCATTCTGCGGCTGAGGACGAGCTTGACCGGTTTACCAAGCTGCCGCGCCGCTGCGCACGCCAGTGCACAATGTGTCCATGGCCAGAGTTTGCTGCCGAATCCTGAGCCGACGAATTTCGTAATCACGCGCACGTTTTCTTTTGGCAGTCCAAACATCTGTGCGAGAACACTGCGGAGATTGAAGACGGCTTGCGATTCTTCATAGATCGTCAGCATCTGGCCGTCCCACGTTGCGATTGTTCCCTGCAACTCGATGGGGTTGTGCGTTTCAGCCGGCGTGACATATGTCTGATCGACTTTCACCTGAGCACTCGCAAAAGCCTTGTCGGGATCGCCGCGTTCACTCTGCAAGCGCTTGAGGCGACCGTGCGTGGTTTCAACGGTTTCGGGCTCGTTTTCCGGCTGCAGATCGAGATTGACGTTGGGTTTGTCCTTCGTATAGGTCGCGCGCACGGCATCGGCGGCAGCCTTGGCGATCTCGAATGTGTCAGCGACTGCAACCGCGATGTATTGGCCGTAGTACCGAATTACATCGTCCGCCAATGGGGGACGTCGTTCATCGGCGATGCCGCTGCTGGGCGGTTGAAGTACCGAGCGGAAAATCTTCCCAATGTTCGCGCGATGAAAGATTGCGCGCACCCCCGGCATTTTCTCTGCCTCACTCGTATCGAGCTTTTGCAGTTTGCCGTTGGCGATCGTCGCTTCAACTGGAACGGCATACAACAAGCCGGGAAAATTAAAGTCCGACGCATACATCGCGGTGCCGCTGACCTTGAACGGACCATCGATGCGCGGCGTTTGCCGGCCAATCGGGGATGTGGTTGCGGTTTCGGTGATCGTTGGCATTTACAACATTCGTCAGGCAGTCTGCGTCACCAGTTTCAGAGCGTGTACCAGACACCGTTTCGCCAGCTCCACTTTAAATCCGTTTTGGCTCTGCGGTTTCGCGTCGCGCAGCGCCGCAACCGCCGCTTTCTGGAAAACGGCTGGAGTCGCTGACTGGCCGGTTAATTCCGCTTCCGCTTCGGGCGATCGCCATGGCTTCGTGCCTACGCCACCTAGGGCGACGCGAGCGCGCGTGATCTTTCCGCCATCGGCTGTGATGACGACTGCAGCAGACGCGAGCGCGAATTCGAATGAAGCGCGGTCGCGCAGTTTCAAATAAAGCGAGCGATTACCGGGCGAGGGCGGCGGAAGGGTGACGTGAGTAATGAGGTCGCCAGGTTCCAAAACCGTCTCACGGTTCGGCGTGTTTCCGGGGAGCAGATGAAAATCGCCGATCGGCACGCTGCGTTCGCCTTTCGGTCCCCGAATGTGAATGGTCGCTTCAAGCGCGGACATGGCCACGTTCATGTCGGAAGGATTACTGGCGATGCAATCTTCGCTCGTGCCGAGAATAGCGAGGCCACGGTTCACGCCCGTGATTGCCGCGCAGCCCGAGCCTGGTTCGCGCTTGTTACACGGCATGGCCGTGTCACGGAAATACATGCACCGAGTTCGTTGGAGCAGATTGCCGGCGGTCGTCGCCATGTTGCGAAGTTGAGGTGACGCGCCGCTCAGAAGCGCTTCAGAAAGGACGGCGTAATTTTTTCGGACGATTGGATGGTACGCGAGGTCGGAATTGCGGACCACTGCGCCGATCTTCAGGCCGCCGTCGGGAAGGTTTTCTATTTTGTCGAAGGGCAGATGATTTACATCCACAAGTTTCCGCGGCGTCTCGACGTTCAGCTTCATGTAATCGACCAGATTCGTTCCGCCGGCGATGAAGCGAATATCAGCGCCCTGTTGCGCGGTGTTCGCCTTCGCGGCGACAGCGATCGCTTGCCCGGGATCGTCAGCGCGCGTGAGTTCGAAAGTTTTCATCCCGCTTTCTCCGGCCTTGCGCTTTGTCGGACGCTCTGAATTGCCGCGACAATGTTTTGATACGCGCCACAGCGGCAGATGTTGCCGCTCATCAACTCTTTTACTTCGGCGTCTTCAGGCCCAACCGGCTCCGTCAGCAACGCCACCGCCGACATGATCTGACCGCAGGTGCAGTAACCACATTGATAGGCGTCGTGAGCAACAAACGCTTCCTGTATCGGATGCAGGTTTCCCGGTTGCCCAACACCTTCAATCGTCGTGATCTCGTCGCCTTGATACATGGCCGCGAGGCACAAACATGAATTCATCCGCCGGCCATTGACATGCACAGTGCACGCCCCGCACTGGCCATGATCGCATCCCTTCTTCGAACCGGTCAGATGCAAATGTTCACGGAGACAATCGAGTAGCGTCGTGCGCGGATCGATTTGCAGATCATATTTCTTGCCATTCACGCGCAGGGTCACGGGAATCGCGCCCTCTACTGCGGCCATTGCTTCCTTCGTTTCCGGTATCGCAGCCGCTTCATCGCGCGAGCGTTCCCCGAGCACAGGACCCGCTGAAGCCAGCAAGCTCGCCATTCCCAAACGAGAGAGAAATCTTCGCCGCGTCGATTTTCCAAACCGTGAGCCCAATCGCGGCGTTCCTTCTGGTTGGCTTTGCTCGGCCATGGAAATCTCCTTACGCGTTCAATCCCGCATCACATAATAATCGCATTTATAATCGCTCTCGGCCTTGCGCAGCAGCTATCGCGCATCAGAAAGATTTATCACTGCTACTTCCGAGTGACCACGCGCTACCTCTTTCGAGGGATAGACTAGCTGATGCTCTCTTTCGTTACGGTACAAATGACTGACGCAAGAATTTCCGGGTCCTGAACTAATCCAGCCCTTGGGCGCCGCTCCAAGCTGTCGTTGACGCGCGCTTTCAGTACTGAAAGTCGCCTCAGGCTTTGGGACAACCCGAACTCGTCGCGCCGACCAAACGAGGGAGGCACAGCCATCCCGCAGGGGAGATTAAAAAATCCTGCACTCGTCCGATAGCGACCACTTAACGAGCCGTCGTAGCGTAAAAGCATGAACAGGCGACGGTTTGGTTTTGACCGCAGGCCAGGCGCAGCTTTGCGTCCAAAGGCTCGCGAATTTCCTAAATGGATTCGGGTCAGTGATCTTAGCAGTGCGGTTCTGCGTTATCCCATGGTGTCAGGGCAGAAGAAAATTTTCGCTATCGTTGCACCGGCCATACCAGCCGATGTTGGCCGCAAAACAATACGACGCATTCTGATCTTCGATAATCATCCGGATAGTTTGCGCTTGCTTTCCAGGCTCCATGTAAGACCAGATGATCTTGCCGCGACGCGCCGTGCGCATCCCGTTTATCTAATATTTGCATTGCTTCTGATGGTGGCGCTTTCGATCGCCATGTTTTGGCCGCTCATCATGCTGTGCCACTCACTCTGAAGAGGGAGCAATCGATACATCTCCGGTGGCATCACAAAATCTCGCGAACGCGCCATGGCTACAAAGCACATGGGGAGCAAATTTGAGACATGAAAACGAAAAATTTAATTAGCTTACTAGTTGGCATCACGTTCGTGACGCTCGCTCCCATAACATGGGCTGCCGGACACGGCGGCGGCGGTGGTGGAGGCTTCGGTGGTGGCGGTGGTTTCCACGGCGGTGGCTTCGGTGGAGGCGGAGGCTTCCATGGTGGTGGTTTTGGTGGTGGCGGTGGTTTCCATGGCGGCGGCTTCCGCGCTGGCGGTTTTGCAGGCGGAGTCGGCATGCGCGGCGGTGGAGTCGGCTTTGGCGGATCGCGCTTCTCAGGCAGCGTCCCGAACTTTGCTGGCGCAGGACCGCGGTTCTCTTCAATGGGTCATCCATCATCCAGACAGCCTGTCTATGATGGAAGGCCTAATCGATCCGTTACCTCCAACATCACGAGCAATCGCGCCGCAATGGCTTCAACAGTGCGTCCATCGCAAACACTTCCGCAACGCGGAGTGAATGGCCAGATCGACCACCACATCGCTGAACGTCACGACACAAATTGGCACAACGACTGGGATCGCCGGCATGCTCATTTTGATCACGGCCGCTTCTTTGTGTTTAACAACGGTTTCTGGTTTGGATTGGATGATGGATTTTTCCCGTGGGATTACCTTCCCTACTACGCCGACGATTACTACCCATACGATTACTACGCGGACAGCCTGCCCTACA
>Ga0193733_1000525_pt1 | contig 12382 bp, 10 predicted proteins | sample U1s2metaG_FD_145076 | JGI IMG/M metagenome (GOLD analysis project Ga0193733, IMG submission 145076) | Soil microbial communities from a riparian zone of the East river system, Colorado, United States - U1s2 | ecosystem: Environmental > Terrestrial > Soil > Riparian zone | place: USA: East River... | reverse complement strand
CGCCGAAGCTGTTGACCACCGAGTTGCCCGCGCCCGTGCCCATGATGGTCCCGCCCATCAGGTGGATCGTCGGGATAGCCCCTCGACCGGACCAGGATTCCTTGGCGCCGGCGCCGTTGGCGATTTTCAGCCCTTCCTCGAAGTTCGCGTTCCACACGCGCGCGACGTCCTCGTCGTAGCTGTGGATGATCCTGCCGAGCGGCATGCCGAACTCGTCCTTGTCGCTCGCCGGCTCGACGCGATTCTCCGCGTTCGGCATTTCCTCCCCAAAAGCGTTGATGCGTGTCAGCCCGCGCGCGGCGCGCTTCATGAACGCGTGCAGGTCGGCGCCGAACAGGTCGAGCCGCGCATTGGCGAAGCCGCCGAGGTCGCTCGTCTTCAGCGCCGAACCGGCGACGATGAACGTGCTGCCGAAAGCGCCCTTGTGGCTGGACTTGCCGTAGCGGTCGTAGGACATGTATTGCGCGCCGGTAGTGCCCATGTGGTTCTGGACGTTTTCGTCGAAGATCGCCCAGGTGCCCGAGGCGAAATGCGTCATCATGTATTTGCCGACGAGGCCGCTCCGGTTGGCGAGACCCTTCGGGTGCGCGCCGTTCGCCGAATTGAGCAGGATGCGCGGGTTCTGCGCCGACCACGCGGCGAGCACCACGACGCTCGCCGGCTGGAATTGCTTCTCCTTCTTCTGGTCGTAGTACTCGACGCCGGTGACGCGGGTGCCCTTGGCGTTGGTGAGCACGCGCGTGACCGTGCTCCACGCGCGCACCTCGGCTCCGGCCTTTCTCGCGTCGCCCAGATAGGTGACCAGCGGATTGGAGAGCGCTCCGGTCGGGCAGCCGACATGGCACCAGCCGTCGTAGATGCACGCCGGGCGCCCCTTGTAGTCGGTCGAGTTCATGCCGACCGCCGCGGGCACCATGCGTATGCCGACGGCTTCGAAGCCCTTCAGCCAGATGTCGCCGTTGCGGAAGGTCTTCATCGGCGGCATCGGGTAGGGGGCGCCCGCCGGCCTCCAGATCTCCTCGGCCTTGGCGTCGCCGGAGACGCCGACGTCGCGCGCCACCTTGTCGTAGTAAGGCGCGAGGTCCTGGTAGGAGATCGGCCAGTCGAGCCCGCGGTTGTGCTCGCTTTTCACTTTGAAGTCGTTCGGCAGCAGCCGCGGGAAGTTCGCAAAATAGTGCAGCGCGGCTCCGCCGACGCCCCAGCCCGATTGGTAGGTGTACCCCACCGGGTTCCTGCCCTCCAGGATGAATGGAGCTCCGGCAGTCTTGATCCGCCGTCCCCAGAAATCCGAGCTGATCAGATCGGAGAGCTTCCAGTCCGGCCCCTGCTCCAGCACCACGACCTTCTTGCCGGTCTTCGCCAGCACTGCGGCATAGACCGAGCCCGACGCACCCGCGCCGACAATGACGACATCGACTTTTTCGAGCTTGGCCATGTCACCACCTCTTCTCGGGCGCGATGTGCGCCATGTAAGGGATGCCGAGGGATTCGTAACCTTCCACCGTTCCGTAGACCACGTCGACGGCGTCGCTGCGCGTCACGAAGTAGACGAACGGCCCGGGCGGCCCTTGCCAGCCGTCGAGCTTCCCCTGGCGCATCAGGTCGACGAACTCGCGCTGCGAAAGGGTATTGAGCTGCGCGAAGCGACGCCCCTCGCGCGCCTCGCTCGCCCTGTCGATCGCTCCGATCGCGGCCCGGTAGAAATTCGCATAAGGTGGCTTGACGTTGAGGATGCGCGCCTCTAGCAGCGCCTCTTCGGGCGGAACCGAAAGCTGCTGATCGATGAAATGCGAAATACCCGCCGCGCGGGCGCCGGGAACGAGCGTCTCGCCCAGTGCGTCCAGCGTCTCGGCTTCGTTGGCCCTCAACAGGCGGAAGGGCACGCCCTGGGCACGCGCCTCGCGCGTGGTCAGGAGAATTGGGGCGCCGCCCACCGTGAACGCGAGCGCGCCGAGCGTTGCGCCGCGGATGAAGTCCCTTCGTTTCATCTCGTGCATGATTTCCTCCTCGACAAGTGCGGGCTGCTGCTCCGGGTGGAGTGCTGGGCTGCAACGGGATTCTAGGCCAACTCCAACTTCCAAATAAAGGGGTCCGGTCCGGACCTGTTTACGGCGAGCCGTTGAAGGTGCAACATGACCGCCTTCGGCCGCTCCGAATTCGAAGAAGTGGAGACGCGGCCGGCCTTTATCCGCGCCATCAGGGGGAGCTCATGAAATTCGTCGCATCGGCTGTAGCCGTTCTGTACTTCTCCACCATCGCCGCGACCGCGCAGACACTCGATGACCTCAAGAACGACGGGAAGAACACGGACAACATCCTCACCTACGGCATGGGCTATCACCTGCAGCGCTACAGCCCGCTCAAGCAGATCGATAAGAATACCGTCAGGCGCCTGGTGCCGGTGTGGAACCTGAGCCTCGACAACAATTGGGGCGAGCAGGGGCAGCCGATCGTCTATGACGGCGTGATGTACGTCACCAACGCCAAGGCGACGGTCGCGATCGACGCCGCCACCGGCAAGCAGATTTGGAAGCACACGCTCGAGTGGCCGCCCGAGACGCCGCGCGTCGTGTGCTGCGGCGTATCGAACAAGGGTGCGGCGATCTACAACGGCAAGGTCTACCGCACTACGCTGGACGCTCACGTGATCGCGCTCGACGCGAAGAACGGCAAGGAGGTGTGGAAGTCGAAGGTCGCCGAATGGAAGGACGGTTTTTCGCTCACCGTCGCACCCCTGGTCGCGAACGGCGTGCTGATCACCGGCATTTCGGGCGCCGAGTTCGGGGTGCGCGGTTTCATCGACGGCTGGGACCCGGAGACCGGCAAGCAGTTGTGGCGCCATTACACCATCCCCGCGCGCGGGGAAAAGGGCAACGAGACCTGGCCGCAGGACAACAATGCCTGGGAGACGGGAGGCGGCTCGGCCTGGATCACCGGGTCCTACGACCCGGAGCTCGATCTCATGTACTGGGGCACCGGCAACCCGGCGCCCTGGGCCTCGCAGAGCCGGCCGGGCGACAACCTGTATACCTCTTCGGTGCTGGCGATGCGGCCCAGGACCGGCGAGGTCGCCTGGTACTACCAGTTCACGCCGAACGACGCCTATGACTACGACGCGTGCTGGGAGCTGATCCTCGCCGACCTCAACGTGCAGGGCCGGCCGCGCAAAGTGGCGATGCAGCTCAACCGCAACGGCTTTCTCTATGTGCTCGACCGCACCAACGGAGCGCTGATCTCCGCGAAAGCGTACGGAAAGGTGAACTGGGCGAGCCATGTCGACATGAAGACCGGGCGCCCGGTCGAGACCGAGATTGCGAAGAGCATTCGCGAGGCTAAGGCCACCGAGCACTGGCCGTCGACGCGCGGCGCGAAGAACTGGGAGCACGCCGCGTTCAATCCGCAGACCGGCCTCCTCTACGCCAACACGCTGCACGAGGGCCGCATGTACAAGCACCTCGAGATCAAGCCGCACGTCGTCGGCCAGCGCTACATGTACATCGAAAACCTGCCCCTGCCGCGCGCGGCCGGCGAGCCGGTCGGCCATATCGAGGCCATCGACCCGCTCACCGCGGAGAAAAAGTGGCGCGTGCCGCTCGCGGATTTCCAGATCTGGTCGGCGATGCTCGCGACCGGCGGCGGATTGCTGTTCACCGGCAAGGAAACCGGCGAATTCATCGCCGTCGACGCCGACACCGGCAAGCAGCTGTGGCAGTTCCAGACGGGCTCCGGCATCAACGCCATGCCGGTGACCTTCACGCAAAAGGGCCGGCAGTACGTCACCGTGCTCTCCGGGATCGGCGGGCTGTACTGGAACATCGCGCGCGAGCAGCTCAAGGACAAGGTGCCGCCGGGGGGCTCGGTCTGGACCTTTGCGCTGATGCCGAACTGAAGCCGTGCACCCGGGTTTCGCCATAGCGTCGCTCGGCGTCGCTGCGTTGGCCTGCGCTCCGGCTGCGGCCCAAAGCCCGCAAGCGCGGAATTTTGCGCCGGAGCAGCTAAAGACCGGCGCGGAAATCTATGCGCGCAACTGCTCTCCATGCCATGGCGCGCGCATGCTCGACCCGCAGGGTGCTTCCGACTTGAGGAAATTCCCGCGAGGCGAGCGCGAGCGCTTCATCAGTTCGGTGACGCGCGGCAAGAATCAGATGCCGCCCTGGGGGGGCCTGCTGAAGCCGGAAGACATCGCGGCCCTGTGGGCTTACGTGGTCGCGGGCGAGAAAAGCTGAAAGAGTTCTTCACGAGGGCAGCATGCGGCGCAGTACCCCGTGGCGCGGGAAGATCAGGTGCTTCGCGGCGGCCAAGACGTGGAGGGCGATCAAGCTCACGAAGACGTAGGAGGTCCCGACGTGCAGGCCGTTGAAAAAAGCGTAGATGTCGCGGTCGTCCACGCCCCACGGCGGAAGAAGCACGGCGTTGAAGAGCTTGACCCCGTACTTGCTGAAGTTCGAGGCGGTATAGCCCGCGATCGGCATGATCAGCATGCAAGCGTACAGGAGAACATGGTTCACGCGCGCCGCGCTCCGCTCCCAGGCCGGCATCGACTCGGGCAGCGGAGGCGGCGTGTGCGTCAGGCGCCACGCCACGCGAAACAGGATCAGCGCTCCGATCACGAGGCCGGTGGACTTGTGGAAATTGATGACGGCGGCGCGCGGGGGGGCGCCGAGCGGGATAATCTCAAGGTACCAGCCGAACGCGATCTGCGCGAGGACCGCCGCAGCAATCAGCCAGTGCAGCAGGATCGCCGTGCGGGAATAGCGCTCCTGCATGCGCTATAGCGGCGTCTTGACGATCTGGCCGGTCGCAGTCACGAACCACTTTTCGCTGGGGTAGATCTTGCCGTTCACGCTGGCGAGCATCCAGTCGGCCACGTGGACCGCGGGGTTCGGCCCGAGGTTCGCCGAAGGAACGCCGCCCACCGAGTGGCGCGAGTCCTGATAGACAACCCAGCGCTTCGCGCCCTTCAGCGTCCTCAGCAAGCGTTCGGTGTGCTCGAGCGGCGAGAGCTCGTCGTGCTCGCCCGCCATGCACAGATACGGCACGCGCACGCGCTCGGCGTGGCCTTCCCACGTCATCGTCTTCCTGAATTCGTCGAACTTGGCTTCGTCGGTGAAGCCGGACATGAACATGAAGCGCATCTTGAAGGTGGGCGAGGCCTCCTCGAATATCGTGTGAAAGCCCGGCTCGTGGCACACGGCGCTCACCGCGACCGCGCGCAGGCGCGGCTCGTACGCGGCCGCGATGGTGGAGAAGAAGGAGCCGAAGCTGTTGCCGCTGATCCCGATTCGCTGCGCGTCGATCTCGGCGCGCGCGGCGAGCCAGTCGCAGCAGGCCTTGCCCGCCGCCTGCCACGCAGGCATCGAAAAGAACACGCCGAGGAGCGGCGCTTCGTACTGACCCGGCCCGTCGATCGCGAGCACGGCGAGGCCGCGCTCCAGCCACCGGTCGCCGTACATGGACACGCCCGTCTCCTTGAAACTGTCCATGCCCGGCACCGAGATCACGACCGGTATTCTTCCGCCCGCATAGCGCGGCGGCAGGTGGAACCACGCGGGCAGGCGCTTGCCGTCCGGCATGGGGATCCAGGCTTCCTCGACGCGGTGGTCTGCGAGCTTCGCGTAGGCGCCGTAGCACTCGCGCTTGCGCGTGTTGTAGAGCTGGTTGTGTGCGTTGTTCTCGTCGATCGGCCACTGCGCCGCGCCCCAGTGGATCGCCGCCATGAAATAGTTTTCGCGCGCGGTGACCGTGTCGCCCGCCTCGAGCGCCGCCCTGGCCACGCCTTCGCGGCGCCTGGCCACTGCTTCGAACGCGGGCGCGGCGTCGGCGTATTTCTGGATGCGCGCGCGCACCGCCGCAAAATCGGCCGCGGCCTGCGGGCCGCATGGCGCGGACAGATAGGCCGAGCGCGGCTGGTCCCAGTCCATGCCGACCGTGCGGATGGTGTTGTCGAGCAGCCAGCGCTGCTCGGTCCAGCGGCGCGTCATCGGCCCCGCGTGCTGGGAAGCGGATTTCGCACCGGTCTTGGCCCCGGCGGCGAGCGCGGCGCCGGCCACGGCCCCGGTGACCGCGGTCGCGGCGGTTGCGGCCAGCGTGGCCGATTGCAGGAACTGGCGGCGATCGATGGATTCGGACATGAGCCCCTCCTTGTTGGACGATCCGCGGGGGAAACTATAGGGGATGAGCGATACCAAAATCAATCCCGCTGGCCTTATGATTCCGCATGGAGAGCCCCATGAACGCCATCTCGAGAGTTGCCTTGTTGCTGATCACGCCTCTCGCCGCCGGCGCGAGCCTGGCTCAGGATTACCCGAGCAGGCCGGTTCGAATGGTGGTGCCGTTCTCGCCGGGCGGGTCGACCGACACGCTCGCGCGCATCGTCGGGCAAAAGCTCACCGAGCGATCGGGGCAACCGGTGATCATCGAGAATCGCGCCGGCGCGGGCGGGCACATCGGCGCGGAGCAGGTCGCGAAATCCGCGCCGGACGGATATACGCTGCTGCTGGGAGGCGTTCCCCACGCGATCTCCGCAAGCCTTTATTCGAAGCTGCCGTACGACCTGGCCAGAGACCTCGCGGCCATTGCGGAAGTCGCATCATTTCCCAGCGCGATCGTCCTGCATCCATCGCTGCCCGCGAATTCCGTGAAGGAGCTGATCGCGCTGGCGCGAGCCCGGCCCGGACAGCTCAGTTTCGGGTCGGCCGGCATCGGCTCGCCGAATCATCTCTCGCTCGAGCTGTTCCAGGCGATGGCCGGAGTCCGCATGGTGCACGTTCCCTACAAGGGATCGGGGCAGCTCGTCGGCGACCTGCTCGCCGGCCAGGTGCAGCTCGCGTCCATGGGCCTGCCGGTGGCGGTGCCGCACGTTCAATCAAGCAAGCTGAGAGCGATCGCGGTGACGGGCGCTGCGCGCTCCCCGCTGCTGCCTGAAGTGCCGACCGTGAGCGAAGCGGGATTACCGGGATTCGAGGTGACGTCCTGGTACGGCGTGTTCGGTCCTGCGGGACTGCCCGCAGACATCGTCGTGAAGCTCAATTCCGAGATCGGCAGCGCCGTTATGGCGCCCGACGTCAAAGAGCGCCTCGCCGCGCTGGGAGCCGAGCCCTCGGTGAAGGCTCCGGATCAATTCGCCCGGTACGTCCGCCAGGAGATCGCCAAATGGGCGAAAGTGGTGAAGGACTCGGGCGCCAAGGCCGAGTGATCCTTCAGTTTTTCTTGCCGTCGAGCGCCGCCAATTTCCTGAAGTTCGGCTCCGCGTGCGGCAGAGGCGGCAGGGACCAGGTGCCGGTGCCCACCGGCCGGATTTCGCGATCGACGGGAACTTCGACCAGATAGGGCCGGTTGGCCTTGATCGCGGTTTCGAGTACGCCTTCGAGATCGCCGGCGCGCGCGACGCGGGCGGACTCGACTCCGAACGAACGCGCGAGCATCGTGAAGTCCGGGCTGTAGAGCTCGCCGGTCTTGTCCTTTCTGAAGCTCGTCGCCAGCTCCTTGCCGAACATGCCGAGCTGCATGTCGCGTATCGAACAGTAGCCGTGGTTGTTCCACACCACCCACACGGCGGGAATGTCGTACTCCACGGCGGTAGCGAGAATGTGCGGCGTCATCAGGAACGAGCCGTCGCCGACGACCGCCACCGCCGGGCTCTCGGGTTGGGCGAGCTTTGCGCCGAGAATGCCGCAGGTGGCGAATCCCATGGAAGCGAAGCCCCATGATTGCAGCAGATGACGTGGCCTCCGCGCCTTCCACAGCTGCACCACCCAGTTGTGATGCACGCCTACGTCGGTCGCGAAGATCGCGTTTTCCGGGATCACGCGGGACAGGCCTTGCATCAGGCGCTCGGGACGAAGCGGAGACTGGTCGCTCTCGGCAAACGGGGCCTGGTATTTGTCCCACGCCGCCCGGCAGTCGCGCAACTGCGCCGTCCAATCTTCGAAAGTCTTGGTCACCGACTTCAGCTTTTCCTGCGCACGCCGGGTCATCACCTCGAGACTCGCCCGGATGTCGCCCACGATGCCGAGGTGGACGGGGTAATTGCGTCCGATTTCCGCCGGATCGTTGTCGATCTGGATCAGCTTCGTGGGCGGGATGGTCAGCGTATAGCCGCTGATCCACGCGCTGGTGGTGCGGTCGTCGAAGCTGCAGCCGAGCGCGAGCAGGACATCGGCGTTGCGCGCGGCTTCGTTGGCAGCATAGGGCCCGTTTCTGCCGATTGCGCCGAACGCGAGCTCGTGGGTCTCGGCTATGGTGCCTTTGCCGTTGGGGCTGGTCACCACGGGTATGCGCACGAGCTTGAGGAACTCGAGCAGCGCGTCCGTGACTTCGCCGATCAGGCCGCCCTGTCCGACCAGAACCACCGGGCGACGCGCGGCAAGCAGCAGCTCGAGCGCCCGGTCCAGCGCCTGCAATTCGCCGGGGAAGCGTTGGTTCACACGCGGATCGGGATCGGGGATCTCGACTTCGGCCGTTTCCTGGAAAACATTGAGCGGCACGTCGATGTTCACCGGTCCCGGGCGGCCGGTGCGCAAGAGGCCGAATGCCTGCTTGATCGCGAGCGGCAGCATTTCCACGCGCGTCGGCTGAAAACTCTTCTTCACCAGGGGACGGATGACCGAGGGGAAATCACCCTGGAAATAGCGGCCGGTTTCCTGGAACGGCATGCGGTTGAACTGGGTGGTGGGCACGTTGCCGGTGATCGCGAGGAACGCGGACGAGTCCATCATGGCCCCCGCGAGCGCGACCGGAAGATTGCACGATCCCGGTCCGCACGAGGTGTAGGTCGCCACCGGCTCATGGCGAACCTTGTAGTAGGCATCGGCCATGTAGCCCGCCGCCTGCTCGTGATGCACCGAGATCGTCTTGATGCGGGAGGCGGCATCGGCCGCGGCGTCGAGAAAGCCGATATTGCCGTGCCCGCACACACCGAACAGGTAAGGGACTTTCTCCTTGATCAGGTATTCGACCAGGATCTCCGCGCCCTTCCAGGCTTTGCGTTTCGGCGCAACGCGCGGCGGCGCCTCGCTCTCCGTCGCGAGCTGCTTGAGAACCGGGCTGGACACATCCATGATTGCACTCCTTCGAATGACCGATTGACGATTTCTCGCGTCGCGGGCGATTCTACCGCTACAGGTTCGTGGCTATCCAGTCGGCGATGTGATCGATGCCGACTTGGCGGTTGTCGGCTTGCGCATGATACGTGCTGCCGTCCTCGGCGGTGAGAATCCTCAAGGCTTTGCGACTGGCGCCGATCGCCTCGAAGAGCTTGTGGGCGGAGGCGACCGGAACGACCTTGTCGTCCGCGGCGTGCACGACGAGGAACGGGCAGGCGATCTTCTGCGCGACTCCCGCGAGCGAGAAGCGTTCGGCCCGCTCGATCGCCGCGTCGATGTCCTCGGCCCCCATGATCCAGCGGAAGTGAAAGCTCGATTGCGGGGTCGTCCTCGGGTCGGTCTCGTGTCTGCGCTTGACCTCGCGTTGCCATGCCGCCAGGTCCCAGTGCAGCGCGCTCATCGCCACGCCCGCGCAATAGCGCTTCTCGAATGCGGCGATGCGGGAAGCGTAATAGCCGCCGAAGCTGTAGCCCATGATCACCACTCTCTGCGGATCGACCTCCCGCCGCCGGGCGACGTATTCGTAGGCCGCCGTGCCGGGCACCTCGTAATCGTGACGGGCATGGAGCCCCCGAAGACGCAGCGACTCGCCTTGTCCGGGCCCGTCGATGGCGAGCGTATTCCAGCCGCGCCGGGCGAACTCGAGCCCCGCGAACAGGACGCTCATCTCCTTGCAGTTGTCCATGCCGTCGAATACGACTACCGTCGGCGCGCGTCCCGACGGTCCCGGGGCTTTCATGAACAGCGCGGGCAGCGTCGTATTTTCGTACGGCACTTCCACGCGCTCGATGTTCGGGTAGCGCCGTTCCAGCCCGGCGTGCTGGCATTGAAGTGCTTTGCGGCCGATTTCGCGTTTTTCCTCGCCCGGGACGACGAAACGCTCCCCGGTGAAGTAATACATTCCGGCGCGCAGGTAAGTGTTACCCGCTGTCAGCTGGCGTCCCTCGGCGGCAGCCGCGTCGGCTGCGCGCTCGAGCCGTCTCGCCATCGCGCACCACTCTTCCCGCCAGGCGTCGGCTTCGCCCTGGCGAGCTTTCAGCCTCTCGCAGATTTCGTCGATCTCTCCGAGCGCGACCGCCCCGTAGGGCGCCATCCCCTTGGTGACGAGAGCCGCGTTCGACCAGGTGAGGTTTCCCGGGAATTGCTCGATCCAGGCGCCGGATGACACGATCCGATCCTGGCTAATCAACCTTGATGCCCGTCGCCTTGATCACTCTCGACCACGTTGCCAGCTCCTTCTTGAGGTAATCGGCAAACTCCCCGGGTGTGCTCCCCACCGCGTGCGCGCCCACACCCGCGAGGCGTTCGTTGAACTCGGGCGCCTTTACAGACTCGACGATCGCCCGGTTGAGCCGGTCGATGACCGGGCCGGGCGTGCCCGAAGGCACGACGATGCCTTGCCATTCGACGGCTTCGTAACCCGGTACGCCGGCCTCAGCAACGGTCGGTATTCCGGGAAGCGCGGGATCGGGCTTCGAGCTCGTCACGGCGAGGGCCACCAGCCTGCCGGATTTTATGTGTTGCACCTGGGAAGGAATGCTGCCGGTATAGATCGGGACTTGCCCGCCGATCACCGCGAGGACCGCGGGGCCGCCGCCGCTGTAGGGAACGTGCACGATGTCGGTCCCGGTCAGGTTTTTGAACAGCTCGGTCGCCATATGGGTCGCGCTGCCGTTCCCGGAGGAAGCGTAATGCAGGCTGCCCGGCTTCGCTTTCGCGAGCGCGATCAGCTCTTTCACCGACCTCGCCGGCACCGACGGGTGCACCGAAATCCCCAGGGGCACGATCGTGACCAGGCTTACCGGCGCGAAGTCGCGCTCGGTATCGTAGGGCAGCTTCGGCAGCAGGCTCGGATTGACCGCGAAAGAAAGATTGGCGACGCCGAGCGTATAGCCGTCCGGCGCGGACTTGGCGACCATGTCCATGCCGATGGTCGAGCCGCCGCCGGGGCGGTTGTCGACGAGCGCTTGCTGCCCCAGGTTCTCCGACAACTTCGGAGCCAGCAGGCGAAACACCACGTCGGTCGCGCCTCCGGGCGCGAACGGCACGATCACGCGCACCGGTCTGGCGGGAAAGCCCTGCGCGGCGGCGGATGCGGGGTGAAAGCACAGCACGGACAGTAAAACCAAAAGAAAACAACGCGGCGGAAAATTCACTTTTTTCTCCCTACGTCGGGCGCGGTCGTCTTATCGTATCAGGGAACGCGCGGGAAGCAACCGGACCTTCGTGAAACAACACCGATTCAATTTATACTGAGGCATATATGCCTCGCATCGCTCACACTGTCCTCGACTCCGAAACCGGATACGCCTGCGTCATTCGCGCCGGGCGCCACGAGCTCACGGCGGACGAACCGGGTTCGCGCGGCGGCACGGACACGGGACCGGCCCCCTACGAGCTCCTGCTCGCGAGCTTGGCCGCCTGCACCGCGATCACGCTGCGCATGGTTGCCGGGCGCAAGGGATGGGAGCTTGGTTCGATTCACGTCGACCTCGAGCTGCACAAAGACGCCGAAGGCGGCAGCGACCGCATCACGCGGGCCATCTCGCTCACCGGGCCGCTGGACGACCGCCAAAAGGCGGCGTTGGCCGATATCGCCGAGAAGACTCCCGTCACGAAGACGATCAAGGCCGGCGCGACCATAGAGACGAAATTCTCGTAAGCAGGATCGAGAATCCCGTGGGCGCGGACGAACGTTGCTTTCACGGCTTTCACCATAGTAGTCTAACAAGCACCGCTTACCAGGGAGGTGAGGAATGGGCGATCTCAAGCGAAGAGACATCCTGAAAATCGGGGCGCTGGCGGCCGCCGGCACGGGTCTGGGCTTTCCCGCGATCCTGCGCGCGCAGTCGAAGGAAATCGTGATCCTCGGCCTGTGGGACCAGACCGGCGCGTTCTCGGACGTCGGGCCGCTCAACGACCGCGGCATGAGGATGGCGCTCGAGGAGCGCGACATGAAGGTCCTCGGCCGGCAGATCAGATACGTCACGCGGGATGGGGCCACGCAGGCCGGCACGTCCACCCGGCGCGCGGAAGAAGCGGTCGACGGCGAAGGCGCGCGCTTCATCGTCGGCCCGTGGTCCTCGGGCGTCGCGCTCGCGGTTTCGGAGGTGGCGAAGCGCAAGAAGGTCGTGCACCTCTTTTCCGGCGGCACCGAGGACATCTCAGGCAGCCGCTGCCACCGCTACTCGTTCCAGTGGGCGGCGAGCCCCTACACCGCGGCGAAGACCGTGGTCGACAATTTCATGAAGGCGAACCCGAAGGCGAAGCGCTGGCAT
>Ga0193733_1000524_pt1 | contig 12392 bp, 11 predicted proteins | sample U1s2metaG_FD_145076 | JGI IMG/M metagenome (GOLD analysis project Ga0193733, IMG submission 145076) | Soil microbial communities from a riparian zone of the East river system, Colorado, United States - U1s2 | ecosystem: Environmental > Terrestrial > Soil > Riparian zone | place: USA: East River... | reverse complement strand
GCGCGTCAAGCTCGAGAGCAAGCGCGAGCACAAGACGGTCGACGACGGCACCGCGCTGCGCATCGTCGAAGAAGAACCGGGCCGTAACCTGTGAAGGCCGCCAAGGAAGTGAAGCCGCCCGATACCCCGCTCACCCCCGAGAGCGGTGTACTGCAGACGCCGGCGGCGGATGCGGTGAGCGCGATGGTAAGCGCGCGTCACCCCACCCTCAACACCAAGCCGCTGTTCAAGCTGATGGTGGAGAAGAAGGCCTCGGACCTGTTCTTCACCTCCAACGCGCCCATCAAGATCAAGATCGAGGGCCAGATCCTGCCGGTGAACAAACAGGTGCTGGCCCCGGACACCGTGCGCCAGACCGCCTTGGCGCTCATGTCGCCCGGGCAGCGCGACCACTTCCTGCAGGAGTGGGAACTCGACTTCGCGATCTCCGAGCCGGGGCTCGGGCGCTTCCGCGTCAACGTATTCATGCAGCGCGGCTATCCCGCGATGGTGCTGCGCTACATCACCGCCGACATGCCGCGCCTCGACACGCTCGGGCTTCCCGAGGTGGTGAGCGAGCTGGTGCTGCTCAAGCGCGGCCTGCTCCTCATGGTGGGCGCCACCGGCTCGGGTAAATCCACCACGCTGGCGGCGATGATCAACTACCGCAACGAGAACGCCTCGGATCACATCATCACCATCGAGGACCCGATCGAGTTTCTGCACGCCAACAAGCGCTCGCTCGTCAACCAGCGCGAGGTGGGCCTCGACACCAAGAGCTACTCGCGCGCGCTGCGCGGCGTGGTGCGCGCCGCCCCCGACGTGATCCTGATCGGCGAGATCCGCGACCGCGAGAGCATGGAGGCCGCCATCAACCTGGCCGGCACCGGGCACCTGGTGCTGTCCACCATGCACGCCAACAACTGTGCCGAGTCGCTCGACCGCATCATCAACATGTTCCCGCGCGAGCAGCACAACCAGATCTTCCTCGACCTGTCGCAGTACCTGCGCGCCATCATGGCGCAGCGCCTGGTGATGGGTAAGGAGAGCCGGCGCGTCGCCGCGGTGGAAGTCATGATCAACACCCCGCATATCGCCACCCTGATCAAGAAGGGTGACGTGGTGTCGATCAAGGAAGCCATCGGCGCCAGCACCGAGCGCGGCACCCAGAGCTTCGACGTGGCGCTGCGTGAGCTCTACAAAGCCGGCAGGGTGACGCTGGAGGAGGCGCTTATCAACGCCGACTCGCGCGCGAATCTGGAAGCCAGGATCAACTTCGGTTAGTTCGGCGCTGCCGATCAGGCCCCGCGCGCAAGACGTTTGCTCCGCAGCCTTCGTTGAAGGAGCCGGCCAGGACAGGCGCCGGCCGTGTGCCATGCAATGACTCCGGCGCGAGACTCAGACGCTCACGCACTGCTTATTCACCCGAGTACGGCCGGCACCGAGTGGTGTGGGGCGACGCGAGTTTTGGCTGTCTGGCTCCGCAAACCTCTTGCGCGCGTGGCCTGGTCCCGGGAGTGCTCTCCTCCACGTCCGCCGGCCCCCCGGTCCTCTCCCGACGCCTGATCAGCCGCCTGCCGCGGCCCCGCAGCCAGGGGTTGAGGCAGCAGAGCGATGAGCAAACGAGCGGCTGCCAAGCGATGCCCCCGGGCGCTCAGAACACCGCGTAGGCATCGAACACCGGCCCGTCCACGCACACCCGCTTCATCGCCGGCCCCGCGCTGGTGCGTACCAGCACCGTGCAGCCGGCGCAGCCGCCGACCGCGCAGGCCATGAACTCTTCCAGCGACACCTGGCACGGCACACCGTAGCGGCGTGCCAGCTTCGCGCTGGCCTCGAGCATCGGCGTCGGCCCGCACGAGAAGATCTCGACCTCGCGAAGCTCCGCGGCGCCGAGCGAGGCGAGCCATGCATCGGCGAGTTCGGTGACGAAGCCCGGGAAGCACCCCGGCAGGTCCGCGCAACTCGCCAGCCGGCTCGGGATACCCCATTCCTCCAGCAGCGGCATGCACGCGATAGCACCCGCTGGGATACCGGGCACGATTAGCCTGGAGGGCCGGGTGCGAAACGGAAACGGCACCTCCGAACCCATGAGCACGAGCGGCTTATATGCCGCACCGCCCGCATCACGCAGGCGCTCCGCCAGGAACACCATGGGCGGGATCCCCACGCCGCCGCCGAGCAGCAATGTGCGCGGCCGCTCGGGATGAGGCACGAAGGGACGGCCGATCGGACCGAGCACGCTCAGCTCCTCCCCCGTCTTGCGGCCGGCGAGGGCGTGCAGCCCGGGACCGAGCGCCTTGTACAGCATCTCGATCCATCCGCCGCGCGCATCCGCCCGCATGATCGACAGCGGCCGGCGCATCGGGATGGCGGCATCGCAGGTTATGTGCGCGAAGCTGCCCGGCTGGGCATGGGCCGCGCAGCGCGCTGCGGCGACGCGTAGCACGAACTGCTGCGCGTCGTAGGCCAGCTGCGAGATGACGCGCGCCCTTTCCAGGAAGATGGTGCCGCGGGCGCTGGAAGTCATCTATGGCCCGTCATGCCCCACCGGCGCGCGAGGTGAGCACTTCCGCCAGCACCGCCATGCGCACCGCCACGCCGTTGCGCACCTGGTCGCGGATGACGGACTGCGGTCCGTCGGCCACGTCGGAGGCGATCTCGATGCCGCGGTTCATGGGCTGCGGATGCATCACGATGGCGTCCGGGCGCGCCAGGCCCAAGCGCTCGCGCGTCAGCCCCCAGGCCGCGAAGTACCTCTCGCCCTGCGGCAGGTCCCCCTGGCCCATGCGCTCCTTCTGGATGCGCAGCATCATGACCACGTCCGCCCCCATGAGTCCGGTTGCGAGTTGCGTGTGGCGCGCACAGCCTGCGAATTCGTCCCGCTCCGGCATGAGGGCCGGCGGGGCGACGATACGCAGGTCGCCGACGCCGAGCGTGCGCAGCGCATGCCAGGCGGAGCGCGCAACGCGCGAATGGCGGATGTCGCCCACCAGGGCGACCGCGAGCCCCTCGAAGCGCTGCTTGCGCTGGTACACGGTGAGGGCATCCAGCAGCCCCTGGGTCGGGTGCGACACGTGCGCTTCGCCCGCGGACAGCACGCTCACGTGGGGAGCGACGTTCGCGGCCACGAGTCCCGGCACGCCCGCTTCGGCGTCGCGGATCACGAACGCGTCCACGTGCAGGGACTGCAGGGTGTACACCGTGTCCAGCATGCTTTCGCCCTTGACGCGCGAGGACAGCTGCACCTCGAGATTGACCACCTGGGCGCCTAAGCGCTTGGCGGCCAGCTCGAAACTCACGCGCGTGCGGGTGGAGGGCTCGGTGAACAGGTTCGCGACCGTGGCGCCGGCGAGCGCCTGGCTGGTGGCGGGCTTCGTGCCCAGGGGGCGCACAAAACCCTGGGAGCGCTCGAGCAGCCCCTCGATCTGTGCCCGCGACAGACCCTCGAGCGTCAGCAGGTGACGCAGAGAGCCATCGCTGCGCAGCTGATCAGTCATCACACTCCCCGCCACTCACCGCGCCTCGCCCGCGAACCAGCGCCCGAGGATCACCGCCGCGGCGGCGCTGTCGATGTCCGCGCGCTGCACGCGCCGCCGGCGCTGCCCGCTGGCGCGGCGCGCCTTGAGCGCCGCGCTCGCCTCGAGGGACGAGAAGCGCTCATCGACCAGGTGAACGGGTAGTGCGAAGCGGCGTTCGAGCTCGGCAGCGAAGCGGCGCGCCGCGGCGCTCATGTCCCCCTCGCCGCCGGCGGCATTATACGGGGCTCCCACCACCAGCAGTCCCGGCGCGAGCGCGCGCACTTCACGCGCGATGGCCTGCCAGTCCGGACCGCCCCGGCCAACGCTGGCGGCGGGCCGCGGCGCGGCACTGCGCGTCAGCGTGTCGCCGCAGGCGATGCCAATACGTTTGAGTCCGAAGTCGAAGGCGAGGACGGTATGGGCGCGGGTCATGCCTTACGCATGGCCGGCTTCCGGACTCAGGCGATCGACGTCGATCCCCAGCAGGCGCCAGGCACCGGCCCAGCGCTGCTCGAACGGCAACTCGAACACCACGCGCGGATCCACCGGCATGGACGCCCAGGCGTTGTCGCGCAACTCGCGCTCGAGCTGGCCGGACTCCCAGCCTGCATAGCCCAGAGCGATGAAGGCATCCGACGGGCCCTCACCGCGCGCCATGGCCGCGAGCACATCCCGCGAGGTGGTCACCTGGATGGTGTCGGACACTTTATGCGTATGGTCCCACTGCCCGCCCGGCCGGTGCAGCACGAAGCCGCGGTCGGTGTGCACCGGCCCGCCGCGCAGCACGGGCTGCGCGGCGATGTGCTCACTGGAGGGTTCGAGTTTCATCTGCGAGAGCACATCCGAGAGCTTCATCGGCAGCGGCTTGTTGAGCACAATGCCGAGCGCGCCCTTATCGGTGTGCTCGCAGATGAGTGCCACGGTCTGTGCGAAGTTCGGGTCGGCGAGCCGCGGCATGGCGATCAGCAGGTGGTTCGTGAGGCTGCCGGCCTCGGACTCGGCGAGCGCGGGGGCCTCGCCGCCCTCGGCGCTTTCACTCGGAGGGGCGCTGCTGCCCTTGGAGCTGTGCTTGCGGCCCATGTCACCAGTATGGGCATGGGGACTAGGACTCTCAAGGAACGGTTGACAGGGTGCCGCTGGCGACGCGCCCGCCGACGAACTGCCATTCGTAGGCAAAGCGCAACACGCGATACTGAGCGGCCAGCTCGGGCGGGAAGGGGTCGAAAGGACTCGCCAGCTTCAGGATCGCCAGCGCCGCCTGATCGAGTTGCGGGTTGCCGCTGGTGCGGCGGATGACCACCCGATCGAGCGTGCCGTCGGCCGCTATCCCCACCTCGACGACCGGACTCGCCTGCGCGCCGGCGCCGCGGGCCGCGGTCGGATAGTTGATCGTGCCGATGCGCTCGACCTTGCGCCGCCAGCCATCGAGGTAGGGCGCCAGCGTCGCCGCGCGCGTGTCCGGCGTGATCCACAGCTCGTCGCGCTCCGGTCCCCGCAGCTGCGCGGGCCCTTCCTCATCCTGCGGTCCGGGTTGCGCCACCGGGGGCTCGTCAACCAGCAGCGGCCGGTCGCGGACCGTGCCGGTGCTGCCCGTGTCGGCGAGGTAGTGCACGTCGGTGTTCCAGGCGACGGTGGTGAGGATGCGCTCATCCTGACTGCCGGCCCTCTCGCCGTTCGAGAGGAGGGAGTCGCCCTCGGGCGTGCCTTCGTGTCTTACCTTCGGGACGGAGGAGGGGCGGTTGTGGGGCGCCACGGGGTCGCGCGTGTTGCCGGAGCCCAGCTGTGTGCGCTGAGCCAGGTAGGTCGCGGAGGGGTTCTCGTCAGCCTCCGGGAGCTCGTCCGACACCAGCAGCACTTCCAGCCCCGGGGCGCTGCCCCGGCCGCCCGCGCTGGCGCTGAAGGTGAGCCCGAGAATCACGAGTCCGTGCAGCAGGCCCGCCAGGAACAGCATGGTCAGCAACCGGTCCCAGACCGGGGCCTTGCCTTCCCGCAGCATGAGCGCGCGGCGTGCCATCCGGTGGCGCGCTTCAGCCGCCGGCGGTCGCGGCCGCGCTCACCGGCGCGCGGCGCGGCGCGCCCGCGAGGCGCCGCTCGACGGCCGCCATCAGCAGGTCCCCGATGCGTATTCCGAACTGCTTCTCGAGCTCGCGGATCCCGGTGGGACTGGTGACGTTGATCTCGGTCACGAACCCGCCGATCACGTCGAGGCCGACGAACAGCATGCCTTGCGCGGCCAGCGCCGGCCCGATCTCCCCGGCCAGCCAGCGGTCGCGCTCGTTCAGCGGCCGGCCGACGCCGCGGGCACCCGCGGCCAGGTTGCCGCGATGATCCTGCGCGCCGGGGATGCGCGCGAGCGCGTACTGCACCGGTTCGCCCTCGATCAGGAGCACGCGCGAGTCACCCGATTCCACGATGTCGGGGATGTAGCGCTGCGCGAGCGCGAAGCGCTGCCCGTAGTCGGTGAGGGTCTCGAACACCACACGTGCGTTGAGATCGCCCTCGCCGAGCACGAAGATCGAGCGGCCACCCATGCCGTCCAGGGGCTTGCAGACGATTTTGCGCTGCTCGCGCAGGAAGCCGGCCATCTCCCCCATGTCGCGCGTGATCAGGGTCGGCGCGCAGCACTGCGGGAACCAGGCCGTGTAGACCTTCTCGTTCATGTCCCGCAGCCCCTGCGGGCGGTTGACGACGAGCACACCCTGGCTCTCGGCGCGCTCGAGGATATAGGTGCTGTAGATGTACTCGGTGTCAAACGGCGGATCCTTGCGCATCAGGATGCACCCCAGGGCGCTCAGGGGTTCGATAGCCGGCTCCCCCAGGGTGAACCACCCCGCGGGGTCGGCCCTGACCGTGAGCGCTCGCATGCGCCCGAACGCGACGCCGTCGCGCAGCAGCAGATCGCGCTGTTCGAGGTAGGCAAGCGCAAAGCCGCGTGCCTGCGCCGCGAGCAGCATGGCCAGCGTCGAATCCTTCGCGTAGCTGATGGCGCCGATGGGATCCATCACCACGCCCAGTCGCCTGAGAGTGCTCATCCGGTCCTGCCCAGCTCCTTAAGCCGGAGCGCCGATTATGCTCAGGGCAGCGCGAATATGTCTGCCCCGGCGATGCAAGGCGCTGAAAGCTCGGGCGACGTTCGAAAAACGTGACGCGCATGGCATAGCAGGGGGTATACCGATATGTTAAAAACGCGCAGCGCTTGCCCCTTTGAAGGGGGCCCGTGAAACTAGAGGGCTGGTGTGTGGACGGTGTGCGCCGCGGGTGGCGCAAAGCTGGTTTCGCGGGCTCAAAGCCCGCCACGTGCGCGCGTGGCCTCCTGGGCCTACGCGGGCCGTCAATGCCGTTTTGAGATAAGGAGTCGCCTGACCGTGACCGGTAGCAACACGAAGCTACAGGGACTGAAAGTCCTCGTGATCGACGACAGCAAGACCATCCGCCGCACGGCCGAGACGCTGCTGGCGAAGGAGGGTTGCGAGGTCTTCACGGCGATCGACGGCTTCGATGCGCTCGCCAAGATCGCCGACCATCAGCCCGACATCGTATTCGTCGACATCATGATGCCGCGGCTGGACGGCTATCAGACCTGTTCACTCATCAAACACAACAAGGTGTTCCGCTCCATACCCGTGATCATGCTGTCTTCCAAGGACGGTCTGTTCGATCGGGCGCGCGGCCGCATCGTCGGCTCGGAGCACTACCTCACCAAGCCCTTTACCAAGGACGAGCTGCTGTCTGCGATCGAGACGCATGTCGGGAGATGATGGCAATGGCCCTGATCCTGATCGTTGACGACTCACCCCCTGCGCAGGCCTTCCTCGGGAGATGGTGGTCATGGCTTTGATTCTGATCGTTGACGACTCACCCACCGAACTGCACGTCATGCAGAAGGCGCTCGAGAAGCATGGTTATCGCACCGCGGCCGCCGCCGACGGCGCCGAGGGCGTGCGCCTGGCGCGCGAGATGAGTCCCGATCTGATTTTCATGGACATCGTCATGCCCGGCATGAACGGTTACCAGGCCACGCGTGCACTGGCGAACGATCCGCGCACGCGCACGATTCCGATCATCATGGTCACATCCAAGGGTCAGGAGACCGATCGCATCTGGGGGCTGCGCCAGGGAGCGGTCGATTACATGATCAAACCCGTGTCGCCCGATCAGCTGGTCGCCAAGGCGCAGGCGACCCTGTCGGCCTGACGGGCCGAGCTCGAACCCATGACCGAGCCTTCCGCGCCACCTGAGGTTCAGCTCAAGTCCCTGCGGGACCGGCCGTTCGAGCTGCTGGTGGAGCTCGAGCGGCGCGGCCGCGCGGGCTCCGCGCAGCTGAATCAGGAGACCACCGCCGGCCGCGAATGGGTCGGGGTAGCGCTGCGCATGGCGGGTGATCTGTACCTGGTGGCGCGTGAGGAGACGCGCGAGGTGCTGGGCGTGCCGGCGAGCACCACGCGGGTGCCCGGAGCCAAGGCCTGGATCAAGGGTCTCGCCAACGTGCGCGGCCAGCTGCTGCCGATCATCGATCTGCGCCAGTTCCTCGGCAGCGGCATAACGACGGTCACGCGCAACACCCGCGTGGTGGTGGTGAATCACCGCGAGATACCCGCCGGCCTGCTGGTGGATGAAGTGCTGGGTTTCCGCCGCTTCGCGGAAAGTGAATTCTCCGGGGACGCTCCTCCCACGGTGGCGCGTTGCGAGCGTTACCTCGCGGGCGCGTTTCGCCGTGCCCACGAACAATGGCCGGTGCTGAGCCTGCGTTCGGTGCTGGAGAGCCCCGCGTTCGCGGAGGCCGCGGCATGAGCGCGCCGGTGACCACGATGCGCCCGCCGACCGCCCTCGCGGTGCTGCTGGGGATCGCGGCACTGCTGCTCATCGGCAGCGGCGTGTCCTACACCCTGCTGCAGGCGCGCCCCGCCGCAAGCGCTCACGCGCTGCCGGTCGATGCGCTCTACAACCTCGCCCTCGACGCCAGCGCCGCGGTGGCCGGCGATACGGCGGCGCTCACGCGTTTCCAGCAGCGCCAGAAGGCTCTCGAGGATGCGGCCGCGCGCGATCCGGCCGCGCCGTTCACGAGCGATGCGCGCTTCATGCGCCTGATGAACAACGCCGCGGCGGTGCTGCGCGCGCGCGATGCCTTGGCGGACGCGGGCAATGCGGCGCGCGAGACGGCGCAGCTCGTGCCGCGGCTACTCACCGAATCCGGCGCACTCGGCGCGAGCCTGCCGGCGCCGCTCGTCCCCGCGATCGCCGGAACCCTGGAACGCTTCGAGACGCGCGCCCAACGGCTGCAGCTGGATGTGACGGCGCTGACCCTGGGCGCGACCGATCCCGGGCAGGCGGCGCAGCGCATCGCCGAGAGCAGCGACTACCTGGGCCAGGTCATCTCCGGCTTCTCGGGCGGTAACCCGGGTCTGGCGCTGCCGCGCGTGACCGCGCCGGAGGCCGCGAAGCACCTGAAGGCGCTCGATGCCATCTACACAGACTTGAACGCCACCGTGCGCCGCGCCGTGGCCGCCGCGCCCGCTCTGCCGGCAGCGCAGACCGCGGCGCGCGCCATCGCCATGGACGCACGCGATATTGCGGGCGCTGCGCCATCCGCCATCCCCGCCGGCGCCGGCCTGCTCGTGTGGGCGCCGCTGGTGCTGCTGGTCGCGGGACTTTCGCTGCTGCTCGCGGCGCTGCTCGCGGTGTTGCGCATGCGCCGCACGGTCGAGCGCCAGCGCGTCTCCGTGGATGCACAGCGCCGCGAGAGCGACCGCAACCAGCAGGCGATCCTGCGGCTGCTCGATGAGCTCTCGAGCCTCGCCGACGGCGATCTCACCGTGCAGGCCACGGTCACCGAAGACATCACCGGCGCCATCGCGGATTCCATCAACTACGCGGTGGACGCGCTACGCGGCCTGGTCACCACCATCAACGGCTCGGCGATACAGCTGGAGAGCGCGACGCGCCAGACGCAGGCGCTCTCGCAGCACCTCGCCAGGGCGAGCGGCGCGCAATCCAAGCAGATCGCCTCGGCCACCGAGTCCGCGGCCAGCATGGCGGGCTCCGTGGAAGAGGTGTCCGGCAACGCCGAGCGCGCCTCCGATGTGGCGCGCCATTCGGTGGAGGTGGCGCATAAGGGAGGCGATGCCGTGCGCCGCACCATCGACGGCATGAACACCATCCGCGAGACCATCCAGGAGACCTCCAAGCGCATCAAGCGCCTCGGCGAGAGCTCGCAGGAGATCGGCAACATCGTCGAGCTCATCAACGACATCGCCGAACAGACCAACATCCTGGCGTTGAACGCCTCGATCCAGTCCTCCATGGCGGGCGAGGCGGGTCGCGGCTTTGCGGTGGTGGCCGACGAGGTACAACGGCTCGCCGAGCGCGCTGCCAACGCCACCAAGCAGATCGAAGTGCTGGTGCGCACCATCCAGACCGATACCAACGAGGCGGTCGTTTCGATGGAGCGCAGCACCACCGATGTGGTCGGCGGGGCGCTGCTGGCGGAAAATGCCGGCGCGGCGCTGGAGGAAATCGAGCAGGTGTCCAACCAGATCGCGAGCCTGGTGCAGAATATCTCCGGCAGCGCGCGCCAGCAGACCCACGCGGCGCAGAACATCGCGCGCAATATGCAGGTTCTCAAGGAGATCAGCGCCCAGACCGCCGAATCGACCAACGCGACCTCGACCGCCATCGCGAAACTGGCCGAACTCTCCGCCGGGCTGCGCAAGTCCGCCACGGGCTTCCGTCTGCCCGGCAGCCCCGACGAACGCCTGGTCTCGAACAGCGCCGTCAGGCGCCTGGAAGACGCCACGCTGACCACGGCCAAGGTGCGGCAGATTTCCGCGCTGGGCGGCTCTTAGATCTCTTTGCGAAAGCCACGGCATGCCTGAAGTCGCCTCCCAGACATTCGATCTCGTCGGTCGTGAGGTGAACGCTACGCTGGCGGAGGCCCGCGGCGCCCTCGAGACCTATGTCGAACAGCCCGACAACGTCCAGCTCCTGGAGCGCTGCGCACAGGACCTGCACCAGGTGCAGGGTGTGCTGCGGCTGCTGGAGATCTACGGCGCGGCGCTGCTCGCCGAGGAGATGGAACACGTCGCGCAGTACCTGCTGGCGACCCACAGTGAGCGCAAGAGTCAGGCCGAAAGCCTCGATGCACTCATGCGCGCCATGGTGCAGCTGCCGAGCTATCTGGAGCGGGTGCTGGCGGGGGGGCGCGATCTGGCGCTGGTGCTGCTGCCGCTGCTGAACGACCTGCGTGCCGTGCGCGGCAATGCGCTGCTGTCCGAAGGTACGTTGCTGCTGTTGAACCTCAAGTCCGACCAGCAGGCGCAACCGCTGGCCGCCGCCGCCGGCGAGCCGCCGATGACGGTCGAGCATTGGGCGCGCCGGTTGCGCGCCCGCTACCAGGTGGGCCTCATCGGCTGGATCCGCGGCGAGCGCGTGGAGCAGAACCTGGGGATTCTCGGCGCCGTGGCGCGCAAGCTCGAGCAGATTGCCACCCGTCAGCCGGTGTTCCAGCTGTGGTGGGTGATCGGCGCGGTGATCGAAGCGCTGAGAGAGAATGGTCTCGAGAGCGGGCAGTCCGTGAAACGGCTGCTGGGCCTCGGCGATCGCGAGATCCGCCGCCTCTACGAGCAGGGCGAGGCGCGTTATGCGCAGTCACCGCCGGTCGAGCTGCTCAACAATCTGCTGTACTACATCGGACGTTCTGAATCCTCCGGCGGACGGGTGAGCGCAGTGCGCGCCTCGTTCCGTCTGTCCGAGCTCCTGCCGGTCGACGAGAGCATCGAGCAGGAGCGCGAAAACCTGTCGGCGCCGAGCATCAAGCTCATGCGCACGGTGGCCGCGGCGATCCGCGAGGATCTCTCCAAGGTAAAGGACGTCCTCGACATTTTCGTGCGCCGCGGCGCCGGCCAGCCGCAGGAGCTCAGCTCGCAGGTCGAGATGCTGCGCAAGATCGGCGACACCCTGGGGGTCCTGGGCCTCGGCGAGCTGCGCACCCACGTGCAGCGCGAGACCGAGCGACTGCAGAAGATCGTCAGCGGCACGCTCAAGGCCGACGAGGCCACGTTGGTCGAGATCGCCGCGACCCTGATCGGTGTCGAGGACAAGCTCGATGACCAGCTGGTCGGCATGATCCTGCCGCGGGATGCGACGCTGCCGCGGCCCGCCGCGGACAGCGAATTTCAGCAGGTGCAGGCGGCGGTGCTGCGCGAGTGCATCGTCAACCTCGCGCGAATCAAGGAAGCCGTTACCCAGAGTGTCGGTGGCACGCTCGACGCGGCGGGCCTCGACAGCTGGCAGGACCTGATGCGCGGCATGAAGGCAGGCCTGCTGCTGCTCGGCAAGGCGCGCGCGGTGGAAGTCATCGAGGCGATCACCGGGCAATTGCGGCGCGTCATGCAACCGGGCGTTCACGTGCTGCCGCCGGGCTTCGTGGACCGTCTCGCGGACGCGATCGTCAGCCTCGAGTACTACATGGAGACGGTGCAGGCGGGGCGCTCGGACCCCTGGTACATGCTCGACAACGCCCAGGCGTGTGTGCAGGCGCTCGAGCAGCAGCCGACCCCGTCGGTCCCGACGGTCGCGCCGTTTGAAGCCGGCGCTTACGCGCCCACTGTGCAGATTCCGAGCCTTGCGCCACCCGCCGCGCCGCAACCGGACCTGGCGGCGGTGGGCGCCTCGGCACCGACGCTGGCGCCGTCGACCAGCGCGAAAGGTGCCGTGCCCGTCGAGCATGCCGACCCCGAGCTGATGAACCTCTTCATCGAGGAAGCGCATGAGGAGCTCGCCAGGATCCGGCACTGTTTCCTCGCCTGGGATCACAATCCGCTCGAGCGCGATGCACTGGTCACCGTGCGCCGCTCGTTCCACACGCTCAAGGGGAGCGGCCGCATGGTCGGCGCA
>Ga0193733_1000523_pt1 | contig 12415 bp, 19 predicted proteins | sample U1s2metaG_FD_145076 | JGI IMG/M metagenome (GOLD analysis project Ga0193733, IMG submission 145076) | Soil microbial communities from a riparian zone of the East river system, Colorado, United States - U1s2 | ecosystem: Environmental > Terrestrial > Soil > Riparian zone | place: USA: East River... | reverse complement strand
GGGTCGATGTCTGAAGGGAATTCCGAGAGCAGTTGCTCATCAAATTCTCTGCCCACGAATTCCGGCGCTAAGAGTTTGGGGTCAACGCAGGTTAGCTTGGCACGTACGCCGGACTTGATCATAGAGTGTGCAAGTTCCAGCGTTGGCATACCCCACACAGGAAAAATTGGCTGCAATCCAGAGTTTTCCAGTTGCTTCTCGCGGTATGCCCGAATGTTGGTCAAGAAGAGATCGCCGAAAGCAATGCATTCGATGCCCGACTGAACAGCATCCTTGCACTTCTCTTTCATGATGCCCTCGTAGTCTGCATTTGAGCACGGCCACGGCAAGTCCACATCCCACAGAGGAATGCCCACCGCCTTCGCCTGCGCCTCTACGAGGCTACGACGAACGGCGTGCATAGCGACCCGGTTCGCCGCCTGATTGAACGTCGTGAGCAGCCCGACAATCCCGTACTCATGTTGCTGCCGGAGAAGGTGAAGGCTCCAAGCACTGTCTTTTCCACTGCTCCACGAAAGCAAAGTTCGTTTCATGTTAATGCAGGCTCCGCTTCTGCCGCGCGGCTAGGGACACGAACGGTTCGGGCACAGAGATTTGGCTTAGATTCTGCGGAATGCCTCTCCCCGTTACAAGATAAACAGCAAAACTGCCCAGCCAATGCCCGCCTTCGTAGTGCTTGCCAGTCACCGCTGCCAGCCCCGCACGTCTATGCGCCTCAGCCGCCACCCTAATCATCGGTAGGCGCTTGTCGTTTTTCGGCAAGGCCGTAGCAATGCCTTCCAGCATCCATGCGCGACTGAGATTGAGCCCGTCTAAATGCGCCAGCTTCGGATCGCTCGGATCAGGGGACACTACAGGCTGCAACCACGTACCATTTTTCACCGGGGAAATCTGGGGCAGAAAAACGTGGAGCCAACGAGCAAACTCGGGACCGGGCAATACACGCCGCATCAGGTCTGCCTCTCCGAGACACGGAGAAAGGAAATCTTCGCCCGAAGGCTCATAGGATAGTGGACAACCTTTGTCTCCGAAATAGAATTGTCGAGCTTTCGATACCAGCAGGTCGGCAAATTTTGTGTCGCCAGAGGGCCCGTGCGTAGTCCAGCATGAGGCCCAGAGCGAAGGCGGTCTGATCATGTTCGCCGATCCGCACCGGATGCGAAAGCTTGGGCAGCCAGTCGTTCAGACGTTCGAGTGCAGCCTGTTCCAGCGGGCGCAAGCTCGCACTCATGTCGCGTGCTTCAGGATCGTCCCACTCTCGTAGTTCCACAACCATTTGAAGCAGCCACGCCAATCCATAAGGGCGTTCAAAACTGGCGCGGCCCTCAACGCGGAGGTACGCCGCCTCCTGCGCGACGTTGTCTGCGGTCAGGCTTTGCCGCAGGGCTTCGCGTGCAGAGGGCGCAAAGCTGGCGTCGGGAAACGTCCTGACTAGCCGGACCAGCAACCAATGCCCGTGCACCGAAGAATGCCAGTCGTAGCAGCCGAAGAAAGAAGGAGTCAGTTTTCGGGGTGGGGCCACATCCGAATCGCTGTTCAAGGTGTGGCTGATCTTGTTTGGATATTCTTTGTGGACGCACGCAAGTGCAAGATTGGCGAACCGCTCAGCAGCGTTAACGTCAAACTCGGCGGGTATGGCAGTGCCCTGAGCACCCATCACGTTAGCAGTGAAGAACAAGAAAACGACGCATACAGTGAATTTCATTGACTGATACTTTAGACGAACAGTGCCGAAGATGACGAGATTTGCAGATTGCGTGAACCTGAAATTGCAGCCCTCAACGTTGATTAGCCCTTGCGTGCCTCTCGTCGGTAGTGGGACACGCAGCAACCAAAGTCCGTAGTCGCTGTCCCAATGCCCTCGGCACGGCCAGCAATTGAAGCGTAATCTTGAGGCATGTACATCAGGACTAGAACCATCGCAGGCGGCACTTCCATGATTTGCAAGAACTGCGGGCACGCGATCAGCGTCAACAAGATTTGTGAGAGACCAATACAGGCGGCAACCGACATGCTGAAACACATGGCTGCCCACAATACCTCCCGCGCTTTCGCGGTGGCTGAGAGTGTCATGGGACAAGAACCTGAGGCCATCCTCGCAGTCGAGTCACTTACTCCGCTTGCGATACCGTGGATTGCTTCTCTCCCCGAATCACTGAACTAAGTCCGTCTCCGCCAGAGCGCCCGCCGTGGACTCATTCTTTCTCATCAAACCTTCCCACTGTCCGTGATTTGCAGAACCCTGAGCGCAACCGATCCTTATTTACTCCGATGTTTGCTGATCGCCTTCGTCATCTGGAACATGCCCAATCGGGCTTTTCCAAAGACTGGTTTCAGCTTTTCATCGGCTACGATCTTACGCCGCTTCTTTGGGTCTTGCAGTTTGTGCTTTTTGATGTAGGCCCACACCTTTTCGCGACCTGTGGTCGGGATATGGGAGCGGCTGATCCCAGTACCTCAGCCAATTGTGGGGAGGGCCTCAAAAGCGCTTGAGCCATCTTTAAGAAAGCGGCGTTTGTCTTTTTCTGCTTAGGCATTAAGTGATCTTCCTTTTTTTAAAATGATCTTTCCGATTGTAGGCGAGTTGCGCAACTTGGTCTACGAGGCAACATTCTGAATTGTTTCGCGGCTCATTGTGTATAATCACCATCAGCTAAGTTTGACTCACACGCAGTTGAAAGTCGGTACCGCCAACCAGCGTCACCCATTCTCACCCGCAGCGACTTTTCTCAGCACAATTCAATAAAGGAAATAGGAAGACCAAATGGAACAAGGAACAGTAAAGTGGTTTAACGACGCCAAAGGCTACGGCTTCATCAGCCGTCAAACTGGGGAGGATGTCTTCGTACATTTCTCCGCTATTCAAGCTGGCGGCTTTCGCAGCCTGCAAGAAGGACAAGCGGTGCAGTTCGAGGTGACCAAAGGCCCAAAGGGCTGGCAGGCCGAGAACGTTCAGGCGGTCTAAGTAGCGTCCAAGAATGCCCGTTATCCGAGAGGATTTCGGGCATTGCTGTTTATGTTGCTAATAATCGAACTTTTGTCACAACTATTTACGAACTTTTCACAGTCTCGGAACCCCCCGAGTTCGTCCAACGCTTAGGATCAAGACTATGAGCCAAACGTCAACATGCACATTGTGGGAAGAGCAACGTCTGAGCAGTCAGGATAAGGAGCGGAAGTTGAAGTTGAGTCTCGAAACCCGAGTAACAGAAGACGTTGCCGTGATCCGCTGCAAAGGCAGAATCGCTTATGGCATTGAAGCTGCCGCGCTCTCAGGCGAAATTGCCGAGCTTGCTCCCCAAACCCGTCGAGTCGTGATCGACCTCAGCGGCGTGGAAATGATCGACGCCGCTGGCCTTGGAGAACTCGTTTCCGTTGCGGTGGCAGCGCAAGGTAGCGGGTGCTCCATCACGCTGGCTGCTCCCGGCCATTTCATCCGCCAATTGCTGGAGCTTACCAAATTGACCTCGGTTCTCGAACTCTATCCCACCTTGGATGCAGCGATCCTTGGATTTAACGGACAAGCGGCAGAAGTCGCCTCCGCAGAGTTTTGATTTCTGGGGGAGGGCTGCTCAACGAGCGTCCCGTGACTCTAACCAGAGCCGGGACGCTTTCGTTTCTGGGGCTGTCGTCACTGTCAGCCCGTCTGCGATGGAACATGTTTTCCCCTGTGGTATGTTTTTTGCATTGCGCGTCGAATGCTGACTACCTGTATGTCAACCTGAAAGAGAGCTTGGCCGAGAATGCCGCTTCTCCTCTCGCCGTGGGTAAGCCCCTCTCGTTGAGGCAATCTGGCGGCCAGTTGGCACAGGGCAATGGTCGCGGCTCTCGCCCGGTAACGCAACTCTGGTTTGGCATCGCAGTTGCTGCTGTCCTAACCGATAGCCCGTTCGGGCTCCGCGAGAGTCCATTCCCCAGATTCCCGCTTCCCCCGAGGAAGCCCCCAGATTCGGCAAGATCGCACACGTGGTGTGATAGCGATAGTGGTTCGAGAAGGCAGGTGGGCACATGCCCTATCTCGGTATTGGAAGCATCTCCGGCATCATCCACGTCATGGCCAGACTTCCTCATGCCGCCAGAGCCCTCGTGGTCGTAGCAGTGTTGATCGCCATCTGGCGCTGAATAGGGCAGAGCGCGGATGACACCGCAACTGTCAACTGTCGGCAACCGGATGCTTGTTTGCTTGTACGCCAGATACAGATTCCTCGATGCGGAAGGGCCTGTGCGCGGAGACTCCGTCGATGAGCCATAATAATGACAGGAATTGGCTCGACGTTTACAGAGCCGCGGTAATGGAATTCAACCGAGACAAGCTGCCAGCGAGCATCGACGTAGCTGAGAAAGCTATCCACCAACGCTTACGGGGATTGCCGATTGCACACTCTAAGGAGCACGGCAAACTGAGAGATGCACTCAACAGTCTCGCGGTTCTCAAGAGAATGCTCTAGCACATTGGCGTGTTGCAGCATTTTCTGTTGGCCTAAATCGAACTACTGCGGGATCGATTCTGCATATCGTGCCACCACTTCGCAGTTCGAGCCTTGGTTATCGGCATTCAAGCGTTGCTCGAACCCGCATCGTGAGAGCCCGCTTCTAACTCGCTACGTAAAACATTCAGCCCAGCAAGCGCATCGCTGATAGCCTGCCGTTCGTCGGGTGCTCCTCCATGGTCTAACTGCAATTGGTGTAGTCGGGCGTCAATCGCGGCCTTTGCCGCCTGAATCCGCTCTTGTAGTTTCTCATCGTCGGCTTCGAGGACGGCAGCCTTGTACAGTTCTTGCCAAACATCATCGGCTTTCATCGTCGTTCCTCCTCTTTGACGTTTGAGAAGTCTCTCTTCGTTGTCGTCTGACTTGATCCGCTCTAATCTGCGTTCAATGATCAGGATCTCTTCTCGCATTACGCAAATCTGGTCAAGAATTTCCTCGATAACGTGTGCCTGCGGGCTTCGTTCTTGCTTAGCCATAATGCGGTCAATGTAGTCTGCTGTTAGCGTTCGGTTGGCACGCTGGCGTACAGTGTCTGACAGCGAACAGGCCGACTGTGATCGATCATTTTCCACAAAGACATCGGGCCGACAACTTGCCACAGTGCGGTCCCGCCTGTATGGTACCAGTGCTAGCTTGCGGTTGGGGGTGGTTTGGATGGGAGTCATATCAATCCTCTGCACGTATTCGGGGGCATGAGCGCCGCCACGGTCTACTTTCACAATAAATTTGGTATTTTTCATAGGTTGTCCTTACTTCTGTCCCCCTGAGAAACGGTTAGCGAGCAACCAGCGGTTCATCTTCCTACAATCTGGGTCACACTGACCGCTGTCAGAGACTTGCCACACTCCAAGCAATACGCCTTTAATCGAGATGTGATCAACCCGCACGAAGGGCACATCCTTTGTGTCCGTACCCTGCAATCTGCTGCAGCTTGCGCCTCCGGTAGAGCAGCAGAATCGCGAAAAGTGCAATCAGCAGACTAAGGGAAATACTAATTGCGCTCATAAAGGCGCTCCTCCTCGGCGATTTCCACATCGAGTGCTTTGCTCCCGATAGTGATAGCGCGTTCGATTTCGCTGCTTTCCATGTATTGATCGCCATTCAACCACCGAAGCTGTTCTCCTGAAGACCCAGTTTGGACGCCGTTACGGCAATACTTAGTTTCGAGTTTGTCAGGCCTGCCGTACTTGGTGCCCAACGCCAGCACGTAGCTGTTGTAGGTGTTTCCCTGTGCGCGGCGATCCGTGGACAGGTAAATTTGGGCCACTCTGTGATCCAACATCGTCATGTTCACGTATTCCCCTGTGTCCAAAACATCCGTGCAAGTCTCGATCCGACTAGTGCCATCGGAGCCGCACAAGCCGGGTCTCGGAGAAAGCGAGGGTACGTTCAAGGCAAGGAATTTTCGTTGAGCTTCCTTGATTTCATCACCGATCCGAATCCCGCGAAACTCGAACGGCGGGGGCGGATTGACAGCGGGCGGCAGAACTGTCAATGGAGGAGTGGGGGCCTTGCGATCTGAGCGAACACCAGAGGCGTCCGGCGCAGCAGGAATCTGCGCGAAGACGGACAGTGACAAACCTAGAATTAACGCGCCCCGGAGGACTGGCTTTAGGGAGTAAAGGACGGGTTCCATGAATGAACCCTCATTTCTATCGGTTGCGCAAAGAGACCGTCAGGAAGGACTACGCCGGAAGGGCGACGGAGAGATGCGAAAGGGACTCCTTATAGAGTAGTCCTACGGGTCAGCAATAGCAATGAGACTCGGAACGGAGGAACGGGATAATACTGCTGTTCGGAACAGTTCCTCCCGTAAGGCATTGAGAACGCCTACCTTTGCAAAGGGCATGAGGCGTACCATTGAACATGAGCAGAATACATCCAGAATGCCCCGACTCCGAACCCTTCTGATCGCTGGGTAGCTGCCGATGACCTCGTTCGACAAGAGCCAGACGAGGAGGAAGAGGAAGACAAGGGCGACGGTACGGAAGATGACGATGTTGATGACGATAAGGACGACGACGGCTACTCGGAGTGAGCGTGCACCTATTTATTTCAGGGGGTGAAGGATGAAGCGCGAACACTTCGTGAAGGTAGTCGAGGAGGCTCTTGACTCGCTCCCACAAGAATTTCGCAGTCGCATTCGTAACGTTGCTGTTTTGGTAGAGGATCTGCCACCGAACCAACTATCACCGCAGTCGGGGCAGCAAAAGCGGCTGCTTCTGGGTGTCTTCCATGGTGTGCCCGCGACCAAAGAAGAGCATATTTGACCTACCGACAGGGACGGGATGCGCAAGCGCCATCGCGCAAACAACAAGCATCACTTTAAGAAAGACGGCTTGCCTGTCCGTCCAGAGGAACATTCTCTGCCTCTTTCGAATACCTCGCTCGACCCGCTTCGGGCTTATCCGCTCAAGAAGGTGGCTTGAGAGTTTCGGTGTGGTGGTGTCATCCTCTGTCCCACCGCCAATCGCTCCCCTCAAGTGAATGAGCGCCGCCCTTCGCGTTCCCATATTTGTGAGCCGAATCGCCCAATTATGTGAACCAGTCCATCTCGCCCGATGTTTTTGGCTAGGCCGCTTTCGGTTTTGAATCTAGCGGCAAACCCGCATTGCGCCACGCATCGAGACCGCCTTGAAGTGCCCAAGCATTCTTGTACCCAAGCTGCCGGAGGTTTTGCGCCAAACTGGCGCTAGAGTGTTCGTTTGGTCAGGTGCAGTACGCGACAACGGGCTTGTCCTTCGGAATCTTGGAAAGATTTTCGTCAAGATTATCCAAGGGAAGACGAATAGCCTCAGGCAACTTCACGTCCGATTGCGACCATGCCTGTGGGTTGCGGGTATCGATGAGCACAAAATCCTCACCCGCTTCCATTCGCTTTCGCACTTCATCAACTGTGATCCTCAGATTGTCGGGCATACAGGGTATCCTTCTATCAGGACATGGCAGCGGGTTTGCTTCGACGCTACTTTGTTGCATCTGACGTTGGAGCCACCATTCCCCGGCCCCTACTTGGCGGCAGTCACCGACTTCACCGAAATGGTATCTCCGTTGGCTGTGCCCGTGACTTTGGCCTCTTCCCAAGCCAGCTTGCTGAGGTTGTCCAGCGCGGCTTGATCCGAGGTGTCGAGGGCATAGACTTTGTCGCCGACTATCAAAGCGTACTTAGCGCCCTTCTGCACGCAGGCACGAACGCAGGCTGCGGGGGCGAGCCCTCCCTCCATGTGCTTAGCGCCGCACATGGCATCGCTAACCTTTCCCGTAAAGGTCTGGGTGCTGCCCGCAGCCATGCCCGGCACGACAGCCAATCCGGTGCTCAGCACCACCGTCGCCATCCAAATTTGCAACATCTGCAGACGAGACATAAATCCTCCTCCTGATCAGCCGTGATTTTACGCCGGGAGCAGCTCAGTCGAAAAGCGGTTTGCTGTTTTAGGCACCCACGGTTCGAGCAACGATCTGAACTGAGGGCTCAGGACTTGGGTGCCGCTGCGAATTTCTTGGGTATTAGTTTCATTAATTTGCGGCTGCCGGGAAAATACCCTTTTTGAACCACCGGACGCCAGACCGCGGGAAAACCCAAATAAAGCGACTGTGCGCTCCCGCACGTCGCCATGCCGCGACCTAACCCTGAAACCTCTTTCGGCGCGAGTGATTAGAGCGACTTTAGTTGACGCCAGCGGAACGTCGGCGTTCTAATGGCGGCACCAAATTTGCGCGATGGGGAGAGACAGATGAGTACCTCAATTGCCGAGCCAAACCAGGAGTCTCACGCCGCTATTACACCCATTCCGCTGATGCAGGCGGCGACTGCGTTCTGGGCTTTCAAGACGCTGGCGACAGCCGTTGACATGGACTTATTCACGCGGCTGTCGGCAACCCCGATGACAGCCTCCGAGACGGCGCGGTGGTTCGGAATCGAAGAGCGCCCAGCCGAAATGCTGCTAACGGGGTGCGCTGGGCTGGGGTTGCTCGGCAAGCAGGATGGCCGGTACTGCAACACGCCCTTGGCAGAGAAATTCCTCGTTCGAGGTGGGTGCTACTACTTTGGTGGATTCGTCAACATGCTCAATCGAAGGCTGTACTCCGGCTGGGACAAGCTGCCGGAGGCGGTGACCACGAACCGTCCGACGACATGGAACCCTGACAAGCAGGCCTCGCTGTTCGAAGGGTCAGACCCCGCCATGATGCAAACCTTCTGGCAGGCCATGCACTCTCTTTCGATTTTCACGGCTCGTGCCCTCGGCGAGGCCGTGGATTTCAACACATTCCAAAAGCTGCTCGATGTGGGTGGAGGTTCAGGAGCATTCGACATTGAGCTGTGCATGAGTTATCCCAATCTTTCCGCCACCGTATACGATCTGTCGTTTGTGACAGAGATTGCGGATGGGAGAATTGCCGAGGCCGGGCTAAGCAACCGCATCTCGACCCAACCCGGCGATTTCTTTGCTGACCCGAAGTATCCGCCCGGCCACGACGTGATCCTACTATCCATGATCATGCACGATTGGGGCGAAGTGGAGAATCGGGCGATCCTGCGCAAGTGCTATGACGCGCTGCCTGCTGGTGGAGCCGTGGTCATCAGCGAATTGCTGGTGAACGATGACAAGACCGGGCCAGCGCCAGCCGCGCTCATGAGTCTCAATATGTTGATTGAAACCGTCGGTGGCCGGAACTACACGGCGGCTGAGCTTCGAGCTTGGTTAGAAGACATCGGATACCGCGATGTTCGGGTAGTCTGCTTTGAAGCCGCGGGTGCGAATGGCGTGGTGATCGGCTATAAACCGAAATAATGCTGCGATTACGTCAAATTTCGAGCACTCTGAGCCCACAAGACTGATGCAGGCATCTCCAACACCAATCTCCTTCATCATTCGGCGATGGTCGGCTCTGAGAAGTTCGTGCGTGTGGCATCTTGCGTCAATCAGGTGCGAGCGACAGATACGATTAACGTTTCAACACTGTACGACCTACCATTCACGCCAGTGACTACCCCCTCACAACTCGGTGGCAAAATCATCTCGCACTATCTCATCATCGAGAAGCTGGGTGGCGGCGGCATGGCTGATGTTTATAAGGCTGTATATGTCCTTCCACATTACCTGATTTAGCAGGAGGGCACGATGATTCGAGAACGGGCTCTGAAGGTTGTCTTGGTGTTGGTGGGATTGCTGTTTTCGGTTGGCATTTACCCGCTGACGATGTCTTTATGGAAAATGAATGAGTCGGACTACGGCGATGACATGATGCTCAGCCTCTATTTCGCGCTTGGCATTTTCCTGCTGATGGCAGTACGTAATCCATCGGCGAATCGCACCCTAATCGCTTTCGCAGCATGGTCGAGCTTCGCTCACGGCGCGGTTATGGCCGTGCTGGCAGTCCACATTGCGAGCGAACGCGGAGGTCTGCTGAGCGCCATGGCTGCGCTCGTTATAATCGGTGTAGCCCTGATCGTGTTGGCTCCGGGAAAGCAGTCAGGAGAACTGCGATCCGCAGCCGGTGCGTAGGCTCGTACTCCGGCGAAACGCCGATCCCGACATCCCCATCCTGAAAGAGGCCAAGGCGGAGTACGCGAAGCTGCAATAGCGCTCTGTCAGCCTTGACGCGCTGGAAAACGACGATCTGGCCGGATCGGGCTGGAATCGACAGAAGGGCTCCGAGCCGGATGCAGTCTGCGCATGATGTGCGCCTTAGGGAGGCTGTACTTATGCTATGTGACGCTGTCAACCCGGTTCTGGCGGGCAATTAACCACGTTTTCAATGTGAACACAGTTTTTAGCCCGTCGCTAGATCGCGGTTACCGCGTTTTTAAGCCCGTCAAAGCGAAAAATGGCACTGCGGGGCCGGGTAGGGTAATGTTCGACATCTTCCGCTACATATCTTGCCATCAGAGGAACTTCGACACGTATTCCGTGACTTTGGAGAGTTTGCTCGTGGATACGTGTTCCTTTTTCGATTCGCTGTGTCAAACGTTCATACGCGAGACGTCACGAACCGGGGTTGTTTTTAAGCAGGAGTCTCAGATCGACAACTTCAAAAAGAAAGTGAATGGTAGCGCTGAGTTCAACTTTGGGGACTATAGAACATTGCTGGAAGTCCAGTTTGTGCTGTCGAAAGCGGCAGTGAACTTGAACCCGTACGATGACGCGCTGTACTTGAATCCGCTAAGCTATCACCCAGACAAACTTTCGGGTTTCGCCGTCTTGCCTTTTGAAGAGTGGGCCAGAGAAAACGCGCCATCAGCGTGGTGGAAAGCCTTCACCGACCTGAAGCACGACAGGCTAAGCAACTTCCAGCAGGCTAAGATGAGGAATGTTATCTATGCACTCGCAGCCGTGTATGTGATCCTGACTTTCCGAAACGAAGCTGACTTCAAAGCTGGCAAAGTCGCCGCAGAGCTTTACAATCTGTTCGTACCAAAATATTGGGCCTTTAAGGGCAGAGTGACGGCGAGTGTTTACATGTGGTCTTAGCCCCGCAAACGGCGCAAGGTGAGTATTGCTGCTCGAAAGAAGATCGCAGCCGCACAGCGTGCGCGTTGGGCCAAGTTCAGAGCAAAACAAAAGCGATAAACTGATTTTAGATCCGATGCAGGACTCTTTTGCGGAAACTGCTCCAGCACTATTTCTGAGACTTTGCAGCAGCCGAGCTGTCCGGCCATACAGCAGGAACAGCGAGTTCCATTCGCCAAATAGGCCCGTCCCCGTACAAAGGGCCATCTGATCTTACGAAGGCCGGAGCATCATCGCTGAGCACCCATGCTTGGGTGTCTGGAGGCTGCTTCCCCATCAAGTGCGCTACCAACCCGGCTACACCTCCGATTTTCACTTTCACGACGTAATGAAGGGCTTTGTGACTGTAGGTGCCAATCGAGAATGGTTTCTGGCCTTGTGGAATGATCTCAAGGTTCACGAGCCGAGGCTTTGGCGTGGCTGCCACATATGACACCGTCGTTCTGGGGGCACTCCGCTGTATATTCTTTAACAGCGTGAACAGGATACCATTGGCGACATCGGCGGGAAGTTCGAGCCGCTCGGTCACGACCTTCTCTTTGCCATCGTCCGTGTACCGAACAGTGACTTGGCCACTGGTGGCGTCAATCGCTGTTTCCATCGGGCGCTTGAATGTCGGGCCTTTCTGGCTAAAATGGTCGCTCAAGAGTCTGAATGTGCCGTGCTGCGAGAATACAGTCGTTTCCTCGTAGATCGAGCCATCCTTGAATCGAAATCGCATGCGGTTGGTAACGCGGTCGCCCTGTGCTACTTGTGTCGAGTCGCCATCAGCGATGGGCTTGCCGTCTTGCGTGCGCAGCACTAGGAAGCCGTGGGACACGCCTTCGGGGTATCGTACCGCCACGGTTTCCGTGAGAGATGCGGTTGATTGAAGCAGAGAGGCCAGCAAGAAGACAAATCGGATCGAAGCTCGAAAACCGACCATAAAATACTCGCACAGGGTTGATTTTGCATCCCTTGGGCACATAACAGCCTAATTCAACCAACCGCATAATCAATCCGTATATTGCTGTACGCTGAGCGCGGACTCACGAAGCGCCCGGACAGACGATTCGGTAGAGGGTCAGTATGATTCGCACAGCGTAGCCAAACCGTCTGGCCTGTGGGAAACTGGGGGCATGAAAAAGCCAGAATTGACCGACATGGCTTGGCTTGGGCCAAAGGACGAAATGGATCGCGCGAGTCATCGCTTCGGCAAGTGCTCTGAGTGCCATGAGATCATCTGCGTAGAAAAGGCCGTGACCGACGGCCCGAGTACTCAGGGAAAAACCAGTGAAATGCTGTACGAAGCGTTTCGCGCACACGTTAAGCTGAAGCACTCCGAGGACTTCAACCCAGCCGCTATCCCGGCCACAGAACGGCGCAAGGCCTAAGCCATGACCATCGGCAAAGGCAAACGTCTGTCCGCGCAGC
>Ga0193733_1000522_pt1 | contig 12429 bp, 13 predicted proteins | sample U1s2metaG_FD_145076 | JGI IMG/M metagenome (GOLD analysis project Ga0193733, IMG submission 145076) | Soil microbial communities from a riparian zone of the East river system, Colorado, United States - U1s2 | ecosystem: Environmental > Terrestrial > Soil > Riparian zone | place: USA: East River... | reverse complement strand
GCAGCAGGTAGCCGCCGCTCAGGATCCCCGCTTCCACGCCCGCTGGCATGGCCGGCTGCGCGTAGTTCTCGTTCATCACCGTGATGTAGTAGAAGATGCCCTCCTGCTCGGTGTACATGCGGCGCAACCCCGCGTGAATGATGACGGCCAGCTCGTACGCGAATGCCGGATCGTAGGCGACGCAGTTCGGCACGGTGCTCGCAACCAGCTGGCTGTGACCGTCCTGGTGCTGCAGACCCTCCCCGGCGAGCGTGGTGCGTCCGGCGGTGGCCCCCATCAGGAAGCCGCGCACCTGCATGTCGCCTGCCGCCCAGATGAAATCCCCGACGCGCTGAAAACCGAACATCGAGTAGAAGATGTAGAACGGCACCATGTTGATGCCGTGGTCGAGCACAGCGATCCCGCCTCGTTGATGCCTTCCTCGATCATCTGGCCTTTCTTGTCCTCGCGGTAGGACATGAGCGTCTCCGCGTCCTGCGGCGTGTAGAGCTGGCCGACCGAGGAATAGATGCCGATCTGGCGGAACAGCCCCTCCATGCCGAAGGTGCGCGCCTCATCCGGCACGATCGGCACGATGTTGCGGCCGATGTTCTTGTCCTTGAGCAGCGTGGTGAGCGCTCGCACGAACGCCATGGTGGTGGAGATCTCGCGCTCGCCGGTCCCCTCGAGGAGCGAGGCGAACGCCTCGAGCGGGGGTATGAGGAGCGCCGGCGCGCTGCGGCGCCGGCTCGGCAGGTAACCCCCGAGCGCCGCGCGGCGCTCGTGCAGGTAGCGCGCCTCCTCCGTCGCCTCGTCGGGCTTGCGGAACGGCAGACTGTCGAGGTCCTGGTCGGAGACCGGGATGTTGAAGCGGTCGCGGAACGCGCGCAGGTCCTCCGCGGAGAGTTTCTTCTGCTGGTGGGCGATCATCTGCCCCTCGCCGCCCTTGCCGAGGCCGAAGCCCTTCACGGTCTTCGCCAGAATCACGGTCGGCTGCCCCTGGTGGCTCACGGCGGCGGCGTAGGCCGCGTACACCTTGCGCGGGTCATGGCCGCCGCGATTCAGCCGCCAGATCTCCAGATCTCGTCGTCCGACATGTTGGCGACCATTGCCTTGAGCTCGGGGTACTTGCCGAAAAAATGCTCGCGCGTGTACGCCCCACCCTTGGCCTTGAAGTTCTGGTACTCGCCGTCGACGCACTCCTCCATCACCCGGCGCAGCAGGCCCTGATGGTCGCGCGCCAGCAGCGGATCCCAGCGCGAGCCCCACAGCACCTTGATGACGTTCCAGCCGGCGCCGAGAAAGGCCGCCTCGAGCTCCTGGATGATCTTGCCGTTGCCGCGCACCGGGCCGTCGAGCCGCTGCAGGTTGCAGTTGATGACGAAGATGAGGTTGTCGAGTCCCTCGCGCACCGGCATGGTGAGCGCGCCCATCGACTCCGGCTCGTCCATCTCACCGTCGCCGAGGAACGCCCACACCTTCTGATCCGAGGGCTTCACCAGCCCGCGGTGCTCCAGGTAACGCGTGAAGCGCGCCTGGAAAATCGCCATCATGGGGCCCAGGCCCATCGACACCGTCGGGAACTGCCAGAAATCAGGCATCAGCCACGGGTGCGGATAGGATGACAGGCCCACACCCGGCCCACCTGCCTCCTGGCGGAAGTGCAGTAGCCGCTGCTCGTCGAGGCGTCCTTCCAGATACGCGCGCGCGTAGATGCCGGGCGAGGAATGTCCCTGCACGAACACCATGTCACCCGGGTGCTGCTCGGAGGGTGCGCGCCACACGTGATTGAAACCCACTTCATACAAGGTCGCCGAGGAAGCGTAGCTCGAGAGATGGCCGCCGTACTCGGAGGAGATGCGATTGGCCTGCAGCACCATCGCCAGCGCGTTCCAGCGGATGTAGGCCTCGATACGCCGCTCGAGCGCGCGGTTGCCCGGGTACTCCGGCTCGCGCCCGGTGGGAATGCTGTTGACGTAGGCGGTGTTGGGCTTGAACGGCAGGTAGGCGCCGCTGCGGCGCGTGTAGTCGATCAGCCGCTCGAGCAGGAAGTGCGCGCGCTCCGGGCCGTGAGTCTTGAGCACCGAATCGATCGATTCGAGCCATTCCCGCGTTTCAACGGGATCGAGGTCTTCCAGCTTCGGCGGTTCGGTCATGTGATCAGTCGCGGGTGTCGCCGCGCGCGTGTTGTGCCGGCTCGCGATAGAATGAGTAATGATGGCGAGCAGCGACAGGTAAAGCAAGTGAGCGCCAGAGCTCCCGGCGCTCGCGGCGGCGCGCTGCTGCCGAGCGCACAGGCTCCGGCCATCGTGAGCGCTCACGGGCGCGACGCCGGTAAGCTCGACGCGGTGCTCGCGATCGTACCCCTGCCGGCAACCGCGGCCGCCTTCGGGCGCCTGCCGGAAAGCGCGCGCTGGCGCGCGCTTGACGCGCGTGCGCCGGCGCGCGCCGCTACCGTGCGCACCACCGCGCTGAGCAACCCGCGCCAGACGCTCGCGGTGCTCGGTTATCTCAAGAGCGACGCGAGCGCCTTCGAGCGCCTGTCGCTCGCCGGGCGCATGTTGAAGGAGGCCGCGGCGCGCAACCCGCAGACCGTGGGCCTCGCCGCCCCGGGAACCGGCGCCGCGGCGCGCGCCGCGCTCGAGGCGCTGCTGGCCGCCGCGCTGGTGCACGCGTTTGCGCTGCCGAGCTTTCGGGCGGCGGTGCGCCATGAGCGCCACATCCGCCGCATCGTGCTGTTGGGCGAGCGGAGCGTCGATACACGCTACGGGGCGGCGACCGCCCGCGGCACCAACCTCGCGCGCTGGCTCACGGCGCTGCCGCCCAACGTGCTCGATGCTCGCGGCTATCGGCAAGCCATCGCCAGGCTCGCCCGTCAGCATGGACTCACGCTGCGCTGGCTCGACGAGCGCCGGCTGCGTCGCGCGGGCGCCAACGCTTTTCTCGCCGTGGCGGCCGGCAACGCCGAAAGCGGCGCCGGCATTGCGCACCTGAAGTATCGCCCGGCGCGCCGCCGGCGTCGCGCGCGCCCCGACATCGCGCTCATCGGCAAGGGCATCCTGTTCGACACCGGCGGCGTCAACCTGAAGACGCATCGCTCCATGCTCGACATGCATACCGACATGGCCGGCAGCGCGGTGGCGCTCGCCACCCTGGTCGCGCTCGCGGAGCTGCGCGCGCCGCTCAGCGCGGATGCCTGGCTGGCCATCAGCGAGAATCGCATCGGCCCCTCTCGGCCTATCGTCCGCAGGAAGTGGTGCGCGCGGCCAACGGCGTCACCATTCAGGTGATCCATACCGACGCCGAAGGGCGCATGGTGCTCGCCGATACCCTGGCCCTCGCCGCGCGCACGCAGCCGCGCCTCATGATCGACTTTGCGACCCTCACCGGCGCGTGCGTCTATTCACTCACCGAGCGCATGAGCGGGGTGTTCGCCAACCGCCCGCAGCTTGCCGGCAAGCTCTGTGACGCCGGGCGCGCGAGCGGCGAGCGGGTCTGGAACTTTCCGTTCGAGTCCGACTACGACGCCGAGCTCGAGAGCAAGGTAGCGGACGTCCTGCAGTGCACGCTCGACGGCAAGGGCGACCACATTCTCGCAACGCGCTTTCTCGCGCGCTTCGTGCCGCCCTCGATGCCGTGGGCGCACGTGGATCTGTCCTCCGCCACGCGCACGGGCGGACTCGCGCACGTGGGGACCGACGTCACCGGCTTTGGTGTGCGCTTCGCGCTCGAGCTCATCCTCGGACAGAAAGTGCTGGACGCGCTGGAGCCGCGGGCATGAGCGCGCTCGTCATGCGCCGCCCGGACGACTGGCACCTGCACCTGCGCGACGGCGCAGCCCTGCACGCCGTGCTGCCGTTCACCGCGGCGCGCTTCGCGCGCGCCATCGTGATGCCGAACCTGACGCCTCCGGTCACGACCACGGAAGCGGCTCTCGCCTACCGCGGCCGCATCCTGGCGGCGTTGCCGCCCGGAGTGCAGTTCGAGCCGCTGATGACGCTGTATCTGACCGACACCACGCCCGCGGCCGAGGTGGAACGAGCCCGCGCGAGCGGCTGCGTGCTGGGCTGCAAGCTCTATCCCGCCGGCGCCACCACGCATGCCGAGGCGGGAGTCACCGATGTGCGGCGCATCGACGCGGTACTCGCGCGCATGGCCGAGCTCGGCATGGTGCTGCAGGTGCACGGCGAGGTCACCGACCCCGCGGTCGATGTGTTCGACCGGGAAGCGTCCTTCATCGATGCGGTGCTCGCGCCGCTGGCGGAGCGCCACCGCCAGTTGCGCATCGTGTTCGAGCACATCACGACCCGCGCCGCCGTGAACTTCGTGCTCACCGCTCACCGAGGAGAGGGATCGCCGCGACCGTCACCCCGCAGCACCTGCTGATGAACCGCAACGCGCTGTTCGCCGGCGGCTTGCGCCCGCACCACTACTGCCTGCCGGTGCTCAAGGCGGAGTCCCACCGTGCGGCGCTGCTCGGCGCCGTGGCGGGCGGCAGCCCGCGGCTGTTTCTCGGCACCGACAGCGCGCCGCACGCGCGCCACGCCAAGGAAGCGCCGCGCGGATGCGCCGGGATCTTCAGCGCACACGCCGGCATCGAGTTGTACGCGGAGGCCTTCGAGGCGGCCGGCGCGCTCGAGCGGCTCGAGGCATTCGCCTCCTGCCACGGCGCCGACTTCTATGGCCTGCCGCGTAACAGCGCCACCATCACCCTGGTGAAGGAGCCGTGGGAAGTGCCGGCACGCTATCCCTTCGGCACCGATGAGCTGGTGCCGCTGCGCTGCGCCGAGCGCATCGCCTGGCGTCTCGCGCCTTCAAGCGTGGGTGCTGCGCCATGAGCGAGGCAACGCCTGAAGCTCTCGCACCGCCGGCCGCGGCGGCGGCGCTCATGGCGCGGCGCTTCCGCGGTTACCTGCCGGTGGCCATCGACGTGGAAACCGGCGGCTTTCACGCCACGACCGACGCGCTGCTCGAGATCGCGGCGGTGCTCATCGACATGGACAGCGCGGGGCTGCTGAAACGCGGTGCCATCCATAACTTCCACGTCCAGCCCTTCGAGGGCGGACGGCTCGATCCCGCGGCCCTGTCGATCACCGGCATCGACCCCTTTCACCCGCTGCGTCCGGCGCTGCCCGAGCGTGACGCCCTGCAGAGAGTCTTCCGGGAGATTCGCCACGCGGTGCGTGCGTATGGCTGCCGTCGTGCGATCCTGGTTGGCCACAACGCCGCTTTCGATCTGGGCTTCCTGAACGCCGCCGTGGCGCGCGCGCAGGTGAAGCGCAATCCGTTTCATCCGTTCTCGTGCTTCGATACGGCGACGCTGGCAGGGGCGGCACTCGGGCAGACCGTGCTCGCCAAGGCGGTCACGGTGGCAGGACTGGAGTGGGACGCAGGCAGCGCCCACAACGCCCGCTACGACGCGCAGCGCAGCGCCGATATCTTCTGTCTGGTGTGCAACCGTCTGCGCGACAGCCACCGGGCCGCCGAGGAACGCGCGCGCGAACTCGGATGGTTGAACGTGGCGGCCGAGCCGGGCGCCGAGGAGCCGCCGCTGGAGGCGGAGGTTCCGCCCCTGTAAATCAGCCCCGGGGGCTTACGCGCTCATCGCGCCGCGCTCACTTCGTCGCGCCGACCTCGGCCAGGAGCTTCTTCAGTTCGCCGCTCTTGTACATCTCGAGCGCGATGTCGCAGCCGCCGACCAGCTCGCCCTTGACGTACAGCTGCGGGTAAGTGGGCCAGTTGGAGAGGCGCTTGAGCGCCTCGCGCATTTCCGGCTCTTCGAAGATGTTGACGTAGCTGAACTCGGCGCCGACGGCGCGCAGCGCGGCGACCGTCTGCGCGGAAAAGCCGCATTGCGGAAAGTCCGGAGTGCCCTTCATGAACAGCACCACGGGGCTCGAGCCCAGTTCCGCCTTGATCCGCTCCACGACATCCATTGCAAACTACCTCTTCAGTTTCTGCCGCTCGGCCAGCTCGGCCAGCAGACGCCATTGTTCGGCCGCGCTCATCGAGAGCCAGCGTCCGATCTCCTCACCGGTGCGCAGACAGCCGACGCATAACCCCTGCGCATCGAGGGTGCAGACGTTGATACACGGGGATGGTGGACGCTCCTGGAGCTTAAGCGAGCGTGGGTTCAACCGCATTCACCATTCACCATACCGGCGGCGCGAGCCGCTGCGTTGAATTATGGGGGTGCCTCGCCTATTCTTCAAACGCCTCAGGAATCCCCAGACCAAGCAGAAACAATAACTTGGAGATTTAACCCATGAATCCCCTCAACAACCACCGCCAGTCGCTGATCCTCGGCATCATCCTGGCGCTCATCCTGGCCGTCGCGATGGCTGGTTGGCCCCTGGCCGTCAGCGGGCCGAGCCTGGCGCGCTGGTTCCACATCGTCGCAGGCGTGTTCTGGATCGGCCTCCTGTACTATTTCAACGTCGCCCAGACGCCCGCGCTGGCGGACGCCGCCGCCGACAAGGGCGGCCCGGGCGGCGCCGGCGTCGCGAAATACGTCGCTCCGCGGGCACTGTTCTGGTTCCGCTGGTCGGCGCTCGCGACCTGGCTCGGAGGCGCGTGGCTCCTCAAGGAAAACTTCGTCAACGCCTTCACGTTCCACTCGGGATTCGTGGTGATCGGCATCGGCGCGTGGCTGGGCACGATCATGCTCCTCAACGTCTGGGGGGTGATCTGGCCGAACCAGAAGAAGATCCTCGGCATCGTCGCGGCCACCGACGAGCAGAAGGCACGCGCGCGCAAGGCGGCCGGTATGGCCTCGCGCGTGAACTTCGTGCTGTCGATTCCCATGCTCATGTGCATGGCGGCGCAGAGTCACGGACTGCCGTTCTTCCATAGTGGCTGAACGGCTTCCGGCGGACCTCGCGCAGCAGGTCGACGCGGCGCTGCGCGAGGACATCGGCAGCGGCGACGTGACCGCGACGCTCGTGCCCGCGGGCCAGAGCGTGCGCGGCAGCGTCATCACGCGTGAGGAGGCGGTGCTGTGCGGGCGCGCGTGGGCGGAGGAAACCTTCCGGCGCCTGGACCCGCAGGTGCGCCTCAGCTGGCATGCCGCCGACGGCGAGCGCCTCCTCGCCAACCAGGTGATCTTCGAGATCGCGGGTCCGGCGCGTGCGGTGCTCACCGGTGAGCGCACCGCGCTCAACTTCCTGCAGCTGCTGTCGGGGACCGCGACCGCCACGCGCCGCTTCGCCGACGCGGTCGCAGGCACGCCCTGCCGCATCCTCGACACGCGCAAGACGCTCCCCGGACTGCGCACCGCACAGAAGTACGCGGTACGCTGCGGCGGTGGCGACAATCACCGCATGGGGCTGTACGACCGGGTGCTCATCAAGGAAAACCACATCGCGGCGGCCGGCTCGCTCACCGGCGCGGTCGAGGCTGCACGACGCAACGCGCCTGCACTGACCGTCGAGGTCGAAGTCGAATCCCCGGCTGAACTCGAGGAGGCGCTCAACGCCCGGCCGGACATCATCATGCTGGATGACTTCGGCCCGGCGGACCTGCAGGCCGCGGTGAGACTCAACCAGGCGCGCGGCCGGCCGGTGAAGCTCGAGGCCTCGGGCAACGTGTCGCTCGAGACGGTGCGCGCGATCGCCGCGACCGGGGTGGACTACGTCTCGGTGGGCGCACTCACCAAGCACGTGCGGGCGGTGGATCTGTCGATGCGGCTGGAGTTCAGCGGCGGCTAGAACCGAATGAGGATTCAATCCGTGATTACGCGACTGTCTTCGATGCGAGCGGCGCCACTGGCGATCCTGCTTGGATTGACTGCGCTGGCACACGCCCAAGCCGTGGACCGCCCTGAGGTCCCCGAGCCGATCAAGGCCCCTCCCGGCGAGCAAGCCGTGCTCCGGGCGCGCGCCTCGGGCGCGCAGGTCTACGTCTGCGGGCGAGCCCCAGACGGCAAGCCACAGTGGACGCTCAAGGCGCCGCAAGCCGAGCTTTGGGATGAGAAGAGAGTGGTCATCGGCCGTCACTACGCCGGACCCTCCTGGCGGCACAACGATGGGAGCGAAGTCACCGGCAAGGCGGTGGCTCGAGTCGAATCACCGGATGCAGACTCGATCCCGTGGCTGTTGGTGGTTGCGACCGGCCATGCCGGCCAAGGCGTGTTCGCCCGCGTCACGAGCATCCAGCGAATACATACCAAGGGCGGACAGCCGCCGCCCGTGAAGACATGCGATCCCGCGAAGGGAAAAGAGGCCCGCAGCCCATACACCGCCGACTATTATTTCTACGCCGCGAGCGTCGTCGACATTGCGCCGGGCGACGATGACACGCTTCGCTGGCGCAGGTTCGACGGAACCACCGGCGCGCTGCACCGGGGACAGGACGGCGCCTGGACGAGCACCCTTGGATGGACCGGTCGCGCTGACGGACAGACCGTGTCTTTCTCCGCCTGCCCGACCGGAGAGATCCGCTTCGACGGCACGCCGGGCCACCGCATCGCCTTCGACGCGACCGAAACGACGTTCCCGGGGCGCGGAGTCAGCCTCACCGGACGCCTGCTCCTGCCGCGCGGAAGCGGACCGGTCCCGATAGTCGTGCTGGTGCACGGAGCCGAGCACAGCTCGGCGCGCGACTCCTATTGGCTGCAACGCCTTCTGCCTGCCGAAGGCGTGGGCGTTTTCGTATACGACAAGCGCGGCACCGGCGCATCCGGCGGCAAATACACCCAGGACTTCGAGGTCCTGGCTGACGACGCGGTGGCCGCAATGCGCGAGGCGCGCCGAATCGCCGGTCCCCGCACCGGCCGGATCGGCTATCAGGGCGGCAGCCAGGGCGGCTGGGTCGCGCCCCTGGCGGCGACGCGCATGCCCGTCGACTTCGTGATCGTCAGCTTCGGCCTGGCGGTCTCGGTCATAGAGGAAGACCAGGAGGAAGTCGCCCTCGAGATGAGCCTCAAGGGGCATCGCCCCGCAGAGATCAAGAAGGCGCTGGAGGTGGCCGACGCCGCCGAAGCGGTGATCGCGAGTGACTTCACCAGGGGTTTCAAACGTTTCGACGCCGTGCGGGCCAGGTATCGCGGCGAGCCCTGGTACAAGGATGTCCACGGCAACTACACCTGGCTGCTTCTGCCCTACAGCGAAGCCGAACTGCGCGAGAAGGGCAAGGCGTATGTTTGGGGCACGCCGTTTCGCTACGACCCGATGCCGACGCTGCGTGCCCTCAACGTTGCGCAGCTGTGGATTCTGGGCGAGGACGATCTCGACGCGCCGAGCGCCGAGACCAGCCGCCGCATCCAGGCGCTGGCCGCCCAGGGACGACCGGTCACGCTGGCGCTTTTTCCGCACGCCGAGCACGGTATGACCGAATACGAGTTCAATCCCGCTGGCGAACGGATCTCGACGCGCTACGCCGCGGGCTATTTCGCCATGATGCGGGATTTCATCCGCGATGGGAGGCTGCAGAGCGTCTATGGGGCCGGCGTCATTACCGGACCTGCGCAGGCTGCACGGACGACGAGTGTCGGGACGGCCGCGGCGGCGGCGGAGCGAGTCTCAGGCGACCGCTGACTTCAACACCCGCTGCGGCTGCGCGACGCCGTAGCCCTGCGCGTAATCGACGCCCAGACTGGTGAGCATCTGGATGATCTCGGCGTTCTCGGCGAACTCGGCGATGGTCTGCTTGCCGGTGAGGTGCCCGATCTCGTTGATCGAGCGCACCATTTCGCGGTCGATCGGATCGCGCAGGATCTCGCGCACGAAGCTGCCGTCGATCTTGAGGTAATCGACCGGGAAGTGCTTGAGGTAGCCGAACGAGGACAGTCCGGTGCCGAAGTCATCGAGCGCGAACTTGCAGCCGAGCTCCTTGAGCGCCTGGATGAAGCGGTTCGCCTGCGTTTGCCTGCGAGAAGCTCGCCACCGCCGCGGTCTCGGTGATCTCGAAGCAGATCTTCGAGCCGTCGAGCCCGCTGCGATGGAACTGGTCGATGACGAACGGCAGGAACTTGTCATCCCCCAGGCTCTGTCCGGAGAGGTTGATGGAGCACTGAAAGAGGTTCTCGCGCTCGTCGGAATCGGACACCAGCCAGCGGAACGCATTCTCGATCACCCAGCGATCGATCGCCGGGGTGATGCCGTAGCGCTCGGCCGCGGCGATGAAGTCGTTGGGCGCGACGATGCGCCCGCCCTCGTCCTTCAGGCGCAGCAGCAGCTCGTAGTGCGCGCCGACCTCGACCCGCTGCAGCGGCTGGATCGCCATGCGGTACAGCTCGAAGCGCCCTTCCTCGAGCGCCGCGTTGATGCGCGCCGCCCACTGCATCTCGCGCCGCCGGCGCATGAGCTCGATGTCGTTTTCCGCGAAGCTGTGGACGCGGTTGCGACCGCCCTCCTTGGCGGCGCCGCAGGCGCTGTCGGCGGCCGACAGGATCGAGGCGACATCCTCGTTGTCGGCGGTGATCGGCACGACACCAATGCTGGCGCCCAGGCGAAACACCCGGTCCTCCCAGGTGAAGCGGAAGTTGCGCACGCCCTCGCGCAGGGTCTCTGCGGTGCGCATCGCCTCGTCCAGCGAGCAGCTCTCCAGCAGGATCCCGACCCAGACGCGACAGGGTGTCGCGCCAGCGGACCTTGGACTTCAGCAGCGCGCCCACCTGCCCGAGCAGCGCGTCGCCGGCGCTGTGACCGCAGGTGTCGTTGACGATCTTGAACTGATCGATGTCGAGATAGCACAGCGCGTAGGAAGCCTCGCGCGCCTTGGCGCTCTTCAGCGCCCGCTCCATGCGGCTCTCGAACTCGCGCCGGTTCACGAGCCCGGTGAGCAGGTCGTGGCTCGCGTGGTACGAGAGGCGGCGGTTGAGCTCGCGCGACTCGCTCACGTCGTGGAACACCAGCACGCCCCCGGCCACGTGGCCGGAACCGTCGCGGATCGGCGCGGCAGTGCTCTCGACGTACAGCTCGTTGCCATCGCGCCGGATGAGCAGCATCGGGCGCACTGACTTGATGGGCCGCATGCGGCGCACGGAAACGCTCAGCGGGTTCTCGAGCGGCTCGCAGGTCTCCTCGTGGAAGGCGCGGAAGATCTCCTCCACCGGCCGGCCCATCGCATCCTCGAGACGCCAGCCGGTCAGCTCCTCGGCCACCGGGTTGATGTAGTCGATGGTCGAGTGCGCATCGGTGGTGATGACGCCGTCGCCGATCGACTGCAGCGTGATCTGCGCGCTCTCCTTCTCGCGGAACAGCGCCTCCTCGTAGAGTTTGCGCTCGGTGATGTCGAATTCCACGCCCACCAGGCGCAGCAGGCGCCCGTGCTTGTCGACGCGCGCGGTGGCGCGGCTGATGACCCAGCGCCACTCGCCGTTGCGGTGGCGCATGCGATGGGTGCTTTCGAAGATCGGCGTCTTGCCGGCGACGTGGTCGCGGATCGCGGTCTGTACGCGCGACAGATCGTCCGGGTGCACGAGGGCGCGCCAGTCCGGCGCGCCGCGCATGTCGTCGTCGCCGTAACCGAGCATCGCCTTCCAGCGCGGCGAGAAATACACCTCGTTGCTTTCGACGTCGAAGTCCCACATGCCGTCGTTGGCCGCGGCCTGAAACAGATTAGTGCGCTCCTCGAGCTTGGCGAGGCGCGCCTCGATACGGATACGCTCCAGTCCGGTGGCGAGGCTCGTGCCGATGAGCTTCATCAGCAGCTGCAGGTTCACGTCCCACGCGCCGCGCGGCATGGCGTGCGCGAGCGCGAGGAAACCGGCCGGCTTGCCCTGCACCCGCAGCGCCACCAGCAGCGCCGAGCCGATATGCAGCCCGGCGAATTTCGCGGCCTCAAGCGCCTGCTCCTTGCGCGGTGCGCTGGTGTCGCGCAGCTCCGACAGGCGCAGATTCTCGAGCCGCCCTCTCAGCCAGGGAAACGACTCCAGCCCCGACCCGGTGAGACCTTCGGGACGGCACTGGGCAAAGGCGCTGCGCGCCAACTGCACATCGGCGATGGTCGAGTCTTCGGGATTGAGAGCGGCGAGGAAGGCGCAATCGGACCCGGTGGCGCCGCGCAGCAACTCGAGGTTGCGGCGCACGCACTCGTCCACGGAGTCCCGGTTCATGTTCTGGAAGTCCACCGCGATCTTGGTACACACGACATCGATGCCCAGAACGGGCTTGGGGACACGGCCGGTCCAGGCGTCGGCCGAGAGAATGTCCGAAGCGGTGAAGTCCGCCGGCTTATCCGGCGGCGGAGTTGCCATTTAACCGTGACCTCGCACAACCAATCGGGCGCAGCGTAACCGTTTGCACAGCCCCGCACGTGACGTCCCGTCACGGAGCAGAGGATTCGCCACCACTATTTTCCAATAGGTTGCGGAGGATTCTCGCACACTCAGTCAGGAACACAAGCTAACGCACTGTTCAATCACGTTTTAGGCACTTAACAGAATCCGCCCGGATTCGGGTGCAACGCCGCGCGCGCCACGCCGTAGAGGCGCTTGAGCTCCTGTTCCAT
>Ga0193733_1000521_pt1 | contig 12431 bp, 10 predicted proteins | sample U1s2metaG_FD_145076 | JGI IMG/M metagenome (GOLD analysis project Ga0193733, IMG submission 145076) | Soil microbial communities from a riparian zone of the East river system, Colorado, United States - U1s2 | ecosystem: Environmental > Terrestrial > Soil > Riparian zone | place: USA: East River... | reverse complement strand
TTCGCGCTCGGCCGCGCTCTTGGGATTGAAGCGTTCCATGTCGTGGAGCTCGTCGCCGGTCAGGTGCGGCACATGGCGGACGAACCAGACCAGCTTCCAGCTGCCCGCATCCTCACCGGGTTCGCCACAGGCGGGCATGCCGGTCCAGCGCACGCCGTTGTGGATGAGGTAATAGAGCTCTCCGTCGCTGAGCTTCTGCGTTGCCCCGAGCCGCATGTCAGGCGCAGGGGGATACAGATTCCGGCCCATCTCGGTGTTGCCGCCACCGTCGTTGCCATGGCAAGAGGCGCAGTGATCGGCGAAATGCCGGGACGCCTCCTGTAGAAGCTGGGGAGAAAGCGCGAACGGATTCTTGTTCTGGGTCGCACCGGAGGGCAACGAGCGAGAGCGAAAGAACCGGGCGAGGGCGGTTTCCGGTTGGCTGGGTGCCTGCCGGGCGCCACAGCAATGCGGCACCAGGCCCGAGATCCAAAGGCCCACTCCCAGCAGAAGAACTACGCTCAAAGCACCCCAGAGCATGCGAACCATTTGCCTCCACCTAACCCAATGCCGCCGCTTGGTTTTCATGCGCACCACGCGGTCGTAGACGATACCCCCACCCAAAATGGAGAAATATCCGCCCAATCCTTTCAGGCATGAATACAACGCCACCTGAAAATATGAGGACATCCCAAAGCCAGGCGCAACGAGATCGGGACTGGGCTTTTAACTGGTCGGAGGGCCGCGGACCGGACGGAGAGTGTTTTCGTAACTGCTACGCAGCGTCGGATGGGTATCCGGCGGCCGGTAGGCCAACCGCGGGCGAAGATTCGAGTTCATGCCCAATCCCAGTTCGGCCCAGTGGGCGGTGGTGGCCGGAGGGCAGCAGTTGTGGTGTTCGCCGACCGCCGCCGAGGCTTGGAGGCTGCCAGAGCCGGGGCCGTGCATTGGCCTCCGCATGCAGCAGGCATGTGGCGCCGGAGCGGAGATGGCCAGGACCACGGGAGCAAAGCTGCTCGTGAGCAGGAGAACCAGCAACAATCTGGCGGTCAGGCGGTGCATGACTGGTCGGTATTCCGGCAAACTTCTGGTCCAAAGGATAGGCTAGGGGCGGCTGCGAAGCAAGCCCTGGGTGGCTACGTTGGAGCCGCTGTGTGGTTGGCTGGAAAAGACATCGGCGTATCAGGCAGGATAGCTGGTATGACTACGATCGTCCTCCTTACCATTTCCAACATTTTCATGACTTTTGCCTGGTACGGGCACCTCAAGTACCGGCAGGCGCCCCTGTTCAAAGTCATTCTCGTGAGCTGGGGGGTTGCCTTTTTCGAATACTGTTTTCAGGTGCCCGCCAATCGAATCGGCTCGTATGAATTTACCGCGGTGCAACTGAAGACGATTCAGGAAGTAATCACACTGGCTGTGTTCTCAGTGTTCTCGGTGCTTTATCTGGACGCACTCATCAGGTGGAACTATATTCTAGGATTCGCCCTGATCGTGGCGGCGGTGTTTGTGATTTTCAAGAAATGGTGATGTCGGCCATTCGGCAGGCGATGATCCGCCGCGCCGGAACTAGGCAATCACAATATGGAAAACCTGGGCAGACTTGGCCGTTTCCTTTTTGCCATTGCCATGGCAGGGTTCAGTATTCAATACCTGGTCTATGCCTGGCTGGCGGGACCAGTGCCAGGGCCGCCCTGGACTCCAGGGGTTGCGCTTTGGGCCTACGCTACGGCGGTGGTGCTCCTCACCGCCGCGCTGTTTATCGGGACCGGGAAGAAGGCGGGTTGGGCCGCGATGCTGCTGGCCATCTTGCTCTTGCTCCGCTTTTCCTTGGTCTATGCGCCCAGACTCGCCGCCCATCCTCACGATCCAGGCCCGTGGACAAGTGGTTTTGAGATTCTGGCAATGGGCGCCGCCGCCTTGGTCCTGGCCGGGACAGTCGTGGGGCTGGGACGATTTCTGTTTGCCATCTCACTGGTGGTCTTTGGCTTGCAGCACTTTATCTATGCCCGCTTCGTGGCGACGCTGGTGCCGTCGTGGATTCCGCGGCACCTGTTCTGGGCATATTTCGTGGGCGTGGCATTGGTCGCTGCGGCGGTGTCGATCGCGACCCGGAAGTACGCGGGTTTGGCGGCCACTCTTTTGGGCCTGATGTTCTTCTCATGGGTGTTCTTGGTCCATCTGCCCCGAGTGGTTGCGGCGCCCCACGATGGGAAGGAGTGGACTAGCATTCTGGTTGCTCTGGCCATGGCTGGGGGAGCTTGGGCGCTGGCGGGAAGGGCGGCCTGGGCAAGAAGAGCCTAGACCGGCCGAAACCCGGAGGCGCTCCGCGGGCTCTTTACCGTTCTCCCAGCTGGCTTGAGCCGCCAAATTCCGCTGTGGTAGCATCCTTGGTTTTGACAGGCTAGCGGTTTTGACAGGCTAGCTGATTCGGTCTATAAGTTGGCCTCTTCTTTTCTGCGTCCTATTTGAACCGGCTTTAGCCAACCGTCGGCCAAGACTGCCGAGCGTTTCGGCTGGGCGGAGATGGGGGCCCCCGCCCCTGGGTGAAGTGATGACCGGGGCTGTCCCTGCTCGGAGCAGAGCTGGTTAGTTAAAGGAGCGAACCCGTGAAGGTTTATGAAGGCGCGAATATCCGGAATGTGGCGGTGATTGGGCACGGACACGCGGGCAAGACGTCGCTGGTTTCTGCGATGTTGTATGCGGCGGGTGCGAGTCCACGCATGGGGCGGGTGGACGACGGTACCGCGATTACCGATTACGACGAAGAAGAGATCGCGCGCAAGATGTCAATTTCAGCCAGCCTGGCGCACGTGGAGTGGGGCAAAACGAAAATCAACATCGTGGACACGCCCGGGTTCAGCATGTTTGTCCACGAGGCCAAGCTGGTCCTGCCGGTGGTGGATGCGGCGATCGTTGTCGTGGACGGGGTCGCCGGCGTCGAAGTTGTTACCCAGCGGGTGTGGAACTACTGCGAGGAATATCAGACGCCGCGGTTGATTGTGGCCAGCCGCATGGATCGCGATCGAGCCGACGCAGAACGTGTGCTGGAATCGCTGACCAACGCCTTCGGGCGTTCGGTGATTCCGCTGGAGCTGCCCATTGGGAAAGAAAAAAACTTTCGCGGCGTGGTAGATCTGGTCACTCTGAAGGCCTACACCTACGAACTGGGCGGGAACGGTAAGGGGAAAGAGACCGAGATCCCGGCCGACATGAAAGACGAGGCCCAGGCGCAGCACGAAAAGCTGGTGGAACTGGTGGCTGAGGGCAACGACGCGCTGCTCGAGGAGTTCTTCGAGAAGGGAACTATTCCTGAGGAAGACCTCATCCCGGCACTGCATAATGCGATCCGCGAGGACAAGATATTCCCGGTAATTTTCGGCTCTGGCCTGGGCAATATCGGTGCCGACCGGGTCATGGATTTCATCGTGGACTACACGCCTGCGCCCTCGGAGCACGAGTGGGTGCAGGGGGACCCGGCCGCGTCGAGCAATGGAGAACCACCGCGGCGACACGAAGCCGACACCGAGCCGGTATCGCTTTACATATGCAAGACGGTTTCCGATCCCTTCGCGGGGCGCATTTCTTATTTCAAGGTTTTCTCCGGGGTGCTGAAAAATGATGCCAGTGTGGTGAACTTCAGCCGCGGCTCGCAGGAGAAGATGGCGCATATTTCCATCATGCAAGGCAAGACCCCGGTTCCGGTGACGGAGTTGCACGCAGGCGACATCGGAGCCGTGGCCAAACTAAAGGACACGCTTACCGGCGACACCCTGGGCGACAAGTCGGCGCCGATTCAGTATCCCCGCGTGAAGCTGCCTGAGCCCGCCATCACTTTTGCCATCGAGCCCAAGAGCCGCGCCGACGAGGACAAGCTGGGACCGGGGATCCACAAGCTGATGGAAGAGGACGCCATGCTGCGCTTTTTTCGCGACTCCCAGACTAAGGAATTTCTGATCGCAGGCACGGGCCAGCAGCACATCGAAGTGGTTGTTTCCAAAATGAAGAAGCGGTACCACACCGAGGTGGTCCTGAAAGCTCCCAAAGTGCCCTATCGGGAGACCATTCGCGGCAAGGCCGACGTGCAGGGAAAACACAAAAAGCAGACCGGTGGACACGGTCAATACGGCGATTGCAAGATCAAGATGGAACCGATGCCCCGCGGCGGAGAGTTCGAGTTCGTAAACGACATTTTCGGCGGCGCCATTCCCAAGAACTACATTCCCGCCATCGAAAAGGGAATCAAGGATGCCGCCTCTCGTGGCTACCTGGCGGGATTTCCGGTGGTGGATTTCCGAGTGATTCTCTACGACGGCTCCTATCACGACGTGGATTCGAACGACATGTCGTTCCAGATGGCGGGCCGGATCGCTTTCAAAAAAGCCATGGAAATGGCCAAGCCCACCCTGCTCGAGCCCGTCATGTCGGTCGAGATCACGGTGCCCGACGACTTTGCCGGTAGCATCATGGGCGATCTGAACAGCCGGCGAGGACGCATCCAGGGTATGGACAATAAGGGGGGCAACACGGTCGTCAAGGCCGAAGTGCCCATGGCCGAAATGCTGACCTACGGGGTAGATCTCACCTCCATGACCCAAGGCCGCGGCAGCTTCAATATGGAAATGCATCATTACGACACGGTGCCGGGTATGCTGCAGGAAAAGATTGTCGAGAAAGCGAAGGCGGCGCGCGGGGATGTGAAGGAAGAGGAAGAGTAGAAGAAAAGAGTAAGAGTAGAAGAGTAAGAGCAGAAAAAAAGAGGAAAACTAGAGGCAACCCGGCTACTTCCGCGTGTAGGCTTCTCGCACCGCCGGCTGGTACAGATACCAGACAACCAACGACCGCACGATGGTTTCGAGACCGCCCCAGGCGAGCTTTCCCAAGCGAAAATCAAATAGCGCGCTGGAAACGCTGGGCAGCAGCAACACCACGCCGATCAAGGCCACCAGAATTGCGATCCAGCGCGCCCAGTCTTGCCGTTGCCAAAGCCCGAGCGCAATGATTGCTCCTACGGCCGCCATGAGCAGAAACATGTAAGGGCCGGCGAGTTCGAGTCCGCCCAGCAATTCGGCGCCTGCGGCCATGGAGATCGATCCGGGGCGAACCAGCATGGCCAGACCAACCCCCAGCAGGTAGACGGCGGCCACAAGAAACACCATGGCCACGGCGATGACGCCCGCGGGGCGCTCCGCCGTCATTTCTTGTTTTCTTCCGGCTTCTTTTGCGCGGTGGGGGGCAACAGGCCCTTGAGCCGGAGATACATGGCGGCCGCACCGTAGTGATCAGCCCAGCTGCTGGCCAGAGCCAATGCCGCCCAAGCCCGCGGGCGCTGCTTGCCGGTGAAATCCTGGATCGGGTCACCGAGCTTGGAGTCGTCTGCCTGGGAGAGAGCGGTACCGCAAAAATCGAATGAGGCTTTCACCGCCGCCACCAGCTTTTCCTTGGGGGCGGCTTCCCCCACTTCCTCCACCTTCGGCCGGGCAACGTCTCCCACCTTGGCGCAAAAGAAATAGTTGCCTTCGACGATGTGGGCGGCGAGATGGCCGAACGACATCTGCTCAGGCGTGGGTTTGAAGCCGAATTGGTCGGCGGGCATTTCTTCGATGGCGGCGACGGTGTTTTTCTGGCGACCAGCCAGGGCGTCGCGCAGGGTGTCGGCTACGGGATTCTTGGGTGGCTGGGCGAGTAGGGCGGTGGACAGCAGGCAGACGGCTAGCGTCGATTTCATGTTGCCTCCAAAGACAGCTCAAGGATAACTCTGATTGCGGCAACGGAGTACGACTGTGTGGGCTGGGACTTTGACCCGCCCCCGGTCAGCGATACGGGTCTTCAGGGTTCGTCAGACTGCGATTTCCGGGATGGCTTCGAGCAGGCTGCGGGTATAGAGATGCTGCGGCTGCTCCGTGATCTGGCTGGTGGGCCCGACCTCGACGATCTTTCCGCGATACATGACCGCGATGCGGGTGGCGAGATAGCGCACCACGGGCATGGAGTGCGAGATGAACAGGTAAGTCAGGCCGAACTCGCGCTGCAGTTGGGCCAGCAGATTGACGATTTGGGCTCCGACGCTGACGTCGAGGGCAGAGACGGGTTCATCGGCAACGATGAATTTCGGGCGCAGGGCGAGGGCGCGGGCGATCCCGATGCGCTGCCGCTGCCCTCCGCTGAATTCATGAGGGAACCGGGGCAGAATGGATTGGTCGAGCCCGACGGCCGAAAGCAACTCAGCGACCCGGGCGCGGCGCGCGGACAGCGAGCTGTTCTCGTGAATGACGAGCGGCTCGCTGACGATGTCTTCCACATTCATTCTTGGATCGAGCGAGCCGAAGGGGTCCTGGAAGATAATTTGCATGTCGCGCCGGAGCCGGCGCATCTCGCGGTGACCGGCCGCCAGCAGGTTGCGGCCTTCGAAACGCACGCTGCCGGAACTTGGTTCGATGAGTCGCAGCACCAGACGGCCCAGGGTGCTCTTTCCCGATCCCGATTCGCCAACCAGACCAAGAGTTTCGCCGGCGTGGATATCGAGCGAGACATCGTCAACCGCACGCACCTCCGCTTTGGCGCGCGCGCCCAGCATGGACTCGCCGAGGGGGAAAACCTTGGTCAGGCTGCGAATTTCAACCAGAGTCGGCTTCATACCGCGAGGTCCATGCGAACCAGTCTTTCAGGGGCTCAAGCCAGGCTAAATTCCTCAAGATTGGCGGCCGTACGGGACCGGTACACTGCTGCCCTTCCCGAGTGCCTGTACCGTCCCACGCCCAGGCAGGAGTCACACCTGTACCGCGGCTGGTTTGCTTGCAATCAACTGGCGCAGGACAAACGGCAAGATGCCGCCGTTGGCGTAGTACTGGGCTTCTTGCGGTGTGTCGATGCGTACCAGGGCGCTGAACTCGGTGGTCTTGCCCTGGGATGAGGCGCGGACTTTCACCTGCTTTCCGGTCGCGAACCTGCGAACGAGTTCGTGAACGCCGGAAATCTCGAAAATTTCTTCGCCGGTCAGATGGAGCGACGCCGCGGTCTCTGGGAAGAGGAATTCAAGCGGCAGAATGCCCATGCCCACCAGGTTCGAGCGGTGGATGCGCTCGTAGCTTTCCGCGATTACGGCGCGAACCCCCAGCAGGCGTGGACCTTTCGCCGCCCAATCTCGCGAGGAACCGGAACCGTATTCTTTTCCGGTGAGGATCACCAGAGGCACTGCCTCGGCGATATATTTTTCGGAGGCGTCAAAAATCGACATTTCTGCGCCATCGGGGAGATGGCGGGTGAATCCGCCTTCGAGGTGGGAGACCATCTTGTTCCGCAGCCGCACATTGGCGAAAGTGCCGCGAACCATGACTTCGTGATTGCCGCGGCGCGATCCGTAGGAGTTGAAATCGACCGGCGTTACGCCATGGTCGATTAGATATTTTCCCGCCGGGCTGTCTTTCTTGATTGAACCTGCCGGAGAAATGTGGTCCGTGGTGACACTGTCCCCGAGCACCGCCAGAACGCGCGCGCCTCTGATATCCTCGACCGGCGCCGGTCGTAGCGACATATCGTCGAAGTAGGGAGCGCGGCGGATGTAGGTGGAAGCTGCGTCCCAGGAATAGGTTTCGCCCTTGGGAACGGGCAGGCCGCGCCAGCGGTCGTCGCCGTGGTAGACCTCGCCGTAGCTGCGGCGGAACATGTCGGACGAAATGGATTTTCGAATCGTCTCTTCCACTTCGCGCGGGGCTGGCCACAGGTCGGCGAGATAAACTTGCGCGCCGTCTTTTCCGATGCCGATGGGGTCCTTGCGGAGATCGAGATCAATGCGTCCGGCCAGGGCGAAAGCCACGACCAGAGGCGGCGACATCAGATAGTTGGCCCGCACCTCGGAGTTGATGCGGCCTTCAAAATTTCGATTGCCAGAGAGCACCGAGGCTACCACCAGATCGTTCTGCTCGATGGCTTCCGAGACCTCCTTCGGAAGCGGTCCGGAGTTCCCAATGCAAGTGGTGCAGCCGTATCCGACGATGTGGAATTTGATTTTCTCGAGATAGGCAAGCAGCCCGGCTTTTTCCAGATAGTCGCGGACGACTTTGGAGCCGGGAGCAAGCGAAGTCTTCACCCAGGGTGGAACCGTCAATCCTTTCTCGACCGCCTTTTTGGCGACCAGGCCGGCGGCCACCATTACCGACGGATTCGAGGTGTTGGTGCAGCTGGTGATGGCGGCGATCACGACGCTGCCGTGGCGAAGGGACTGTTTCAAGTCCCCTAGGACATGTTCCTCGTGCAATGTGTCCTCCACCCCAACTGCGGTGGGACTGCCGCCTTCCTGCTCCCAGCGATCTACCTGCTTGGGCACGCTGCCGGAAGGGGCGCTGCCGGAGGCCACGGCTGCAGGCGCCGTGGTTTTCGCAGCGGACTTCGGTTTCATCAGCGAGGGTAGCGCGGTCAGAAAGGATGGCCCGGCTTGTGAGAGGGGTACCCGGTCCTGGGGACGTCTGGGGCCGGCCAGGCTGGACTCGACCGTGGCCAGATCGAGAGTCAGCAGCTCGGAATATTCCGCTTGGGGCGTTTTCTCGTCGTGGAACATGCCCTGCTCGCGGCAGTAGGCTTCAACCAGCGCAATCTGTTCTTCGGAACGACCGGTGAGGCGCAGATAGCTGAGACTCTCTTTATCCACCGGGAACATGCCGCAGGTGGCGCCGTACTCCGGCGACATGTTGGCGATGGTGGCGCGGTCGGCCAGGGCCAGCTCCTGAAGTCCGGGGCCGAAATATTCGACGAACTTTCCTACCACGCCGTGACCCCGCAACATCTCGGTGATGGTGAGAACCAGATCCGTGGCCGTGGCCCCCTGGTGAAGTTTGCCCGTGAGCTTTACCCCGACTACTTGGGGGATCAGCATGGAGACGGCCTGCCCCAGCATGGCGGCTTCGGCTTCGATTCCCCCTACACCCCATCCCAGCACGCCCAAGCCGTTGATCATGGTGGTGTGCGAATCGGTGCCCACCAGCGTGTCCGGGTAGGCTGTACGCCGGCCGTTCTGTTCGTGCACGAAGACGACACGCGCCAAATATTCAAGGTTTACCTGGTGAACGATGCCCGTATCGGGAGGCACGATGGCCAGATTACGGAAGGCGGTTTGGCCCCAGCGCAGGAAAGCGTAGCGCTCTTTATTACGCAGAAATTCCAGTTCGGCATTGAACTGGAAAGATTGAGGGGTTCCGAATTCGTCGACTTGCACCGAGTGATCGATGACCAACTCGGCCGGCTGCAGGGGATTGATCAAAGTGGGGTCGCCGGAAAGACGGTGCATCGCGTCGCGCATGGCGGCGAGATCGACCACCGCCGGTACTCCAGTAAAGTCCTGCAGCAGAACGCGGCTGGGGGTGAACGCGATTTCCTTGTCCGGCTTTGATTTGCTGTTCCAGGCGGCCAGAGCCCGGATGTCGTTCTCGGTGACGTTGCGGCCATCTTCGGTGCGCAGCAGGTTTTCCAGGAGAATCCGCAGCGAGTAGGGGAGGTGCTTGGTGGAAACGCCGTTTTCGTCGAGCGCATTGAGACGGTAAATTTCGTAGTCTTTGCTGCCCACGCGGAGGACGGAGCGACTGCCAAAAACGTTCATAGATGATTGCCTTCCTGATTTCTAGTTTAATCCTTGGGTTAGGAATTTGCGTAGTCGTGCGGCGGGAGCTCCGGCGCGGAAGCGAGGGCATGGCTTTTGGCCGCAAGCAAAAGGGCGGCCCCGGGCCGCCCTTCACCGCATTCGCATGGATGGCAGTTATTTCTTGGTAGCGGCGGGCTTTTTCTTTGCGCCGTAACTGGTCTCGATGCTGCTGCCGATGTATGTCAGCATGCCCTTGGCTCCTTCAGCAAATGGTCCGGTCGGCTGTAGCTCGAGATACTTGTTCAAGGCTTCCGCGGTGCCCGGCGCGGGAATGACCTTGCCGGTTTTGTCCGTGGTCGCTTTATTGATCAAGTTTACGCCCTTCTGATAATAGGCTTCCGCTTTGCTGGGATCAGCGGCGATGGACTTGTCGAAGGCTGTATTGGCCTCGTCCACTTTGCCGCTATTGGTCAGCACCGCGCCCTGATTGTAGTAGTACTGGGCAGCGCCCGTGGGATTGAGCTGCGCCGCCTGATCGTAGGCTTTCACCGACTCGTCGAGCTGGCCGGTGCGGGCTTCTGCTTGACCGAGATTGTTGTAATACGCCGCCAGGTACTTGGCGTCCTCGGGCTTGGGCGATCCCTCCATGGATTTCTTCTTGAGTTCGATCGCTTTCTGGTAATCCGCGACCGCGTCGCTATAGCGCTTTGCTTTTTGTGTGGTATCAGCCTGCTTCGGGCCTGCGCCGAGGTTTGCATCCCCCAGGCGGGCCCAAAGCAGATCTCGCGTGGGATCCATTTGCGTAGCTTCATTCAGCGTGGTCACGGCGCTCTCGAAATCGCCCGTCTGTATGGACTGGTTGGCGGCAGAAAGTTTTTCGTTCAAAGCTTTTACCGTGGTGACTTCTTTGACATTTTTCGCCTGCGCCTCCTGCATCTGCTTCAACTGCTCGGCGCTGATCCCCTTCTGCTGGGCGGCCTCGGACTGTGATTTCTTCAAATCAAAATCGAGCACAGCCTCGTCCAACCCCACGGGAAAGTTACTGACCTGGTCCAACTGCTTGCCGTCGTGGGTCAGAGTGATCTTGTACTTGCCTGGTTCGATGCCCAGAGAAAAGTACTCGCCCTTGTTGTTGGTCTTCAGGTTGTATTTCCGGCCGTTGTCGGAGTTGGCCCATTCCACGTTGGCGCCGACGATGGGCTTTCCCTCCATATCTCGACAGGTGCCTTTGATTGTCCCTGTGGCTTGCGCAAACACCGGAGATACGCACAGTGCCGCCACGGCCATTAACAGCATCACCCTCAGCAAACATTGCTTCATTTTCTTGGCCTCCCGGCTCACAAAACTGATTTCGCTGTCGCAGCGATTCCAAGACTTTCGATCCCGCTCCTTTATTTATCCCGTATTTATCCCGCTCGTTCTGCCAGCGCCGCATAGGGTATGGGATCGGCGCTGCCCGCTTCCCGAAACGCCCGCAAGCGCAGCACGCAACTATCGCACACCCCGCAGGCACGATCTTCCCGGCTGTAGCACGACCACGTTAAATCCAAGGGCGCGCCCAATTCAAGGCCCAGGCGCACGATTTCCGCTTTGCGCAACTGGATCAGGGGAGTCACGATTTCGATTCGCCCATCCTTCGTGCCCAGCTTCACCACCTGGTTGAACGCCTGGTAATAAGCGGGGCGGCAGTCCGGATAGCCCGAGCTATCCTGCTCAACCGCCCCGATGTAGACCTGGCCTGCACCCAAGACTTCTGCCCAGCTCACGGCCACGGCAAGGAAGTGGGCATTGCGAAAGGGCACGTAGGTGACCGGAACATCGTGCCCGACGGCATGCGATGGAGGCACCAGGATGTTGGGATCGGTCAGGGCTGACCCGCCGATCGCGGACAGCGCCTGGTTGCGCACCAGGAGCCGGTCTCGGATTCCCAGGTGGTCGCAGATGGCAGAAAAAGCCTGCTGCTCCCGCTTCTCAGTGCGCTGTCCATAGCTGACATGCAGCGCGGCGGCATGGGAATCGCGAGCTGCCAGGGCAGCCGAGACGCAGGAGTCCATGCCCCCGCTGAGGAGCACGACCGCGCGTTGTGTGTCTGTAAGCACCATCACTTAGATGTCATGTGGGACGGTAACGCCGCCCTGGCCTAAGCGCCTCCGCCCAAGCGAGATACGGAGGCGGAGGCAAATTGCAGAGGGCACCCCTTCGCCTGCAATTCGGGCCCTGGGATCTGGATTTTCAATCTCAAACCCAGAAACGTCAATCTGAAATCGGCTAGACTCCCTTCATCGCCGGATCCCAGATAAATTTGTGAATTTGCAGGCCTAGCCTGGCCGGAACACCGTCGGCCACCATCCAATCCGCCAGATCCCGGGGATCCAGCAGGCAATAAGACGCGTCGCGAGCGCCGCTGGCTTGCTTGCTGAAAGCAGGCGAGAATAGCACCGCGTTCACCCGCTGGTCCAGGTGGTGCCGCTTCACGAAGTCACGGGCAAACTCATAGTCGGCACGATCGCTCAGCACAAACTTGGCCTCGTCGTGAGCATTCAGCGCCTCGAGGTTCTCCATACGGAAGGTGTCAGGCTCGCCTGAGTTCGGACACTTTACATCCACGATTTTGATGACCCGGCTCGGCACCCGTTCGAGCGGACGCTCACCACTGGTCTCCAAAAGAACCGTGTAGTTGGCCGCGAGCAGACGCTGCATGAGCGGAACGAGCTCGCGCTCCTGCAGCAGCGGCTCGCCGCCGGTGATTTCGACCAGCCCGCCTTCGGGGCTTAACCGCTCCACCTCCGAAGCGACTTCCTCCGGGGTGCGGCGCTGACCCCCGGTGAAAGTGTACTCGCTGTCGCACCAGGAACAGCGCAGGTTGCAGCCGGTGAGG
>Ga0193733_1000519_pt1 | contig 12460 bp, 11 predicted proteins | sample U1s2metaG_FD_145076 | JGI IMG/M metagenome (GOLD analysis project Ga0193733, IMG submission 145076) | Soil microbial communities from a riparian zone of the East river system, Colorado, United States - U1s2 | ecosystem: Environmental > Terrestrial > Soil > Riparian zone | place: USA: East River... | reverse complement strand
CCCGGGTCTTGGATGCGGGAGGTTCCATGCGTCGAAAACTTATATTGAGAGGTCTGTATTGTCACACATCGCAGACGACGCGCGTCCGCTCGATTTGCTTCTCCTGGTTCCTCTGCTTCTGAAGCAGCGATGCGCGGAAAGATGGGATCCAGAGGAAGAATTCGGCTCTGACACCGATTTAAAAAATCGGCTCTGACACCGATTGTTGCTTGTTGACAGACGGCGTTTGATCGTTTCAGAATCACATTCGAATTTCGAGGAGAAGCGAAAAAAGTCACGGCTGTGCGCGCGAAGAAGCGATGCACAAGTCTGACGATCGGAAGTTTCTGTGGCTTCCGTACGCGCTTCTCTCCCGGTAGTTTCTGACTTCCTGGATCACACGATCGTCGCTCGGTTTCGCTCGCGTGCAACGCCGGGCTTCGGAGAAAGCTGCAAATCGCGGAAGCGAAGAGGAGAACCCAAATGTATCTGCTCAAATATCGTCTGACCAAGCGTCAACGGGACGTTCTGAAGAATCGACAAGAGCTCATCAAGGCCGGCATCAGCCGGCGCGATCTGCTCAAGCTGGGTCTCATGACCAGCGCGGGCGTTCTCGTCGACGGCCTCAGCGTGAGCCGCGCCTTTGGTCAAACTACTGCAACGACTATTGACGCGACAGGAACTATAACGGCAGTGAGCAGAAGTTCGAGTCAGTCCTGCGGCTCCCGCGGATCCAGTCTTTGCGTGGTCAGCCCCCCGATCCAGCCGTTCCTGGACCTGCTGCCGACGCCGCGCGACGGGACCTGGAGGATCCAGACCCCGACCGCGCTGAGTCCGGCGCCGACGGTGGCGCCGAACACGGGCGCGGGCGAAGGCCGCACGATCGCCCACCAGGCGTTCACCCAGTTTCCGCCGCAGAAGTTCTACGGCGTCACGCAAAAGGCAGGCGCGCTGAGCATCACCTCCGATCCGACCATCGATCCGCAGAACCTGTGGGGTTTCGCGATCGGCACGCCCGAGCAGAACAATCCGATCAACGTCCCGGGACCGCTGTACGTCGAGCATTACAACGTGCCCATCCTGGTGCGCAACTACAACCGGCTGCCGCCCGAGGGACAGAACGGCGGATTCGGCAAGCCTTCGGTGACGACCCACCTGCACAATGGCCATACGCCCTCGGAGAGCGACGGCAATCCCTGCAACTACTTCGAGATCGGCCAGTTCTACGACCAGCACTACCCGAACGTCTACGCCGGGATCAACTCCACGCATCCGGGCACGGGCGACATCCGGGAGGCGCTGCACACGCTCTGGTATCACGATCACCGCGTCGATTTCACCGCCCAGAACACCTACAAGGGCCTGGCGGGGATGTATCTGCTCTTCAACGATAAGGATACCGGCGACGAGCTGACCGGGTTCCATCTGCCGAGCTTCCCGCAATACGACATCCCGATGGTGTTCAACGACAAGGTGATCGACCCGAGCACGGGCCAGATCTTCTTCGACTTGTTCAATCTGGACGGCGTCCTTGGCGACAGGTTCCTGGTCAACGGCAAAGTCCAGCCGGTCCTGCACGTCAGCCCGCGCCGCTACCGCTTCCGCTGGCTGAACACGGGGCCCTCGCGGTTCTATCAGTTCTTCCTGACCGATCTGACCAACTTGGGCGCGAACAACACCTTCTGGCAGATCTCGACCGACGGCAATCTCACGGACCGGCCGTACCAGGTCTCGAGCTCACGCGTCAGCGTTTCAGAACGCGTCGACGTGATCGTCGACTTCACCGGGAAGGCGGGGAAGACGTTCTACATCGAGAACCGGCTGATACAGAGCGACGGACAAGGACCGAGCGGCGGGCTGTTTGCTGCGGGGCAGGGCGACCTGCTCTTGAAGATCGTCGTCGACGGTCCGGTGGTGAACGACAACAGCCAGAACCCGGCCAACATCACGGCGTTCTACGGTTTCCCGAACACGACCGATGCGGTGCGGGTCTCGCGCACCTTCGTGTTCCAGAACCGGGGCGACTGGGAGATCAACGAGAAGATCTTCGCCTGCGACGACATTCGCTTCCAGGTCCTGAAGAATTCCAACGAGCGATGGACGATTCAGAACGAGGGCTCGAGCTGGCACCATCCGGTCCATATCCACTTCGAGGAATTCCAGACCCTGTCCATCAACGGCAGAGCGCCTGCGACTTCTCCGCTCGTCCAGAAAGGCCGCAAGGACGTGGCGAGGCTCGAGTCGCGCGATACGCACGTGGTCTACTTCCGCTTCCGCGACTTCCACGGCAGATATCCGATCCACTGCCACAACGTCGTGCACGAGGACCACGCCATGATGGCACACTGGGAAATCGTCGATACCGGCGGCGACACCAACCCGCGGCCGTAGCTCGGGACCGCGAAAGGAGACAACATGATCAAGATGTCCAGAAGAGCATGGCTGGGAATGGCGGGCGCCGCGGCGGCGGTCGGGGTGGTCGGACTGCCGCCTTTGCAGCGGGAAAGCCGCGCGGCGACCGTATCGCCTCGCGAGCTGATCCGGCGGCGGAATTTTCCCAATGTGGTGCTCACCACCCATGAAGGCGAGCGGGTCCGCTTCTACGACGACCTCATCAAAGGCAAGTTCGTGACCCTCAACATGATGTACTCAACGTGCAAGGCGACTTGCCCCCTCACCACGGCGAACCTCGTGCAGGTGCAGAAGCTGCTCGCCGATCGCGTCGGGCGCGATCTTTACATGTATTCGATCACGCTCGACCCGAAGCAGGACACACCCGAGGTCCTGAACGCGTACGCCAAGACGTTCGGCGTGGGAGCAGGCTGGAAGTTTCTCACCGGGAACCCGGGGGACATCGAGCAGTTGCGCCGGCGCCTGGGGTTCGCGTGGGCCAACCAGGAAATGGACAAGAACAAGGACTTCCACACCGGGAACCTCCGCTACGGAAACGAGCCCCTCATGCTCTGGGGAGCCGTACCGGGCTTGGCGGAGCCGACGTGGGTCAGCGAATGCATCCTGTTCGCCGACTGGCCGGAGAACCGACTGAGGGACCGGCAGCGCATCGCAGAGGCGAAGTCCCGCAAGGCGTCGGGTGCCGAGCGTGCGGGGCCGGTGGCGCCGATGACTCACGATCACGGGCAACACTAGGTCTGAACGCGCTCTCGAACGAAAACGGGCGGGGGGAAATTTCTCCCGTCCGCTTCGGGCCGCCAAGGCGCTTCGCGGTCGTGCTCCATGCGAGGCGTTTGCGGACGGCGATGTCCGCGTTTCTTTTTGCGGGCATATCGGCGTCCGCGCCGATCCTGGCGGATACGCCAGGCAAGATCGGGGACCTCACGCCTGATGAAGCGCGCGGCAAGCTCATCTATACGACGGGCCGCGGCGCTGCAGGGCGGCTGCTCTATTTCCGGCTGCTGACCGCGGGCGAGCGCGCTCTGCCCGCCAACGGAATCGTCTGCGCAAACTGCCACGGCGCGGACGGCAAAGGCGGCAGGGAAGGCAATATCGTCATGGCCGATATTACTTACGGGACGCTGGGCAGGCCCCTGCCCGCATCACCGCCCTGGAACAAGACGCGCGCCCCTTACACGGATGCCCTGCTCGCGCGCGCCATCACTCAGGGCCTGGACTCGTCCGGACAGCAACTCGACTCCTCAATGCCCCGCTGGGTACTCTCCGAGCCGGAACTGCAGGACCTCCTCAAATACCTGAAGCGCCTGGGGAGCAGGTAGGAAAGCTGCTTGCGTTGCCGCATGGCCCTACGCGGCAAATGGGTCCTGATCCGGGGGCTGCGGATCGCGCATGCGCGCCCGGATCGCCTTCAGCGCGCCTGCAGCGAGATAGCAGCGGCCGCCTTTGTCGCTCGTCGCTACGAGAAGGCCGGCCTCCACCAGGCGCTCAAGATCGTCGCTGGCCTCACGCGCGGAAACACCGGCCGTCGACTGATGCTGCGCTGCCGTCAAGCTGTCGCCGATCGCGGCCCCGGCGAGCGCGAAGATCATCCGCTCGGCCAAGCCGCGATGCTTGACGTCGCGCTCGAGCTCGTCCCACAGGCGGTCGTACTCCTCGGTCCGTCTCAGTAAAGTCCTCGCCTGGAGCCAGTGCGCGGTGAGGCAAAAGCGGATCCACGGGCGCGCGTCACGCTCCGGCTGCCACGCGCCTTGGTCGACTTCATCGAGCGTCCTGTAGTACTCGCCGTTGTTGACGCTCAGGTATTCGTCGATGCTCGCGAACGGCGGCGCAGAAATGCCGTCGCGCGCAAGAACGAAGGTCTGCAACGTCCGGGCCATGCGGCCGTTGCCGTCGCTGAAGGGATGGATGGCGGCGAGATTCAGGTGCGCCATGGCAGCCCGGATGAATACCGGGACCTCGTTCCCCGCGTTTAGCGATGCGATCAGCTCGGCCATCAGCCCCGGAATGAATTTGGCGTGCGGTGCCCTGTAGACGGGTCTGCTGGAGAGATCTTCTCTGACCGATATCGACCCGCGCCGCCAGCGACCCGGTGCATTTTCCGGGTCGTGACCCACCATCATGTAATGCAAGGCCCGGATGGTTCCTTCGTCGATCGCGAAGTCGGGAGCGTCCGCCAATTGCAGCACGAAGCTGAGGGCCGTGTGATAGCCGGGAGCGCCGGCCCAGGCGTCCTCGGCACCTGGTTCGTCGTCCTCGGCCGGACCTGCGTTCTCGAAGAACAGGGTGCCGAGCGCGGGATTCTTGGAGGCCTGCAGAATGCGGTCGTGGATGGCCCGCCACGGCAATCCGGGCCACTCCCGCAGCCTGGGCAGATTCAACTGTCTGCGGATAGTGTCGATCTCGTCGATGACTTCCGCTTCTCGCTCGGTGATCGACGGCGTCTGAAACAGCATCGTGGCGTTGTAGAGGCTGGAGGCTGCAGCTCGTCACTCTAGCGGGCGCCTGCAGCAACGGCATCTATCCCATTATTTCTTCGGTTCCTGTACGTCGCGAACCTCGGTATTCATCCGCACGTCTTTGCGCCGCCGCTTGACGAGGAGCTTCCCGGTTTCGAAATAGTCGCCTTTCACGGCAAGCTCCGCCGCGCGCTCGAGCTCGTCCGGCCATTCGCCGAGCGAGTACCCGAACCACGGCGACTCGGGCTTCAGCTTCGGCAGGCCCAGTTCTTCCCAGATTTCCTTCGCGCGCTCCATGTACTCGCGCTTGGGCAGCGAGATAGGGGGAAAATCTTCCTTCATCGTCGCGTCGATCAGCACCGAAGCGTCTTCGCCGTCGTTTCGTTTGCTCCTCGGGCCGTGCCCCTGGTCGCGGTGATGAAGGATCTGAAGGTCGAGCGCCGGGTTCGCGCGGTAGGACATGGCCCAGAGCAGGGCGTCCGCGTTGTCCGGGTCGATGTCTTCGTTCACGGCGACCACGTACTTGCCCGCCGCGCGGTTCCATGCAGCGGCGCCGTAGAGCGCGCGCCAGATTTCCGTCCTCGGCGCCTTGCGGTCCATGATGAGCACCACCACCTTGCGCAGATTCGTGAGCGGCTCGTGCATCGAAACGCGCTTCACGCCCTGGATGCCGAGCGTGTTGCGCAGGTGATGGGTAAAAAGCGGCTCGAGCGCGACGCGCTTGATGAGGCTCGACTCGCTCGGGGTCACCTGCGAGATGATGGAGGTGAGGATCGCGTTCTTGCGCCGGGTGATGCAGGTCACCTCCATGAAGGCGTTGTACTCCTGCAGGTTGACGTGGCCGTGCGACTCGCCGAACGGCGCTTCGGGCTCGAGATACTCGGTGTCGATGTACCCTTCGACGACGATCTCGGCTTCGGCCGGTACGAGCAGGTCGACGGTCTTCGCTTTCACGACGTTGATCGGCGCGCCGACGAGCCCTCCGGCCACGTACAGCTCGTCCAGCGCCTCCGGCACTTTCTGCGCCGAGGTAAACGCCACGCACGGCGGCGCACCCAGGACGACCGCCGCGGGCAGCTTCTCCCCGCGCGCCTTCATTTTCTCCCAGTGGGTGTAGATCCCGGGCCGCAGCTCGAGGGACGGATTCATGCCGAGCCGCCGGGGCGCCTTCACCTGCCCGCGATAGATGCCCATGTTCTGGACGCCGGTGTCCGGGTCCTTGGTGATGTACTGCGAAAGGGTCGTGAACGGGGCGATGTCCCAGCCCGGCGTCGAGATGGGAATGGGGAGACCGTCGAGGCCTTTGCCGGGCTCGTCGAGGTCCTTGCCCGTGATTACGACCTCATGGCAGGGTGCGTCCTCGACGATTCGCGGCGCGATCGGCTTCGCCATCGCGCGGTTCCAGGTCTCGTTGATTTCGTCCAGGGCGCAGCCCATGCCGATGCGGTAGATCTCGTCACCGACGGCGAGCGCGCCGACCACGACCGGGATATCGTATTTGCGTCGCTTGCCGTCGGTGACTTGGGTGAACAGGAACGCTTTTCTGTCCGGCTCCTCGATGCCGCCGCGGAATTGCCAGCGCACCAGCGGATGCATCTCGGTGTCTTTGTTGATCGGCCGATCGACCGTTATGAGCAGCCCCGCGCCCTTGAGGGCTTCCAGGTGCTCGTGGAGGTCGGGATAGGCGCGCTTCGGCGCGGTGCCCGTATCGCGGCGCTTCGGTTCGGCCGTCGAGCTGATTTCGGATTTCTTCGCCATGGGCGGGCGCCTTCAGTGCAGGAAGTATATCAACGCGACAACGACGGGAACATCGCCACGCCGAGGCGGTTTGCCAGCGCCTGGAGCTCGTCGTAGATCGCGCGTGGAATCGGGACGCCGTCGCGGCTGCGGCACTCGAATGTGCGGCGGCCGCGCTCGCCGGGCATGAGGATTTCCCCTGCATCGCGATCGACAGGCAGGGATTTCAGCGCTTTCACCAAACGATCGACTTCGCGCCGAAAATTCCCAGGATCGCCGAACTGCGCCAGGTCGATCGCCATGACGAAGCCGTTTTGTCGGTGCCGGCGTCCTTCGGGGGTGCCTTCGAGAGACTCGGCGAGCAGGGGGTTCGACGCGACCAGGCTCGTGATGCATTCGATCATGAGAGACAAGCCAGAGCCTTTGGGGCCGGCCATCGGCAACGGAATCTGCGCGGCCTGGGGGTCGGTCGTCGGGTTGCCGTCCTTGTCGAGGGCCCAGCCTTCGGGTATCCGTTCGCCCGTTCTCTTCGCCTGGTTCAGCTTTCCCATCGAAACGACGCTCGTCGCCATGTCGAGCACGACGGGCTCTGCCCCCGGGACCGCGATCGAGATGGGGCTGGTGGACACGCCTGCTGCGCGCGTGCCGTGATAGACGACATTGGGCCAGGATGCCGCCAGGGCGATCGCGGCCATTCCCTCGCGAGCGGCGGCGAGCGTGTAGTAGCCGAGCGCAGCGGTGTGTGTGGTCGCGCGGACGAGCGCGAGCCCGACGCCGGCGTCCCTGGCCTTGCGCATGGCCTCGGTCGTTCCCCGCATCATCGCGACCGGCCCGGCCGCGCGATCGGCTTCGATCAGGACCGAGGCGGGCGTCTCGGTGCGGACCGCCATCGCGGGCCTCGGGTTCATGTCGCCGGTTTCGATCAGATCGACGTAGCGAGGGACCCTCATGACGCCGTGCGTGTCCACGCCCCGGAGATTCGCCCAGACGAGGACTTCGGCGACGACCGCCGCATCGGCTTTGGGCATGCCGGCTCGCGCGAAGACGTCCGTCGCGAAGCGCTTGAGCGCGTCGGCCGAAGCGGTCGGCGCCGCCTGGTGCAATTGTGTCTCGCTCATTCCGGGATCAGACCCGCGCGGGAAAATATTTGGCGAGCCAATTGCGCACGAGGTCGACCACCAGCGTGTTCCCTTCCGAGAACATGAAATGGTCGACGTCGGCGATGAGATGGAGATCGGTCGGCTTGCCCGCGCGCTCGAAGAGCTCGACCGACTGCTCGGTCGGTGTCACCGAGTCGTTCGCCGAATGCAGCAGAAGGAGCGGCCGCGGCGCGATCCGCCCGACGACATCGTTGGCGTTGAACGCGTACATGGTTTCCACCACCTCGAAAGGAAACTCCATGATCGAGCCCGGCGCGAGGTTGCCGCGCAGGCGCGGCGGAATGGGAACGATGTCGTAGCGCGGCACCCTCATCGGCTTGCCGGCGCGCTTCCGGCGCTTTCCCTCTTTCATCATGGCGCTGAACTTCTTCCAGGCCCGGGGCGAAGCGTGCTGCCTGCGGAATTTCTTCGCGCCGTCGCCCCAGCCGCCTGAGGAAATGCAGGCGGCGACCCTCCGGTCGACCCCTGCCGCGTATACCGCGACCGCTGCGCCAAAACTCTGCCCGACTACGCCGATGCGCTTTGGTTCGATCTCCGGACGGGTAGCCAGGAAGGACAGCGCGCTCCTCGTGTCTTTAACCTGCTCCTTGCAGACGACGCGTCCGCGCTCGCCTTCGCTTTCGCCGCAGCCGCGGAAGTCGAAGCGCAGCGCCGCGTAGCCGAGGCCGGCGAGCATTTTCGCAACCGTCGTACCGCCGCCGCCGTCCTTGTTGCTGCCGAATCCGTGCAGGACGAGAAATGCGGCGCACTGCTCCTCCGGCCCGCGCGACTCGGGAAGGTGAAGCACGCCCGCAAGCTTCAATCCGTCGGATGCAAAGCTGACCCGTTCTTCCATTCTTCCGATCCTCTCCTGCGAGCTGGCTAATTATAAGTGCGGTGGTCCTCGCCAAGGTAGAATCTCCGGAAAAAGGAACCGCGATGAGCCGCTACGCACCGATCGACGTCCACGCGCATTATTTTCCGCAAAGCTTCCTCGATCTGATCGCCAAGCACGGCCCCAGCCACGGCTTCGAGTACAAAATAGTCGAGGGCAAAGGTCCGCAGTTCAAGCACGGCCATCTCATAACCGGGCCGGTCGGTCCCAAATTTGTCGACCTGGACGCCCGGCTCGAAACGATGGATGAACAAGGCGTCGAGGTCCACGCTCTGTCACTGTCACAACCGATGGTGTATTGGGCCGACGGGGAGCTGGCCCAGGGCATCAGCGAAAGCTACAACGACGCGCTCGCGCGGGCGCACGAACGGCATCCGAAGCGGCTCGTCGGGCTCGCGACGCTGCCGATGCACGAGCCGGCGCTCGCGGTGAAGGAGGTCGAGCGCGCGGCGAAGCTGCCGGGCATGCGCGGCTTCTATATCGCCACCCAGATTCGCGGAAAAGACCTGTCCGACGCTTCATTCTCGCCTGTCTATGAGCGCATCGAGGCGAGCGGCCTGCCGCTTTTTTTGCATCCGGTCGAGGTGATCGGGGACCAGCGTCTGGGCGCCTACTATCTCACCAACCTGCTCGGCAACCCTTTCGAGTCGGCGATCGCCGCTGCGCACCTCATCTTCGGGGGCGTGCTCGACCGGTTTCCCAGGCTCGTCGTCTGCCTTCCCCACGCGGGTGGCGCGTTCCCGTGGCTCGTGGGCCGGCTCAACCGGGGCTGGGAAAAGCGTGCCGACCTGAAGCACGTCAAGCACTCGCCGCTCGAGTACCTGCGCCGCTTCTACTACGACACGGTCGGCTATTCCGACCACGTGCTCGAATATCTCGTAAAGGTGATCGGTGCCGACCGAGTCCTGATGGGGAGCGACTATTGTTTTCCCATTGCCTACGAGCGGCCGGTCGAGACCGTGACGGCCCATCTTCTCCTCGACGACGAGCAGAAGCGGAAAATCGTCGAAGACAATGCGCGGCGCCTGCTCAGAATCTAGCTTGGCGTCGGAAGATCCATATGACGATGCTGACGACCACCGATATGACGAGGCTGGTCATCAGGGGAAAGTAGAGACCGAATCCGTCGCGCCGCACCACGATGTCTCCCGGCAGCCTGCCCAGACCCAGTTTCGACATCACCGGCCACAGCAATCCCGCGGCCACGAGGATGAGACCGACGATGATCAGCCACTTGGACACGGGCATTTCGCCTCCGCCTCGACCCAATTAGGCCGGAGTCTGCCAGTATAATTGCACCGCGACGGAATGGAAGCCTTGCCGGCGGCGTTAGCGTGTCGCCCGCAAGCGAGCCTTGCGGTTCAACCGCCCCGATGGTTTCAAGGAGGAAGCACAATCATGAAGAGAGTTACATTGTTGTCAATTGCCGGAGCGTTTGCGCTCATGAGCGCCGCCGCCGACGCGCAAACTCCGATGCGCATCCGCGGCACCATTACCAGTGTGGAGGGTGATGTGCTCTCGGTGAAGACCCGCGACGGCAAGGATCTCAAGATCAATCTCGCCCCGAATCTCACGGTGGCTGCCGCCAAGGGGGTCACTCTCGCCGACTTCAAGCCGGGCGCTTATGTAGGCTCGACCGCGAAGAAGAACGCGAGCGGTGTGCTGGTCGCAAGCGAAGTGCACGCGCTTCCGCCCGCAGCGGCTCCGGGTCACACGCCGTGGGATACGGGGCCGGGTGACACCATGACGAACGCCAATCTCGCCTCCGTCGTCAAGTCGGCGGGGGGCAACGAGTTGACGCTCGAATACAAACGCGGATCGCAGAAAATCCTGGTGCCCGACGGGACGCCCATCGTCGATTTCGTTCCCGGAGACCGGTCGCTGCTGGTACCGGGCGCAACCATCTTTACCGGAGCGCAGGTCGCCGCCGACGGCAAGATCACAACCGGCCGCGTGGCGGTGAGCAAGGACGGAGTCAAGCCGCCGCAATAGACGTGGACGCTGAGTTGCTTATCCGGGCGGTCGTTCTTGCCAGCGCCGCGTCCCTCGCGGCTTGCGCCGGCATGGGTAAGAGCGAAGACGTCGACTACCGCGCCATCGTGGCGAGCCCGGACCGATCCGAGGCCGACCGTCAGACCGATCAGAGAAGAAATCCGGAGCTGTTGCTCGCGTTCACCGGCGTGCGGCCGGGCATGAGGGTGCTCGATATGGGAGCGGGCGGAGGCTATTCGACCGAGCTGCTCGCCCGCGCGGTCGGTTCCAGCGGAACGGTCTATGCGCAGGACTCGCAGGCGGTTCCGCCGAGAGCGACGGAGCGCTTCGACGAGCGTGCGAGAACCTCTGCGATGCGGAACGTCGTGCGCGTGCTGCGAGACTATGACGATCCGGTTCCACCGGGCGTGCGCGATCTCGATCTGATCACCTTCTTTTTCGCCTATCACGACACGGCGTTCATGAGCGTCGACCGCGCAAGGATGAATCGCGGGCTGTTCGAGGCGCTGAAACCAGGCGGTGTGTTGGTGGTCGCCGACCATTCGGCTCAAGCGGGTGCGGGTACAAGCGTCGCGAAATCCTTGCATCGCATTGAAGAAGCGACGTTACGGCGGGAAATCGAGGCGGCGGGTTTCAGGCTCGCCGCGGAAGCGGATTTCCTGCGCCATCGCGAGGATCCGCGCGATTCGATCGTATTTCGTCCTAAGGTGCCGGTAGACGAATTCGTATTGAAGTTCGTCCGACCCTGATTTGGCAGGGAGGCCGGCGGCGTTCCAAGACTTCGGTCTTGACGGTCGGCGTCATGGCCGTCGCTTTTCCACGACATTATATACTTTGCAAACGCAAGTCGCTATAGTCCAGCCCGTGACAGGCCGGTAAGAGGGGGCGCGTCCTGCGACCCCTTAGGCTTTTCTAGCTGTGACTCACTGGTTAATCCACCAGAGCACGGAATCGGGCGGCGTGGATGATTCCTTTATTTCATGCGCTATGCCGTGCTCGATGGACGCGTGACGAGCTCGTCGGCTTTATCGCTAATTGCTTTCAAACAGAACTCGCGCAAGGTTTGCCCTGTTTGAGCATTAACTCCGCACATGAAATGGATGACGTGAATAGCCATGGTTGTACGAGCTACTTCGGGCGCTTCGTCGCCTTCTTCTTGGACTTCTGGACGTGGGGCTGGGGAGGTGTCGCCAGCATCCTGCGCAGGACTTCGTCCGCGCTCGGCTGTGGTATTGGCTTGCGTTCTTGCTTCATGGTTGGAGTATAGGCCATGGGTGAATTGCTACGCGAAGAATCGTTTCTCGACCGTCAGAATAATGCTCTCGCAGAGATTCACGAAACTGTTCAAAACTGTAGAAATAGGCTCACCTTTCAAAATGTCGACTTCTGCGAACGCTACTTGAAGCATGATGCGAAGTTTCATATTGCCTTGCACCTCCGTCGTCGTACCGACGGTCATGAGTGTCACGCTTTCTTTAAGCGGCTCCCATTGAAGATTGCCGATACTAAAGGAATTGCCTTTAACGGTGAGCTGCTCAATGTGAATTCCAGCGCCGCCGACTCCGACTATGGGGATCAGGCGCTTATGTTTATCGGTCAAATTAAGAGCGTGAAGTGCAAAAAGAACGTCATTCCCTCCCTTGTATGGGTACAAACCACGGATGAGTTCTTGCGCGTCGAGGCTAAGCTTCTTTATTTTTTTCTGCACTCCGGGAGATTCAAATATTTCCTTGGTCTTCCCGACAGGGAAATAAACGTCGTTCGTATTTGTATGCCCATTCTTTTCGGCAAGGCAACAGGCAAGCAGATCAAGCGAGGAGCGCAAGTCATGAAGAATATTTCCTGTGACG
>Ga0193733_1000518_pt1 | contig 12464 bp, 13 predicted proteins | sample U1s2metaG_FD_145076 | JGI IMG/M metagenome (GOLD analysis project Ga0193733, IMG submission 145076) | Soil microbial communities from a riparian zone of the East river system, Colorado, United States - U1s2 | ecosystem: Environmental > Terrestrial > Soil > Riparian zone | place: USA: East River... | reverse complement strand
TTTTCCAGCTTGGCGAAGACCACGCGCGCCTGTTCAGGCATGGAGTGCGCCAGATAAAAGCGAAGCTCCCCGACCGTCTCGGAGATGGTTTCCTCTTGAGCCTGGGCGGTTTCGGTGTCTTGAACTTCGGCGGATTGCTGCGCAAAGGAGGCCGCGGTAGGTTGATCCGAGATCTCGCCCTCCCACTCTGCGGAGATGTCGATCTCGCTCTCGGCCGCGGGTGTCTCCGCATGTACTTCAAATTCGCTGGAGCTCGGGGCTGTGGAGGCCGCCGGTTTGTGAAAGAACAGCCCGGAAGAGGAAGATGCGGCAGCCCGACCGGCCTCGGCAGGGGCAGCGTAATCTGCGCCGCCATTGAAAGTGGCCTGAGTCGCCTCCTCGGCCTTGGCCGGGTCAAACGACGCGGCTGCGAAAGCCTCCCGCGGTGTCGCCTCGGCCGCCTTGTTGGAAGAGCGATCCTCGTACTTCTCAGCCAGATCTTTGTAGCGGCTGGCTTCGTCCGGGTGTCCTGCGTCGTGGTAAAGCTGTTCCAGATTGCGGCAGCAAACGGCAGCTTCGCCGAAGCGGCCGGCCCGCGTGTGCAACGCTGCCAGACGCTGGTTCATGCGCAGATCGCGTGGGGCTTTGGGCAACGCGGACAGCAACGGTCCCAGTGCCTTGGCCGGCATATTGTAGGAAACAAATAGTTCGGCGTCGGTCAGAGCGGCGCGTACCGCCAATGCGATGTCGTCGGGATAGCGTTGGTCAATAAACGGCGCAGTGGCTTCGAGTTCCTCCACCAGGACCGCCCCCTCCTCCGCTGTGATCAGTCGTGCGCCAGGCACACCCACCCCTAGCTTGGCCAGCACTTGCTGATAGTTGCGCGTGTGCAACTGGTTCTGCGGCTCCAGCTGGGTGAGCTTCAGATAATAGTCGCGGGCTTTCTCCAGATTTCCCGAATGCACGCTGCCATGCGCGAGCAACTCGTAAATCTCGGTCGTGTGAGTGCTGTCGCCTGCTTTCTGGGAAAGTTCGAGGATCGTCTCCAGCGCGCGCGCGTCGTCGCGCATAGGCCCGATCAGCGCATGCAGGCTTTCGATCACTTTCACCGAATCCGTTGACACCAGACGATCAGAATAAATCTGGTAGACCTGCAGCACTTCGGTCGCGTTTCCGGCAGCCATGAGCGCGTCGGCGTAGCTGGTGATCGCGCCGGTATCATTGTGGACAGTGCACAACTTTCCTGCCAGAGTGCCCGCTTCGGGCAAGCGTCCACTTTGCAGGTAGGCCTGCATGAGCGCGCGCAGTCCCTCGGGGTGGCTGTCGAGATCCGCTACTTTCTCCAGGTTCTTGATTGTGCCGGCCATGTCGCCTGAATCGAACGCGTTTCGGCCGCGCAGCAGAAGGGCCTGGCTGTTGGTCGGGTCCAAAGTGAGCATGCGGTTCAGAATTTCTTCGGCCGGACCCAATTGCCCCCGGGTGCGCAGGCTATCGGCGGCGGCGGCGAACAGCTGCCAGGCTTCCGTCTTTTTATTCAGCCGGACATAAACCTCGGCCAGGCGAGTGCGCATGGCCACATTTTCTGGATCCATTTCCAGGGTCTTCTGGAAAATCCGGACGGCTTGCTCTAGTTCACCGGAGCGCAGAAACTCCTCTGCGACCTGAAGGTATTGTGCCCTGGCATCATTAAAGAGGCCTTGCTGGGTATAAAGCTCGGCCAGGCGAAGCACAATTTCCAAGGTCGGCTTCAGCTTGGTGAGCTTCTTGTACATGGCGATGGCTTTGACGGTGAAGCCCTGGGCCGCATAGGCATCGCCCACACTCTTGAACGATTCGATCGCCTTGTCGCTCTGGCCGAGACGGGCATAGAGGTCGCCAATGGTATTGGAGACGGTGAGTTCCTTGGGGTCAGCTTTGAGGACCTTTTCGTACTCAGCGATGGCATTTTGCAGTTTGCCCTGCTGGACGAATTTTTCCGCAGCGCTGAGAGCTTTCTGTTTGTTGAAGCCAAAACCGAACGCCATATGCTTGCTGACTCCAGGTCCGGCCCACTCCCGCCAAAAAACATTTCCTTGGCAGCGCGACCGACAGGTTTGCCATCCGATCGGCCATGTCTGCCGATCATCCGATGGGATGGTCTTTCGGACAAGGGTCATTGTAAGACGGGTTACCGAGAATCGTATGGTTACTAAGGGTTACCGAAAGGGAGTGTACGACCGAGTTACCAGTGGAGCCAGCGAGCTAAACCGTAGCAGCGCAACATGCAGATCCTGTTTTCCCAGCGACATGCACCGGACAGACAGAGGTTCGCTAACCTGTCAATACTGCTGGCCGATGGGTTCTTGTAACATTGTGACCAAGTACCAGCCGGCAGGACGGTGGTATGGTAACCGGGAAGCCCCGCTCGCGACCTCCAGCGCAGCTTGCTCGGAAGTAGTGAACCTCATGGGTGGGCCCAGGCATACTTTTCCTACAGCAAATGGGGAGAACCATGGGCAGATGGCTTACGTGGGTGTCGCACCAGCGCTTGACGGGTTGGGCATGTTCCCAGTGCGGTTGGACTTTTCCTGTCCCCTCCTTGCTGACCGACCAGGAAGCCAAAAGCGCCTATGACCGGCTGGCCGCAAACAAGTTCCAGGACCACGATTGTACGATGCACGGTGCGCCGACTCTGCTGGCCGACTCTGAAAGTTTCGCGGCGCGCGCGAGAAGACTGGTCACGCGAGGCTTCAAACCGAAAGACGCTGCCCAAATCACTTTGCAGGAAATCATTTTCGAACACCGCAACGATAAAGCCGCTGCCAAAAAGGCCCAGGCCGACTCGGAGGACTTTCTCCGTCATGTCAAAGACGGGTCGATTTGACGAAGGAGCACTACGCCAATCGCTGAGCCGGGAGCAGAATCTGTTTTCCGGTAACTCGCGCAGCGGCACCCGCTATCGCCAGGATGTGTCCAACCCTGAGAATTCATTCCGAGTATTGGCGCAACTCTTGTTTTCCGTGTAACGTCAACCTGATTGGCAGAACCTTGCGGTCCAGAGACGGCCGAGAGGCACATTCTTTATGACCTGGATCCGCACCATTCCGGTTTCCCAAGGTGACGAAAAGCTGCGTCAGGCGATGGAAAACCAAAAGGCTCTCTATCCCAAGGAATACGCCACTCCGGTTCATCCCACGGAGGGTGGAGGGTCGTCGATCACTGAGTCCCACAGCCTGATTCCCGAAGCCCTGTACCATGCCTTCGCCACTTTCGGCGTGCTCATGTCCCCTGACTTGCCGCTGTCCCGGCGGGAGCACGAGATGATCACCACCGTGGTTTCGGTCACCAACCGGTGTGTCTATTGAATCGACTCACACGCAGAGTTTCTGCGGCGGGTGACGTTGGACAAGAATCTGGTGGATGCTCTGGAAAAGGACTACACCACCGCTCCCATCACGTCCCAGGAGCGGATCATGCTCGACTACGTCGTGAAGATTACAAAGGATGCGACCAAGGTCTGGAAAGATGATCACGAGCGCTTGCGTGCCACTGGCTTCGACGACCGGGCTATCCTCCAGATCACGCTGATCGCTTCCTGGTTCAATTACATCAACCGCGTTGCCGATGCTCTGGGGGTGGGACGAGAGTAGCGGATGGTTGTCTCCGCTACTCGGTTCCCCGACCTATTGTTGTTTGCCTGCCTGATTCTGCGGAGCGAACTTGGAATCTGTGCCAAGCCGTCGAGCCGCAGAGTTTTCTCGTTCGGTGATCCATTCCCACACCCGGCGCCCATTCGCATCCAGGGAGCATCGGGCTTCGGTGTAATCGGCCAAGCGGTTCAGCACCGTAGTCACTGAGGCGATGGGATCCTTGTGGCGCTCCAGCAGTTCGGGAAATCTCTGCTGTAGCGACTGACAGACAAAGCGGGCGCCCAGCGGTTTGCCCGACTCCATCAGCACCACGCGACAAGCTCGCGTGAAACCCGGCTGCCGGCTGGCGGTTTTGCGATCGAGGAACGTGAGCAACTCATGGCTGAGCACGGAGTCTCCGAAAATATTCGCCAGCCCAGCCAGGGTCTGTTTGATGGTGCCAATCCGCTTCATGAGATCTGCGCGCCGTTGCAGCAACTCATGGAGTTCCCGTTCCGCAGAGCGGATGACCTCCTGGACGTGGAGGTCGGCCGCTTGCGATTGCCCGTTGCTTCCGTTCGTGCCTGCATTCATTGAGTCCTCCCCTGTGATCGCGCTGCTTCCTCATCTACTGCGAGTTGCGTGCGGCAACGGTTTGAGTGCCCCCGGAATGCCGCTTTGCGGTCCTTACCCGTGACTTCGGCAGCGGCAGTTCCTGGCCAACGGAGTAGTTCTCCTGCCAAACTTGGGCCAACGAATAGCGGCCGCCATCGTTCTTGAACTGCAATGTCGGCGAGGTCGGAGTCTTTAGCGTTTCGACTGAGTTGGTTAACACCCGGGTCAGGGTGTGGCCTTCTGCGTCCCGCAGGTCCAGAAGGGTGGGCGCCGCGGTTACGAGCGAGTAGGTCCCGGCGGGAAACACCTGATCGCCCACGGTGAACTCAAATGGAATTTCTGCCTGGATGGCCCGCCCGGCACGTTGCGCCTGGGCCGCCGGTCCGAGCGTCAAGATACCAAAGAGAAGTGAAGTGAGGGTTCCTACAACCAAGTTTTTCATACAACCTCCCTGAGTGATGGACTTTGTTATGAACCGCTGTTAGATCACTGCTGTTATGACCGCCGGTCTGTGAGCGTTTCGACTGTCTCGGACTTGCCCAAGGCTCAAACCGGAGTTTGCCGCGCCGACTTTGGACTGGCTATCCGGTTCTTGCCGTCAATCCGCTTTTGCGGCGCTCTGGGAGTTGGACGTCAGGAATTACATATGAGATTTATTGTTTGTTTTCATTCAATCGATGAACTACACTCATGGCGAGATGAGCCCGAAACTGGAAGTCCGCCACCTCAAGCTGCTGGTGACCGTGGCCGAAGAAGGCAGCGTCACCGAAGCCGGGAAACGGCTGCACCTGACGCAATCTGCACTGAGCCACCAGTTGCGGGATGCAGAAGAGAAACTAGGCACCGCGCTGTTTCTGCGCCTGGGAAGAAAGATGGTCTTAACTCCCGCGGGCGAGCGGCTCATCGTATGTGCGCGGCGCGTACTCGACGAGCTCAGCAGTACCGAAGTGCAAATCCAGGGACTGAATGGCGGCTCGCGGGGTGTGATCCGCCTGAGCACGGAGTGCTACACCTGCTATCACTGGCTGCCGCCTGTGTTACAGAAATTTCACCTCAAGTTTTCGAAAGTAGAGGTCAACATCGTGGCCAGCGCCACCTCGGATCCGGCAGCCGCGCTCCTGGAAGGCAAGCTGGACGTAGCCATCATCAGTTGTCCGCCGCGCAACAAGAGCCTGCGAATCACGCCGATGTTTGAAGACGAACTGGTTCTGGTGATGTCGCCCAAGCACCGCCTGGTCGCAGCCAGCCAGGTCCGGCCCAAGGATTTGGCGACCGAAACTGTCCTGATCTATCCTCCGCGAGAAGAGAGCACGCTCATCAACAAGCTGCTGAAGCCGGCAGGCGTGGAAGCACAGCGGGTCATCGAAGTCCCACTCACGGAAGCCATCGTCGAGTTAGCCGCCGCCGGGACGGGTATCGGATTTCTTGCCCGCTGGGCCGTGGCACCGGCTGTGGAAGCAGGCAAGGTGGCAATCCGCCCCCTGGGTGGCCGCGGGTTTCGGCGGCAATGGCACGCGGTGACCATGCGAAACCAGCCCACGCCTCCTTTTCTCGCCGAGTTCCTGAACTTGTTATCGACCTTCTGCCCCAAAAATGCGCGGCGAATGTCGGCGTAGCCCTCTCAAAGCGATACCATCGTAGGCATGGAGCGCCGCTCCGTCGTCGATTTCCTCGAGAATTTTTTGCGACGAGGCGAGGATTGCGCCTACGTCCAGCATCGCGGATATCGTACCGTGCGCTGGAGCTACCGGCGGGTGGCCGAGACCGCATTCCGGTTCGCCCGCGAACTGCAAAAGCGCTCCATCGGCAAAGGCGAGCGCGTCCTGTTATGGGGACCGAACTCGGCCGAGTGGGTGGCGGTTTTTTTTGGCTGTGCGCTGCGCGGCGTGATCATTGTCCCCATTGACGATGCCGGGGCCGCCGACTTCACCCAGCGTGTCCACCGGCAGGTGGAAGGCAGGCTCCTGTTGTGCTCGCGTGAACACGCCCAACCGTCTCTTTCTGTTTCTGCTTCGTCCCCGCCCGCTTCGGCCCCGGTTCGGGTTCTGATTCTTGAAGACCTCATAGAAACTCTGTCGGGCTATTCATCCGCACCTTACGCTTCGGCGGAGACGAGTGTGGGGGACACTCTCGAAGTGGTCTTCACGTCCGGAACCACGGCCGAGCCGAAGGGCGTCGTCATCAGCCATGGCAATGTACTCAGCAACATCGCACCCCTGGAATCTGAGATTCGGCGATATCTCAAGTACGAACGTCTGGTGCATCCGCTGCGCTTCCTGAACCTGTTGCCCTTGAGCCATGTCTTCGGCCAATTTCTGGGAATCTTTCTGCCCCAGCTGATGGGCGGAACGGTGATCTTTCAGGACGCGCTCAAACCCGCTGAGGTGATTCGCACCCTACGGCGCGAACGAGTCTCCTTGTTGGTCGCGGTACCGCGTATGCTGCAATCGCTCAAGGAAAAAATCGAGCGGGATGGGGAAGAGGAAAACGGGTTAGAAGATTTTCGGAAGCGGTCCAAATCCGCGGAAGGGAAGCATTTCCTTCGGCGTTGGTGGATTTTCCGGCGGGTTCACCGCCAGTTCGGGTGGAAGTTTTGGGCGTTTATCTGTGGCGGAGCAGCGCTCGACCGCGCAACCGAAGAGTTCTGGGGCAGGCTGGGTTACGCGGTGATCCAAGGCTACGGCCTCACCGAAACCACTTCGATCATCAGCGTCAATCACCCTTTTCGTCCGGGCAGAGGATCGATTGGCAAGGTACTGGCGGGGCGCGAAGTCAAGCTGGGTCCGGATGGAGAAATTCTGGTTCGCGGCAGCGGCGTTGCCGCCGGCTATTGGAACGGCCGGGACCTTCAGCCGATGTTGGTCGAACAAGGCTGGTATGGCACGGGAGACATCGGCGAGCTTGACGCTGCGGGGAACCTGTATTTCAAGGGGCGGAAGAAAGAGGTGATCATCACTCCCGCCGGCATGAACGTTTATCCGGAGGATCTCGAGGCTGCATTGCGCCGGCAGCCCGAAGTGAAAGACTGCGTCGTGACCGCACTGCCGCGCGATGGCAACGCCGAGCCCTGCGCGGTGGTGATTCTGAGGGATGGCCATGCCGATCCCGAGCCGGTGGTAAGGCGCGCGAACGAAAGCCTGGCCGAGTACCAGAGGATGCGCAACTGGTTGGTGTGGCCGGACGAGGATTTCCCCCGGACCTCCACGCAGAAGCCGCGCAGCAATGTGATCCAGCAGGTGGTCGAGGCTAGGCTCGGAACAAAGCTGGGGGCGGGAGCGTCTTCGAGTCCTTTGGCGGAATTGATCACGCGGATCACAGGAGGCGCCGCGGGTGAGCTGCGTCCGGAGGCTACGCTGGAAGGTGATTTGAATCTCAGTTCGCTCGCTCGGGTGGAATTGATGGGCGCACTCGAAGACCGCTATCAGGTGGATCTGAGCGAGACCAGGTTTGCCGCCATCAAGACGATGAGCGATCTTGCCGGCATGCTGCAGGGCGGAGTTCCGCCGAGGGCGAAGTATCACTATCCCGCTTGGGTGCAGCGCTGGCCCACAACTTGGAACCGCATCATTCTTCATTGCCTGCTGTTGCGTCCCGCAGTTTTTCTTCTGGGTTGGCCGCGCATTGTGGGGCGGGAAAACCTGCGCGGGGTTCGAGGCCCCGTGCTGGTGGTCTCGAATCACATTGACGATGTGGATGTCGGATTCGTGTTGACTGCGCTTCCTGCCCGCTTGCGCCACCGCCTGGCAACGGCTACCGGCGGGGAAGCGCTGGAAAAGTTGCGCACACCTCCGCCCGGGAGAAGATTGCCGGGCCGGGCTTATGATCGGATCAAATGGTTTCTGGGAGTGTCATTGCTCAACCTGTTTCCCTTGCCGACGCAGGCCGGCTTCCGGGAGAGTTTTGCGTATGCAGGAGAGTCGGTCGATCGTGGCTATAGCATTCTGGTATTTCCCGAAGGACACCACACCCCTGACGGCAAAATACGCCCATTTCGCGCCGGGGTTGGCCTGCTGGCCAACAATCTGGCAATACCGGTAGTGCCCATGCGGATTGACGGACTATTCGAAGTGAAACAGGCCGGAAAAAAATTTGCCTGGCCGCAGCAGGTACAGGTGAAGATCGGGTTGCCGGTGCAATTCCCACCTGACAGCGATCCGGAATCGATCGCCGGCGATTTGCAGAAGAAAGTGGAGCAGTTGTAAGGCGGAAACGATCGTGTTGATTGATCTTGTTACCTGCGGGGGACAAACCTCAGAACCATCCTCGCATCCGAACTTTGAGCGTGTAGTATTTACCCTAAAGCTGCCGAGATGTGCCCCAGCCCTGGACGGGTCAAAGGCTCGTCCCTCCATATCCGGTTGCGGCACCAAATCGGCGGCAGCCAAAATCCAGCGGAGGTCGCAAGACATGCGTTTCGATCTAAAGCAGTCTTCCCGAGTCGCGGTAGCTTTTGTTCTCGCTGCTGTTTTCGCTCTACCCCAAAATCTGGCGGCAGAAACGGTCAACCATCTGGTAAGTCCCTCCGAGCTTCAGCAGGCGGCGGTAAAGGCCTCGACCGCGCGGCAGCAGAACCGGGATGAAGTACAGCGATTCTTCTCGTCCCAGACGGCGCAGAAAGCCTTGAAATCGGCGCATCTGAACCCGGAACAGGTGAAAACCGCGGTTTCGACCCTTGACGATGCGGAACTGGCTCAACTGGCTTCACGAGTGCACAAGGCGCAGGCTGATTTCGCCGCCGGCTCGCTCAGCGACCGGGACCTGATCATCATCCTGGTGGCGATTGCCGCGCTTATCCTAATCATTGTTGCGGTCCGATAAGGTATCCGCGATGGTTGGTGGCGTCTTCAGGACGACCCTGATATTGCTGGGAGTCAGCGGGATGCTGCTCGCCGCAGACCTTCGCGGCGTTTGGTTGGATGTTCCTTTCGTAAAGCAGGAGAAAGAAGGCTGCGGAGCTGCCAGCATTGCAATGGTGATGCAGTACTGGCAGCGCCGACAGGGCGAGCCGGCCACCCGGGATTCCGACGCGACCCAGATCCAGCGCGCGCTCTATTCCGCCAAAGCTCATGGCATTTACGCTTCCGAGATGGAAGGCTACTTCAGGGAAAAAGGATACCGCACGTTTACAATTCGCGGAGAATGGGCAGACCTGAAGCAGCACCTGGACAAAGGGCGACCGTTGATTGTGGCGCTCAAGCCGGGGGGTGGCGGCACGCCTTTACATTATGTGGTCGTGACCGGCTTGGACCAGGAACAGGACGTTGTAATGGTGAACGATCCTGCCCAGCGCAAACTGCTCAAGCAAGACCGGCTAGGTTTCGGACGGGAGTGGAGCGCCGCCGGAAAATGGACACTCCTGGCACTGCCTCAAACCCAATCTCGCTGATTCCCGCCGTTTTTCTGATGTTCCTTCTGTTCACTGGTGCAGTTCCGGGCCAGGCGCAAAACTCCGACAATCAACTGGCCGGCCGCGCCCAGCAATTGTTTGTCGAGCAGCGTTGGCAGGAGATTGTGAGCCTGGGCGCGACCGCACATCGGCCTTCCGCCGATTTCGACTTCTACTATGGAACGGCCTTAGCTCAATTGGGACGCCTGGGAGATGCGCAGCAGGCTTTGTCGTCGGGGGCCCGGCTGCAACCGCACGACAAGCGGTTCCCGCTGGAGCTGGCCGGAGTCGCATTCAAGCAGAAGCGCTATCCGGAGGCGGCTCGCCGCTTGCGACAGGCTCTCCGCCTGGATCCACGCGATTCCTACGGAAATGACTTTCTCGGCACGGTCTATTTCTTGCAGGGCAACATCGAGGCAGCGCTGAAGTATTGGAACCGCGTTGACAAACCGCAAATCGCAGAGCTGGGAACCGCGCCTGTGCCGCACGTGGATGCAGCCTTGCTGGACCGAGCCTTTGTCTTCGCGCCGGCTAGCGCGCTGCACCTGCAGGATCTGCTGACGACCGAGGTTCGAATCCGCGGCTTGGGAATTTTCCCCAGCTACCAGTTTGAGCTGCAGGCAGGCGACGAGGGCAGGTTTGACATCGTTTTCCGCAATCGTGAGCGGGATGGGTGGGGTCAAACCAAACTGGAAAAGCTATTTCTCCTATTTCGCGGGCTGCCTTTCCTCAGCATTACGCCTGAGATTTACAACCTGCGGCATCAGGCCATTAATTTCGTTTCCCTGTATCGCTGGGACCCCGAGAAGCGTCGGCTGGCGGCTGAACTGTCTGGTCCGTTCCGGGGGAATCCGAAATGGCGCTATCGAGTGATGGCCAACCTGCGCAGTGAAAACTGGAATATCAGGAACTCATTTCAGGGGCCCGCGCGGCTGCTGGGGAGCCTCAATATGCGACGAGAATCGGTGGGCGCAAATGTCTCTTCTTTCGAGAGCGGGCGCTGGCGCTGGTCTGCCGGAGGTGAAGTTTCCCACCGCGATTTCCGGAGCGTGATTGCGGGAATCGCGCTGACTCCAAGCCTGCTGGCTAAAGGCTATCAGCTTAAGCAAATCGCGCAGCTCGATGCTGCGCTGTGGCACTGGCCGGAGAGAAGAGTGACGCTCGAGGGCGGGCTGTCATCCCAGGCGGGCCGCCTCTGGTCGCAGCCTTCTCATGCTTTCGAGAAGCTGCAAGGTTCCGCGCGCTTTCGCTGGTTCCCTCAGGCACAGGGCGATGACTATGAAGTGCAGTACTCGATCAGGGCCGGCAAGACATTTGGCGCGGTTCCCTTTGACGAGCTCTTCATGCTGGGCCTGGAGCGCGACAACGATCTTTGGATGCGGGGACACATTGGAACTCGCGACGGAAGAAAGGGCAGCGCGCCCCTGGGGCGTAACTATTTCCTGTCCAATTGGGAGGCTGACAAGAACCTGTATCGCAATGGAATCTTCACCCTAAAGCTGGGGCCCTTTCTGGACACCGGCAAGGTTAGGGATGCTTCGGCCGGGTTGGGTTCGCAGCAATGGCTCTGGGATTTGGGGGCGCAGGCGAAAGTTCGGGTGTTTGGAATTACAGTGGTTTTTTCTTACGGCAAGGACCTGAGGTCGGGGAACAATGCCTTTTATGTCTCGATGCAGTAGCGGAGGCCCGACGGCCATTTTCGCGATGGTAAAAGACGATCGCGCGCTATAATGCTGGGCATGAATCGCACAACTTTGTTCTCCATCGCGCTATTACTGCCGATTTTCGTTCTGTCGATAGTGGCGGCGGCCAAGTCCACCCCCAAGACCATGGTCGATTTGAGGGACGCTCAGGGCAAGAGCGTGGGAACGGCGGCGCTCTGGAGTGAAACCGGTAAAAAAGCCGCGCCGGGTGTGTTTATAAAACTCTATCTCCATGATCTGCCGCCGGGTGAGCACGCCCTGCACTTTCACGGAAAGGCGCAGTGCGATGCGCCGGATTTCAAATCGGCTGGCCCGCACTTCAATCCTGAGGAAAAAAAGCACGGCCTGGAGAATCCTGAAGGCCACCACGCCGGCGATATGAACAATTTCACCGTGAACGCCAAGGGTCATGCCAGACTCAAAGTGGTGAACAAGGATGTAACCCTTGGGGATGACAGCCACTCCCTATTCAGCAACGGTGGCACGGCCCTGGTCATTCATGCCAAGGCGGACGACCTGAAGACAGACCCAGCCGGAAACGCCGGAGACCGCATCGCCTGCGGGGTGATCAAGAAATAGCTGAATTGTGTTAAATTGCACATCTTGAACAGGTTATCCACACGGAAAAGGCTCAAAAATACAGTGAACACCGTATAGATTCTGTATCCGATACGGTCAGCGGCCAGGATTTGGAGCGCCTGGTTCTCAGTCATTGGTCCCCTCCCCTTGCCCGCTGAGCAATTCCCGGACCGGGCGGAAGACCGTGATGTTGGTGGCTTCCTGCGAAGCGATATCCCGCTCGTCGCGCGCCCATCCTCCCCTGTTCCCACTAGGCTCCAGAAGTGCGCCAAAGACCGGCAGCCCAGGGAAGGATTGTCAGGCGGCAAACTATGATGATTCACGCCCTAAGGCGATCCCCGGCAGTTACTGAGCCACTTCTTCACTCTCGTTGCTTTGTTATAATTACCGCTCTCCAGTGGCGCTATCGTCTAGGGGTTAGGACGGAAGATTCTCAATCTTCAAACACGGGTTCGATTCCCGTTAGCGCTACCAACTCTCATCCGCTAAGACCTGCTAAATCAATGGGTTCTGTCCTTGCCGGGAAAAGGTGATGGCGCTGGCTAACGGCACTTCGCGGTTACGGTGGTACACAAAATGGTACACAGCCCTCCG
>Ga0193733_1000517_pt1 | contig 12470 bp, 10 predicted proteins | sample U1s2metaG_FD_145076 | JGI IMG/M metagenome (GOLD analysis project Ga0193733, IMG submission 145076) | Soil microbial communities from a riparian zone of the East river system, Colorado, United States - U1s2 | ecosystem: Environmental > Terrestrial > Soil > Riparian zone | place: USA: East River... | reverse complement strand
GGTGCAGCTCAAGCCAGACACGCCGATGCGGGAGGATGACCTGTTGGGCGCCGAAGGCCGTCTCTACAGCCTCGGAGTGTTCGATTGGGCTGAGATCGATCCTCGCGGCGCGATAACCACCCAAACGGCGGAGGACGTTTTGGTCAAACTGCACGAAGCCCGGCAAAACGACATCAGGTACGGTTTCGGCTTCGAAGTAGTGAATCGCGGCGGCAGCATTCCCAGTGGCACGATTGCGCTGCCGGGACTTCCGCCGGTTGGTTTGCCGTCATCATTCAAGACTAGCCAGAAGACTTTTTGGGGACCTCGGATAACGTTCCAGTACACAAGACACAACTTCCGCGGCCTGGGCGAGACATTGACCTTCGCGGCCCTGGGAGCGAGGCTGGTCCAGCGGGGCTCCGCCTCGTATGTGAATCCTCATTTTGTCGGGACCAACTGGGGCTCAAACTTAACGGTCTCGGGCGAGCGCAACAACGAGAATCCTATTTTCACTTCGCGCCTGGGCGATTTTGGTTTCCAGCTGGAACGGCCTTTGAATGCGTCGGCGACGCAGACTCTTTCCCTGCGCTACGACTACCGCCAGACCGCCCTCACCGACTTGCTGGTCCCCGACCTGGTTTCTCCCGAGGACCGCCATGTGCGACTCTCGACGCTCTCCGGCACGTATGTCCGGGATACGCGGGATCAAGCCCTGGATGCCCACAAAGGTATGTATCAAACAGCGGACCTTGGTTTTAATCCGACTGCGCTGGGATCGAGCGTCAATTTTGCCAGACTCCGCGCGCAGCAGGCTTACTACAAGGGCGTAGGCAAAGGTATTGTCTGGGCAAACAGTCTTCGAATTGGAGTGGAGCAGGAAATCGCGGGCAGCCGGGTCCCCGTGAGTGAGTTGTTCTTCTCTGGCGGCGGCAGCACCTTGCGAGGTTTCCCGCTCAACGGAGCGGGACCGCAACGCTCGGTTACGGTGTGTGGCAATCCCTCTGATCCTTCCACCTGCGCTCTTATCCGAGTGCCGACCGGGGGCCGCGAGCTGTTCATCCTTAATTCGGAGTTCCGCATTCCAGTTCCCATCAAGAAAGGGCTCGGTTTGGTTGGTTTTTATGACGGCGGGAATGTCTTTGAGCATGTCGGGTTCCGCGATTTCGGATCGAACTACACAAATTCAGTGGGAGTGGGGTTGCGCTATGCAACTCCTATTGGTCCGGTACGTGTCGATCTCGGACACAACTTCAATGCCCTAAGCGGAATCAAAGCGACACAAATCTTTGTAACCCTGGGGCAGGCGTTTTGAGCGCGTTACCACAACCACCGTTCACCAATTCCGGGTCACCCCATCCCGTTCCCGGCTCGCCCTCGAAACGATCCGGTAGAAACTGGAAGAGGGTCGCCGCCTGGATTGGAGCCGGCGTAGGGGCTCTGGTCGTGCTGGTCGTGCTCGGGATTGCCCTACTCCTGCACAATGAACGGTTTCATGCCTATCTGCTACGAACTATTCAGCAAAAAACCAGCGAAGCATTGGCCAGTCAGGTGCAGATGCGAGACTTCGCTTTTCGTTGGTCAGGCTTGAGTCTCACGGTTGATCTGTACGGCGTAGCGGTGCGCGGGGCCGCTCCGTATTTCGATCCGCCGCTGCTTGAGGCTGACGCAATGCACTTCGGAGTGACCATGGCTTCGTTGCTACACAAGGCGTGGTACGTCAGCGAGATACGCATCGAGCACCCGGTTGCCCGGATCTTCGCGGACCGGGATGGCCACACCAACCTGCCTCTGCCAAAGAGCCAGAAACCCGCCGCGCAGGGCAGCATGAACATTTTTGACCTTGGCATCCGTCACCTGTTGCTGGAACGCGGCGAGATCTACTACAACGATCAGAGGAGTGAGCTTAGCGCCGACCTGCACGACCTGTTGCTGCAGTCCGCCTTCGAGATCTTGACCAAGAGGTATTCCGGCACGCTTTCATACCGCAACGGGCATGTCCAGTCACGGAATGCCAATCCCATTCGGCACAACCTTGATGCGCGCTTCGTTGCGACGCCGGAGGAGTTCAGGCTGGAGAACGCTGTCCTGAGCACGTCGAGCTCACGCCTATCGATTATCGCCCGCTTGCACGACTATGCGCAGTCTCAAGTACATGCGACCTACGATGCGGTGATTGATGGCGGCGAATTTCGTCGCGCGCTTGGCGATCCTTCGCTGCCTGATGGAATTATTCACTCATTTGGAGTGTTGGACTATTCCACCCAGTCCAAGCGGCCGTTCCTGGCAACTGTCGTCGCTAGCGGAGAGGTGCGCAGCAATGGCTTGATGGTTGCCAACCGGAAGGCCCAGGTGCAGGTTCGAGATATCGGTGCCCGCTATTCGCTGGTCAATGGCAACGCCGCAATCACTGGAATACATGCTCAGCTGCTGGGAGGCACGCTTGCGGGCACGGTCATGATGCGTGATCTGGCTGGCACTACGAAATCTCACTTATCGGCGTCGCTGCAAGGAGCCTCAATAGCCCAGGTGCAAAGTGAGTTCCACGGCACCACGAGGTCATCGTCATCGAAATCGATGACCGATCAAATCCTGCTGCGCGGCTCGGTTAACGCCACTGCCGACGCGACCTGGGGCAGGACGATGCAGGATCTTCTCGCGCGGGTCGACGTCACGCTTAAAGGCAATGCACTGTCCGCGGAGGGTCGGTCGGCAACTCCCATCGATGGCGTCGTTCACGCCCGGTACGCGGGCAGAAGCGGGCAACTATGGTTCAACCAGAGCTATATCCGCACCCCTGCGACCTCGGTCGCGCTCGATGGGACGATCAGGGACAATGCCGCTCTGCAGGTCCGTGTGAACACCAACGATTTGTATGAACTGGAGACCATTGCCGCTGCATTCCGAGCACCGGGTTCGGAACCATTTGGAGTTCATGGCCGCGCGACTCTGACCGTTACGGTCAGCGGATCAATCCGGAATCCGCAGCTCGCAGGCCAGCTCACAGCAGAAAATTTGCGAGTGAGGGGCTCCGAATGGAAGCTTCTACGGGTCCATGTAGCCGCCAGCCCGTCCCAGATCCGCCTGGAAAATGGCGAACTTGATTCCTCTTCCCAAGGCCGTATTACTTTCAAGCTGGTTGCAGACGCACGGTCATGGTCGTATTCAACGTCGAGTCCATTCCAGCTGCAGCTCGCCGCTTCTCAAATTAAACTCGGCGATCTGATGAAAGCAGCCGGCTCGACTGCGCCAGTTGCCGGCACCTTATCGGCCGACGTCGTCGCCGGCGGCACACAGCTTGCTCCCACGGGACATGGCACGATTTCCCTCACCTCGGCGCGTATCGCAGGCGAGCCGGTTCGGTCTGCGCATGTGCAGTTTGAGAGCGCGGGCCACCAGGTCAATGCGAATCTGAAAATTGATCTGCCCGCAGGATCCTTAAACGCTACGGTTCTATATGAGCCGGCAAGCCAGTCATACCAGGCGGAGCTGCGCGCGCCCGGCATCAAACTCGACCAACTGGAGACAGTGAAGGCACGGAACCTTCAGCTTCAGGGTTTGTTGGATGTGAACGCAAGTGGACGAGGCACGCTGCAGGACCCTCAGATGCAAGCCGTGGTTGAGGTGCCGCAGCTTCAGGTTCGCGATCAGGTGATCCGGGGACTGAAGTTGCAGACAAATGTTGCGAATCACGTTGCGAGTTTCACTCTCGATTCGGAAGTTCTGAACACACATGCTGGCGCACATGGAACCATCCAACTAACCGGCGACTATGTCGCAGATGCGAGCCTCGACACCCAGTCAATTTCGCTCGCTCCATGGGTGGGGATGTACGCTCCTGCGCAGGCTGGTAATGTGACTGGGCAGACGGAAGTCCACGCCACCGTCCGTGGTCCATTGAAGGATAAAACCCGGTTGGAAGCACATCTCATAGTTCCCCAGCTGGCGGTGAATTATAAGAACTCTATTCAGCTGGCGACTGAAGCGCCCATTCGTGCGGATTATGGGAACGGAGTTCTCAACCTGCAGCGCTCAACCATTCGCGGCACCGGCACGGAGGTGACGTTCCAAGCCAGTGTGCCGGCGGCGAAAGATGCGCCCGCATCAATGCTGCTTCAGGGCAGCGTCGACCTTCGTCTGGCGCAGCTGGTCAGCCCCGATATCAGCAGTGGGGGTGCACTACGGTTCGATATTGACTCTTTTGGCCGCCGCTCCGATCCGAATGTGCAGGGAGAAATTCGGATCGTCAACGCGAGCTTCGCCGCTGCAGGCGTGCCCGTCGGACTGCAGAACGGCAACGGCGTGCTCACCCTGACCCGAGATCGGCTCGGCGTCACTCAGTTTCAAGGAAATGTTGGCGGTGGTACCGTTACTGCGAGTGGCGGCATTGTGTACCGGCCTCAGTTGCAGTTCGACTTGGCGATGGCGGCCCAGGGTGTTCGGGTTCTTTACGATCAAAGTGTGCGCACGGCGATCAGCTCGAACCTGGCTCTTACAGGGAGCTTCGAGAACGCACGTTTGACCGGACAGGTCGGCGTCGACCAGCTCTCCTTCACTCCGGATTTCGACGTCTCGGACCTTATGAGCCAATTCGGGGAGGACGCGACCCCCCCTCCAGCCCAGGGTTTCAGTCAGAACGTTAGCCTGGACGTTGCCATCCAGACACCCAGCGGGCTCGCCTTGACCAGCCGTACGCTAAGCCTGGCGGGTTCTGCGAATCTGCATCTCCGAGGCACGGCGGCGCAACCGGTGCTGCTCGGCCGCCTGAATCTGAGCGGCGGGGATCTGATTTTCTCCGGCAACCGCTACAAGCTGCAGGGTGGGACCATTGATTTCACCAACCGCTCACGTACCGAGCCAGTCGTCGATATGTCGGTAAATACGACCATCGACCAATACGACATTCGAATGCACTTCTGGGGACCCGCCGACCATCTGCATACCAACTATGCTTCGGACCCGGCGCTGCCACCCTCCGACATCATCAATCTGATTGCCTTCGGAAAAACCTCGGAAGCTGCCGCTTCCAATCCAACCCCCCCAGGCACCCTGGGGGCGCAATCTTTGATTGCGTCACAGGTCAGCAACCAGGTCACCAAGCGGGTCGAAAAGCTGGCAGGCATTTCACAGTTGTCGATTGACCCGGTGCTTGGAAGCAGCCAGCAGAGCCCGGGAGCGCGCGTCGCCATCCAACAAAGAATAACCAGCAAGGTTTTCGTGACCTTCGCCACCGATGTCACGTCAACCGAGCGTGAAGTCATCAAGTTCGAGTATCAGGTTAGCCGCAGAACATCGTTCAATGCCATACGCGATCAGAATGGCGGCTTCTCTTTCGAGACGACATTTCGCAAACAGTGGTGAGTACTTCGGCCGCGTTGGCTATCTAGTTCATAGCGTGGTGGACTCACGGCAGATCCATCAAACCGGCGGTCCCCGAGCCAACCGGAAAAAGCACAAGTCGACATTGAGCGCCCTGGAATTCACCGCCCCTTTGGGCCGGACGGCAGGGTGGGGAACAACAGAGGCTCCAGAACGAGCCGCCGGGTCTGCTCGGAACTGAACCGTTGGTCGGCTGAGTACAAATCCATTGCGTTGTCCGACGGGCGCAGTGTCAGAATGCCCTTCTCCGGAACGGCGGTCTTCTCTTGGGCTGACTCGTAACTGTACTCAATGGTGCGCGCCGACAGGTCTGCCGTGACAACCGCGGCGATGCACGCGGAGGGATTGGAGATTCGACATTGCAATTCTGCCCCTAGCTCCAAGGTGCAATCTCCACCGAGGCGTTGAAATTCTTCAATGTCCTGAGCAAACCCCTGCAACAATCGATCCCACGCTTCGAGCTCGCGTGACCTCGGAGAACGGCTACCGCCATTGGGAGTAGCTGGCTCAGGCAAAACGTTTCCTGATATTTCAGTCCGGCTCTCAATCTGCTCTTGAACCCAACCCATGACCGCCTCCTCGGCGACTGGTTCTGATGATGCTCTTATGCGGCCCGGCGCGCTCGCGCGGTCTGCCTGCGATTCTGTTTGCCGCGTCTTGCCGCAGATTTCCTGGCTTGGCGAGAAAGCGCCTCTTGACTTGCTGCGCGACGAGGTTCACGCCGAAGGGCGCCCGCCGCCGCGCGCGAGCGTCTGGCCGAGGTCTTCTGCTTCTGGCTTTTCCCTGCCTGGGTGTCTGGCGCCGCTTTCTTACGGACAGATGGCGAGCCTTTCGGCGGAGCCAATTTCACGCCAGCTCGTCGAGCCTTAGACAGGCCTATGGCGATAGCCTGTCGAGCCGATCGTGCGCCGTGTCTCCCTTCTCGGACGTGGTGTATCTCTTCCCGGACAAATTCCCCCGCTTGTGTTGAAGGCGACCTACCTTCGCGTGCATCTTCTCGCGCCCGTTCCAATGTTTCTCGTTCCGGCATTCTGATCAGCCTCCATAGTTTAGGCGTCCCGCTTTTGTTAGGCGTCCCGTTTTTGTAAGGCGTCCCGTTTTTGTAAGGCGTCCCGTTTTTGTAAGGCGTCCCGTTTTTACTTTGAACTCAAGGAGGTCTAATGGCAATAAGGGATTTACTGTAAGCGATCATATTCGGGGCTGAGGATTGGTCCGTGCCGTCGGCGCCCGCGTGCTGAGCTTTTCGTCAGGCGGTCCCTGCGCCTGATCTCCGGTTTGGCCTAATTACTAGAGCAATGACTTTCCTCAATTTCGAGTTCGGCCCGGCGTCCTGGGCTTAAGGCCACGCCCGGCCGCTTGATTCCTGCCACGAAACAACAATTCGCGATCGTGAGGGCATTCACAACACTTCGCTCCTAGAAGCCATCCAAAAGAAACGACCAACGGGAGAGACCCATGAGCCAACGTAAGACCAATCAAAAGATCCGATACGCCGTGGTGGGATTAGGGCACCTAGCACAAGTCGCCGTGCTCCCAGCATTCAAGAACGCTCCAAACTCGGAACTGGTATCGATAGTCTCCGGCGATCCGGAAAAGCGCCAGAAGCTGGGCAAAAAATACCGCCTTCAGCACGTGTACCCATACGACGAGTACGAGCGGGCCCTCTCTGCGGTTGATGCTGTCTACCTTGTGCTGCCCAATCATCTTCATCGCGACTACACGGTACGAGCGGCGGACGCCGGAGTTCACGTCCTCTGCGAGAAGCCCATGGCCGTGACGGAGGAAGATTGCGAAGCGATGATAGAGGCTGCCAGTACAAACGATGTGCGGCTGATGATTGCCTACCGCTTGCACTTTGAAAAAGCGAACCTTGAGGCAATTCGGCTTGTGAAAGGCGGCAAACTGGGAAGCCTACGAATCTTTGACTCCGTATTCAGCCAACAGGTGGTGGAAAACAATATTCGCGCGACCGAGCCGGTAGAGAAAGGCGGCGGACCAATCTACGACATGGGTGTCTACTGCATCAACGCGGCACGCTACTTGTTTCAAGCCGAACCGATGGCGGTTGTTGCCTGCAGCGCTAACAACGGCGAGAACAGGTTCCGGAGAATCGACGAAATGACCTCGGTGCTTATGCGTTTTCCTGAGGAACGGCTGGCCAAATTCACATGCAGCTTTGGCGCCGCCGATGTCAGTCGCTATACGTTGGTAGGGACGAAGGGTGTGCTCACCGCGGAACCGGCGTATGACTACTCTGTGGGACTTCAACATCAGCTGACGATAGGCGAAAAGAGAAGTACCAGAAGGTTCCCCAAGCGCGACCAATTTGCTGCCGAGCTGATTTACTTCTCCGACTGCCTTTTGCAACACAAAGAGCCGGAGCCGTCGGGCTGGGAAGGATTGGCCGACGTACGAATCGTGCGCGCTATTTATGAATCAGCACGAATTGGTAGGGTGGTTGGATTGAAAGGGCTACCAGCTAAGAAAAAGCCCACCCTGCGACAGGAGATCCATCGGCCACCGCATGGTAAACCGCGAACGGTAAATGCCGAGTCTCCCTCCGGGGAGTGAAGGTTGAGCAGAAGAAACTGGCTCTTGTGCAGCTTGCGGTTAGGGCGTGGTCAAACGACGATTCACACCCTGGGTGAAGCAAAGAGCATTGTCCTCTCAATATTTCAAGCGGTGCGAGCTCCCAGTACGAAATGCAGAATCAGGGAGATCACGGCAAATACCAGCAGCAGATGAATTAGCGCGCCGGCTACATGGAACACCGTGAAGCCTCCGATCCAAGCGACCAACAGAACTGCGAACAGTATCGTCCAGACACTCATAGGATCCTCCTCTAAAAATGCGACCCAACTCAGATGAGCCGTTTGGAACATGAGTTGCACCCTCAGCTCGTGCGGAGCACCAATGTCTCCCAGGGCACGGCCCCCCGACCACTCCCACGCTATGATGACCTACGCACGGAATATCGCGACCCAATTGGTTCACTTTTGTTTGGTGAGGCTCTAAACCCCGCGACGGCAATCAGCTCGGCTCATGCTGCAGGAAAGTTTCCTGTGAGCCATCCACAAGAGCATCGCTGCCATCAAAATGCCACGAGGTGAACTTATGAAACGAAAAGCTGTGAAGGCACTGGTGGCACACCTGGTGCTTATGAGTAGCTTGACCTTTCTCTGGGCTCAACAGGATGCAGGCGCAAACCAGGAACCGCCGCCGGCGGACAACACCAAAGTGAACCAGCGGGACCGGAGCCAGTCGGAACCGACTGCGGACCGGCAGAAGGAAAATTCCGCCGATCGGCAGCTTGCCCAGCAGATTCGCCGTGCGCTGGTGAAGGATAAGTCCCTGTCCGCGAATGCCCACAACATCAAAGTAATCACGCAAAGCGGCATGGTGACTTTGAAGGGCCCCGTGGACACAGCGGACGAAAAACAGGCAGTAGAAGCCAAGGCCGCTCAGATCGCCGGTTCTGATAAGGTCACCAGCGAGATTGAGGTTCGGTCTAAGTAAGGTTGTGGTGGAACCATGGATATCAAGAAGTTTCAACACGACTTTCCAGTTAACCGGTTAAGTCAAACAACAATTTGACTATTATTTTGATTATTATAAGGAGATCATCATGGCGGGAAAAAATACAGCAGTCTTTGGAATTTATCAGGACCGGGTCACCGTGGAGTCCGCGGTGGACCTGTTGCAGCAGGCGGGTTTTCGCAACACAGACATCTCAGTCCTGTTTCCATATAACGAGGGCACCAAGGATTTCGCCACCGAAAAAAATACCAAGGCGCCCGAAGGCTCCGCCGCGGGAGCTGGTACGGGCGCTGTGGTGGGCGGAACCCTGGGTTGGCTGGCGGGCATTGGCGCACTGGCGATTCCGGGCCTGGGCCCCTTCATCGCGGCCGGACCGATTATGGCAGCTTTGGCCGGCGTGGGCGTCGGAGGGGCAATTGGGGGGCTGGCGGGGGCTCTGGTTGGAATGGGCATCCCCGAGTTCGAGGCCAAGCGTTACGAAGGCCGGATCAAGGAAGGCGGCATACTGCTTTCAGTTCACAGCGACAACTCCGACTGGACCAAGAAGGCAAAGGGAATTTTAGAACGGAGTGGAGCGCAGGATGTGTCGTCCACCGGCGAGGCTAGTGCGGACTTTGCCAAGAGCGACAGGCCCATGCCACGCGCCAGCTAAACTAAAAAAGTTTCCATCGCCTTGAGCAGACCCCTCCCTTGCGAGGGGTTTGTTCTTTGCAGCACACCGAGGAAAAAAAAGACCGCCGGGCAAAACCGGCGGCCGCAGCAAACAGATAATTTGTAAAAATCAGATCAAAATACAGATCGAGGCTATGCTACTCGTTTGGGTTTTTTCCGATCCTCTCTTCGCTGCTCGGCGCTTTGGTTCGCTTCTGCATTAATCTGTTGGGCGAGTTCCGTCAGTTTCTCATCGGTTTCTTTCTCTTCCTCCAGTATTTCCTCGAGCAGAGAAACATGATCGGTCTCGCCCAGCAATTCGCCCAAGCTCCGCACCGTACCGTATCCGGCAATTTCATAGTGCTCGACGCGTTGCGCGGCGCCGATCAATGCGGCGTCCAGAAGACTACCCTCGTAGCCTTCTTCCATCACATCGGAACCTTCTTCGATCAGTCCTTCCATTCCTTTGCACTTTTTGCCCTTGGGGCTTTCCGCGAGCATTTCGAAGATCTTTTCCAGACGCTCAACGTGGCCCTTTGTCTGTTCCAGGTGTTCTTCGAACCCCTGGCGCAACTCGTCCGACGCGGCGGCCCGGGCAAGCTTGGGCAGAGCCTTAACCAATTGGTTTTCGGCGTTATAAAGGTCTTTCAATTCGTCGATATAAAGTTCTTTCAGTCCTTGATTCGGCATATGTACTCCAAAGAATTTAAGTTTTTACAACGTTGAGTGAGATGCCGGTGCGGGCCTGTGGGTAGTCTCCGGTTCGGAGGGATTTCTATGGAGCTGCACGTTGCTCGCTGGCAAACGGGGAACGTACGCCTCAGCCAGCTTCCGGAGATGCTGGCGCACCAGGCGGAGGAATGGTGACCTGGACCATGTTGTTGCGGACTGCGTATAGAACCAACCCACTGACGGAGTGCAGATTCAGTTTGCGCATAATGTTGCTGCGGTGAGTTTCCGCGGTCTTTACGCTCAAGTTGAGATGAGAGGCCACCTCTTTGCTGCTCTTGCCCTCGGCAAGAAGCTGAACGATTTCACGCTCACGAGGTGTCAACGCTGGCAACAGCAAGTCGCCGTCGGCGGCGGGCCGGTTTCGACCCAGATACCCTCCAAGCACCATGTCAGCTACCCGGGAGGTAAAGAAGGTCTTGCCGGATTGCAAGGCTTCTACCGCGGCCACGAGATCTCGCGCAGCATCCGACTTAAGCACAAATCCTCGAGCACCGGCGTCCAGCACGGCTCGTACCACTTCGTCCGCGTCGGTAATCGTCAAAATGAGCACCTTGGACTGGGGGTTGTCGCGCAACATTTGACGGGCTGCTTCCAGTCCGTTGAGGTTAGGCATGCCGATGTCCAGGATCACAATGTTCGGCCTCAATTCTTTTGCCTTATCAACGGCCTGACGTCCGTCCTGGGCCTCACCGCACACATCCCACCCCGCATGAGACTTGAGCAGGGAAACCAATCCCCGCCGAACGATTTCATGATCGTCAGCCACCAAAATACGTAGCGGATTCATAGGCAAGCTCCAATCCATAGGCCGATTGATTTCAGCCTTCAGGAGTCAAGGCGACTTCTAAACTACAAACTGCAACTAAACTATTAAGAGATGCGCCATATACGCACGCTCGGCTAAGTTCAACGGTTTCTTGCACAACCTTAGAATCAGTTGCCCGCATGAAAATGCTACTTCTCTCCAGTGAGGTCAATACAGCGAAAACTGTATAGAGATGCGATTCAAAGGATCCAGCCCTGAGGTCTGCTGGTGGAAAAGCTCCTCCACGCTCCCGTCCCCGAGCGCTCTAGCTGGCGCCCAGCGCACCTGCCCCGCCGTCGTAAGGATCTGGGACGGGCGCCGAACTTCTGTGGATCGGCCCCAGGCCAATCTATTGTGCACAGGGTGGATGACCACAACCGCAAGCAATCTCCACTTCTTTCGATCCCGCCTCTTTACATAGCTCACTGCAATATTTTTCCCCGGCCGGCGGGACGCAGACGCAAGACAAATGTGCACACTTCTGAGCTTGCTGATTCGCCATGAAACGTCTCCTGTAACAGACTCGCGGCCGAATTCGAGTATGTTAGGACGCGTCATCCCCGAACACAATCAGGTGGTCGCTGTAGGGCGGCTACGGGGATGTGCGAACCGAGTAAACACTTGCGATGACGTTGATTCAGGATCTCAGCCGCCCCTCGTCGGTAATTCCGTGTATTGTTCCCACATCAAGTCCCGTCTTTAATCACCGGTGTCGAGGAGAGAGCACTCATGACAAAGCGGGAAGGTCTTGGTTCTGGCATTAATCTGAAGCAATTCTACGAAGCCTCTGTTAGCGCTCTGCAGAGCGAAAGCAAAACGGCGAACTCTCAGGATCGTGCAACGGAACGCAAACGCGCGCTGGTTCAGAGAACCGCGCCCGGTGAAACTCTAAAAAGGCGAGCCATGGCAAACGCGGCCGAAGCCCTAACGGCACTTTGGAAAATGCGCCCCTCGACGAAAACGATTTGACCTTCGGGGAGAAAGCAATTGCGGCGGAGGCGCGGCCAATATGCCTGGCTACGCCCACCATTGATGTTGCCGTTTACGGCCAGGGTCTTCGGGATGTCCCTGAGGGATGCCTCTAACCAACGCACTGATTCCCCCGCCGCAAGGTCCCTTTCACGCCCGCAATGGTTCACCGCCGGTTACCCCGGAAGGGAGAATCAACCAGGGAATCTGCTGTTAGAAGGCAATTCAAACTCTCTCGGGTCGCTTGGTTATGCCGCTTAACGTTATGTCGCTCAACCTCAAGTTTGCCAAGCGCCTGACTATGCGCGGTACATAGAACTCGGGGCGGTGGGATAGGTCTTCCCTCCGAGAGGACTGTAATTGCTGGCCTTTGCCGGGAGGACAGATCTTGTCGATCCTTTCGATGACTTCCTGCAAA